>Ga0137385_10005311_pt1 | contig 11310 bp, 16 predicted proteins | sample SagtaG_FD_104921 | JGI IMG/M metagenome (GOLD analysis project Ga0137385, IMG submission 104921) | Vadose zone soil microbial communities from Sagehorn Ranch, Mendocino, California, USA - Sage2_R_80_16 metaG | ecosystem: Environmental > Terrestrial > Soil > Vadose zone | place: USA: California...
GTCATTGGCACGCATGGAAGGCGTGGCACGCGGCGGTTTTTTCTCGGCAGTGTCGCTGAGTCGCTCGTGCGTTCAACACAGAAGCCGGTGCTGATCGTGCGGCACGATTCCAATCACCTTGCGTGATATCTGTCGGGCCACGCTTGCGCACGAGTGCAAGGGCCGCCTGACTTCAGTCTGCTTCCTACGCAAACAGACCAGCGCGGCAGATGCCCCGGGCGTGGGCCTGTCACCGCCGCGCTCCCTGTCCATTTAGTGCGACATCAGCACGGGTACGGTCATCGATTCGAGCATCGTCCGGGTGACCCCGCCGAACACCCGTTCTCGCGCTCGGGAATGCCCATACGCACCCATGACGAGCAGATCGAAGTGCCCGTCCGACGCCCGATTGAGCAGGGTTGATCCCGTCCCGGCGCCGAAATGACCGGGGGCCGCCGAGAACGAGGCATTGACGCCATGCATATCAAGCCAGGCCGCGACGTCGATTCCGATGGGGGCATCCGCATGCGGCTCAGTTCGGCGCTCGATGTCGACCGACACGTAGCGCGCAGCCTTGAGTAGTGGAAGCGCGTCCGCTACGGCGCGCGCCGCTTCGCGGCTGCCGTCCCAGGCGATCAGGATATTTTCTCCCGGCGATTTCACGGTGCCGGCATGAGGAATGACCAAGGCGGGGCGGCCCGCATCGAGGACCAGGCTGCCGACGAAATTTGGGGCTACGTACGCAGCGGCGTCCTGTGGATCGTCCTGACCGAGTATTAGCAGATCTGCGTGGCGAGCATGGAGCGTGGCCACCTCCAATGCAGGTCCGCGCGGCGCCCGCCATTCGGCACTGCGGTGGCCCGCGCGCTCCGTCGCGGCGAGAAACGCGTCGTGCGCAGTTTGCTGGCGCTGGGCCTGCTGCGCTACGAGTTGTGCGAACGGGGCGCTATCGTCCCGCCGGAACGGCGGCCTGAACAGATCACTGGAGACAACATACAATCCGATCAGGTGGGCATCCCAGCGCCGCGCGAGATCGAGCGACAGTGCTATCCGGGCGTGGCTGCGAAGGCTATCGTCGATATGGACGAGCAGGGTCTTGTAGCTCATGTCAGTGCCTTTTCATCGGAAGCGGAGGCTGTGGATCCGGCGGGCATGTCAGCCGCCTGCGCCGGAATCATCAGGACCGGGCAGGACGCGCTTCGTAAAACGCGTTCGGCGACACTTCCCAGCACGAGACGCCGGAACCCACGTCGACCGTGCGTGCCCATGACGATCAGATCGGCATGCCATTCGGTGGCCATCGCATTGATGCGATGTGCGACGTCCTCGCCGGGCGGCGAGACTTCGACCACACGCGGCGTGCCCGTTACTCTCCGCTTCTCGAGGCGGGTCTTTGCATCGGACGTAATCCGCTTGCCTTCTTCCCCGAAGGCGTCCCGGATGATGGATGGATCGAATCCGGGTGCGTCGTAGGCGATCACGGGCACGTCGATCACATACAGCGGCAAGAGCTGTGCGCCGTGTTCGGCAGCGAGCTTCAATGCTGTATCGAGCGCGCGCGAAGCCGTGTCGCTACCGTCGAGCGCAATGAGTATGCGGTTATACATCGTGTCTCTCCCCAGGCTAATGCGAAAACAGAACGGGGACCGTCATCGACCGGAGGATCGTACGCGTGGCGCCGCCCATCACCAGTTCGCGCAGACGGGTATGCGCGTAAGCGCCCATCACGATCATGTCGCAGCCAAGAGCGGACGTCTGAGACAACAGCACGTCGCCGACAGGCGTGTTGCGTTCAATGGTGACTTCACGAACCTCCACCTTCACGTCATGACGTGCCAGCGTCAGCGCTATGTCGGCGCCAGGCATGCGTACGCTATCCGGCGCATCCTGTTCCGCGTTGACCGTTAGTACCGTGACCTTCGCCGCGTGCGAGAGGAAAGGCAGCGCATCGTGAATCGCGCGCGTCGCTTCGCGGCTTCCGTCCCATGCGATCAGCACGTGCTTGCCGCATTCTGTGAACGAGCCACCTGATGGCAACACCAGCACAGGACGTCCCGCCGCCATCACCAGATTCTCGACGAACTGTTCTGCGATGAATGACTCGGGATCGTTCAGATCGATCTGGCCCGCGACGATCAGGTCAGCCAGGCGTGCATACGGCGGTATGACATCGTTAGCGTAGCCGGTGATCGCGATCCACTGTCCGTCCACTTTGGCACGTGCGAGCGCTGCGTGAAAGACACGCTTAAGGTCGGCGCACCGCTCCTGTCGTTGCTGCTCGTGCTCGATGTAGTAACTGGCCGTGCCTCCCATGATGAAAAGCTCGTGCTTGTCCGGGGTGTATGTGGACAGGACGCCCGTCAGTTTCGCGTGGAAGCGCTGCGCGAGCTGCAACGCCAGTTCGAGACGCGACTGCGCATGCGTGCCCGTATCCAGGTGAACGAGGATGCTTTGGTAGCTCATCGCCATGGCTCCAGATGGTGGAACGGAGGAGCGGGCGCATACCCGCAGTGCAATGGAGTCTATGAGGTGAGCCGCCGCGACGGTTGATTCAGATCAACGCTCCGGATGTCGGACGGCGGCTTGATGCAGGTCAATCCATACGGGTGACGCGCGATTAGATTGTGTAGGGAAGCATTTGCGAATCACCGCCTACGGAGCATTGATCATGAAGCGTGAACCCGATGCCGTTGCGCCGTTTGAACTTTGCCGTACTGAACTGGCAGCACCTTTACACGTGACCCGGGTCGCCGAAGACTGGTGTCGCGATCTCAACGCATTGGAAAGCCGGGTGATTGCGCGCGATCGCGACGCCCTGTGCCGTGTCGAAGCAGCGCTCTCACAGTCGGGCGACTGGTACGGACTGGTCAACACGATCCAGTCAGCGACACGGAACTACGCGAACGAAAGTCTCTCGATATGGGGAGATGCCTGTATGCAGACGGCGCGGCGTCAAGCGGAACTCATGGAGGCTTTCACGTCTGCTTCCAGCGCATGGCGTGCGCTCTGCTTTGCCCCGCTGCAAAAACTGCCAGGTATCGACGCGCCGATGGGAAGCTTTAGCGCGTGGCTGCGCGCATGTCAGGACGCAATCGTGCACGGCGTCGAGCCGGCGCACGATGAGTGCGTCGCTCATTCGCCTGCCGGTCAGGCTACTGGTACGGGAGGTTGACATGAAAGCTGAACGTGTGGCTTTTGTTACGGGCGGCATGGGCGGCCTTGGGGCGGCGATCAGCAGGGCACTCCATGACGCGGGCATCACGGTGGCGATGTCGCACTCGATACGCAACGATCACATTTCGACGTGGTTGGTGAAGGAGCGCGATTTGGGGCGCATTTTTCACGCGTACGAAGCCGATGTCACTGATTTCGACTCGTGCGAGCGGTGCGCGAAACGTGTGCTCGATGAACTGAAGAAGGTCGATATCCTGATCAACAACGCAGGCATCACTCGCGACGCGACGTTTGCCAATATGAGCAAAGCCGATTGGGACGCTGTGTTGCGCACCGATCTGGATGGTCTATTCAACATGACCAAGCCATTTCTGCCAGGCATGGTTGAGCGCGGGTACGGCCGTATCGTCAATATCGGTTCGGTGAATGGATCCCGCGGTGCGTTCGGACAGGCCAACTATTCGGCGGCAAAGTCCGGCGTGCATGGTTTCACGAAAGCCGTGGCGCTGGAAGTTGCGAAACACGGCGTGACGGTGAACACAGTGTCGCCGGGTTACCTCGCAACGGCAATGGTTCAGGCCCTGCCGCACGACATCATGGAAACGAAGATCTTGCCGCAGATCCCCGTCAGGCGGCTCGGACGCCCCGAAGAGGTGGCCGCGCTGATTGCATTTCTCTGCTCCGATGAAGCGGCCTTCATGACGGGCGCCAATCTGGCCATCAACGGCGGAATGCACATGGAGTGAATCCGGCGTCGCCGTTATCGCCGGATCACCGCCAACTCAGATGGAGAGTGACGTGTCCGAATCTCGCAGCACGATACTCGTGGTGTATTACTCACGCAGTGGCACGACGCGTCGAATCGCGGAGATGCTGGCTGCAGAACTCGGCGCCGATATCGAAGCCGTCCGTGAGCAGGGCGCAAACGTGTCGCGCGCCGGTGCGCGCGGCTATCTGCGTTCACTGATCGACGCGTTGTGTCGACGCCAGGTGAGGATCATGCCCGCGCTGCACGATCCGTCGTGTTATGAACTGGTCGTCATGGGTTCGCCCGTATGGGCGGGTCATGCTTCGGCGCCCGCGTTGGCATGGCTCACGGAGCATGGCGGACAGATCCGGCACCTTGCGCTGTTCTGCTGTCTGGGCGGCCGCGGTGCAAAGCCGGCATTGGAGCAGATGGCGGGCTCGGCGCACAAAACCCCTGTTGCAACGTGTTGGATCACTGCGCACGACGTGCGCCAGAGAGTCGATGGCGAACGGCGTCAGGGTTTCGCTCGAAAAATCAGGCACAAGCTGGCGACTCGACTGGAGGCGGAGTGGGGCGTGTGAAGGACGGCAAGGACGGCACGCATCGAGCCGTAACGGAACCGTAACGGACCCGTAACGGGGACCCGTAACGGACAGGCGTCGTTGAGTCATTGACTGCGCCGCCTGTCCTCGCGCGCTGGCGCGCTAGTCGAGCGTCACCACGACGCGCCCGTCGACGGTTCCCTCACGCAACCCCGCAAACACCGTATTAATGTTCTCGATCCGGTCGCGATGGATATGGGCGCGCACGCTGCCTTGCGCAGCGAAATCGAGCGACTCCTGCAGATCACGTCGCGTGCCGACGATCGATCCACGCACCGTGATGCCATTGAGCACAGTCGAGAAGATCGGCAATGGGAAGTCGCCGGGAGGCAGGCCATTCAACGCAACCGTTCCACCACGTCGCAACATGCCGAGTGCCTGGGCAAAAGCGCTGCGCGACACGGCCGTGACCAGCACGCCGTGTGCTCCCCCGATTTCCTTCTGGATCGCGGCCGCGGGGTCCGTCGTGTTCGCATTGATGGTGAGTTTCGCGCCCAGTTTGCGCGCGAGCGCCAGCTTCTCGTCGGAGATGTCTACGGCGACGACATGCAGGCCCATCGCGATTGCGTACTGCACGGCGACGTGACCAAGGCCGCCGATGCCTGATATTGCCAGCCACTGCCCCGGGCGCGTGTCTGTCACGCGGATGCCTTTATAGACGGTGACGCCGGCGCAAAGAATCGGCGCGATTTCGTCGAAAGCGACGTTATCTGGCAGGTGTCCAACGTAGTTCGGATCGGCGAGCACGTATTCGGCATATCCGCCGTTGACCGAGTAGCCGGTGTTTTGCTGGTCATGACAAAGCGTTTCCCAGCCGCTCAGGCAATGCTCGCAGTGGCCGCAGGCGGTGTATAGCCACGGCACGCCCACGCGGTCGCCTTCCTTCACGTTCCTGACGCCGTTGCCGACGGCGGTGACATATCCAACGCCTTCATGACCAGGAATGAAGGGCAAGGAAGGCTTGACGGGCCAATCTCCGTCCGCGGCATGCAGATCGGTATGGCACACGCCCGACGCCTTGATGTTGACCAGAATCTGGCCCGGCCCGACTTCGGGGACGGGGACTTCCTCAATGCTCAGTGGCGCACCGAATTGATGAACGACGGCTGCCTTCATGTGACGCGTCATAAGATGCTCCTTCGAGAGATCACTGCTGCAACATGGGCGGGGGCTCGACAGTAGCGTGTGGAGCCGGGGTGCTGCGCCAGGCGCGAGCCGTACGCCTCGCTCGCGCTATACACGTAGCGAACCGCGTAGTGCGCCGAAGTCCGTGCGGGGCTGACGGTGCACGGGCGAACCGTCGCGGACCGAGAACGTCGGTTTGTCTGCATCGGTATGAACGGCTTGCGCAAGGTTGAATGGAAAGCGGCGCAAGGACGCGTTGTAGCGTCGCGCCGTGCTGTCATAGCGATCGCGCGCTACCGCGATACGTCCTGCCGACGCCGCGAGACGCGTCTGCAGCAGAGCAAATTGGGGCGTCGCGCTCAACCGGTGCACGGATTCGCACACGACCATCAGTTGCGACATCGCCTCCGTCAACTGACGTTGAGCGACATCGAAGCGCTCGAACGATGCAGGCGCATCGAGAAACTCCGGTGTTGCATGCAGCGCGGCGACAGTCGAGCGGGCGTTGGCGACGTCCGCGAGCGCCGATGAACCCGGCGGCAGGTAAGGGCGCGCGAGCGCTGTCGCTTCGTCGGCCAGTGAAAGGCGTTCGTTATACACATCGAGGACCACCGAGAACGCCGCCTGCGCGTCGTCATCGCGTACATGCGGGCGCTCGATGCCGCAGCCCGCGAGCGCGCAGAACGCGAAGAGGAGAGGAATGAGCAGAATGGACTTCGTCATCGTGCATCGCTCGTGTGAGACCAGTCCTGTCGAGCGTAGATCGGCTGGCGCACCGTCCATTGATCCCCGTCAATCCGGCCTCGAATAGGACGGGTCACTGACGGCGTCCGAGGGATTCCGACACTCTTTGATCAGGATCAGTTTTGACACGCAGCAGGCCGTTATCTTGAAGGGGTTCATGAATTCGGGGCGGAGCCGATAACGTGTCGATCCAGTATAGTCAAACTGACGGACAGTCCGGGCAGGCTGTCGCGAGCGGCTGGTGATCGTGGTACGCGGTGCCGTCATCGATGCCGATTTCACGGGGCAAATGCTGCCCGCCGTCGACACGGCCATGTTGGTATCGATTGAAGCCGGACGTCCGGTTCTCGTCGAAGTAGAGGCGCGCGTCAGCGAGTTGCAGGTGACGGCGGGCATTGCGCGCGGCATGTCTGTGCATTCTACGGGCCGTCCCATGACGGTTCCCGTCGGCACGTGCGTGCTAGGCCTGCTTCTGGATGGCAGCAAGCGACCATGTGGCGGCGAGACTCGAGACGCTCGTGCGGGAGTCGCGCATCGTGCGTCAGGATGAGATTACTTCCGAGATCGTCGAACTCGCTACGACAGCAGCACGAGCGCCATTGCAGTCGAGCGCGCAGGGGGCGTCATGGCACGGATGAACATCGCGCTGTGCCTCGCCCTCGTCGGTCTGGCATTGCTCGCCGCGTGTGCAATGGCGTCCAGGGAAGCGGCGTTCCGTGCTGAAGAAGTCGAGCTCTTTCGGGCCCGACAGGAAACGAGTTTCGCGTGCGCAACGGCGCCCGCTTGCGACGATGCATGGGCACGCACGCGAGCATTCATCCAGGCGCATTCGGCCACGCGGATCGTGCAGGCAGACGATGCCGTCATCCAGACTGCGTTTCCCCATGCGTTCGGTTTTGTCTACCTGGCTGCATCGAAAGATGCAGACGGCAATGGCGGCGCTGCCATCCGGCTCAAGGCGATGTGCCGCGGCATGTACGACAGCGACGGCAATGCGGGACCGCTGTATTCGACGTGCGCGAAATCGATCATTTCGGTGGAGGCGCGCTTCAGGGCCTGGTTGCAGCGCCCGGGTAATTGATCCCGGCCCGGCGGAAACAGATGTTTTGCGAACGCGCGTGCCACTCGGAGGCTTCGCCCGCGATGGGCACGCGGCTTTTCGCGTGCTGAGCGCACGAGAGATCGTGATCTGAGTCAAGCGTTGCGCCGAGTCATGGGATAGCCTGATAAGCAGCGGTCGGAATGATCCTGCCACGTCAATCGTCGGACGGCGACTGAAGTCAGAAAGAGAAATCTCCATCTCTCCTTGCGCAATGGTTAACAGTCTCGGATTTTTCACGATCGGCGGCACGGATTCGCATGATGGTATGCGTGCAGTTCGCGCCTGGCGTGTCATTCGCTGGTTCCTGTGCGGATGGAGCCTGCTCGCCATCCCCACCTTTTATGGCGAACTCACAGCGACTTCTCAAGGTACGCTAACGATCGCGCGGAGCGTGTATCTGAGTATGTTCGTGGTCTTCGCGCTCTGCTTGCTGTGGATGCTCCATGCGAGCAAAAAGCCGAAGACCTGGCTTGCGCACAATCGCCTCGATGTGACGATCATGATCGGCGCGGCATTCAGCGCGGGATGGGGCGCGCCGCCTTGGCAAACCGTCGAATGGGTGTTGCGATTGCTCTTCGTGAGCCTCGTCGCGATCCGCATCGTCCTGTCGCTAAAGGGCTTTTTCGCGCCCAACCGGCTCATCGGGCTGTTGATCGCAGGTGCTGGTGTGCTGGCGATGGCCGGCGCGGGATTCCTCTGGCTCGAACCGAGGGTGCACAGCTATGCAGACGGTTTGTGGCTCGCGTTTGAAAGCAGCGCGACGGTCGGTTATGGAGACATCGCGCCGACCACGCCCGCTTCGCGCGTGTTTGCCGTGTTCGTTGTGTTGCTGGGTTACGGCATGCTGTCACTGGTCTTTGCGAGCATTGCGGCTGCGTTCATCGGCAAGGAGGAAAAAGCGCTGCGCCACGAAATGCACCGCGACATCAAACATCTGAACGATGAGATAGGCCAGCTACGCGCGGAGCTTCGGGCGTTGGGCGAAAGCACGATCCCGTCATCCGATGCGGTCGCTGAGGTGCACCGTCCGGCGCCGCGCGATCAACACTGATCGCGCGGCGCCACAACGATCGTCATTTCGGACGGCCGGCTCACTCGCCGCGAAACTATGAAACGGAGTTCGCCTGCCTGACGGTCCGTTTTGCACGCGGTCGCGCATCATTCGCCGCGTTGTTGTCCGCAGGCGGATTCGACACCGGGGCCGCCTTCGTCTGCGCGCCGGTCGTCACAACCGAAGCTGATGGATGCGGGATCGTCGTGCTGCCGTTTGCATTGAAGCAGGCACCTGTGACCAGGTCTGACAGGCGTTTGCAATACAGCATTGCCTGAGACGTGTAGGCGGGCCACATCAAGGTACCCGCCGCGGCATAGTCAAGCGGGCTTTTGGCGGACGCTGCGCGCATACACATCTCATTCCAGAGCGCCATCCCGTTCGTGAGCGCTTCGGTCTGTGCAGGAGCGAGCGCCTCCCACGCCGCTCCAGACGGCAAGTGGGATGCCGGCACATTTCCCCACCATGATGGCGATGTCGTGCTCTGCATATCGGCGCGAGCGATGTCCATGCCTGTCTCCTTGATTCCCCTGAATCGTCGGTCCCCGACGCGTATTGCCATGCGTACAGCGCCATGGCAACAACGATGCCAACAACCTCACCATCGACTTTAGACCCCGTTTCAACCTGTCCTTTGAGACACATCAAGGCTTTCGTTCCACGCGCCCGCTTCCGGGCGGCGCACCCCGGGGGCGTACACCTCGAAGACCGTTGATTCAGGTCAACCCGGCAACCTTGCGAGGATCGAACATAGGAGCATGCCTGGCACACACGCCAGCAACGGTACGAGGCACGGCGATGAACAGCAAAATAGCAAGCGATACGGCATCGGTGGCGTTCGAACGGGTGCTGGTTGCCTCCGAAGGCGGCGCGGGCCTCATTCCATTGACGCGGTTTGCGTTGCGATTTGCCCGTCCCAGCGCCATGGTGCGTCTTGTCGATGTGATCTGCAATCCCGCCGCGCTCGTTCCAACACTCCTCCTGTCGTACCCGGACTGGAGCGAAGCCCATCGCGCGATGCTGCATGCGGCACAGATACGTCTCGCCCACGCCGCGAATGAAGCGGCGGCATTTGCCACGAGGCCGGAAACGGACCTGATCGACCTCGTCGAGCTGCATCGGCATGCGACCGATGCGTTGAGCGATGCCGCGCAGACGTGGCACGCAGACCTGATCGCCGTCGCCTCGCATCCACGCAGTCAGCGCTGGGCGTGCAGGCTCGATCCCGAGGAACGCGTCGCGGCAACCCATTGCCCTGTACTGCATGTACCAACTGCATGGCTCGGCGGCCAGGACGCAGCCGTGGCGCGTGTACTCGTGGCTATCGACGGGTCCGCAGCTTCCATCATGGCGCTGCGTTTCGCGTCGCGCATTGTGCCCAGGGGCGCTACGTTCAGCGTGATCTACGTGACGGACGGCCGTTCCGGACTGAGAGATCTGCTGCCGCACAGTTTCTTCCGTCATGACGGGGAGCGCGCGCTGGCCGATGCCGAAGCGGTGATGAAGAGCATGTCGATCCCGGCAGAAACCGCGATGGTCGAAACAGACCGCGAGTATGACGACGTAGCCAGCGTCATCCTGCGCGAGGCGAGACAGTGGCAGGCCGACCTCGTGGTGATGTCATCCAGCAGTCGACCAATGCTCAAGCATCCACTGCCGGGGCATGTCGTGGCGCACACGCTGCGCAATGCCGAGTGTCCCCTGCTCGTCTGTCCGCCGTCGATTGACCGCCTTACGCGCATCGACCCGGAGAGCGATAGCCAGCAGCAGGCCGCATCGGAGGGCAACATTTCGCCGCCGCCCGTGTTTCTTTGAATTGTCGTTCCTGTCTTCCTTGAGGAGGAGTTCACCATGTACAAGCGGATTATGGTTGCGCTGGACGGCAGCAAGTCGTCTGCGCGCGTGCTGGAAGAGGCCGTGAAGATGGCGAGCCTGACGCGTGGAACCGTTCACGCCGTCTATGTCGTCGACAAGACGCCGCTGTTCAGCTATGGCGGATACTACGACCCGATTGCGCTCGTCGATGCCTTGCGCAAGGATGGCCACGAGGCCCTCAAGAACGCGGAGGCAGCGTGCAAGGAGGCCGGCGTTGCATGCGAGGCGGAATTGATCGAAACCGAACGGCTGTCCGAGGACGTGGCCGAGACGCTTCGACGCTACGCCGGACGTACGGAAACAGAGTTGGCCGTGCTCGGCACGCATGGCCGCCGGGGCGTGCGCCGGGTCGTACTCGGCAGCGTGGCCGAGCGCTTCGTTCGCTTTGCCGACTGTCCCGTGTTGCTCGTACGTGGCGCCGAGTCTGAGCACGAGGCCGGAACGGAGGCCTGACACGCGCGGCTGGCATGTTGCGCCAGCCATACCGGGTCGTGCTCGCGTTGACGGGCGTATTCGTGTGTTTGGGTGCATTCGTCTGGGCGATTCGCGACGCTGCTCGATCTCACGCTACCCGTCCGATGGGATGATAGTCATGAACATTTCATTTCCCTCATGCTCGCCGGAGTACTGCGCACCTGATCTCGCGCTGGGCTTCACCTCGCTCGTCGACGATCGTCCGGTGCGGTGCTCCATCACAGCAGAAGCGCTTGAAGATCATTTCGGCGCGCGGTCCCCGCGAGAGGAGGACCTGGTGGATGCGTTCGTTGCGCACCGCGTGGAAATCGAGCTTGCCGCGCAACGCCTGCTGAATGAGGTCGGCGGCAAACCCGTGGTGCTCCATAGCGGCTATTTCCGCTTTTGCACCTGAGCAGCCTGCACAAAATGTCGCGAGCGGCACGGCTGTGTCGAA
>Ga0137385_10005316_pt1 | contig 11309 bp, 12 predicted proteins | sample SagtaG_FD_104921 | JGI IMG/M metagenome (GOLD analysis project Ga0137385, IMG submission 104921) | Vadose zone soil microbial communities from Sagehorn Ranch, Mendocino, California, USA - Sage2_R_80_16 metaG | ecosystem: Environmental > Terrestrial > Soil > Vadose zone | place: USA: California...
ACGGTTCCTGCCTGCGCCGAAGCCGGTATTCTTGGCGCGATGGCGGGCGTGCTCGGCTCGCTGGCCGCGCTCGAAGTGATCCGCGAAATCGTCGGCTTCGGCGAGGGCCTCGTCGGGCGCCTGCTCATGCTCGATGCCCGCTCGATGCGCTTCGAGATGCTGCGCTATCGCTGGGATCCGGGGAACCCGCTGTCCGGGGAGCAGCCGACAATTCGCGATTTGTCGATCCACGCATAGCTGGTGTCCCCTGCGCAGCGCAGCACAAAGCACGAAGATCACTTCGACCAATACGCAACCGCAGTGGTGCCGGCGATGATCGACCACTTGTTATTGCCGCTGGCCTGGACCCGGAAGCAGTTCTCCTTCGAGCCTTTCCAGGTGGTGCAGAAGCCATCCTGCGACAGCTTCCAGGTTCCTTCGGACCTGGCGCCGGTCTTGCTGAGCGGCTCCCGCGTCATCTTACCATCGTCGGTGAACACCATCTTGAATTTGACGTTCGAGGGCGTTGCGGCGGTGAAGGCTTGCCCGGTGAAGAAGGTCGACTGAATGTCCTTCGGCGCCAGCCTCCCGGCAGGAGCGGCGAAGGCCAATCCAGCGCTGAGGAGGAGGGCGGCAGCGGCGCCCACGATCAAAGCACGCATCGAATGTCTCCAGAGTGCGGGAGGAAGATTGCGTGGATTATACACGCCTCCGGCTGTCTGCGCGATGAATGCGGCAGGTTTGCAGACGTCTCAAAGCATGGACGGCAGCACGCGGTCGGGCGGCTTGTGGCCGTCGAGAAAGGCCTTGATGTTGACGATGACCTTCTCGCCCATGTCGATGCGGCCTTCCAGCGTCGCCGAGCCCATGTGTGGCAACAACACGACCTTGCCCGCGCGCGCGAGCTTGGCCAGCTTCGGGTTCACCGCCGGCTCGTGCTCGAACACGTCGAGGCCTGCCCCCGCGATCTCGCCGTCGCTGATAAGACGCGCCAGCGCGTTCTCGTCGATCACCTCCCCGCGCGCGGTATTGACGACATAGGCCTCGGGGCGGATGAGCTTGAGGCGGCGCGCCGAAAGCAAGTGGTAGGTCGCCGGCGTGTGCGGGCAGTTGACCGAGATGATGTCCATGCGGGCCAGCATCTGGTCGAGGCTCTCCCAATAGATCGCGGAGAGCTCCTCCTCGATGCGCGGCGGGACGCGGCGGCGGTTGTGGTAGTGGATTTGCAGGCCGAAGGCGCGGGCGCGCCGCGCGACCGCCTGCCCGATCCGCCCCATGCCGATGATGCCGAGCCGCTTGCCCCAGATGCGGTGGCCGAGCATCCAGGTCGGCGTCCAGCCGGTCCAACGCTTGTCGTCGGTGAGCACGGCCGCGCCCTCGGCAAGCCGGCGCGGCACCGCGAGGATCAGCGCCATGGTCATGTCGGCGGTATCCTCGGTCAGGACGCCTGGCGTATTGGTGACAGTGATGCCGCGGTTCACTGCCACTGCGACGTCGATATTGTCGACGCCATTGCCGAAATTCGCGATCAGTTTGAGCCGGTCGCCTGCCTTGCCGATGACCGCCGCGTCGATGCGGTCGGTCACGGTGGGCACCAGCACGTCGGCGGTCCTCGCCGCCTCGGCGAGTTCCGCCTGACTCATCGGCTTGTCGTCGAGATTGAGGCGCGCGTCGAACAGCTCACGCATGCGCGTTTCGACGCGGTCGGGCAGCTTGCGCGTGACCACGACCAAGGGCTTCTTGGTTTTCGCCATGTCTCGCACCTGATGTCTCGAACTTGGCTTCAGGCGTGGCAAAACGGCATCACTCGCCTTTTTTTGAGTGCCGTTCAGGGCTCTTTAACCGTGCCGGCCGACACTGCCTCGCCCATTCGGCGCGGCTCGGGAAGCGGTTCCTCTCTATCAGATGGTCCGGTCCAGACAAAGCACCTCCGCCGCGGATAACAGGCAGTCGTTTCGCATTCGCTTCGCTGCATGACCCACGCCCGCGTTGCTTGCCGAGCCTTTGATGCAACACGCCGCGCAAGAGCGCGCGCTCTGATTTCATGCGCGGGCCTGATGCTCGTCTCCATGATCGCGGCGACCGGCGCCCGAGCCGGAGACGTCACGGCCGGACCCGTGAGCGGGCTTCCGGTCCCGCGCTTCGTCAGCCTCAAACCCGACAAGGTCAACGTCCGCGGGGGGCCGACGCGGGATCACGAAGTGACCTGGCAATACACCCGCGCCGGGCTGCCGGTGGAGATCACGGCCGAGTCGGACAACTGGCGGCGCATCCGCGACTGGGAGGGGGCCGAGGGCTGGGTCTACCACTCGATGCTGTCCGGCCGGCGCACTGCGGTGGTGACGGTCAAGGGCAAGGGCGAGCTGGTGCCGCTCTATGGCCAAGCCGACAGCAGTGCAATCGTTGTCGCGCGGCTGCAGGCCGGCGTGCTCGGCACCGTGAAGCAATGCACGGGGGTCTGGTGCCGCATCGCCGGCCCTGGCTTTGACGGCTGGATCGGGCAGGAGCGCCTGTGGGGAGTCTATCCGAACGAGAAGGTGGAGTAACCGAAGACGGAGGACAGACGACAGACGACAGACGAAACCTGCGGTCGTCTGTCCTCCGTCCGCTGTCGTCGTCCTCCGAACGTCAGCGGCTCTTGCGGCGCAGGCGAACCACCACGTCAATGCGGGCGATCTCGTAGCCTTCGGGGGGGATTGGCGTCTTGCCGACCACGACGTCGGTGTCTGGAATGTCGAGCAGCGCGTTCTCGCCCTCGACGAAAAAATGGTGGTGCTGGGAATTGTTGGTGTCGAAATAGGTCTTCGAGCCGTCCACGGCCACCTGCCGGAGAAGACCGACGCCGGTGAACTGGTGCAGCGTGTTGTAGACAGTCGCCAGCGACACTGGCACCTTGGCCCTGGTCGCCTCCTCGTAGAGCATCTCGGCGGTGACGTGGCGGTCGCCTTTGGCAAAGAGGATCCACCCGAGCGCCATGCGCTGGCGGGTCGGCCGCAGACCCACCTCGCGCAGCATCGCCTTCACGTCATGCCACGGACAGCCGGTAAGGGCGGTGCGCGGCACCGGAGCGGGCAGCCGATCGGGCGCCTCCGCGACATTCGTGAATACCATGGTACGTGACGGGGTCATGGACCTACCCTATGCTACGATCGTTTCATTTGTAACATATTCCCCGTAAGATGCAACTGCCTCGCAACAAGGATTCTAGACCAAGATATGGGCCCTTCCCCTGCCGGGCGCAATCAACAGGGGTGGCTGGCTTTGTCGCGGCGACCGCCTATGTTAGCAATTCGTGGCCTGGAACCGGCCAGGCGAAGCGGCAAGGGCAGGGTGCGGATGGAGAACCGGCGCAACAGCTTCACTTACGAAGACCTTCTGGCTTGCGGTCGCGGCGAATTGTTCAATGAAGGCCCGCAGCTCCCGCTGCCGCCGATGCTGATGTTCGATCGGATTTCGGAGATCGCGGAGGCGGGAGGGGAATATGGCAAGGGGCTGGTGCGCGCCGTGCTCGACCTCAAGCCGGACCTCTGGTTCTTTCCCTGCCATTTCAAGGGCGACCCGGTGATGCCAGGCTGCCTCGGGATCGATGCGCTGTGGCAGATGCTCGGTTTCTTCCTCGGCTGGCTCGGCTCGCCCGGGAAAGGGCGTGCGCTCGGGCTCGGCGAGCTGAAACTCTCCGGGCAGGTCCTCCCGAACGTGAAGCAGGTGATCTACGGCATCGACGTCAAGCGCGTCATGCGCTCGAAGCTCGTGCTCGGCATCGCCGACGGCTGGCTCAAGGCCGACGGCTCGATCATCTATCGAGCGTTGGATCTCAAGGTCGGTCTTTTCCGTCACGACCTGGTGGCCGAGCCGAGCAGGGCGTGACTGCGGGCGGCGCGGCGGCCACGCGGCCGACACGCACGGGCGCACGATACGGATGAGGCGGGGATGAGGCGGGTCGTCGTCACCGGAATGGGCATCGTCTCATCGATCGGCAACACCACCCAGGAGGTGCTGGCGAGTCTGCGCGAGGCGAAGTCGGGCATCGTGCGCGCCGATAAATACGCGGAGCTCGGCTTCCGCTGTCAGGTGCACGGTGCGCCCGACATCGACGCGGTGGAGGTCGTCGACCGCCGCGCCATGCGCTTCCATGGCGGCGGCACCGCCTGGAACCATATCGCGATGGAACAGGCGATCCGCGATGCCGGCCTCGAGGCGGGCGACATTTCCAATGAGATGACCGGCATCATCATGGGCTCGGGTGGTCCCTCGACCCGCGCCATCGTCGAGGCCGCCGACGTGACGCGCGCCAAGGGACCCAAGCGGGTCGGCCCCTTTGCGGTGCCGAAAGCGATGTGCTCGACCGCTTCGGCGACGCTGGGCACCTGGTTCAAGATCAAGGGCGTCAACTATTCGATCTCGTCGGCCTGCGCGACCTCGAACCATTGCATCGGCAACGCCTATCAGCTGATCCAGTGGGGCCAGCAGGACGTGATTTTTGCCGGCGGGTGCGAGGAACTCGACTGGACCTTGTCGGTGCTGTTCGACGCGATGGGGGCGCTGTCGTCGAAGTTCAACCAGACCCCGGACAGGGCCTCGCGCGCCTATGACATCGATCGCGACGGCTTCGTCATCAGCGCCGGCGCAGGCGTGCTTGTGCTGGAAGAGTTGGAGCATGCCAAGGCCCGCGGCGCGCGTATCTACGGCGAGATGGCAGGCTACGGCGCGACCTCCGACGGTGCAGACATGGTGGCGCCCTCGGGCGAGGGCGCCGCGCGCTGCATGCGCATGGCGCTCAGGGACGTGAAGGCGGGCGTCGATTACATCAACCCGCACGCGACCTCGACGCCGATCGGCGATCTCAAGGAGATCGAGGCGATCCGCGAAGTGTTCGGCGCCGGCGACAGGTGTCCGCCGATCTCCGCGACCAAGTCGCTCACCGGACACTCCCAAGGCGCAACGGGCGTGCACGAGGCGATTTACTCGCTGCTGATGATGAACAACGGGTTCATTTGCGAGAGCGCCAATATCGAGAACCTCGATCCCGCCTTCGCCGATATGCCGATCGTGCGCGAGCGCCGCGACGGCGTGACGCTCGGCTGCGTGCTGTCGAACTCCTTCGGCTTCGGCGGGACCAATGCCTCGGTCGTATTCAAGCGGCTGGACGCGTGAGTCGCCATGCCCGGGCTGATGCAAGGCAAGCGTGGGCTGGTCATGGGGGTCGCCAACGACCACTCGATCGCCTGGGGCATCGCCAAGGCGCTCGCCGCGCAGGGCGCGACGCTCGCTTTCACCTACCAGGGCGAGGCGCTTGGCCGGCGGGTCAAGCCGTTGGCGCAGTCGCTCGGCTCCGCGCTGGTGCTTCCTTGCGACGTCGAGCAGATTGCCTCGGTCGACGCCGTGTTTGCGACCCTCGCGGCGCAATGGGGCTCGCTCGATTTCCTGGTCCATGCCATCGCCTTCTCCGACAAGAACGAGCTCAAGGGTCTCTACGCCGACACCACGCGCGAGAATTTCATTCGCACGATGTTGATTTCCTGCTTTTCTTTCACCGAGGTTGCCAAGCGCGCGGCGATGCTCATGCCGGCGGGCGGGGCGATGGTGACGCTCACCTATAATGGCGGGCTCCGCGCGATGCCCAACTACAATGTCATGGGTGTGGCGAAGGCGGCGCTCGAAGCGTCAGTCCGCTATCTCGCGGTCGACTTCGGCCCATCGGCGATCCGGGTCAATGCCATTTCTGCCGGGCCGATCCGCACGCTCGCGGGCGCCGGGATCGCCGATGCGCGGCAAATGTTTGCGTTCCAGCAGCGCCATTCGCCGTTGCGCCGCGGCGTCACGCTTGAAGAGATCGGCGGCGCCGCGCTTTATCTCCTGTCCGACCTCTCGACCGGCGTCACCGGCGACATCCACTTCGTCGATTCCGGCTACAACATCATCACCATGCCGCACCCCTCCGCACTCAAGAACGGCGACGAGGCGGAGGGCGCCAACGGTGAACACGCTGCTGCCAAGGACGCGGCGCAGTAGCATGCCTGATATCCTGATCCGCACGATATGGCTGAAGCTCGCTACCGGCCTGATTGCGCTCGGCCTCATCGTTGCGATCTGGATCGTGTGGCGGCTCGGATGAAGTTTTCGTGTCGGCGGTCTGGGGCCGCGGACGCACCCAACAACTTGGCCGCGCTCGACCGAGCGCGACCAAGATTTCGTTGCGGCGATCCTCGATCAGAGACGATAGAGCACGCGGTACTTCGCCTCGTGGTCGCCGATCGCGAGCTGCTGGGCGGGCTGCAGGATCACCGAATTGATCTTGTCCGGCTGGATCTGGTTCTCGGTGAGCGCGACGTTGAGTGCCTCTTCGTTTGCGGCCACCACGATTTCTCGCACGGGTATGGGCATGGTCATGGGTCGATCCTCCGTCATTCGGCTGCGGCCGCGGTGACCGACGGCAAATCGGCGACCGAGAGGCCCATGCGGGTTTGTCGCGCTCGGGCAACTGGTCACCGAGACGCTTGGAATGAAAGCCTTGCCGCAGTCACTCACGGCCGCGAATGCAGCGCGGGGCAGACGCACCAAATAATGAGATCAGATATCCGCTTCGCGCTCGAGCGCGGACTTCTGCTCGAGACAGTAATAGCCGGCGAGCCGACTCACGAGCGACCGGCGCTTCCAGTCCTGCAAGATACGGCTGACGTTCTCCCTGGCGATGCCGGCCATCGCCGCGAGGTCGCTTTGGCTGACTTTCTGGCGGACCAGCACGCGGCCCGAGCCGACGTCCTTGCCAAACGCTTCCGCGAGGCCAAGCAGCGCCCGCGCGACCCTGCCCTTGAGCGAGAGGAAGCTCGTCGCCGCCAAGGCGCCGTCGATGTCGCGCAAGCGACGTGCGAGCAGCATGGTGAGGGGACGGTAGACTTCAGGATTGGCCTGGGCGAAGGCGTCGAAGGCGGCGCGGCTCACGAAAGCGAGCTTCGATTCGCGGATGGCGGTGACCGAGGCCGAGCGCGGCGCCCCGTCGATCACCGACAGCTCGCCCACCAGCGTTCCGGGCCCGAGGATCGCGAGGATGCGTTCGCCACCCGATGGCGAGACGACCGTGACCTTGAGCAGGCCCTCGTCGACCCGGTAGCACCCGTCGCCGGGATCGCCGGCCAGGAACAGCACCTGGTTGGCGGCGAGTCGAACGGGCCTGGCATGGCCAAAGAGCCCGGAAGACAAGTCTGCCGGGAGGGCCGAAAAGAGCGTCTCGCTGGGCGCGGCAGGCGCTGCCATCGCCACCGGATACGCCCGGTGGACATCGTGGCGCAAGGGCTCCGCGGTGCCCTCCGAGAGTGAGCGTCCATCGCCCTTCCATGCTCAGGCGCGCAGGGCAACCTCCCTCATCGCGACGAGATGGCCAAGACAAGAGGGCTGATTGCAGTTTGCCGAGGCCGCTGTCGTCAATGCCGGGCGCATCGCAGCCTTGTTCATCCGCACGAGCTTCATCTCCAGGTTCTTCTGATTGCAGTGGTTGATGGCTTGGTCGATCTCGGAGTGGGACTTCATGAGCTTTTTTAGGGCGCCGCGTTCCAGGGCGAGATAACGGACGCGCTCGTGTGCCACCACCGTGGCCGTAGCAGGCCCACCTCTTAGGATACTGATCTCGCCGACGAGGCTGCCTGCGCTGCAAGTGCCAACCGATTTGCCCTCGACGAGGACGCGGGCCTGGCCGGAGATCAGAAACATGAGATGAGAGACGGGCTCCCCGCGGCGCGTCAGTTCGGTGCCGGGCTCGGCGTTCCGCCAGCAAGCCACGCGGAGCAGCGCTCGCAATTGATAGGGCTCGAGCAGCGGCACCAGCTGCCGGTGGAAGGCCCGCTCGTCCTCGCTGAACTTGGCCCGTCGAGTGCGGTAAGTGATCAATCCGATCTGCACTACGTTGACCATGCCGAACGCCGCTTCCCAAAAGGTTCCCACCGGGTCGTTCAGCCAGAAGAAGCTGTAGGCCACGCCTACCCCGCCCGACGCCATTGCGAAGACGCGAAGAAGCAACATGCGGGTGAGGATCATGGAAATCACCAGCAAGACATAGCCGAGATTTCCGACGAACAGTTGCGTAATGAATTCGGAGTCAAAGGTCACGATCATCTCCCATCCGATCGACCACTGATTCGACGGTCAGGAGCGTATGGAAGCCTCGTCGGTTTCGATGTGATGGCCGTCACAAAATTGTCGGTTACAAAATCGGGCCTGCCGCAGCGGCTGCCAGCGGGCCTGCCATGGGGCGTCGCCGGTCGTTGCAGCGATAGCCGCACCAGCCAGGCCCGCAAAGAAATGAGGCCGCCCATTATGGCCGCCTCGCCGAGTTTCAAATGAACGTGATTTTCGACGTTTACGGCCGTGACCCCGGGGGGCCGCGCCGTCATCCGAGGAATGGCCACCCCAAATTGGGCGCAGCCCTGGAGAGTCTTGCCTGCTTGATGCCGGTCGGGATTTGAGTCCAGCGCGAGCTGTGCTGGTTTTGGCAGCCTCATCGTCATAGGCTCGCGGCACGCTCGCACCGCTGGAGCCGAACCTGAAACGGGCTGTTGGACACGCATGACCCGACTCCGCGACCTGGTCCGCCGCGAGCCGAATCGGGGCTTGGAATTCCCCCGCTGGCTCGAACGCCTGATATCGGTTGGCATCGTCGCCGCCGACCCGCAGCTTGTCCGCCGCCAGCGCTGCGTCAATGTCGCCGCCTTCGCCTTGGCGGCGAACAGCTTGTCGCACCTCGTGATTCTTTCGTTCTACAATTTCGGCGGCCTCATCATCGTCAACATCTACAACGCGACCTTCGCGGTCGCGGCGCTGATGGTCCCGCGACTGCACCGCGTCGGCGACAACGCCGCCGCCATCGCGCTGATCGTCTTGGCGGTGACCGGGAACCTGTTCGTGGTGTGGGCGCTCGGCACGTCGAGCGCTCTGCACGTCTATTTTACGCTCGGCGGCGCCATCCTGTTCGCTTTCGGAGTGCAGAACTGGAAGCTGTTTCTCGTCTTCTTCGCGCTCACCGCGGGGGCGCTTGTGCTCTCGCTGAACGCGGCGCCGGTCCACGGATTGGTCCTGCCCGAGGACACAAGGCTGCGCGAACTGCTGTCCAGCCACGCGATGATCAACACGGTCACGATCAATGCCGCGGTCATCTTCTATGCCCTGATGGCGCTGCGGCGGGCGGAGATCGAGCTCGAGAACCAGTACGAGCGCTCGGAGGCTCTGCTGACGACCGTCATGCCCTCCTCGATCGCCGAGCGCCTGAAATCGGGCTCCGAGCAGCGGATCGCCGACGGCATCGAAACACTCAGCGTGTTGTTCGCCGATCTCGTCGATTTCACCGGAGCGGCGCATGATCTGCCGCCGGACGCGGTGGTCGCGTTTCTCGACGGTCTCGTGCGCACCTTCGATGCGCTCGCCGAGACGCAGGGGGTCGAGAAGATCAAGACGATCGGGGACAGCTACATGGCGGCGGCCGGATTCGACGGACGCGCCGCCGCCGGAGCCGTCGCCATCGGCCGGTTCGCTTTGGCGATGCTCGCGGCCATCGACCGTCAGCCGCCGCTCGGCGGGCGCCGGCTCAAGCTGCGCATCGGCATCCATTGCGGCCCGGCGACCGCCGGCGTGATCGGCGACACGCGGTTTTCCTACGACGTCTGGGGCGACGCGGTGAACGTCGCCTCGCGCATGGAATCGCAGGGGGTACCAGGCCGCATCCAGGTGAGCGAGGTCTATCGCGAGCTGACCAAGGAGGCCTTTGTGTTCGAAGCGCGGGGCACCACCGAACTCAAGGGTATCGGAGCGACGAGGACGTTTTTTCTGACGGAGCTGCGAGCGTGAGTCAGCGTTTGAGAAACGGCCGACCCTCTGGATCGTGCGCTTCGAGCAAGGTCAACATAGCCCGCTTCAGATCGTCGAGCGGCCGACCGCGGAGCTTGACGATGATATCAAGGTTCACGTCTTCGTAATTGTGTCTCAAGACGTTTCCGATCCCGGCGATATCCTGCCAGGGGATCAAGGGATACTCGGACTTCCATTGGTCGGGTATTCGCCGACTCCCTCCGAAATGATCTCGATGCAACGTTCGGCGGCATAGCGCCGCGTTCGATCTGCAGCAAGTGTCGCGGAATCCGCAACACCTACGATGGCAAGGAAATCTTCGGTGGCATCCAGGATGTGATAGAGGGCGAGCGGTGCGCGGTCGTCCGCCATTACAAGACCCGTATGGCTTCCTTCAACACCCGATCACGAATTCGGCGATGGAGTCCGTTGCGCGTCACCACGTCGACGCTGACGCCGAGCCGTCCCGATATGCGGCGGTGGACCCCGGCAAGATCGAAAAGATTGAAGTCTGAGGCTGGATCGTAGTCGACGAGCAAGTCGACATCGCTTGTCGGCCCTCCCTCGCCTCGCGCAATCGATCCAAAGATGTGAAGCGCTGTCACGCCGCGCGCGCGCAGCGCAGGCGCATCCGGGGTGACTAGGCGTTTGACGTCGTCGACAGTCAAGGGCGCATTATAAACCCAAAAGCGCCCCAACAAAAAAGGGCGAAGTCGCCCTTTCCTGTCCAGGCACGAGGTCGGCTGGACTACTCCCCGCCCACCGCCTCCTGCCGCTGCTGCTCGGCCTCGGCCTTCTGCTTGGCCTCGAGGTCCTCGCCGGTCTGCTGATCGACGATCTTCATCGAGAGCCGCACCTTGCCGCGCTCGTCGAAGCCGAGAAGCTTCACCTTGACCTTGTCGCCTTCCTTGACCACATCGGTGACCTTCTGCACCCGCCGCGGCGCGAGCTGGCTGATGTGCACGAGCCCGTCCTTGGCGCCGAAGAAGTTCACGAACGCGCCGAAGTCCATCACCTTGACCACGGTGCCCTCGTAGATGTGGCCGATCTCGGGCTCCGACGCGATCGACTTGATCCAGTTGATCGCCGCCTTCATCGCGTCGCCATTGGCGGAAGCGACCTTCACCGTTCCGTCGTCGGAAATGTCGATCTTGGCGCCGGTCTTTTCCACGATCTCGCGGATCACCTTGCCGCCGGAGCCGATCACCTCGCGGATCTTGTCGACCGGGATGTTGAACACCTCGATGCGCGGCGCGTGTTCGCCGAGTTGCGCCCGATGCTGGGTGAGGGCCTTCGCCATCTCGCCGAGGATGTGCATGCGACCGTCCTTCGCCTGGGTGAGCGCGACCCGCATGATCTCTTCGGTGATGCCGGCAATCTTGATGTCCATCTGCAGCGAGGTGACGCCGCGCTCGGTGCCGGCGACCTTGAAGTCCATGTCGCCGAGATGGTCTTCGTCGCCGAGGATGTCGGAGAGAACGGCGTAACGCTGGTCC
>Ga0137385_10005318_pt1 | contig 11306 bp, 8 predicted proteins | sample SagtaG_FD_104921 | JGI IMG/M metagenome (GOLD analysis project Ga0137385, IMG submission 104921) | Vadose zone soil microbial communities from Sagehorn Ranch, Mendocino, California, USA - Sage2_R_80_16 metaG | ecosystem: Environmental > Terrestrial > Soil > Vadose zone | place: USA: California...
CGCCTCGACCTGCGCGTCGGTCGGGATCGAGACCTCGGCGATCGTGGCACCGGTGTACGGGTTGACGACCGGGAACGAGTCGGATCCGGTCGCCGGACGCGCGGCGAGCCAGAAACTGCGCGGTTCGGTGGACACGTGGCACTCCCTCAAGACGGCGGCGATCTCTCCGGCCACATTAGTTCGCCGCGTCGAGCGTGTCGCGCTACAGGTTGCAGCGCGAAAGTGGCCTACGCCCTCAAGTTGACGAGAACCGGGGGGGTCCTTATTCCATCCGGGGTCGCGAGTGAGATGAGCGCGTGCCCGACCGGAACCTCGTTGATGATGTCCGAGGGCGACCAGACGTATCGCTCCACGGCCCGAGTCGCCACCGCACGGCTGTGCTGCGTGCTGCTGGAACCGGTCAGCGACTGGACCACGGACTTCTCCCCGCCGCGCCCGAAACGGCCCGGCGAGCCCGGCGTGGACATGTGGCCGGTCGTCGTCGTCGTGGCCGTACCGGTGGTGACCGTCGTCTCGGCGGACCACGCGGTGCCCCAGTAGTCCGCGAAGTAGCGCGCGTCCGCCGGCTCGACTCCCGCGAACACCGCCTTGCAGCCGGTGCCGGTGAACACGGCCGAGCGCAGGTGCTCGGGGAACTGCGCGAGGGACTGGGCCAGCAGCACGATCCCGGCGTTCGCCGCGCGCGCCCGCTGGAGGCCCTGCACCACGTACTCGTCGACGAAGCGGCCCGCCTCGTCCACGATCAGGCCCTTGAAGACCTCGCGGTTCGCCTCGGGCGCCGCGACCACCTGCACGAACTGGGCGATGGCGAGCCGGGCGAGGATCCGCGCGGCCTGCGGTGAGCTGCCCTCCGGCAGCGCGATGCGCACCCGGAGCGGACGGTCGATGGCGCGCATCGAGAACTTGCGCGCGCGGCCGTCGAACAGGTCGATCAGCTGCGGGCGGTCGAGCAGTCGCAGCCGTTCGTTCAGCAGCGGCACCGGGCTCTGGGTCAGGACCAGGTCGAGCAGTTCGCGCAGCAGCGGATAGCGCTGGTTCCGCTCGTGGAACTCCGCGATGACCGTGTACAGCGTGTTGCGCGCGGCGGAGTCGACGGCGGGGTCGTGCACGGCCGTGTCCGGCGGGAGCACCGCTCCGGCCAGCCGGTCCGCCGCCTCCTCCGGCCCGCTCGCGCCGCCGAAGAGGTCGAAGCCCCACGAACCCGGTCCGGGCTCCACGTTCGGGTCGATGTCCACGTCGAAGAAGTCAGGCAGCTGACGTGCGTCGAAGGCGGAGCCGGTCGGGTCGATCACGACGACCGAGGCCATGCCGACCAGCGTCTGCAGACCCAGCAACTCGATGATCGGCCGCGCGAAGGACCGCGTCTTTCCCGCTCCGGGCGGGCCGATCACCAGCATGGAGGTGCGCAGCACCTCGGTGTCGAGCGCGAACCACTCCTTCTGATGGGTCGCCGGATTCCGGTCGGAATCGGCGGCCACGCCGAGCCGGGCCTGACCAGTCACCAGGTCGTGCTGCACGAGCCGCGGCATCGGCAGGTCGCGCTGGCCGGAGGAGTGCGGGAACGCGCCGCCGCCCTCCTCCTGGATCGCCACCGCTATCGGCCCGAGCTCGGCCGGGCCGTTCTGCCGCGCCGTGCGCTGCACCACGCGCGCCACCCGCACATAGTCCACGTCGGTCAGCTCTCCGGTCGCGACCTCCTCGTCCAGCCGCCGCGCCGCGTCCTCGAAGCCCGCCTCGCGCAGGTCCGCCCACAAGTCGGGCCTCGGCTTGGGCAGCGGTGCCGGCTGCTTCGGCTCGGGCCGGTACCGCAGCCAGAGCCAGCGCGCGACGACGTGCCACCTGCCGTACGCGCCGACGCCGACCGCGACGACGAGCAGGGTGAGGACGTTGACCGCCGGAAGGCCGACATACGAGAGCGCGAGCCCGAGCGGCAGCAGCATCGCGCCCCAGATGGGCAGGAACAGGATCAGCGCGAGCCGGGCCCGGCGCCAGATGTGCGGTTCGAGCGGCCCCGGCCGACCGCCGGCGTCCTCATCCGGGTTCCGGCCGTAGGCGAAGACGCCGGGCGCGTCGAGCAGGCGCTCGCCGTGTACCCAGCTGACCAGGTCCGGCCGGGTCTGCTCGCTCCACGACGAACCGGTCCAGTAGCGCAGCTGCGGCGCGCCGCTCGGGCAGGGGTACCAGCCCTCCGGCATTCGCTGCCGCCGCGCTGCTTCCGCGGAAACGCCGTCCTCCACCGCCACGCTGACACTCCCCTGCCTGATGACCTGTCGGGTTGATGGTATCGATCCGCCGCCGAAGCGACAGGCTTGGACGGCGGCAGGCTTAGACACTGTGCGAAGGAAGGTCCCGATTTTGGCGACGAACTGCGAGGTGTCGGCCGCTGCCACCTCGGCTAGGGTCGATCACGAGCCTCGCCAAGCCCCGCACGCCGACCGAAGGAGTTTCCCCCTATGTCCGCGCCCTCCCACGGCGGTCCCACGCTCCCGAAGGAGCGCCGCCTCGTCACCGAGATTCCGGGCCGGCTCTCGCGGCAGCTGTTCGAGCGGCGCAACGCGGTCGTGGCGAACGGGGTCTCGACCACGCTCCCGGTGTTCGTCACCCAGTCGGGCGGCGGCGTGGTGGTGGATGTGGACGGCAACTCGCTGATCGACTTCGGTTCCGGAATCGCCGTCACCAGCGTGGGCAACAGCGCCGAGGCCGTGGTCAACCGCGCGGGCGAGCAGCTGCGCAGGTTCACGCACACGTGCTTCATGGTCACGCCGTACGAGTCCTACGTCGCGGTCTGCGAGCAGCTGGCCGAGCTGACCCCAGGCGACCACCCGAAGAAGTCGGCGCTGTTCAACTCGGGCGCGGAGGCCGTGGAGAACGCGGTGAAGATCGCCCGCTCCTACACCAAGCGGCAGGCCGTCGTCGTGTTCGACCACGGCTACCACGGCCGGACCAACCTGACGATGGCGCTGACGGCGAAGAACATGCCGTACAAGGACGGCTTCGGCCCCTTCGCCCCCGAGGTTTACCGGGTGCCGATGGCCTATCCGTACCACTGGCCGACCGGCCCGGAGAACTGCGCCGAGGAGGCCGCGGCCCAGGCCATCTCGCAGATCGAGAAGCAGGTCGGCGCGAACAATGTGGCCGCCGTCGTCATCGAGCCGATCCAGGGCGAGGGCGGGTTCATCGAGCCGCCGCTCGGCTTCCTGCCGCGGATCGCGGAGTTCTGCAAGGCCAACGGGATCGTGTTCATCGCGGACGAGATCCAGACCGGCTTCTGCCGGACCGGCGACTGGTTCGCCGTCGAGCACGAGGGCGTCGTGCCGGACCTCATCACCACCGCGAAGGGCCTGGCCGGCGGCCTGCCGCTGGCGGGCGTGACCGGCCGCGCCGAGATCATGGACGCCGCGCACGCCGGCGGCCTCGGCGGCACCTACGGCGGCAACCCGGTGGCCTGCGCCGGCGCCCTCGGCGCGATCGAGACCATGCGCGCCCTCGACCTGCCCGCCGCCGCCCGCCGGATCGGCGACCTCATGCTGCCCCGGCTGAACAAGATGGCCGCCCGCTTCCCGCAGATCGGCGACGTGCGCGGCCGCGGCGCGATGATCGCCGTCGAGCTGGTCAAGCCGGGCACCAAGGACCCGGACGCCGCGCTCACCGGAGCCATCGCCAAGGCCTGCCACAAGCAGGGGCTGATCGTGCTCACCTGCGGCACCTACGGCAACGTGCTGCGCTTCCTGCCCCCGCTGGTGATCGGCGAGGACCTGCTGGGCGAGGGCCTGGACCTCATCGAGGCGGCGTTCGAGCAGGCCACGACCGGAGCCTGATCGAGACCTGAGCGGTATCCGTCGATAGCGCGGCCGGACTGGGGACAGCGGTCTCCGGGCCGGCCGCGTCGACCTCTCCGGGGTTACCCGGCGGCCGCGGGCGCCGGACGTGCCACCAGCGCCCCGTTGGGTCGCTGGGGCGCGCCGGTGCGCCGATCGACCGGAGCGGGGAGCGGGGCCGGCGGGCGGAGCCTGACCTGGCGGGTCTGATAGGCGATCAGGGCGATCAGCACGACCCCGAGTGCGGCCGAGCCCCACGCGGCGCCCCAGCCCAGGCCCCCGCCGGAAGCGGGCTTGGTCAGCGCGTCGCCGCCCGCGGCCCCCAGCGGACGGGTGAGGATGAACGCCGGCCAGAACAACAGGGTCGAGCTCACCGCGGTCCGGTAGTGCAGTACCGCGAGTAGCGCGAGCACCGCTGCGATCAGCGTGAAGGCGCCTCGGAAGCCGAGGCCGGTGTCATCGGAGAGCCAATCGCCGGTGGAGGTGCCCAGAGTGTTCGAGGCGAGGATCGCGATCCAATAGAGGACCTCGCCGGTGTGGCTGGAGGTCGCCTCCACGTCGTAGGTCTGCCCCGTGCGCCACCAGATGACGAAAACGATGCCCAGCACGCTGAGCAGGATCACCGCGCCCGCGGCATAGCCGACACCGTGCTGCGCGCTGCCGTGCCCCGGCCCGCGATTGAGGAAGTCGGAGAGCTCGGTGCCGACGAGGCTCGTGCCCAGAACCGTCGCCCAGTACAGTCCGGGGCGCAGTCGGCCGGAGCGCACCTGCGCCGCGAACGCGGCGAGGAAGAAGACCAGGAAGACCGCCGCCGTGGTCGCGTATCCGAGCCCCGCGGTGATGCCCAGCAGGTCGCCGAGAGTCTCTCCGAGCGTCACCGCGATTGTCTTGACCACCCAGAACAGCAGCGTGACCGTTGGTAGTTTGCGCAGCACACAGGCGCTTTGGCCGCACACCCGGCCATCGGTCATCAGCTCGGACATCCCACTCCGATCAGTCGCACCGCACCGACGGGAGCATCGTGGCAGCGGCACCGGACCGCGCAGCGGCGGGCACGCTCATCGATCTTGATCTTCACTCGAACAGGCGGATGCGCGATCGGACGATCGGGAGTATTGTGCGGTTTAAGGCGATTCAGACTGTTAGGCCCGGCGTCGGCGACTCGGAAACGAGGAGTCGGCGCCGGGCACTTTCGTCCGCGCGCCCGGCCGCCCGCTCCGAGCGGGCCGAGGGCGTAGGGTCTGGGGCGATGATCGAGTCCCGCGCTCCCGGAGCCCGGCGTTCCTGGTGGATCCCGCCGCTCGTGCTGCTGTGCGTGTTCGGCGTCTTGACCTGGCAGGTGGCCTCGCACGGGCCGCTGACCCGGCTCGACGTGCACGTGCGCGACGGGATTCAGGACGCTGCCACCTCCTCGGGGCCGCAGTGGCTCGCGGCCTTCGGACGCGGCTGCGCGGACCTCGGGGATCAGGCTCCGGCGAACCTGAGCTTGGCGCTGGCCGCCGCGCTGACCACCTGGCGCCTGCGCTCGTGGCGCCCGGCGCTGCTCGCCGTGGCGGCCTGGATCGTGCTGGCCACGGTGATTCCGCTGAAGATCTGGGTGGGCCGACCGGGACCGGGCGAGGTCACGCTCGGCAACGCGACGCTCGGCTTCTTCCCCTCCGGGCACACGGCGGACGCGGTCTGCTGTTACGTCACGGCCGCCTATCTGCTCGGCATGTTCTTCTGGACGAGCCGCATCACACGGCAGGCGCTCGGCGGCAGCGTCGTACTGCTTCTGGCGCTGACGATCTTCGGGCTGCTCTGGTCGAACTACCACTGGCTGACGGACATTCTGGGCTCGCTCTGCTGGTGCGGCGGCTGGCTGCTGGTGCTGAGACTTATCGAACACAGGCATTTCGATCAGGCCAGGGCGTAGCCGCGCGGGAGCCGGTAGGTCGGCGGACGCTCGAGCAAGCCACGCAGCTCGGCCCACACCTCTTCCCAGCCCTCGCGGATCTGGGCCGGGGTCACCTGAGCCACCGTCAGCCGGAGCACTGTGGCCATCCAGCGCCGACGCGCCGCGGCCCGGTCCAACGCGGCAGGGCTCGGCTGGAAGCCCGGAGCCACCTCGAGCGCGATGCCGTGGTCCGGCCAGAGCGCGCCCGGCAGTACGGCGACACAGCCGGTGGCCTGCTCGAAGATCCGGCGGTTCCACTGCGGACGCGGCGCCGCCGCCCTGGCCAGCCGCTCCTGGCAATCGGCCTCCCCACCGGACCGAATACCAGCGCTGAACTCGGCCAGCACCGCGCGCATCCGCGCCGAGCGCTGCGACTGATGCGCCGCGAGTTCCGCACACAGCTCCGCCGGAGTGCAGCGGCGGCTGTAGACGAGCTCGTTGACGATCGCGCGGACGTACTCCTTGTCCTTGAGATCCAGGCACGCGTCCACCGCGGCGCGCGGCAGCGGCGCCACCTGACAGCCCTCGATCCGCACCGGCTCGGGCATCCTGGTCGTACGCCCGATGAGCACGAAGCCATGCGACTGCCGCCGCTTTCCGTGCGGAATGAGCACCTTGACGTGCGAATCCTCCGACGGTACGGCCGTGATCCGGTGCGCGCGCAACGCGGCGAGCCCCGTCACCATCGCGCCCGGCCCGGCGTACAGCAGCGCCGCCCGGATCCGGCCCGAGCCCTTCAGAGTGCCTTCGCGGTTCGCGCAGACACTCCTGAGCACGCGGCGCCACGGACCGCCCGGACCCTCGCGAAGCCGCAGTGTGGAGGGCGGCACACCGAGCTCGAGCAGCTGTGTTCGGGCGGCTAGGCCGCCCTGGGATTCGAAGAGCCGTTCAACGGCTCCCTTGTCATAGTTCGTACGTTTCGTCATGCATCCAGCATCGCCGGAGCAGCACCACGAAACATCGTGCAATCGGCGTATATAAGTACGCCGATTGCACGATGCGCCGCGCGGTGAAAAGCCTTAGGCGTTGGTCGGGAAGCCCAGGTTGATGCCGCCGTGCGAGGGGTCGAGCCAGCGCTGGGTCACGGCCTTGGTCCGGGTGTAGAAGTGCACGCCCTGCGTCCCGTACGCGTGCGAGTCGCCGAACAGCGAGGCCTTCCAGCCGCCGAAGGAGTAGTAGGCCACCGGCACCGGGATCGGCACGTTGATGCCGACCATGCCGACCTCGACCTCGTTGCGGAACTTCGCCGCCGCGCCGCCGTCGTTGGTGAAGATCGCGGTGCCGTTGCCGTACGGGTTCGAGTTGATCAGCTCGAGCGCCTCCTCGTAGGACTTGGCGCGCACCACCGAGAGCACCGGGCCGAAGATCTCGTCCGTGTAGACCGGCATCTCGCGACCGACGTTGTCGAACAGCGTCGGGCCGAGCCAGAAGCCGTTGGCCGTGTCGACGCCGGACTCGGCCAGCGAGTCGATCGGGTGCTCGCGGCCGTCCACGACGAGGGTGGCGCCGGCCGCGACGCCCGAGTCCAGGTACGAGGTCACCTTGTCGCGGTGCACGCCGGTCACCAGCGGGCCCATCTCGGAGGCCGCCGAACAGCCGGGACCGACCCGCAGCTTGCCCATCCGGTCCACGATCCTGCTGACCAGGTCGTCGCCGATCGGGTCCACCGCGACCAGCACGGACACCGCCATGCAGCGCTCCCCCGCCGCGCCGAAACCGGCGTTGACGGCCGAGTCGGCGGCCAGGTCCAGGTCGGCGTCCGGGAGCACCAGCATGTGGTTCTTGGCGCCGCCGAGGGCCTGCACGCGCTTGCCGTAGCGGGTGCCGTTCTCGTAGACGTAGCGGGCGATCGGAGTCGAACCGACGAAGGAGACCGCCTTGACGTCCGGGTGCTCCAGGATCCGGTCCACCGCGACCTTGTCGCCGTGCACGACGTTGAACACGCCGTCCGGCAGCCCGGCCTCCTTCCACAGCGCGGCCAGCCAGTTAGCCGCGGACGGGTCCTTCTCGCTGGGCTTGACGATCACCGTGTTGCCGGTGGCGATGGCGAGCGGGAAGAACCACATCGGCACCATCGCCGGGAAGTTGAACGGCGAGATGATGGCGACCGGGCCGAGCGGCTGCTGCAACTCGTAGACCTCGACGCCGGTGGACGCCTGGTCGGTGAAGCCGCCCTTGAGCAGCTGCTGGATCCCGCAGGCGAACTCGACGACCTCGATGCCGCGGGCGATCTCGCCGAGCGCGTCCGAGTGCACCTTGCCGTGCTCGGAGACGAGGATCGAGGCGAGCTCATCGCGCCGCGCGTTGATCAGCTCGCGGAAGTTGAACAGCACCGAGACCCGTTTGGCCAGCGACGTGGACCGCCAGCCCGGGAAGGCGGCGGCCGCCGCGGCCACCGCGTCGTCCACCTCGCGCACCGAGGCGAAGTCCACCGAGCCGGTGAGCGCCCCGGTGGCCGGGTCGTAGATGTCGCCGCGCCGCTCGGCCGTGCCGGTCCAGGCCTGGCCGTCGATCCAGTGCGTCACATGCTTGCTCACGAAAGACCTCTTCAGTGTGAAATTACCGGGCGTCCTGACTTCGAGTCTGCGACGTGCGCGGGGGTCGCGTCACTTTCCAGAGTGTCGGTGGGCACGCGTTTCGCCTTACATCGCCGCGCCCACCAGTTCACGAGTCGAAGCCGAGGCCGAAGCGGTCGAGCGTGCGCAGCCAGAGGTTGCGCTCGCCGCCGTTGTGGTCCGCGCGGGCGAGCGACCAGGCCGTGACGTTGATGCCGACGGACTTGAAGGGCTCCGGCGGGAACGGCAGCGGCCTGGATCGGACCATCTCCAGTTCGGTCAGCTCGGTCTGCTCCCCCGAGAGCAGGTCGAGCATGACCTGCGCGCCGAATCGGGTCGCGCCCACGCCCAAACCGGTGAAGCCGGCCGCGTACGCCACTCGTCCGTCGTAAGCGGTGTCGAAGAACGCGCAGAACCGGGTGCACGTATCGATGACGCCGCCCCACTTATGGGTGAAGCGCACATCCGCCAACTGGGGGAACGCCTCGTAGAAGTGCTGCGCCAGCTTCTCGAAGGTCTTCGGACGCTGGTCGAGTTCCGGCGCGATGCGGCTGCCGAAGTGGTGGACGGCGTCGTAGCCGCCCCACAGGATCCGGTTGTCCGCGCTCAGCCGGTAGTAGTGGAAGTGGTTGGCGCTGTCGCCGATCCCCTGGCGATTGCGCCAACCGATGGACTCCATCTGCGCGTCCGTCAGCGGCTCGGTCATCAGCGCGTAGTCGTAGACCGGCACGATGTACGGCCGCACCCGCTTGAGCAGCGAGGGGAAGACGTTCGTGCCGAGAGCCACCCGTTCGGCCGCGATCTGACGGCCGTTCAGGGTACGCAGCACCATCCCGTTGCCGGACTTCTCGAGCCCGGCCACGCGCGTGCCCTCGTAGATCTTCACACCGAGCGCGAGACACGCATCGCGCAGGCCCCACGCGAGCTTCGCCGGGTGCACCATCGCGCAGCCCTCGCGATCCCACAGCCCCGCGTGGTACGTCGGCGAGTCCACCTGCGCGCGGATGGCGTCGCGGTCGAGGAACTCCACATGTTCGCCGTACTGCCCGGCCACCTCCGCGTACTCGGCCAGGTCCTTCGCCTGCCATTCCGCGGTCGCCATGCTCAGCTGGCCGGTGCGCTCCCAGTCGCAGTCGATGCCGTGGCGCTGCACGCTCGCCTGCATCGCGTCCAGGTTCGCCTCGCCCAGCTTCACGAGCGTGCGCAGCTCCGACTCGAAGCGGTCGATGCCGTTGGGAAGTCCATGCGTGAGCGAGGCCTCGGCGAAGCCGCCGTTGCGCCCCGAAGCAGCCCAGCCGATCCGGTTCGCCTCAACAAGAGCTACCTCGCGGCCGGGGTCCCGCTCCTTGGCGAGCAGCGCGGTCCACAGCCCGCTGTAGCCGCCGCCGACCACCGCGAGATCGCAGGTCAGGTTCTCGGCGAGCGCGGGCAGGGCCGACGGTCGGCCGGGGTCGTCCAGCCAGAACGGCACCGGCGCGGCCCCGGCCAACGCAGGGCTGACTTCCATGGGGATCCCTCTCACTGCGTGTCGACCACGATTTCGAACCATCCTCGCGCTGGTCATGCGGCACGCACCAACCGCACCGGTGTCCGATGACCTACCCGAATCTTGCACTGTGCAAGTCGGCCGCGCCGCTTGACAAAGGTCTATACCAGTTCGATGGTGTGCTCGGGGACGGGAACCCCGGCGACGCCAGGAGGCGTACAGCTTCATGCGAACACTCACCCACCGGCTCGGCGTGCTCGGAGCCGCGGCCGCCCTACTGCTCGTCCCGACCGTCCAGTCCCCCGTGGCGACCGCGGCCGCCTCGGATCCCGTCCAGGTCTACGGGGCCTGGCTGTGCGGCTCGGATCAGTGCACGTGGTCGACGGCTCCGAACATGACCACGTTCGACACGCAGAACCACTGGATGATCGATCGCGGCAACGGCAGCCCCTCGGTCAACCTGGTCGTGCTCGCGTTCGTCGATCCGCTGAAGCTGCTCAACGGGACGACCGACGCCGGTGACACGAACGGCGTGCCCAACGGCATGGACTCGGCCGTCGTCAGCTACTTCACCAGCCACGGCGTCAGGGTCATGCTCTCGATCGGCGGCATCACGTACACGAGCGACTGGGACAGCGCCTTGACGCAGAACGCCACGCTGCTCGGACAGAAGGCCGCGGCCGTCGCCACACAGCTCGGCGTCGGCATCGAAATCGACTACGAGAACAGCTCCAGCCCGAATCTGCCGGGCATGCAGTCGTTCATCAGCGCCTATCGAGCGGCGCACGCGTACGACGCGACCGGCGCCGACCCCACCGCGCGCCTGACGATCGACCTGGCGGCGGGCGACCGCTACTTGATCGCGCTCGACCAGTACGCGACGGCGAACTGGCTGACCACGGGCAACCCCGTGCTCGACTACGCGAACGCGATGGTGCCGAGCAAGCAGCCGTCCACCAGCAGCGCGGAGAGTAACTGGCTCGAACACGTCGACGGCAAGCCCAACTACAGCCCGCCGATCGCACCGCTGGCTCCGGCGAAGTTCACGGGTTCGGTGTTCGTCGCCGGACAGAGCCAGGTACTGCCCGAGTGCAACAACTTCGCCAACTCACTGCAGAATTCGACGAGCAGTTGGCTGCAGTCCGTAGCCCCGGCTGGCGCGGGGAGCACCGACGGCATGCTCGGCTACATGTTCTGGGCCGCTGGTGCCCCGTCGAGCCGCGGGCAGACGACCTTCCCGCCGAACACCTGCGCAGGCGGGGTAGGCGTCGGCGCGACGAGCCTGAGCGTGCCGGTGCCGATGCCGGCGCTGCGGCAGAACTGACGGGGCGATAGCAGCGAAGGCTGCGGACGCGGTGACGGGGACGGGAGTCAGGGCATCGCGGCCGCAGCCTTCACGAGACCTCCGGGTGCGGCCCACGCTATGCAACCGGTGACCTCGTCGATGAATAGGCGACGGGGGGCTCAGAAGTGTTACTCGCGCCCGGTGGCCTGCCCATGCCGCGACGGTC
>Ga0137385_10005320_pt1 | contig 11303 bp, 11 predicted proteins | sample SagtaG_FD_104921 | JGI IMG/M metagenome (GOLD analysis project Ga0137385, IMG submission 104921) | Vadose zone soil microbial communities from Sagehorn Ranch, Mendocino, California, USA - Sage2_R_80_16 metaG | ecosystem: Environmental > Terrestrial > Soil > Vadose zone | place: USA: California...
AAGTGGTCGGAGCTGCAGGCGTGGCTGTTCCCGCAGCGGTGGTTCCGGGAGAACCTCAAGCTCGGCGAGGGCGGCGAGGAAGGGATCGACAACGACATCGCACGGGCGACGTACGCGCGCACCGGCACGAGCGTCATGGGCAAGCGCATGTTCGACGGCGGCGAGCTGGCATGGCCGCAGGAGGCGCCGTTCCACACCCCGGTGTTCGTCCTCACCCACACCAAGCGTGACCCGTGGGAGCGGCCGGGCGGCACCACCTTCCACTTCGTCAACGACGGCGTCGAGAGTGCGCTGCGCCAGGCCTGCGAGGCCGCAGGCGACCGCGACGTGCGCATCGCCGGCGGCGCCGAGACGATCCAGGAGTACCTGGACAGCGGCCTGATCGACGAGTTCTCGATCACGCTCGCGCCCGTGCTGTTCGGCACCGGCATCCGCCTGTTCGACCGCGTGGACCCCGCCCGCCTCGCACTGAACCAGGCCCGCACGGACGCATCGTCCCGGGTGACCCACCTGACCTACACCACCGTGCAACGCTAACCCGCGTTCCCGCAGCGTGCGGTGCCGGCAAAGCGACAGAACCAGGTCAATCTCCGTAACTCAGCCAGGTACCACGCGGCGCCTGCTGCTGAACACCCGCTTTGGTGTAGTCACACACACCGTTCGGGAACGCCGCCAACAGCCGCGCCCGCTGATCAGCCGTGAACGTCACCGGGTAGCCGGCAAAGTTTATCGGCGTCAGCGCGCACTTCAGCGATGCCAGGTCCAACGGCTGGCCAGCGACCAGTCGGGGATTCGCGAACACCGGGTATGCCGTCGGGCACGGCCCAGTGGTGCCGGTGAAGGACAGGCCACCGGGTTGCGGTATCGGAGTGGCGGTCGCGGCAACAAAACAGCCGTCCACCAGACTCGCCGGCTTGTCGACGGCCACCTTGGCGTGTGCCGAGCGGTGACTCGCATCGGACTCGATGTTGTTCAGCCACTGCTCCATCTCAGCCAGATCGTAGGCGTCGGCCTCCGGACTGAACGTCGGACTGTTCTCGATGATCACCTGATTCGCCGAGTCGCCGGCTTCGGCCATGCGCTGGCGAGTCACGTAGGACCACGACGCCGTGTGAATATTGAGGCCGGGAATCTGATCGGCATAGTCCCGCTGATCGATGACCGGCGTAGTTTCCAGGCCCAGCGTGGCAGACAGGTTCAGGTCATCACGATACATCGCCCGCAGCGCTTGGGAATCAGCCGTCGACCGTTGGGGCACCGGGCTGCCCAAGGTGTTCAGACCGCCGATGCTCTCGTTCAGGCTGACGAACTGTTCCGGCGTGATCGCGCCGGACCTCAGCGCCGACAGTCCATATTGGATACCCACATTGTCCAGATAGCTGTTGACGAAACCGGTCTGCCGGTTGACACCGAGCTGGTTGACGAGTTGCTCGGCCGCCTCGCAACGAGCACCGTTCGGATTTGTCACGGCGTTCCACTGGGCCGACAAGGGAATGCTCGAATCGCAGCTCGCGGTCGGCTGCAGCCGGCTGTCGAACGACGCGTCCCACGAGGGACACGACGAGTAGAAACCGAAACCGGCGACGGCGGTCTGCTGGGCGAGCGTGTAACCGGGATGGGCGGCGAAATAGTTGTCCATCAGTACGCAGTCGCTGACGATGTCCAGGATGGTGCCGTTGGCGTTGGGGAACGACGCGCCGGGAATGATGCCGTCCAACAGGCCGGGATAGGCGTCCGCGATGTCGTACTGCTGGATCGAGCCGCCCGATGCGCCCCAGCCGATCGTGTGCGCCACGGGACCGTACGTGTCGATGAAGTGCTCCTTCACCATCATCGCCGCCTCGGCCGACAACACGGTGTTGCAGTTGTTGTTCAACACGTTCAGCGTCGACGATGCCACCGCGTAACCCTGGTGCAGGAACAGGTCGTTGAGGACGCCGCCGGTGATGGCGCCCTGGTGGTAGCCGGAGTCGCAGCCGAAGCCGAATGTGTAGACCAAGCGCTGGTTCCAGCTCGTGTCGGGCCGCACTGGTTGCGGGTTCGTGCCGTCGTAGAGTGCCGCGATCTGGTAGACCGCCCGGTCGATGGTGCCCTGTTCCAAGCGGACGATGTAGGGCACGGAACGCCCGTTCACGGTCGTTCGCGCCAGATCGGGCGGTGACGCGGCCGGATCGGCGAGCGGCGTGAAGGAGCCGTTCGTTGACATGTAAAGGTAACTGACCTGCGTCGGCGCGCTGCACAGCGGCGGCACCGACGCCGCGAGACCGAACGACGTTGTCTGGCAGAAGAACGGTTCCTGGCGCGGACCGGAGAAGATCGGGCCGGTGCTCGGATGGTTCGTCACCACGAGGTCCGCGCGGCCGCCGGCACCGAGTGCCGCGATGTCGTTGCGGCCGTTGCGTAGCCCGGTGACGAGGCCGAGGGAGGTGCCGTCGGGCTGGCGGGCGAACGCGGCCGTCACATCGGTGCCGTCTCGTGTGACGCGGACGTCGGCCCGGCTGACCCGGACCAGTACCTGGCCGCCGCTGACCAGGTCCGGGTGTGGATTCGACACCGACGTGATGGACAGGCCGGACGAGGCGACGGCCGGTGCGGACACGGTCGAGGCGAGCAGCACTGCCACGCCCAGCACGAGCTTGACTGACATGGACGGCCTTCCAGGTGGATCGGAATAGCTATTCCGCTATGACCGTAGCACAGCAGTTACCGGCACGGCACCGTTGATCACGTGCGGTAGTCTGCCCAGATGACAGTGCTACGCCGCGACGCTCAGTCCAATCTCGAACGGGTGCTGGCCGCGGCGGCCGAGGTGTTCGCGACGCAAGGACTCAGCGCGACGCTGGCGGACGTGGCCAAACACGCCGGCGTCGGCGTCGGCACGGTTTACCGGCGGTTCGCCAACAAGGACGATCTCATCTACGAGGTGTACGCGGGGCCGGTCCGCGCCGGCGAGGAGTTGGCCCGCGCGGCGACCACGGCGCCCGACGCCTGGGACGGTTTCGTCCGATTCTTCGAGATCTCGATCCAGATGCTGGCCAACGACCGAGGACTGCGCGAGTTGACCACCGGCGGCGTCATCGCATCGCTCGGCTGGTCGCGCGGCACGCCACCGGACCGGTTGGCCGCCCTCGTGGACGCGAATCACCAGACCATGGGCGTATACCTGACCAAACTGGTGCGGCGCGCCAAGAAGGCGGGCGTACTGCGCGCCGACTTCCACGCCACCGACATGATGCTGCTCTCCCTCGGCGTCCAGGCCACCATGGCACTGGGCGGCGCGGAACGACCCGACCTCTACCGCCGCTCACTCGGCTACATCCTCGACGGCCTACGCCCGGCGCGGACCGACGTCACGAAACTGTCCGCCCCCGCACTCAGCGAGGCCGACCTGCTCCGCATACGGCAACGCTGAAATACCCGCGGACCGCGACCGGGTGAGCGATAGGCTCTGCCGATGTCCGACACATCCCTTCCCGTCATCGCGGCCGATGTGGACAGCGCTGTCCGGTTGACCATTGAGACGCTGGGCGAGGCGCAGAACGTGGACTGGGACGGCAAGGCCGGTCCGATGGAGTGGACCTGCTGGGAAACGGTCGAGCACATCGCCGACAACCTGTTCTTCTTCGCCGCGCAGCTCGGTCCCAGGGTTCCCGCCACGGACCGGTCGGTGCCGTTCGCGTGGGCCCGTCACCGACCGGGTGGCCCGGGACTGGTCATCTTCGCCGACCGTGCCGCGGGGCCGGCCGGTCTGGTGCGGGTCGTGGAGGCGTGCGGCGCCCTCCTGGTGGCCACGGTGCGGACCAGGCCACCACAGGTCCGTGCATACCATGACGCCGGCGTGTTGGATACTGCAGGTTTCGCCGCGATGGGCATCCTGGAAACCCTGGTCCACATGCATGACGTCGCCGAGGGACTCGGTCTCACGTGGGCACCGCCGGCCGACCTGTGCGACCGGGTACTTGCCCGTTTCTTTCCTGATGCGCCAACGGATGCCGACCGGTGGGTGACCCTGCTCTGGGCCACCGGCCGGGCGGAACTGGCGGGCCGTCCGCGTCTCACGGAATGGCGGTACGGTGCGCCATAACCGGACTTGTCAGGACACCCCTGACGCCGTAGCCTCGGACTCGTCGCTGTCAGGATGGCCCTGACACGCAGCGTTCAGGAGGCAGAATCAATGCCAGCGACCGCATCCGTCCCCGCGACGCAACACTGTTCGTTCTGTGTCAAGGCAAGTGACGAGGTTGCCAAGCTGATCGCCGGCGCGGGTGTCTACATCTGCGATGGTTGCGTGCGCGTGTGCAACGACATCCTCAGCCAGGAGGGCGACACCGCGTCGACGCCCGAAATCGCCATCTGGGAGCAGAAGACGGACGAGGAACTGCTCGAGCGGCTGCCACGCATCTCCACGGTCAGCGCTCAGGTCGATGCCCGTATCCAGTCCTTCGTGGACATCCTGCGCGACCGGGGCGTCCCGTGGACCCGGATCGGCGCTGCGCTGGGCGTGACGAGGCAGTCGGCCTGGGAGCGGTTCTCGACCGAGCAGTAGAGCGTCAGATCATGGTGGCGGCTCGTTCGCCGACGAGTAGGGCCGGTGCGTGTGTGTTGCCGGTGGTGATGCTCGGGAAGACCGACGCGTCCGCGACGCGCAGCCCCTCGATGCCGTACACATGCAGGCGGGGGTCCACCACGGCCGTCGCGTCGATGCCCATCGCGCAGGTGCCGACCTGGTGGTGGTACGTGGACACCGTGCGCCGCAGGTAGGCGCGCAGCTCGGGATCCGTGGTGGCAGTGCCGACTCCAGGGCCGGGATGGCACTCCGTGGCACGCCACTCGTCACGGAGCACCGTGGCGTTGCCCAGTTCCCGGCACAGTGCTACGGCCGCCGCGAGGGCGTCGACGTCGGCCGCGGTGCGCAGTGTGCCCGGATCGATCAGCAGTTCGTCCGTCGGGTCGGGGCCGGACAGCCGGATTGAGCCCCTGCTGGCCGGGCGGACTATGCCGGCCTGCAAGGTGAACCCGCTGGGCGGTCCGGTCATCCCCGGTGGGTACATCGGTACCGGGAAGTGCAGCGGCTGCACGTCGGGCACCGGCAGGCCGGGCCGGCTGCGCCAGAACAGGTGGGTCTGTGCCGGCCCGAGACCGGCGGACGGGCGGCCCGTCGGGCGTTCGGTGCCGAAGATCACCGGGACCAGCACGTGGTCGTGCAGGTTGCCGCCGACGCCGGGCAGGTCGACGACCGGTTCGATGCCGACCGAGCGCAGGTGCGCGGCGGGGCCGATACCGGAGAGCATCAACAGCTTCGGCGACTCGATCGTGCCCGCGGACAGGACCACGTCGCCGCGTGTGGTCGCGGACTCGACCTGGCCGTCGCGTACCCACTCGACGCCGACGCACCGGGTGCCGTCCAACAGCAGCCGCCGTGCGCGCGCACCGGTCACGACGCGCAGGTTGGGGGCGTCCGCGACGGGATGCAGATAGGCGGTCGCCGCGCTGGCTCGTTTGCCGTGGGAGATGGTGAACTGGACGCGGGAAACGCCGTCCGGGCGGCCGGAGTTGTAGTCCGGGTTGTAGCTGATGCCGATCTCTTCGGCGGCTTTGATCAGCGAGTCGTGGATCGGGTCGGTGGCGTATCGGGAGAGCACCTGCAGTGGGCCGCCGCTACCGTGCAGCTCGTCGGCGCCGGCGTCGAAGTCCTCAATGGACCGGAAGATCGGCAGCACGTCCGACCACGCCCAGCCGTCGTTGCCCAGGTACGCCCAGTGGTCGTAGTCCAACGCGGCGCCGCGTGCGTAGATCATCGCGTTGAGCGCGCTCGACCCGCCGAGCACCCTGCCGCGCGGCCAGTGCAGCCTGCGGTCGCCAGCTGAGGACTGTGGGACCGTGCGGTAGTTCCAGTCCTGCTCGCTGAACCACAGTTCGCCGAACCGCAGCGGGTCGTGGATGGCCGGGTTGGTGTCCGGTCCACCGGCCTCCAGCAGCAGGACGTTCGCGCCCCGGTCGACCAGCCGCCGCGCCACGACGCAACCCGCCGATCCCGCGCCGACCACGATGACGTCGTACGTGCCCTCGCTCACGCATGCCTCCGTTTACGCCGAGGTGAACACCAGCACCGCGTTCTGGCCGCCGAAACCGAACGAGTCACTCACCGCGACGTCGACACGTTGCCGGCGCGGTGACTTGGCGACCACGTCGAGGTCGATCGCCGGATCCTGGCTGTCCAGGTTGGCCGTCGGCGGCACGACGCCGTCGCGCAGCGACAACACGGTGCACACCGCCTCGATCGCGCCTGCCGCACCGAGTGCGTGCCCGACCACACCTTTGACGGACGTGACCGCGGCACCGGTGCCGATGACGTCCCGCAGCGCCCTTGCCTCCGCCGCGTCGTTCAACGGCGTCGACGTGCCGTGCGCGTTGACGTGGTCGACCTCGCCCGGTGTCACGTCGGCGTCGGCCAGTGCGGTGCGCAGCGCCCGCCGCACGTTGGTGCCGTCCGGGTCCGGCGCGGTCACGTGGTAGGCGTCGGCAGAGGCGCCGTAGCCGGCTAACCTCGCCAGCACCTGGGCATTCCTGGCGCGGGCGTCTGGTTCCCGCTCCAGTACCAGGATTCCGCTGCCCTCACCGACGACGAACCCGTCCCGGTCGACGTCGAACGGGCGGGACGCCGCGGCCGGCTCGTCGAGGCGCTTGGACAGCGCGCCCATCTGGGCGAAGCCGGTGACGATCAGCGGGCTCACGCCTGCCTCGCCGCCACCGGTGATCACCACGTCACAACTGTTGTCGTGCAACAGTTGCCGTGCGGCACCGATCGCGGTCGAACCGGAGGCGCAGGCCGTCGCGGTGACGAAGTTGGGACCGTTGGCGTGAAACTCCATGGCGAGGTGCCCCGCGACCATGTTCGGCACCAGCATCGGGATCAGCAGCGCGGACACCGTCTCCGGTCCCGCGTCGAGCATCGCCCTGTGCTGCTGTTCCCAGGTCGCCACGCCGCCGAGGCCACAGCCGATCACCACGCCGACCCGTGCCCCGTCCCACGTGCTCGGGTCGAGGCCGGCGTCGGCGACCGCCTCGCGGGCGGCCGCGATCGTCAGTTGCACGAACCGGTCGTGGATCAGGGTGCTGCGCCTGCCGACGTGTCTCGCCGCGCTGAAACCGGGGACCGTGCACGAGATGTCCACCGGCAGGCCGGCCAGCTTCGGATCGCGCCGTGCGGTCGACACGCCTGCGCAGATGGCCCGCCAGCTCTCGTCGACGCCGATGCCGGCCGCGTTGACCATGCCGACCCCGGTGACCGCGATGGGAGTCCTGGTCATGACGGCGTCGCGGCAGCCACCTGCTCCTCGATCAGCTCGGCCGCCCGCTCGATGGTGTCCCTCGGGGACGCGGTGTCCTCGCTGATCTTCACGCCGAGGTCGGTCTGGATCACCAGCAGCAGCTCGACCAGGAACAGCGAGTCCATCTCCAGGTCCTCGAAGGTGATCCCGGGCTTGATCTCCGCGCGGTCGACCTCGAACCGGGCGACCAGCAGGTCCACCAGCTTGTCGTACATCGATGTCATCGTGCGCTCCTTCTGTGGTTTCCGTTCTTGCCTCGCGACACAGCTGCCGGTCTCATGCGCGATCGATGTCCGGCCAGGTGAGCACCGTCGAGCCCCAGGTGAGGCCGCCGCCGAACGCGGTGAGCACGATCCGGTCGCCGGGACGCAGCGTGCCGGCGGCGTGCGCGTGGTCCATGGCGAGCGGAATCGAGGCGGCGGCGGTGTTGCCGACCTCGGTGATGTTGCCGATGGCGCGGTCCCGTGGGATGCCGAGCTCGTCGGCCAGCCGGTGCAGGATGCGCAGGTTCGCCTGGTGGCAGATCAGCCGGTCGACGTCACCGGCCCGCCAGCCGGCCCGGTCGAGTACCGCCCTGGTGGACCCGGACATGCGTTGCACGGCACGCCAGAACACCTCCTTGCCGGCCATTTCGAAGAAGTGCTCGTCATCGCCCGGTGTCACGCCGGACAGCCGCTGGTACGAACCGCCGGCCCGCACCGTGATCAGGTCCCGGCCGGTGCCGTCGCTGCCGAGGTCGAAGGGCCCGATGGCGCCCGGTTCGTCGGCCGTGCCGGCACGCAACACGACCGCGCCGGCACCGTCGCCGAAGATCACCGACGTCGAGCGGTCGTGCGGGTTGAGGATGCTGGAGAAGGTCTCCGCACCGATCAGCAGTACGCGATCGGCGATGCCGGCGGCGATCAGGCCGGCCGCGTTGGCCAGGCCGTAGACGAACCCGGTGCACACGGCGGCGACGTCGAACGCGGCGACGTCGGCGAACCCCAGCCTGGTGGCCACGGTCGGCGCCGTGCCGGGACATGGCCGGTCCGGCGTGGTCGTCGCCACGATCACGATGTCTACTGTGGACTCGCCGGCTGACTTGAGCGCGCGCTCGCCGGCACCGACCGCGAGGTCCGACGTTGCCGTGCCGGGTGCGGCGAAATACCGCTGGCCGATCCCGGTACGGGAACGAATCCACTCGTCCGAACTGCCCAACCGTTCCGCCAGCTCCGCATTGGACACCGCTCGGGGCGGCAGGCAGCTGCCGACGCCGGCCAGGACCGCGACGCGGCTCACCGGACGCGGCCCGTGGTGTTGCGGTACGTCGATCTGTTCGGGCAGGGCGCGGGCACGTGGTCTGCTCCTCACATCCGCCGATGGAGCTGGGTGGTGACCATCATGTGCGCGGGCGCTGACCAAGGATTGACGAATGACTGACGCCCCGACCGCGACACGGAAGGTCAAGCGGTCGTCAGCACTCGGTCAGTGTCCGGCGTGACGATGTCCAGGTCGTGACGTCGACGGCGTCCGTCCATCATGGAGGAACAGGTGACATCATCGCACGCTCGCACACCGCGCGTGTTCGCCGGCGTCGCCGATCTGGCCGACTCGGTCGGGGAACACCTCGGGCACAGCGGGCCGCACCGGGTCGGGCACACCGAGATCCGGGCGTTCGCCGAGGCCACCGGGGACCGCCAGTGGATTCACGTCGACCAGGAGCGGGCGGCGGCCGGCCCGTACCGGACCACCGTGGCGCACGGCTACTACCTGCTCGCGATCATGCCCGCGATGCTGGCCGAGGTCTTCCAGGTCAACGGGGTCGGCGCGGTGATCAACACCGGCGTGGACCAACTGCGGTTCCACCATCCGGTGCCGGCCGGCTCGATGCTCACCGTGGCGGCACGCCTGGCCGCCGCGCGGACCCGCCGTCGTGGTGTCGCGGAAATGTCGGTCGACGTCGAGGTGTTCGTCGAGGGACAGCCCGAGCCGGTCTGTACGGCGGTGGTACACAGCATGGTGCGCCCGTCGGCCGGCGGGCCGACGGGCGAATCGGATCAGGATCGCGAGACGGTCGCCCAGCGGGCCGGTTCGCGATGACCGGTCACCGCACGGCGGGCTGGGACAGGACGGGATCGTGCGCGAGTATCTCGGCGTGCCGGCGTTGCAGCGGAACACCCGGTCGCAGGCCGAGTTCCCGGTCCAGCCACTGGCGGGTGCGGTGGAACAGTTCCAGCGCGTCGCCCTGCCGGCCGGATCGGTAGAGCGCGAGCATGAGCTGTTCGCAGAACCGTTCCCGCAGCGGATACTGGGCGACGAGCTGGCGCAGTTCGGCAACGGCCTCGCGTTCCTCGCCGATCGCCAGCCGGGCGTTGACCAGGTCCTCCCACAGCGTCAGCCGGCGTTCCTCGAACAGCGCGGCAGCGCCGCCGCACCGCAGCCCGTCGCCGGCGTCCAGCAGCGCCGGACCGCGCCACAGCCGCAGCGCGCTCTGGAACAGTTCCAGCGCTCGGCGTGGGTCCGCGCGTAGCACGGCACTGCCATGGTCGGCCAGCCGCAGGAAACGGTTGCCGTCGACGCTCTCGCTCGGGACGTCCAGCAGGTATCCGTTGCGGACCGCGCGCAGCACGGTGCCCTTGGCACCCGGCGTGTCCAGCACCTTGCGCAGGCGGGTGGCATGTGCCTGCAGGGCGTTGCGTGCGTTGCCGAGTTGGCCGCCTGCCCACAGTTCGTCGGCGAGGTCGACGAACGACACCGCCCGGCCGGCGTCCAGCGCCAGGACAGCGAGCATGGCGCGCAGCTTGTTGGCGCGCAGCTCCCGCTGGCAGCCGTTCACGGTGACCGAAACGGTCCCCAGGATGTCGATCTCGATGTCGATGTCGATTCGCAAGGCCACTCCCCTGGTCAGGTTCGACGCGGTGGCGTCCCCAATTACCACAGATCGGCATAGCTCGGTAGCCGTCCGGCACCGACCGGATATCCTTCACGCGTGAAGTTATCTTTCATGCGTGAACTCGGTTGATATCCGATATCTACCAGGCGTCCCAGATGGTGTCAAGTTAATGATCCGGTCATTGCCGCTATTTCAGATACCCGGTACGGCCATGGCGTCTACCTGCTCGAACCAGGGCCGACACGGGGGTGACACCAGGGAGAGTAGGGATTCTCCTAGTGCTTCTGCGAACAGCCGGGATGCCATGCTCAGGCACATACCGAAATGAATGTCGGCGGCCCCAGCCCGTCCGGACTGCTACGTCCATACCCGATCCGTGCTGCACAATCGGAATTGCGATCGGAGCGATTTGTGACTACTGGGTCAGCACCCGTTGGATCCGCCCCGGTGCCGCGCATCGACCACGTCATGGTGCTGCTGGACGAGCAGGCCTACCTCGACGTGGCGGCGAACACCTTCCTCCGCGAGGAGTTCGCTCGCATGCACCGCAAGGACGCGGACAGCTCGGTGGCCGGCAAGTACGCGACGCTGGGCATCGCCGGGGAGAACACGCTGATCGAACTGTTCGGCTCGGCGCCACTGGCCGGCGGACTGGTGTTCTCCTTCGAGGAACCGGGATCATCGCCGCTGGCCCGCGCCCGACTGGACGAGTCCGGGCAGGTCAAGTACTACCACGACCTGGTCCGCCGCACCGTGCCGGGCTCGGCGGAACAACAGCCCTGGTAGCACCTGATCAGCGTCGATCTGGGTGAGGCGAGTCCGTTCGTGTTGTTCCTCAACGAGGTGACGCCGGAGTACTTCGCCAACCTCGGTGCCCGTCCCACCGCGGAGGGCAGGTTCCGGCGTCGCGACTACCTGGATGCCGTACTCGGCGGGCCGTCGGACGGTTCGCGGCTGGTGCGGGACCTGATGGGCGTCACCCTGACCGTCACCGCCGACCGGGCGCGGCGGATCGCCGATGCCCTGTCCCCGCTGGGTTACACCGAGCACGAAGCCGATGGCGAGCGGGTGCTGACCGGGCCGGACCTGACGATCCGGCT
>Ga0137385_10005326_pt1 | contig 11292 bp, 11 predicted proteins | sample SagtaG_FD_104921 | JGI IMG/M metagenome (GOLD analysis project Ga0137385, IMG submission 104921) | Vadose zone soil microbial communities from Sagehorn Ranch, Mendocino, California, USA - Sage2_R_80_16 metaG | ecosystem: Environmental > Terrestrial > Soil > Vadose zone | place: USA: California...
GGCGCGAAGTCGATCATGCCGAAGATCGGCGAGTACCGGGACCGCATCGTTCTGCGTTCGCAGGAGATTTCGAATCACCCGGGAATTATCCGGCGGCTCGGCGTGATTGCGATGAACGGGATGATCGAAGCGGACATGTATGGCAATGTCAACTCGACTCACATTATGGGGTCGAGCATTATGAACGGCATTGGCGGCTCGGGTGACTTTGCGCGCAATGGGTTCATGTCGATCTTCATGGCGCCGTCGACGGCACAGAAGGGCAGCATCTCGACGATTGTGCCCATGGTTTCGCATGTGGACCACACGGAACATGACGTGTCGGTGGTGGTCACGGAGCAGGGGCTGGCGGATTTGCGCGGGCTTTCGCCACGGCAGCGCGCGAAGCTGATCATCGAAAACTGCTCGCATCCGGATTATCGTTCGGAGCTTCGCGATTACTACAATCGCGCGGAAAAGCTGTCGTATGGGAAGCACACGCCGCATCTGCTGACGGAGAGCTTGAGCTGGCACAATCGCTATCTGCGGTGCGGCCATATGCTGCAACAGGATCGGGACTAAGGCGCCGCCGCCGCGAATCGGCTACATGAATCGAATGCCGTTTTCGCCGATGACGGTGAATATGTCGAAAAGGTTTGTCAGCCCAAGAAGGTTGCGAATCTGTTGGCTCAGGTGGATAAGTTCCAGGCTGCAGCCTGCCGACTTCGCAGAAACGTACAGGCGGACCAGCGTGCCCAGGCCCATGCTATCGGTGTGCTTGAGATCGGAGAGGTCGAGGATGATTCGTCCTGTCTCCGGGATCAGTTCGCTGACGCGCGTGTAGAGAATATCGGTGACGCCAGCAACCAGTTTGCCGTGGCAGTGCACGATGACCGTGTTGCCGGTACAGCGTTCGAGGTCAGTCGAAAAAACAGGTGCCGCTGCTGTTTGGGGCATCGGTGACTCCTTCGTCGGACGGTTGGACCGGTATCGAGCGATTGTCGCATATGCATGCAATGGAATTGGCAATTCGATGGAATTGGCGCCGCTTCAGTGCGTGTTCCTTGACAATGCCGGGGCGCGAATCTAAGGTTTCGAGTTGCCATTTGTTTCACTCTCGAAACAAATTCAACACTGCACTTCGGAGCCGTCCACCATGACCTTCAAGAATGCCTTGTGCTCTTGCCTGATCGCTTTCTTCACGTTGAAGATGCAGGCGCAGGCGCCTCCGCCCACGCCGGCACCGGCACCGGCACCGGCAGCGCGGCCTGCGCCCGATGTCGTTGCTGGAATTCCGGTGAACTACGACGAGGCGAAGGTGGGGACGTATACGCTGCCCGATCCGCTGAAGTTGAACAATGGGAAGCCGGTCCGCAATGCGAAGACGTGGACCACGAAGCGGCGGCCGGAGATTGTGAAGATATTCGAGACGCAGCAGTATGGGATAGCACCGGGGCGGCCGGTGGACGGGAGCTTCGAGGTCGTCGACAAGGGAACACCGGCGATGAACGGCAAGGCGATTCGCAAGCAGGTGACGATTCATCTGTCGAAGGATGAGAACTGGCCGGCGATTCATTTGCTGATTTATTTGCCGGCGGCGGCGAAGAAACCCGTGCCGATGTTCTTTACGATTAACTTTGGCGCGATTCAGAATGCGGTGGATGATCCGGGGATTATTCCGGAGAAGGTCCGCGACCCGAAGACGAATGCGCTGATCACGCCGCCTGCTGCTCCTGCACGATCGTTCGGGCGGATCAATGTTCAGGCGTTTCTGGATGCGGGCATTGGCGTGGCTACGTATTACTACGCGGAGTTGGATCCGGACACGTTGACTGGGTTTCCGGAGGGTATTCGCGCGAAGTACCTGAAGGCGGGGCAGACGGAGCGCGCGCCGGACGATTGGGGCTCGATTGCCGCGTGGGCCTGGGGCATGAGTCGTGTCGAGGATTATTTCGAGACGGACAAGGACATCGATGCGAAGCGCGTGGCGATCCACGGCGTGTCGCGGCTGGGTAAGACGGTGGCATGGGCCGGCGCGAACGATCAGCGCTTTGCGGCGGTGATTGCGAGTTGCGGCGGCGAGGGTGGCGCTGCGCTGAGCCACCGCAACTACGGCGAAACGATTGCGCATCTGACCGCGCCGACACGGTATCCGTACCAGTTCGCGGCGAACTACGCGAAGTATGGAGGCTTTCCGGATACCGCTCCGATGGATGCAAATATGCTGTTGGCCTTGATTGCGCCGCGGCCTGTGTTGCTGCAGACGGGAAGCACGGATAACTGGTCCGATCCCAAGGGCGAGTTTCTGGCGGCGGTCGCGGCCGGGCCGGTTTATAAGCTGCTGGGTAAGCAGGACCTGGGCACGGATGTCTGGCCAGCAGCGAAGGTGCCGCTGTTCTCGAACGGGCTGAACTACTACATGCACGAAGGTCCGCATGGCATGGTGCCGACGGATTGGGACATTTATGTGCAGTTTCTGAAGGCGCAGTTCCACCCCGAAACATAGACCCTGGAGAGCGACATGAATCTGATTTGCAGGGCGGCGCTGGCGACAGCGGCAACGATGGCGGTGCTGGCCGCAACCACGGTGGCGTTTGCGCAGAGTGCGGCTCTTGCTCCGGCGGGCGATTCGTTGACGGAGGGGTTTCAAACGCCGCCTGAATCCGCCAAGCCGCGGACGTGGTGGCACTGGACGAATGGCAACGTCACCGAGGACGGGATTACGAAGGATCTCGAGTGGATGAAGCGGGTGGGCATTGGCGGCTTTCAGCTCGTCGATGTCGCGTCGGGGAACGGTCAGGTGGTTGAACCCAAGATCAACTTCGGCACGGAGGAGTGGTATCACGCGGTTCGCCGCTCGGCCGAGTTGGCGAAGCGGCTCGACCTGGAGATGTCGATCTTCAGTTGCGCGGGTTGGAGCGAGGCAGGCGGTCCGTGGGTGAAACCCGAGATGGCGATGAAGAAGCTGGTGTGGAGCGAGACCGCTATAGCGGGGCCGGCGAAGTTTGCGGACAAGTTAGCGCAGCCGCCTTCGAACGAGGGGCCGGTGCGGGATTCTGGCGCGGGAGCGGGGCCGAATGCGCCGCACTTTTATCGCGACAGCGCGGTGATTGCATACCGGACTCCGGCGGAAGAAGTGCCGATGGCTTCGCTGCATCCGAAGGTGACAACCAGTAACGGGCCGATAGACGGCGCGGCATTGATGGACGGGAGTCTGCAGTCGGCGGTGACGATTGCGGCGCCGAAGGATGGCAGCCCGGCGTGGCTGCAGTATGTGTTTGAGAAGCCGTATACGGTGCGAGCGTTGTCGTTGGGAAGCCGGGGCAGGATTCCCGTTGGGCGGATTCTGGCGAGCGACGATGGAGTGAAGTGGCGGGTGATTGAGATAACGCCGGGACCGCAGGGATATCACGGGGCCTCGGTGCGGACGTGTGCGGTGACGGCGGTGACGGCGAGGGTGTTTCGCATCGAGTTCGATCGAGTGGGACTCTCACCGGCGGAGGTGATCCATGGCGCCGCAGCGGAACCGCCACCGGAACGCGGCCCAGTGAATGCGAATGCGGGCTACGGAGTCAGCGAGGCGATCTTCTATTCGGACGCTCGTGTGAATAGGTGGGAGGACAAGGGCGCGTTTGGGAGCTTGATGGACGTGTATGACGTGGTGCCGACTCCGGTTGCGCCTGCGACAGCAGAGATTTCGCGCGGCGACATCGTTGACGTTACCAACAAGATGGACGCGGACGGCACGCTGCACTGGGATGTGCCGGAGGGGCATTGGACGATTCTGCGCATGGGGTATTCGTTGACGGGCGCGAAGAACCGGCCGTCGGTGCCCGCGGGCAGCGGATACGAAGTCGATAAGTTGAGTTCGAAGTACGTGCAGCAGTATTTTGCGGGCTACATGAATCCGATGAAAGCGAATCTGGGCGATCTGGTGGGGTCGACCGTGCAGTACATGACGATGGATAGCTGGGAAGCAGGTATGCAGAACTGGACCGACGACATGATTCCCGAGTTCCAACGCAGGCGTGGGTATGATCCGACGCCATATCTGCCAGTGCTGGCTGGGCGTGTGGTCGAGAACGCTGAGGTGAGCGATCGTTTTCTATGGGACTTTCGGCGGACGCTCGCGGATATGTATGCCGGCGAGTTTTACGGCACCATGGATGACGAACTTCACAAGCTTGGCATGAAGGCGTATTCGGAGGCTTCGGGAGTTGCGCTGGAGATTCCAGAAGACACGCTGCTGAACAAAAGCCACATCGATATTCCGATGGCGGAGTTCTGGGTGCGCGCGCTGCATCCGGAGTCGATGTATTACGTGGATGTGCGCGGCGCGGCGTCGGCGGCGCACGTGTATGGCAAGCCGCTGATCGCGACGGAATCCTTTACCGGCGGCGGGTATGAGTCGCCGTACACACTGAAGAAGATTGCGGACTACTGGTTTACGCAGGGCGTGAACCGGCTGGTCTTTCATACCTCGGCGCAGAAGCCTCTGGATACGAAGCCGGGGAACACGATGGTGGGGACGCACATCAACCGGAACATTACGTGGGCTGAGATGGCGAAGCCGTTTATGACGTATGTTGCGCGGGTGTCGTACATGCTGCAACAGGGAAGTCCCGTGGCCGATCTTGCATATCTGCTGCCGGAAGGGGCACCTTCGACGATGCCGTTCTGGGGCGCGGGGCTGCGACCGGCGCTGCCTGCTGGATACGACTACGACTACATCAACACGGACATTCTGCTGCACCGCACCAGCGCATTGCCGGATGGACGCATTCATGTGGAGAGCAGTGCAGCGATGCATGGGATGAGCTATCGCGTGCTGGTACTGCCGCCGACCACGCAAATGACTCCCGAGGTGGCGCAGAAGCTGCATGAGCTTGTGGCTGCAGGCGCGACGATTGTGGGAGCACGGCCGATCAGTTCCCCGAGCCTGTCGCATGGTAGCGGTGCGGACGCGGAGGTGAAGGCAGTCGTCAACGATCTGTGGGGCGATATGGATGGTGTCACGCTGAATCAGCATTCCTTCGGCAAGGGCATGACGTACTGGGGTCTGACGCTCGGCGAGGTGCTCACGCGCCTCAAAGATCCGCAGGACTTCGCATCGAGCGGATCGCTGGATAATCCGCCGGCATGGGTGCATCGGCATACTGCGGATTCGGATATCTACTTCGTTGCGAATCAGGCGGATGCGCCCGTGCATCTCGACGCGCGTTTCCGTGTGACTGGTAAAGACGTGCAGGTCTGGCAGCCGATGGATGGTGTTGTGAGCGGAAAGCCTGTTGCCTACTCGACTGCTGCGCGTATCGACCAGCGCACCGGAAACCGCGAGCCTGGTCTGCAGCCTGCTTTATATGCGCCAGAGCCGGGCTTTTCCGTCGTGCCGCTCGACCTGGCTGAGCGCGAGTCTGTCTTTGTAGTGTTCCGTAACGCTACGTCTGCGCTGATGCGCAGTGCACCGGTTGCTGGTGAGACGAAACTCAGCACGTTGAGCGGCTCATGGACGGTTACATTTCCGCCGAACTGGGGCGCGCCCGCGAGTATTCAAATGACGAAGCTCACGTCGTGGACCGACAGCGCGGATGCTGGGGTTAAGTATTTCTCGGGCACTGCGACTTATACGAAGACCGTGCAGGCTTCGGCGTCGTGGTTCCGGTCGGGGCAGCATGTTTGGATCGATCTCGGCAAGGTACGCGACATCGCCGAGGTGAAGGTGAATGGCAAGTCCGCGGGATTGACGTGGGCGCCACCGTATCGCGTCGATGTCACTTCCGCGCTGAAGCCAGGGCTGAACAAACTGGAAATTGCAGTCACGAATGAGTGGACGAATCGCCAGATTGGTGACCGTCTTGGACCAGCCGACAAGCGCATTCTTTCGACGCCCGCTGCACCGGTTCGACCCGGCGGCGGAGGTTTCGGCTTTGGCCCACAGGTTCCGCTCGAGTCCGGATTACTGGGCGACGTGTCCTTCGTCGCAGAGCGAGGGCAGTAGGGCGCATCGGCGTCTTTAGGAAATTCAGCGGAACGCGATGCAGATGTGGCCCTGACGATCGCCGGGGCCACATCTACATACAGTCAACTACGAATTCGTCAGCCGACTTTGGATTCTATCGCTACGGGCTCGGGGCCTGGGGCGGCTCCGCCCTTGGTGTCGCCGGGCTTGCGGATGTCGATGCCGCCCTTGAAGTAGGCTCCGTCCTCGATCGAAATGCGCGCGGCGGCCACGTCTCCAGTGAGGGAACCTTCGCTGCGGATGTCGACTCGGTCGCTGGCCTGAATATTTCCACGCACCTTGCCGAGCACAACTACTTCGCGGGCCGTAATGTTGGCTGCGACCTGTCCGTTGCGGCCGACCGTAACGCGGTTGCCGGGAAGGCTGATCGTGCCTTCCACTTTGCCGTCGACGTAGAGCGACTCCGATCCAGTGACTTCGCCTTTGACGAACAGCGATTTGCCGATGGTGGCCTGCTCGCCACTGGGTGTGGCCGCGGAAGCGACTGCCCCCGTGGACGGCCTTGCCGTGCCGGGCTCGAATGCCGCAGGCGACGAGGTTGGGGGAGCCGGACGCGCGGGCTCAGGGGTTGAGGGGGAGGTCGGTCCAGTCTGGTTCGGTTTCCACATGATTCGGTTGTTTCCTTTCCTGAATGCCTGAATGTGTCGTTCGTTTCCTGGGGGGCCGGCTCAACGTGGCGTTCGTCCGCACCAGCGTCAGCCGCAATGTCTAGGCAGTTTCACAATTATTACAGCATGCAAGAGTGTGATGGCCGTGGATGCCTTCAGAGGAACCACGCCAGGCGACTTTCTCTCCGGGTACAGCTCTGCGCCGCCGGGTGCGCTCTCATCACGATACTACTCCGCTCAGTTTCGCGGAAATGGGGTTCCTCTGCAAAACCGGGCAGTTAAGCCAGCCCACCGATTGGGATGGTCAAGGTCGCTGGATCAGCCAGAAACGCTGGGGACGCTGTTTTGAAAAGACTTCTTGTTTCCAGGTCGTAGACGGACTAGTCTGGCCCGCATGCAGACCTTCTCCTCCGCTCTCGTGCGACTGCTGATCTGGACGCTCGCCTTCCTGCCGTTTTCGTTTTCTTCTGTCGTTGCTGGCGCCGCTCCTCCGAAGGTTCATGTGGTCAGCCTGGGCGCTGTACGGAAGGTTCCTTACACGCCGCCTGAGGCCGCGTCCGCGCCGGACAAGCCCGCCGACCCCCTGACCCTAAAGATTCGGACGCTCTCGGTCGATGGGCGGCAGAAAGAGTGGACTACCGGTGAGGCCCACGATGTCACCGACCGCAGCTATACCATTCGGCGGGCGCTTCGGCTGAATGACGCTTTGCCGGGCGAGACTGCGGCCCGCTGGAGCTGGCAGCCGGGTCCATGGCTTCTGGTGGATCGCAACACAGGCCATATCGCCGCGCTGCATCTGCCCGACTTCGATGCGGCGGTGTCGCAGGTGGTCTGGTTTCGCGACTATGCGGCCTACTGTGGGACGGCGCAGACGGCCAAGGGCGGACTGTTGGCAATCGTCGCCCAACTGGGTGCGCGCCGGGCTGTGGTGCAGAAACAGATTGGCAAGTGGCCTCAGGCTGCGCCCACGGCACCGGTATGCAAGGCGGCCGAGTGGCAGCGTGCGCCCATGCGCGTCACGCTGCAGGCTACCGGAGGCGAAGCGATGACCTTCGATGTCGTGGGCACAGCGTCGCTGATCGAAGAGGGCGACGCGCCCGACGAGCCATAGCGCTTGCGGCAGAGCGGAACTGTAGCTAGTTCGCCGCTCCCGATATGTAGGCGTGCAGATGGCGGATCGTCTGCTCCTGCTCCGAAATCACGCAATTCACCAGATCGCCAATCGAGACGACACCGACTACGGTACCGTGTTCCGTCACCGCGAGATGGCGGAAATGCCTGTCTGTAATGATGCGCAGGCACTCGCCCACAGTATGTTGGCGGGTTACGGTCATGACCGGGCTGCTCATAATCTCCGAGACCGGCGTGTCCTTGGACGAGCGCCCCTGAAGGACAACTTTGCGCGCATAATCGCGCTCGGAGACGATTCCCAGCAACTCGCCGCGCTCCATCACAAGCAGCGCGCCGACCCCCTTCTCGGCCATCACCTCGATCGCCCGATAGACGGAAGCGTCTGGCGGTACCGATAAGACTTCTCCATCCTTCTGCCTCAGGACTGCGCCTACGGTAGTAGTCAGTTCGCTCATAACGGCACCTCAGGCGTCGAATTATTACCTTCTCAACGGGCCTCAGTCAAACGCGATTCTTCGATGCGATGCCGGCCGGCGGTATCATCATCCAATGGAGTCGCTTGACAGCCTGTTGCGCGAGGCCGAGATCGCCCACGGACATCTTTGTGCAGGGCAGGTGCTGGGCGTGCGCATGGCGATGCTGGGGTGCCGCATGCTGGGCATCGAGGATCCGCGCGGCCTGGTCCATCGATCCGACCGCAAGCGCCTGGTGACGTTTGTGGAAATTGACCGCTGCGCCACCGACGCCATCGCTGTGGTGACCGGATGCCGTCTGGGAAAACGCGCACTCAAGTTTCGCGACTGGGGCAAGATGGCGGCGAGCTTTCTGGATCTGGGTCGTCCGGCCGATCCGGCGCTTGGGCTCGATGCGATCGCCGGAGGACGCGCCGTGAGGATTGCAGCGCTGGAGTCGTCGAAAGACCGCGCGCGCGAACTTTATCCACTCATCGAAGGAAAGAACGCGCAGCAGATGCTCGCGTATCGCGAACTTCCGGACGAGGAGCTCTTCTCGACGCAGTGGGTTTCGATCCCGCTGCATGCGCGCGAGATGCCCGGATACAAGTCCGCTCGCATCGCATGCGAGGTGTGCGGCGAAGGCATCAACTACGACCGCGAAGTGGTTCGCGACGAGGCCGGTATGCGTCGCACTCTGTGCCAGTCCTGCGCCTTCCCCGAATCGCGCTACTTCCAACCGCTATAAACTGCGGCATTTGCGGCGGAGATCGAAGTAAGATTGTGGTGAAGACTGCGGCGCTAAACAGGAGCATAGAGATTGCAGAAGTACTTCTTCATCGCCATTGGCGGAGCTCTGGGATCGATTGCCCGCTATATGGTCGGCACCAGCGTGAGTAATCGGCTGGGAATCCGCTTTCCGTTCGGCACATTGATCATCAACGTCTCCGCGTGCCTGATTATTGGTCTGTCGCTGGAGATTCTGAACCGGCATACGAACGTCAATCCGGCGTTGCGCTACCTGATCCCTATCGGTTTCCTTGGGGCGTACTCGACGTTCTCCACATTTGAGTGGGAGATTTTTTCGAGTCTGAACAGCGGAGCATTCTGGATTGCCGTTCTGTATGTCGGAACCAGCCTGATATTCGGACTGATCGCGGTTGCGTTGGGCTCGGCTCTTGGAAGGGTGCTTTCGTGAGAACCGATGGCTGGCGTATCTTGATGGCCTGACGCGAATGCTGCGCTGCCGGGTTGGAGGTCTTTATGTTGCAGGCGGGTAAAGCTCTAAAGGTTTCGATCTATCTCAGCGAGGGTTCCAGACATCATAGTACGGCGAGCGAGTCCAGCATCCTGGATTTTCTTCTCCACCATGGTGTTTCTGGAGCGTCGGTTTTCAAGGGTGTGGCGGGATTTGGCGCGGACCATCACGTACATTCGGTATCGTTTGTAGAGCTGTCTGACCATCTTCCCGTGAAGATCGAATTTGTCGAAACTCCGGAGAAGGTCGATGAGTTGATGGCTAAGCTGACAGAGCTCGCCGGCACCGGAATGATCACTCTCAACGAGACCACGGTCGTAAAGCCGGCAACTAAATTGAAGCCTTCGCACCAGGCGAGTCATCCATAGACCGAACCAAATCAGCACGAGTCCGTAATCACTCGCAGCGTCATGCGTGCCCGACGGCTATTGCCTGGTTCTGGTAGGATGAGGCGGTTTCGACCATAAATTATCAACTCAAACGAGGTGTGTCATGGGTGTGCGGACAGTTGCGATGTGTATGGTGTTGGGCGCGAGTTCCATGATGGCGGCTGCGCAGATGCCGGCGGCGGGTTCGGGGCCGGCCGCGGGGACCATGGTGACACCCGCAAAAGCAGTCGATGCGCAACTTAGCCTGATAGAAAGCGAAATGATGGGCGCCGTAAAGGCAATGCCCGCGGAGAAGTTCAGTTTTGCGCCCAGTGCCGCGATCTTCGTGCCCGCGCAGAGCACTGAGTTTGCGACGGTGCGGACGTTCGCCCAGCAGGCGGCCCATGTTGCGCAGGCGAACTACTTTTTCTACATGACCGTCAGCGGATTGAAGCCGGATGTGGATGTCCGCAGCATTGCAAAGCTGGCAACCAAAGATGAAATCGTCGCAGCGTTGGCTGGGTCCTTTGCGTTCGGGCACAAAGCCATCGCGACGTTGACACCGGCGAATGCCTTCGAGGTGGTCCAGATATCGGAGCCGCTTTTGATGACGCGCGCGACGCTGGCGCAGTTTGGCGTGTCGCACGCCAACGACCACTACGGGCAGATGGTGGAGTATCTGCGGATGAATGGCATCATCCCGCCTGCGAGCGCCAAGTAAGGATAAAAAGATCAAGATCTGTTACACGTCGCTCACGGCGCACAAAGCGTCGGCAGGCGCGCGGAGACAAGCGCGCGGATGCGAAGTTCGATGGCGTTGATTGAGTTGTCTGCTTCGTCGTGGACGATCGAGCAGACTCGGTTCGGCTCGCGGGCTGCGATCTGCTCGTACCCAGCGTGAATGCGGGCGTAAAAATCATCCGACTCGCGCTCGAAACGATTCTCGTCCGTACCTTCCGTCTGGGAGCTACTGTTGTTGCGTCGGCGAGCGCGACTCAGCGAAGCTTTGAGTGGCGGCAGCAGCAGCAGCGTGAGGTCGGGCTGCAGGTTGTTGCACACAGCGGCGTGCATGGCCAGAATGCGTTGGCTGCCGAGCTGCCGTCCGGCTCCCTGATACGCTTCGGAAGAATCGGTGAAGCGATCGCAGAGCACGATGGAACCGGCCGCAAGCGCAGGTTCGATAATCTCCGCGATGGACTGAGCGCGGTCGGCGAACATCAGGGCCATTTCCGCGAGCGGGGTGATTGGGCCGAGCGCGGATTCCGAGCGCGAGTCGAGCAGAATGGAGCGAATCCGCTCGCCAAGGTGGGTCGAACCCGGGTTGCGGAGGGTGACAACGGTGTGTCCGGAACTGGTGAGCCAGGCGGCGAGACGGCGAAGCTGGGTGGTTTTGCCGGAGCCGTCCAGACCTTCGAAGGTGATGAAGTAACCGCGCGGCATAGGCCGAGTTTACCGCATGGCCGGGAACTGCATCCTA
>Ga0137385_10005332_pt1 | contig 11286 bp, 18 predicted proteins | sample SagtaG_FD_104921 | JGI IMG/M metagenome (GOLD analysis project Ga0137385, IMG submission 104921) | Vadose zone soil microbial communities from Sagehorn Ranch, Mendocino, California, USA - Sage2_R_80_16 metaG | ecosystem: Environmental > Terrestrial > Soil > Vadose zone | place: USA: California...
CAGGCCGCGGCGATGGTCGTGGTTCGCATGTGCGCCGCGGCGCTGCGCGTGTTTCAGCCCGATCTGGATAAGATGGGCGATGCGTTAGGCCCGGCGCTGCGCGCGGTGCAGCTGCTCGACGCAAGTATCAAGCCACCACCGCATAAGAGCAACGTAGCTGATGAGAGGAAAGAAACGTGACAACTCGAGAGTCGATGTACCCGTGGGAGAACTGGCTGGACGGCCGCGTGTGGCTGCTGGTCGAGAGCAAAGACTTCACGTGCCGCCCACAGTCGATGCGGTCGCAGGTGCGCAAGGCGGCGTTGGCCGGCGGTCAGCAGGTGACGACCCGCGTGTCCGTTCCGCTGGTTGGCGACCCGACGATGCTGCTGTTCCAGGCGTTCCCGGCGGACAGCACGTGGAAGCCGAACCTGCCCGCGATCTCCTGGAAGCGCGTCAAGAAGACGCTGGCGAACCCGCGATGAAGGAGGTCGTTCTGACTGCACTTGCCTTCGCACTATTCATCGTTGGCCTGGTAGTTATTGCATTGGCCATGTGGTGGTGGTCGCGGTGAAACGTGAAGACGACGACCAGCTGCTGACCGCGGGCGACGTAGCCCGAGAGTTCCGGGTCGATCCCAAGACGGTCGGTCGCTGGGCGGTGGCGCGCCGTATCAAGAGCTTCAAGACGCCCGGCGGCCACCGACGCTACCGCCGGGGAGACGTCCGCGCAGTACTCGAGGCGGACGAGACCACCGGGGACCGCTACCTGCTGTGGTCGCAGGAGCGCGGCATGTGGTGGCGCCCGGCGGTGTCGGGCTACACGACACAGCGCGCGCTCGCCGGGCTCTACACCACCGACGAGACGGTTCGGCACGTGCTTCGCTCGGCGCGTAAGAGCGATCCGACGAAGGTGACGGTCCCAATACTGGCGCCGCTCGACGAGAGCGTACCGTCAATCGACCAGAGCGACGACGAGGTAGCGTGATGCTGACCGATAAGCAGGAGACGGCGATGCTCGGACTGATCGAGCGCGTGGCGCGCCTTGAGGACTTCGCGCGTCGTGTAAGCGGCGTGCTGGCGGCGTCGGGTCAGGCGCTCTACCTAGCTAAGAACGTTGCCGAGCAGGTGGTTCCGATACTGACGACGCCGGTGAAGGTGCTCTATGACTTCGGGCACTCAGCAGAAGATCGTATCGAAGATGAGTGACGACGACTGGATGCAGACTCGGTACCGAATATTCAAGGGACGACCTGAGTGGCGCGCTACCGTACCCGAGAGACCGTGGACCGTTCTTTACTGGGACCAGACTACCTGGGCGTACGGAACGATCGGTGTGCATTCAAGCTGGGATCTGGCGTGGAGGCAGGTCGTTCAGGACGCTTATGATAACGCTCTTCAAGAGGCGTATGGTCGAGGCTTTCGCCAAGGTGTGACGTTTCAGAAGGCTCGACAATCTGAGAGCGATCGTAAATCATGAAAATCATGAAAACTACCGTCAACAGCCGGGAGGCGTTTCGCCGACTCCTGGTGGCTGAGATCGACGCATCCGGACTGTTCCAGAGCACCCTGGCCGCTCGTGTCGGCATCACGCCCAAGCACCTCAGCCAGATGATCACCGGCAAGGTGGGACTCAACTTCGACATCGTGGACCGCCTTCTCGTCGAGTGCGGTCGTCGGCTCGTGCTAGCAACGGTGCCGAACGACGAGGTGATCCTGTGAGCATCGGGTGGCGTTTCGTCGTGGCCGAGACGCTCGTCGCACTTGGCATCTTCGCTCTCGAGCTCGCCGTTGTGCTTGCGCTCGTCGGCTGATGGGGTAGACTATGTCGTGGTCCAAGCGGTGCCGTAAGACGCGATACCCAGACCAGGCGACGGCACTGGCGGCGTCACTTCGACTGGCGCGAATGGACGGCGTGACTCGTGAGGTCAAGCGCTGTAAGAACGTCGACTGCCGTGCCTGGCACTCACTGTTGGTTACGAGGGAGTTAAAGTGATTCTGTGGTACGTAGTGGCCTGTGGCATGTTCACGTCGTTCGTCGCCGGTGTGATGGTTGGTCGGGTGTTCGCGCTTCGGCGCATCGTAACACTGGCGCGACGATTTACTCTCCTCGACGAGCTCGAGCATCGGCGACATCACGAGGCCAAGCTGGCGTCGATGGCGCGACATCCGTCGCGTCAGAGCGCTGCTTCGCTTCAATTGCTGACTCCCAAGCACGACGACGACTGACCGTGGACACGCCCGACTGGGTCACCGACGACGTGGTGGTCGTGCACGTCACGTCGTGTCGCGACTGCACGGCGCACCGCAACGACGGTCTGCCGCCGCTGGTGCACGATATCGCGTGTCCCAACCGGTTGATCGCGCTTGCGTACTGGTCGACTCATCGAAAGACCTACGAGCGAAATCGCGCCCGGCGCGGTCGTGATGCGGGCGGGAGGTGAGCGACGTGCGAGAATCCATCTGGACGTAAGCGTGACTTCCTGGGGAGGTTCAATTGATGATGATGATAGAGAGGAAAGAAGTCATCTGTGCTTAGCACCGTTGAGTCCTGGCAGTTCGTCTTCGTCGTGGTCGGCCTGCTACTACTGCTGTTCGCCGCCTGGTCGCGCGTGGCGTTTCACAAGGTGATCCTCGCCGCGTTCTTCATCGGGTTGGGGTACTTTCTGCCGCTGATCGTACACGTGCTTTGACGTTAGAACCTCGCGAGGTTCGTCGTGCTGGTGTTGCCTATGCACCAGCCGGCGAGCCGCCGGCCGTTGCTGGTGACGACCTCGTATCCGAGCGACTGAAGTCGTTGGGAGAATGCCTTCGGGCCGAGTCTGTCCCTCTTCTGCTGCTGCGTACCGTGTCGGTCGATTAGCGAAACGTAGCACTTAAACAGCGTCAGCATCTGAACGAAGTGAACCGCCCGTGTGTCGGGTGGCGCCTCATAGATGGAGCCGTCCTCCTTGAGCATGCGCATGACGTCGTCCACGTCGTCGAGCGCCGCGTATATCTCCATCGTAAGTTCAGCGAACCGAGGTGGAATGGGCAGCGTAACGTGGCCGTCGCACTCGTGATAGATACCTACCAGGCGTGCGAGTAGCGCGCGCCGGGCATCGTCGTCGTTAACCAGCTCGTCGCGCTTACGTCCGTCGTCCTCGTCTTCGGCGATGGGCGTGTCCATCAGCAGCGCCAGCAGCCGTCGGCGTAGCGCGTTGTCCGAGCCGTGAATCTGCGGAACGGTGTTCGCCACGATGATGGGTACGTACGTCGCGACGACCTCAGTCATTACGTCCGAGCGCATCGCCCGTGCCGTCACTGGATCCCCACCCGTCATACGTTTGATCTGGTCGGTGTGCAAGTCCCAGCGATCGCTCGCCTCGAACGCGAGTGCTAGGCGCGTCTTACGTACACGTAGCAGGTCGGGACGCGGCTTATCGTCCAGGTTACCGCGAAACACCGACGGATTGACGGCCGTCGTGTAGTCTGATCCGAGTGTGCTCTGAATTAGATTCATGAGTGTCGACTTGCCGGTCGACGTGGGTCCGAGCAGTAGTATCAACTTACGCGCCGCGTTACCATACGACAGTGCGGACACGGCGAGAACCTGCAGTGTGTAGTTTCGCTCCTTCTCGTCTGGTAGAAAACGCGCGAGAAAGTTATCTAGCAGCGAGGATCTCGCATCGGGTACGTACGCCGTAGGACAGATCTGTGTGATCATATGCGCGCGATCGTGCGGGTACCACTCGAGTGTGTGAAGATTGATCGTGCAGTTGGGCAAGTTGAGTAATTCACCGCGCGCGTCGAACTCACCCCACGTCGTGCGTAGCGCGTCGATCCCGGTCGCTACGTTGAGCATCGCGCGAAGTCGTTGCTCGCCGAGACTGGTCTGCGCCCACTGCGCGTGACGCGCCCGCTCATTCTCAGCGTCGATGTGCACGGTCTCCTGCTCGACGCGTAGCGCGACGCGCGCCGCTACACCGATCTCGTCGCCGCGCGTCGCCCAGCACCAGCGGTCGTTGCACCACGTGTACCAGGCGTCCATGTCGTTGACGTACCGTACGTTGGACGCCTCGTAGAGCGCGACGCGGCGCGCGTTGCCGTAGTCCGTGCGTCCGTACGTCGACCCAATGACGGCCGGATCATCGGGTACCAGGGCGGCCGCCGCGTCGTTGAGATCGGTCAGGTCGTAGCGCGGTTCGGTCATGTGAGTCTGCCGCGGTTCGCTACGACGGATCGCAGCAGGGCGACGTCGTCACCGTCGAACATTCGACGTCGTGCGTACGACCACTTCGAGCAGATGCAGACTGCGTCCTCGTCGCCGCTGTCGTCACACAGGTCGGCGAGCGTGGGATCGTTGCTGTAGATGGTCATCAAGCGCGACGTGACGCCGTCGGCGGCGGTGAAGTCAGTACTCGCCGACTTGCCGTCGCTAACCTGCTTACCCGGCCGCGTCCAGTAGCGGCAGCGCGCCGTCGTGTCGCGCTGGTCCGAGTGAAGCGTCCAGCCGGTGCTCTCGAGTAGATACGCCCAGTCCTGCTGCATGTTGAATATGCGCACCACCCGGTCGTAGTTCGTCTGCTGGAGTCCGCGCGCCGTCAGCTCGCGACTTCGCCGCTTTTCACTCTCGATACGACGTTCCTTCAGCTCGGCGCGTCGCTTGAGCGCCTCCTTGTGCACATCGCGCGAAAGCAGCCGAAGCTCATCCGCGGGATAGCGTGGTCCCTCGCGCACCAGCTCGACTCGGCGCGGCATCGGCACAGAGTCACCGACCTTGGGCCAGCGCACGGTGCCGGCGAGGCGCAGGATTCGCGTCGTGTCGTGCACATTCTCGATGGTTACGTCGTCCGCCTCCGCGCGTAAGAAGTCCAGCCAAGCCAACAGCAGGTCCTGACCCTCTTCCGCCTCGAGGCGCTGGTGCGTTAACCAGTAGAGGTGACGTCCTCCCGATCCGGACGCCACCTCGATCGTCGGCCGTGGCAGGTACGACATGTAGTCGACGAGGTCGGTCTCGGACGCGAAGTAACCCTCGGTGTCGGGCTTGACGTCCAGGTCCGCCCACACGCCCGGTACGCTCAAGACGTCGGCGCGCCGACCACGACCGTACTCGGGAACGTCGATGAACGTCGAGCACGCCGTATAGACGTTCCACCGCGCGTCGACCACATCTTGCAGTGCCTCGCGCGACGCATCGACCTCGACTGTGCTCTGCAGATCGTTGACCGCAAAGAAACAGTGACGCTCGTGGTGACCGTTTCCGAGCAAGACTAGACTGCCGAACCCCGGTGCTCCACCGTGTAGTATCTCGAGATGTCGCGACGCCTGCGCCAGGTCAACGTTCGGCTGAAGCTGTGTAGCCGGATACGTCACCATAAGTCTAAGATTTCCTACGATCTACCTACGTGCGCGTAGTGTTGAACGTACCAAACCGGAAGATCGCTCAGATTGTTAGTGAATCGTCTTTCGTGGGCGAGCGTAGCGTAGCGTATAGCTTAGAAATCCGAGGAAGGACAGATGACAAACTCTGAGATCATCGAGCTGCGTACCATTGAGCTTCCCGGTGAGCAGCACGTGGGCTCCGACGGTCTGTGGGTTCTCTCGTCCGGTGACGACACGCTGCGCGTGGCCGGCAAGTTTCTCGGCATGAGTACGTCGTACTCGCAATTTCACCGTCACCCGGGCGACCGCACCGCCGAGCAGAACGAGAAGTGTCGCGCCTGTCGCTGGTTCGAGGCGCGGCTCTTTCGCGAGAGCAACGGAGGCCAGCGATATCTGGTGCACCGGACCGGACGATCGATCGTTCCGGACGAGGTCACGTTCACGTCGCACGAGTGGGTCCGGGGTCCGCACGAGGTCGTCGAGGCGCTCACTACGCGTCCGCGCAACGGAGACCGAACTCCGTACCTCACGGTGCCGTCGGCGCGCGTGCTCGCGCAGGCGGCGTCGTACGACGACGAGTTGAGCCAGGCGTACATCGATCGAGCGGTGGCATAAATGACGCTTACGCCCACGCGCGTTCACGGACTTGAGACGTTGTCGAACCAGCTAAAGGGCCTCGGCTGGCGTCCAGACACGCCCGACTGGCGGGACCACGACCGGATCCCGATGTATCTCGAGCAGCTGCCGCCGTCGGTGCGACTCGACGAGACGCCCTACATGCCGTCCGTGTATGACCAGGAGTCCCTCGGCTCCTGCACCGCGAACGCCCTCAGTGCGGCGATCGAGTTCGACCTGCGCCAGCAGGGTCTCACGGACTTCACGCCGTCACGCCTGTTCATCTACTACAACGAGCGCCTGCTCGAGCACTCGGTGAGTGAAGACGCGGGCGCCGAGATTCGCGACGGCGCGAAGACGCTGCACCGCGCGGGAGTCTGTTCGGAGGTCACGTGGCCGTACGACGTCGGCATGTTCGCCGAACGGCCATCAAGTGCCGCGTACGTCGAGGCGCTCGAAACTAAGACGGTCGGCTACGGACGCGTAGCGCGTAGCGCGATGCGGCACATGCTCGCGTCCGGCATACCCTTCACGATCGGCTTCACGGTGTACGACTCGTTTCGCCAGGTCGGCGACGACGGCATCATGCCGATGCCCGACGGCGGAGTGCTCGGCGGCCACGCGGTTCTCATCTGCGGATACGCCACGCTCGGCGGCGATACGCTCTACTACCGCGCGCGCAACTCGTGGGGCGCGTCGTGGGGCGACGCGGGCTACTTCTGGATGCCCAGCGCGTACCTCGTAAATTCTCGGCTGGCGCAGGACTTCTGGGCCATCCAGTCCGTCTCGTAGATAGAGGAGTATCGACATGTCGTTCAGCAGGGTGTTCGCCGGTCCGGCCAGCGAGTTCGTCGTCGACGCCGAGCGCGTCGTCGCTGAGTCGCCGTCCGAGGTGCGTGATAGCTTCAGTTACGGCGGTGAGCTTGGGCGACTAACGCGCGAGTACCTGACGAACGTCGCCCGGATCGCCGGTGAGCGCGCCGTGTTCATCGAGGCGAACGGCCACGCCGTGGATAACGCCGCACCGGGTACCGAGGTCGTATCGCTCGTGATTCGCGTTACGACCACGCAATGAGGCGCGAGTCGTGTGGCGCGTGTGGCTCGGCGCAGCTGCACTCGTTTCTCGACCTGGGCACGTCGCCCATCGCGGACGCGTACACCGTCACCGCCGAGGCGTCGTTCGCCGCGCCGCGGTACCCGCTCGAGCTGGCGGTGTGTGGCTACTGTCACCTCGTGCAGCTGCTTGAGGTCATCGACTCGAACGTACTCTTCGGTACTGGATACTCGTTCTACACGTCGGCGTCACCACCGCTGTCCGAGTACCACCGCAATTACGCCGAGCAGATCTTCGACATTGTTCCCGAGCTGGCGCGAGGGTTCGTGCTCGAGGTCGGCTGCAACGACGGCGACATGCTGCGGTGGTTTCGTAGGGATAGTCGCCGCACGGTGGGAGTCGACCCCGCCGCCGGACCGGTGCGCGTCGCGACCGAGGACCGCAAGCTCGACGTGTGGCGCACCGAGTTTACCAAGCAGCTTGCCATCGAGGTGACCGAGACGTACGGCGAGGCGAGCGTCGTCATCGCGAACCACGTTCTCGCTCACGTCGCCGACGTCTCGGACATGCTCGCCGGCATCGCGTACGCTCTCGTGGACGACGGCGTGGCGTTCGTCGAGGTGCAGTACCTGCCGGACATGCTCGTTAACAACGCGTTTGACCTCGTGTATCACGAGCACCGCAACTTCTTCTCGCTTACGAGCATCTGGAAGGCGGCGCGCGTACACGGCATGTACGTGGTTCACGCGCAGCTTACATCCCGCCAGGGCGGCTCGCTGCGCGTCACGCTGCGCCACGACACGCAGACCCAGCGTCCGTCCGATCGGGTACGCGAGCTGCGTGCGTCTGAGTGGTGGCTCGCGTCCAACGATCTCGCCGCGTACCTTAGCGTGCAGGGACGCGTCGAGCGCGTTCGGACGCGCTTACTGAACGAACTTTACGACATACCCGGCGTCATCGCCGGCTACGGCGCGCCCGCCAAGGCGACCACGCTACTCAACTACTGCGGCGTTGACAGCACGATGCTCGACTACGTGGTAGACAGCACGCCCGCGAAGCAGGGACGGTTCGTTCCCGGTACTGGGATACCGATCGTCGCGCCCACAGACTGGCTCGAACGTGAGCCGCCCGACGTGTATCTTCTCTTAAGTTGGAACTACGCGCGAGAGATCATCCGACAAAATTCACCGGGATTCGGTGATGGTGGCGGCAGATGGATCATACCGATTCCTGCGCCAATGATACTGTGAGGTGAACACGGGTTGAGCATCTACTGGGCGCTCTTCGTCGAGGTCGGCTTCTCGACGCTACTCGTCGTGTTCGGAATCGGCGAGAGCTACGCGCTCGCCCGTCACCAGATGACGTTCAGCTCGTGGATCAGGTTGAAGCTCGGCGTGCACCCGAGCGACCCGCGTCGCTGGTGGGCGCCGATCCTCTTCGTGCTGGTTCTAGTCGGGTTCAACGCGTGGTTCATTCCTCACATACTCAACCGATAAGAGAGGAGACGCGATGCGCTGCGAGGGCAGGTGCGGGCGCTCGTTCCGCAACGGCGAACGCGTGCACGCGATCCCAACGCGAATCGTCGTGCTGCGCGGCGAGCGCGAGACGTTTAACATCGTCGATCGAATGCTCTGCGCTTCATGTTACGTCGACATTCGCTCGGGCGATGCGGATGCGTCCGATTGGCTGACTGTAAAGCAACTTCAGGCGACGCACTAGCTAAACTACAAATCGAAGATCGAGGAAAAAGTGAGGAAACGATGTTGGTGATTGTGGAAGGTCCGGACGGCGCGGGTAAAACGCAACTGTGCGACGAGCTTGAATCACACATCAGGACGCGATTTCACGCTCTCGATTCGATAGTGCGAATCTCGGCCGGACCGCCGACGCGTCACCCGCTCAACGAGTACGAGATGACACTCCTACCGTACCGGCCGCCGCATCGTCACATTATTTGCGATCGGTGGCACATCGGCGAGCAGATCTACCCCACGGTGCTCGAGCGCGGCACCTCGTGGAACCTCGCCGTGAGTCGACACATCTCGATGTTTCTCAGGTCGCGCGGCGCGTTGGTCGTACTACTCAACCCGCCCGTGCAGACGCTCGTAGATCGCGTCGACCTGCGCGGCGACGATCTCGTTCACGTGAACCAGCTCGCCGAAATCTCGGCGCGGTACGCGTCGCTACCCATCGAACTTCGCCCCGACCTGCGGTACGAGTACTCGTCGCCGAACGCCGACACCATCATCAACACGGCGATGTTCGCCGAGAGCGCCGCATTTCCACTGAGTCAATTTGTGACATACGTCGGACCGCCGCGACCTCGTCTGCTGCTGCTCGGCGATACGCGCGGACTGGATAAGTACGGCCTGTCCTACGTACCCAACACGCCAGCGTTCATGCCCTACCCGAGCACTTGCGGCGCGTTCATGCTGCAGTACTTCTGGTGGTCGTACGTCGGACTCGCGAACGCGTGTGACGTGGACGATCCCGCGCTACTCGTCAAGACGCTCAAGCCCGAGTTCGTCGTCACGCTGGGCCGCAACGCCCACGCGCGCCTCAATGAGCTCGGCATACCTCACGGCGCGGTACCGCACCCGCAGTACGTCCGACGGTTTCATCATCGGGCGGGTCTCCAGTACGCGTAGCTGATCGACCTCGTTGCCAAAGACCAGACGGACCGGTCGTCGTGGCGACCGTAATCGAGATCGAGTCGGGACGTCGCGGCTACGTTGAGCTCGTTAACCTGGTACAGCGGCGCGGGCACTTTCGCATGCCTCGTGGCCTGCGGACGTACGACCTCGGACACGTTGACGTCGTAGTGAAGTCACCCTACGACGCACTGCCACTCGGGGTAGGCCGGGCGCTGCTGCCTGCGATCGGCGCGGCAGAGGCGTGTCAGCTCGTCGCCGGCCGTGCGCGTCACGACCTGCTACCGCGGATCGCGCCGCTGTTCTCTAAGTTCGCCGAGCCGGGTACCGGTAAGTTTCACGGCGCGTACGGCGACCGTATCGGCAGTCAAGTCGCCGCGGTGGTGCGTAAGATTAACGCGGACCGCGAGACGCGCCAGGCGGTCGTCACGCTGTGGGATCCGGCGCGCGATAACCTTCCCGAGCGGCGCGACTATCCGTGCACCGTGGCGCTCAACTTCGCGGTGGTTCACCACAAGCTCGAGCTGCGCACCCTCATGCGATCGAACGACGTTTGGCTCGGGTGGCCGTACGACGTATTTCAGTTCACCCAGTTGCAACTCACGGTGGCGCGCGCACTGCAAATCGAGCCTGGAACGTACACACACTCGGCGTGGTCACTGCACATCTACCATGAGCACGGCGAGCTGGTGGACGGACTGCGCGCGCCCGAGCTGGACGACGTGGGACCATTCCAGCCGGTTGGCTTCGGCGCAGATGACGACGACTGGTTGATGTGTCATACGCGCGCGGCGAACATTCTCCAGAGTTACGCGTCACCTCGCGAGGAGACGGAGAGCGAGAGGTGGTACCGTGATCAGCTTAAGCCCTACGCCTAGACTCTCGTGGGACGAATACTTCCTCGGCATCGTGAGCTCGGTCGCCGAGCGCGCGACGTGCGACCGCGGTCGATCCGGCGCGCTGCTCGTCTACCAGCGGCAGATCGTTGCCACCGGCTACGTCGGCAGTCCGCCCGGGTTCCCACACTGCGACGACGTGGGACACAGTATCGTCGACGGTCACTGCATTCGTACCGTGCACGCCGAGCAGAACGCCATCGCGTCGGCGGCCAGAACGGGTATCTCCACGCTCGGCGCGACGCTCTACTGCACCATGTCGCCGTGCCGGGTGTGCGCGATGCTCGCGCTGACCGCGGGCATCGACCGCGTAGTGTCGGCGTACCGCTACCAGAACGACGCGGGTCTCGATGTATTGACGCAGGCGGGTATCGCCGCCGTGGTACGCGACTTGACGACGCCGTATGTCCCCTGAGTCGCACCTGCAGGCCGTGCACGAGAACCTACCGCTCGATAGCGCGCAGGCGCACCTCGTCGACAGCGTGGACGACGCCGCCGAGCTGATGCGGTGGCTGTCCACCAAGAAGAAGATCGCGTACGACACCGAGTCGACCGGACTCGATCACGACACGGATCGTCCGCGTCTCGCGCAGGTCGGCGACGGACGCGACGGCTGGGCGATTCCGCTCCACCGCTGGTCCGGCGTCGTAGAGGACATCGTCCGACGGTACGAGGGCGAGTACGTGATGCACAACCTGCCGTTCGACTGGATCATGACGCGGCACCTC
>Ga0137385_10005334_pt1 | contig 11285 bp, 11 predicted proteins | sample SagtaG_FD_104921 | JGI IMG/M metagenome (GOLD analysis project Ga0137385, IMG submission 104921) | Vadose zone soil microbial communities from Sagehorn Ranch, Mendocino, California, USA - Sage2_R_80_16 metaG | ecosystem: Environmental > Terrestrial > Soil > Vadose zone | place: USA: California...
ATCGATCGTGGCCCGCAGCACCACGGGCTGCTCGCCGATCTCGGTCCGCATGTGCGTGCGCTGCTGGCTGTTCACCCCGCCCCCCCCCCCCGCGCCCTCCCACCCCGCGCCCCCCCACCCCGCGGTCCTCCGCCCCCCCCCGCCCGCGGCCCCCCGCGCTCATCTCCAGGCCGCGAATACACCAGCTCACCACCGATCCAGGTCGCCATCGTCCGCATGTCATCATCCAGCCAGGCCAGGTCCGCGGCCGCGCCCGGGGCGATCCGGCCCAGATCCGGCCTGCCGATCAGGTCAGAGGGGATACGGGTGGCGGCGGCCACGGCCTCGGCCAGCCCGATCCCGGCGGTCACCATGTTCGCCACGGCCGCGTCCATCCGCAGCGCGGAACCGGCCAGCGTGCCGTCCGCGCGCACCGGAGGCTCCCCGTCCCCCGGCGGCAGCTCGATCGGCTCACCGCCGAGCAGATAGCGGCCCGGCGGCATTCCGGCACAGGCCGCAGCGTCCGTGACCGCGAAGATCCGCCCCGGCGCGGCCCTGAAGGCCAGAACGCAAACTTCGCCACAGACGTGCCGCAAATCCGTGATCAGCCCGCTGGTGAGCCGGGGGTCGACCAGCGCCTGGCCGACCACGCCAGGTTCGCGGTGATGCAGCGGTCGCTGCGCGTTGAACAGGTGCGTGACCATCCGGGCGCCGCGGTCCGCGGCCTGCGCCACCTGCTGCGCCGTCGCGTCGCTGTGGCCCACGCTGACACCGATGCCGGCGCCGGCCAGCCGGGTGATCGCGGCCAGGGCGCCGTCGCGTTCCGGCGCCAGGGTGACCAGCCTGAGCACGCCCTGGCCAGCCTCGATCAGCTCGCCCACCGCGGACGGCGACGGCTCCATGATCCAGGCCTCGTTGTGGGCGCCCTTGCGCGAGGGCGCGATGAACGGGCCCTCCGCGTGGACGCCGAGCACCCGGGCCCCGGCCCGCAGGGCCGGGACGATCTTGGCGGCAGCCCGCAGGGCGGCGGCGAGTTCGCCGAGCGGTTGCGTAATGAATGTGGGCAGGAAAGCCGTGGTGCCGGTCTGCGGGAGGCGCTGCGCGACCAGGGCCCAGCCGTCGGCGTCCGCGATCCCGAGCTCGACCCCGAAGTAGCCGTTGACCTGGAGATCCACCAGGCCGGGCAGCAGCGTGCCGACGGGCAGCGCGACGTCGGGCGCACGCGGCGGCGGCCCCTGCGCTACTTCCGTCACGACGCCGGCGCTGGCCGTCACGTAGCCGGGCTCGAGGATCTGGGTTCCGGCTGCGGCCGGTATCACCCGCGGTGCGGTGATCAGCACCTGCGCCGTGGTCAGTGGGTCACCTGCCGGGCCCCGTGGTTTATAGCACCGTGGTTTATAACGCCGTGTGCTGCAGCACTGTGCCTCGTCGCGCCGGCCAGCATCCCGCGTATCTCCTTCACCACCAGGTCGGGCCGCTCCATCATGGCCACGTGACCCATCCGCGGCAGCACCACCACCCGCGCGCCGTGGAAGGAACGCGCCGCCAGCGCGGCCATGGCCGGCCTGACCAGCCGGTCGTGGCTGCCGTAGATGACCAGGGTCGGCGCGGCGACCCTGGCCGCATCACGCCACAGCGAGCGCGGGCCGCGGCGCATGTACTCGGCCACCAGCCCGCGGGCGCTGCCCAGCAGCACCTCACCCGCGTAGCCGAGCCCATCCCGGCGGGCGAGCTCCGCGGCCTCCTCGGCCACGCGGACCGGGTGTACCAGGGTCGGATCGGCGTAGCAATCCTTGATCACGATCGAGGTCCGGGATTCGGACGGCATCCGCAGCGCCCGGTTCAGCAGCCAGGGACCGACTCCCGGCGCGCACATCAGGGTCAGCCGCATCGGGAGCATCCGCGGCCGCAGGTCCGGCAGAGCCGGGGAGATCAGGGTGAGCGTGCGGACCAGGTCTGGCCTGCGCGCGGCCACCCGGACGCAGACCGCGCCGCCCATGGAGTTGCCGATGAGGTGCACCGGCCAGTAGCCGCGCCGGTCGATCAGGTCGCAGACCGCGACGGCCCGGGCGTCCAGGGAGTAGTCGCTGTCCGCAGGGACCGGTGAGAAGCCGAATCCGGGCAGATCCAGGGCCTCGCACGCCAGCGGGGGCCCGTCCCGCTCGTCGTCGGGCGGATTCCGCAGCAGGGCCATCAGGTCGGTCCAGTTGGTGGCCGACCCGCCGAGGCCGTGCACGAAGACGGCGGGCTAGGCGCCGTCGGCCGCAGGGGCGGTGCGCACGAACACCTCGCCCGCGCCGACTGGGACGAGCTCTCCCGGCCATTGCGGAATTGGGTCTGTCATGTTCTGAGACATTACCTGCCGTTACCGCTGCCGCAACCCCACCGTAAGCTTGCCGACCCTCAGCTGGCCCGGCGGCGGGTCCTGGGCGGCGGTGAAGCGGTCTCGGCTTCCTTGGCCTGCTGCTTCGCCGCCGATCGCTGGTTGCTCTTGGCGGCGGGGGTCTTCGCGGTTTCGGCCTTGGCCGTGCCAGTCTTGGCGGCACCGGATCTTCCGGCGGCGGTCTTGGCGGCGCCGGTCTTGGCGGCGCCGTCGCTGGCGGCGCTGGTGTCCGCGGCACCGCTCTTCGGCCCGCCGTCCTTCGCCGCCGCGGTCCTCGCCCGGCCGGTCCTCGCCTCGTCGGCCTCCCCGGCCTGACGCGACCCGCTTCGTGCCGCGGCCAGGCTGGCCTTGAGAGCATCCGCGAGGCTGGTCGGTTCCTCCTCGCTCGCCGCGACCTCCGGCTGAGTCACTTCGCGGCCCTCGATCTTCGCGTCCACAAGTTCCTGCAGCGCCTCGCGGTAGCCGTCGTGATAGGCGGCGGGATCGAAGTCCTCGGTCATCGACTCAATCAGCGACGAGGCCATCTTCAGCTCCTGTGACCGCACCTGGATGTCGTCGTCCAGGAACGAGAAGTCCGGAGTGCGGACCTCATCGGGCCACAGCAGCGTCTCCAGCACCAGCAGCCCGTCCCTGGTGCGCAATGTGGCCAGCGTCTCCCGCTGCCGCAGCGCCACCAGGGTCACTGCCACCTTGCCGGAACGCTCCAGCGAATCACGCAGCAGGACATAGGCCCGCGCCCCGGACGACTCCGGTTCCACGAAATAGCTGCGGTTGAGCAGGATCGGGTCAAGCTGCTCCTCGGGCATGAAGTGCAGGACCTCGATGCTCCTCGTCGAGGGCAGCGGAAGGTCGGCCATGTCCTCGTCGGTGAGCACCACCATCTCGCCGGTCGGCAGTTCGTAGCCCTTGGCCACGTCCTCGTAGGGGACTTCCTCGCCGTCGATGGAGCAGACCCGGCGGAAGCGGATCCGGCCACCGTCCTCCCGGTGGACCTGGCGGAACGCAATATCCTTCTGTTCCGTCGCGGCGTAGAGTTTCACGGGGATCATGACCAGGCCGAAGGAAATCGCGCCCTTCCACATGCTGCGCATGATGTCTTCCTCCCCGCTAGATCGGATACTGATACCACCAGGCTAGATCGGACTGATACCACCAGCGTTGTCCGCATTCTTCTTTCGGCATCACGTTCGATGTATCGACCAGACTAGGAGGCGCCGGGCATGAGCGACATGGGGCTCGAGCGGCCGGTGGCTGACTCTGTGGAACAGGACCAGGATGCCATCCCTGATGCAGAGGAGCTAGACGAGAGCGATCTGCCGCATGAGGTGCCGCTGGAGGCCGATGAGGCGGACGCGGCCGAGCAGGATCGTGCTGTCGGTCTCGATGAGGACGACTACCGCTGAGCCGTAAGATTGCACTGGTCCCCGTATGCATGGCGGCCCGCCCAATACAGCGGCAGCACCCAGCTGCAGTGACAGCACACTTCCGGAGACTTTGGTGACCGCATCGCCGCAGGCCAGATCCAACGGCCCGGCCGGCACGCGACTGCCGCGCCCGGCCCGGCGCAGGCAGCTGCTTGGCGCGGCGCAAGAGGTCTTCGTCGCCCAGGGATACCACGCGGCAGCCATGGATGAGATCGCTGAGCGGGCCGGGGTCAGCAAGCCCGTGCTCTATCAGCATTTCCCCGGCAAGCTGGAGCTTTATCTCGCGCTGCTCGACGAGAGCGTGGAAGAACTCGTCGGGATCGTGCGCGAGGCGCTCTCCTCGACCACCGACAACAAGCAGCGGGTCCCGGCCACGTTCAAGGCGTTCTTTGACTTCGTGGGCAGCTCGGGTGAGGCGTTCCGGCTGGTGTTCGAGTCCGACCTGAGCAACGAGCCCGCGGTGCGGGAGCGCCTGCACCGGACCATGGGCGACTGCGCCGACATGATCAGCCAGTTCATCCGCGAAGACGCCGGCCTCAGCGACGACGAGGCGCATCTGCTGGGCATGGCCCTGGTCGGCATGGCGCAGGTCAGCTCCAGGTACTGGCTCAGCACCGACCGCGCGATACCCAAGGACGCCGCGGAGCAGCTTCTCGCCAGGCTCGCCTGGCGAGGGATCAGCGGCTGGCCGCGCACCTCCTGACGCCGCCGCCCGCTCCCCCGCTGCTTCCCGCGCCGCCGCGCCGGCCCGCCCGCCGCACCGCCTGACCCCGCCGCCTGCTCCCCCGCACCGCCGCAGTGCCGCGCCCGTCCATGATCTGGGAGCATGGCCCGCATTATTTGCGGGTGAGTTACCCAGATCATGGACGAGACTGGCCCACCCGGCTCCGGCTGAGCGCTGCTCACCCTTCTTGGCGGGCATTTCGCTCGGGGCGTACCGCGGCGTCAGGCCCGTCGGCCCGCCTCAGTCCTGCTCCGGGCTAGCCTCGGCTGAGGAGAGGAGAGCCGTGGAAGTCAAGATCGGAATTCAGTCTGTCCCGCGAGAGCTCGTCGTGGAGACCAGCTCCTCCTACGAGGAGATCCAGCAAATTCTTACCGCCGCAGTTGCCGACGACGCCGTCTTCGTCCTCGCCGACGAGAAGGGCGGCAAGGTCATGGTTCCGGGAGACAAGATCGCTTACGTTGAGCTCGGCAGCTTGGAAACCCGCCGCATCGGATTCGGCAACACCCTCTGAGCCTCGGCCTGCCTCGCGGCCCACGCACCGTGAGCAGCTAATCGGCTAGGCCCAGCGCTGCCATCCGCCGCGCGTGGGCGTCGGTCAGCTGCGCAAACATCCTGCCGATCTCCCCCAGCTGGGTGACCTTCCCGCCCACAAGCAGGCGGGCGAGCGACTCTCGCTCGGCGGCGACCCGCTGCGCCTGCCCGAGCGCCTCGCCGACGAGCCGCCGTGCCCAGAGCGCGAGCCTTCCCGCGACTGCCGGATCGGCATCGATGGCCTCGCGCACCCGGGCCACCGCGAATTCGGCATGCCCCGTATCGGCAAGTACCTCAAGAACAAGCCTCCGCGTCTGATCGTCGAGCAACTCCGCCACGGTCCGGTAGAAATCAGCTGCTATGCCGTCTCCGACATAGGCCTTCACCAGGCCCTCCAGCCAGTCAGACGGCGCGGTTCTGGCGTGAAATTCATCTATCGCCGGCACAAATGGGTGCATTGCGTCGCCGGGTTCGGCATTCAGCTCCTGAATCCGGCGCCGCAGCAGCTGGAAATGACCGAACTCCGCGACGGCCATCTCCGCGAGGTCCGCTTTGTCAGCCAGCGAGACGGCGAGCGCTGCATCGTCGGCGAGGCGGAAGAACGCCACGAGCGAGGCGTAGGCCAGCAGGCCGAGCAGGTCGAGCACACCGCCCCGAGCCGGATCAGCGGGGTCACCTGGTTCCGCCGCGGGCGGCCCGGCACTGTCCTCACCTGCAGTGTGCCGTGGCGCGATGTCCTCAGGCCCGTTCTGCGTCACCACCGAAGCGTAACAACCCGCCGCAGAGTTACCCGTCGTGAAGGGCGTGACGGGAGAGCGTGGACGCAGGTGGCTTCGGAGGTGGCTTCGTGGCGAGTGGATCTGCGGGCTGGGCGGGCTGGGCGGCGGGGTGGGCACCCCAGGGCCCTGAGCCAGCCAGCACTCAGTCAGCTCCGGCCGTGCCTGCCGGTGCCCGGGCATCAGAGTTGCTAGACTGGTAGCAATCCCGCAGCGGGAATGCGGCAACCCCCACTCGTCGTTGGAATAACGTAAGGTGCGGCGATTGCCGGAAGCGTGACCGCTCCGGAGATGCCGCGCTGATTTCCTCTCCGCTAGCGCGCAGAGTTGTGTTGCGCGCGCAGGCGCGCGATGATCCCGCCGGAGGGGTTGATTGTTCGCTCGCGACGTTGGCCAGGGACGCGACCGCGTCCCGCTGACCGCGGGCTACTGATGGAGGCGGAAGCCCTGACAACAGGAATATGGAGCAGGCAGGACGCGCCAGAGGATGAGCACGCCCTGCCTGACATGGTCAACGACAGCCAGGAGCAGCCCGAGGGCAGCAGCAAGACGTTCCGTGATCTTGGGATCACCGAGCCCATCTGCGCCGCTCTTGAGGCCGCAGGAATCACTGCCACCTTCCCGATCCAGGCCCTGGCCCTGCCGATCGCGCTCGACGGGCACGATCTCATCGGGCAGGCCAGGACCGGAACCGGCAAGACGCTGGCGTTCGGCGCCCCGCTCCTGCAGCGGCTCGATGAGACCCCGGGCGGCCGGCGTTCGGCGCCGCGAGCCCTCGTGGTCGTGCCCACCAGGGAACTGGCCATCCAGGTGGCCGACGATCTGCGCGTCGCCGCGGTCAACGTGCGGGTGCGGGTGCTCACCGTCTACGGCGGCCGCGCCTACGAGCCGCAGATCGAGGCCCTCGCCACCGGCGATCTCGTGGTCGGGACTCCCGGCCGGCTGCTCGACCTGATCCGTCAGGGCCACCTCGACTTGTCAGAGGTGCACGGGCTGGTGCTCGACGAGGCCGACAAGATGCTCGACCTCGGTTTCCTCCCAGACGTTGAAAAGATCCTCAGGCTAACCCCGCCGCAGCGGCAGACCATGCTGTTCTCTGCCACCATGCCGGGCGAGGTGGTCACGCTGGCGCGGCGTCACCTGCGCAGGCCCACTCACGTGCGCGCCGAGCACCACGACGAGCCCGCGCACGTGCCGAGCACCGAGCAGCATGTGTTCCGCGCCCATCAGATGGACAAGATCGAAGTCCTGGCCCGGGTGCTGCAGGCGGAAGGACGCGGCCTGACGATCGTGTTCTGCCGGACCAAACGAGCCTGCGATCAGGTGGCGACCGCGCTGACGACGCGCGGCTTCGCCGCGGCAGCCGTCCACGGCGACCTCGGCCAGGGCCAGCGAGAGCGCGCCATGCGGGCCTTCCGCAGCGGGAAGGTCGACGTTCTGGTCGCGACCGACGTGGCCGCCCGCGGACTGGACGTTGACGATGTCACCCATGTCGTCAACTACGAGTGCCCGGAGGACGACAAGGCCTACCTTCACCGCACTGGCCGGACCGGGCGGGCCGGGCGTACCGGTGTGGCCGTGACCTTCGTGGATTGGCGCGACCTGCAGCGCTGGAAGCTCATCGACGACACCCTGGGGCTTGACCACCCCGACCCGGTCGAGACCTACTCCACGTCTGAGCACCTTTACAGCGCGCTGGGTATCCCGCAGGGCGCCACCGGGACGCTGCCCGCAGCCATGCGTGGCCGGCTCGGCCTGGAAGCCGAGGATCTTGAGGACATCGGAGAGACCGGCCGCAACCGCTCGCATACGGCACGCGGCAGCAAGGATCCGGCGGGCCGGAGCCGGTCTGGCCGTGGCGACTCTTCCGCCGGCCGCGAGACTGGCCAGCGCAGGAATCGGGTCCGCCACCGCACCAGGGCCGGGGTAGCCGTCCGTGATAACCGTGGCGAGCTGCAGCGCGAGTCGGCCGTCGCCGCCGGGACCAGCAACTCCCCCGGTGACAAGGCCGCCCAGGACCACCAGCCCGCCCGGAGGCGGCGGAGACCATCACGGCGCCGGGGCGGGCGCGGCGGAGCAGGCCAGGCAACGGGAGCCAGTGCCACGGGCCCATCCGGCGAGTGAGCTCGGCGCGCCGGCTTCGGCCGCGGTAGCCCGGCCGGCGGTTAACAGCCCGGTCCGCCGGCTTCAGCCGCGGGCAACCGCCCAGACCGGTATGCGGCATCGTGCCCACCCGTCAGGTGCATGCTGGCCCGGTCTGGCCCCGTCAGCGAGGTTTCAGCCGGATTTCCGGCAATCGGAAGATAGATGCGAAGTCATCGTGGGTAAGCTGCCACCCCGTGAGCACACCTCGGTACCTTGATCTGCCTGACCAGGTCCAGCCGGTAGTCGTGCAGAGCTGCCGGGGCCAGTTCGCGGCTCTCGAGGCTCAGCCAGCCATGGGCGTGTGCGAGCGGAGGCCAGCACTGCTCATTCCCGGCTTTACCGGCAGCAAGGAAGACTTCATCCCGGTGCTGCAGCCGCTTGCGGCGGCTGGCCGCCGTGTGACCGCTATCGACATGCGCGGTCAGTACCAGAGCCAGGGCGCCCAGGACCCGTGCGGATATGCCTCCGGCGAGCTTGCCGCCGACGTCGCGGCGATCGCCGACACCATCGCGCCCGACGGCCATGGCGTGCACCTGCTCGGCCATTCTCTCGGCGGCCTCATCGCGCGGGAGACGGCGCTGGCGCGGCAGGCCCGGATCATCTCGCTCACCTTGCTCAGTTCCGGGCCAGGGAGCGTCACCGGCAAACGCGCCGAAATGCTGCGCGGCATGCTGGCGGCTCTGGATGCGGAAACAGGCACTTACCCCGATCACCTGCCCGCCTATATCAGGGCATTCTGGGACCAGCACCTGGCGCCGCAGGCCAAGGCCGACGGCGTCCCTGAGCGCATCATCGCCTTCCTGCGCACGCGCATGCTGAGCAACAGCCCTACCGGGCTGGTCATCATGGGCAGGTATCTCCTCGATTGCCCGGATCGAACGGCTGAGCTCGCGAGCCTCGGCGGACCGCCGATCCTGGTCCTCTACGGGGAGAACGATGACGCATGGCGCTCGGCTGTCCAGGAGCGGATGGCCAAGGAACTCGGCGCCCAGCGGGTCTGCATACCGGGCGTCGGCCACTCACCCGCAGTCGAGGCCCCCGAGACCACGGCCAGCACGCTCACCGCGTTCTGGGGCGGCGCAGAGGAAAGCCAGCGGCGGCGGGGTGCCGGTCGCAAGTCCCGCAGTGGTCACTCGGCCTGGGCTGCCGCGCCGGCAGCAGCACCGGCCTCGGCCGCACCGGCCTGAGCGTCACCGGCCTGAACCGCACCGGCCTGAGCTTCGCCAACCTCAGCTCCATCCGGCTCTGTGGCCCCGAGCCCATCCCAAGGCCTGCGCGGTTCCGAAGCCGCACTGCCTTCCGGGCAGTGGGCCCGGTAATCGCACCAGCCGCACCAGGTGCCAGGACGCGGTGCGAAGACGTCGTCCAGCGCGGGGGCCTCCTCGGCCAGCTCAGCCGGCGTCCCGGCCAGATCAGCGGGCTGCCCGTCATCCGGGCCGCCCCGGAACCGCACGTCCGCCGCGGCGCATTCCGCTGCGATGGCCTCGGCGCGGCGCAACTGCCGGGCCAGCGACTCGGCCGTGTGCTCCCAGGCGAGTATCCGGCCGGTCGGCAGATGATGCAGCTCCACCCGCCGGCAGGGCCGCCGCATCACCCGCTCGGCCGCGAGCGCGTAGAGCGCGAGCGGCATTGATGTCCGGGCGTCGTCCACGCTTAGCACGTGCCTGCCGGTCTTGTAGTCCACCACCACGAGGCCGCCGGACCCGTCTGGCCGGCGCCGGTCATCCAGCCGGTCGATCCGCCCGGACACTGCGATCAGGTCGGTTCTGGTCGCCACCGTGCGCTCCACCCCGAGCGGCTCGCTGGCCGGGTCCAGGCCGCTCACGTAGGCCTCCACCATGCCCCTGGCCCAGCGCAGGTACCGGGCAGACTGCTGCGGGTCGGCGAAGCCCTCCTCGATCCAGCCCTGGTCAAGCAAGTCGCCGGCGGCTGGCACGGTCCGCTGCCGGCGCGGCAGCCGCCACCAGCCAGCCAGTGCATTGTGCACGCTCGCGCCGAGGCTGTTGTGCGCCCACGGAGGGCCCTTGCCCGGCGGCGGCCGGTCCAGGTAGCTCATCCGGTACCGGCGCGGGCATTCCAGCCAGGCGCTCAGCCTGGTCGGCGTGCATGCGTAAAGCCGCCGCGGCATGCCCTCGAAGCCGAGTTGCTGCGTACCCTGATCCTGACTCACTAGCTATCGCCAGCGTCCTTGGTGAGCAAGCTGGGGCCCGCCGTCACCCAGGCGTCGAAGCGCTTTTCCGCTGTGGCCACGGTGAGCTCATCGCCGTGCCCGGGAAGCACCCGGGTCTGTCCCGGCAGTGTCAGCACGTGCTCGCCGATCGAGCTGAGCTGGCGGGCGAAATCAGGGAAGTCGTTCTCGTGGGCTACCGGGCCGACGGCGGACAGCACATCGCCCGCGAAGACGGCCTCGAGCTCCTCGCTGTAGAGGCAGACCGAGCCTGGGCTGTGCCCCGGGGCGTGGAGCACTTCCAGCGCGACGTCGGCGACCTCGAAGATGCCCCCGTCCTCCATGTCGATCTCCGGGTCCTCGCCCGGATGTGCTTCCCGCCAGTACACGCGGTCAGCCGGATGCAGCGCCACCGGAGCCTCGTCCCTGGCCGCAACCTCAAGCGCGGCGGCCGCGTGGGTGGCATGCCCGTGCGTGCAGATCACCGCGATCACCTCACGCTCACCCACGACGGCGAGCACCGCGCCAGCATCGCCGCCCGGGTCGACCACGATGACCTCCTCGTCGTCGCCCACGATCCAGCTGTTGGCGGTGGTTCCGGCCCGCTCGATCCGTGCCTCCATGGCGACCTGCCTTCCTGTCAGCCCTGCCTGACGAGCGTACGGACTGCGCCGATGATCAGCTGCACGGCGATCGCCGAGAGCAGCAGGCCGGCGATCCTGGTGAGCAGCTCCACCCCGCTATCGTGCAGCACCCTGAGTATTGCGCCGGAGAACCGCATCGCCAGCCACAACACGGCGACCACAGCGACAATAGCGAGCCCGAACGACACAATGTCCCCGCTGCCGCTAGTCCGCTGCACGAACAGCATCGTGGCCACGATTGCGCCCGGCCCGGCCAGCAGCGGCGTGCCGAGCGGGACGAACGCCACATTGGCTTTGGATCGCGCCAGCTCCGCCGGGTCGGACGCCTGCCCGGTCAGCAGCTGCAGCGACACCAGCAGGAGCAACAGCCCGCCCGCCACCTGCAGGGCAGGCAGGCCCACGCCCAGGTAGCTCAGGATCGACCTGCCGAACAAGGCGAAGGCCACGATCACCCCGAAAGCCACTACCGCGGCCTGCCAGGCGAGCCGGTTCCGCTCTGCCGCGGGCCGGCC
>Ga0137385_10005337_pt1 | contig 11284 bp, 9 predicted proteins | sample SagtaG_FD_104921 | JGI IMG/M metagenome (GOLD analysis project Ga0137385, IMG submission 104921) | Vadose zone soil microbial communities from Sagehorn Ranch, Mendocino, California, USA - Sage2_R_80_16 metaG | ecosystem: Environmental > Terrestrial > Soil > Vadose zone | place: USA: California...
GGACCTGGCCTGGGAGCAGATCCGGGAGGCGATCACCGCCTGGCTCAGCCGGGACGAGTTCCGAGAGGCGATCGAGGACCTGCTGGTGCCGGCCGAGTCGGCCGAGCTGCACCTGCCGTTCACCGTCGCCGACTATGTCGACTTCTTTGCCTCGGAGCACCACGCCAGCAACGTCGGCCAGATCTTCCGGCCAGGCTCCGAGCCGCTGAGCCCGAACTGGCGGCACCTGCCGATCGGGTATCACGGCCGGGCCGGAACGGTGATCGTGTCCGGCACCCCGGTGCGGCGCCCGTACGGCCAGTTCCGGCCGGCCGGTGCGGCCAGCCCGGTGTTCGGCCCGTCGGCCCGGCTCGACTTCGAGGCCGAGCTCGGCTTCGTCGTGGGCGTCGAGGCCCTCCTGGGCGAGCCGGTGCGGATCGACCGGTTCGGTGAGCACGTCTTCGGCGTCTGCCTGGTCAACGACTGGTCCGCCCGGGACCTGCAGTCCTGGGAGACCGTGCCGCTTGGCCCGTTCCTCGGCAAGTCGTTCGGCACCACGGTCTCGCCCTGGGTGGTGCCGCTCGCCGCCCTGGAGCACGCCCGGGTGCGGCCGCCGTCGCGCGATACCGAACTGCTCCCCTATCTCACCGAGGATGCCGACTGGGGCCTGGACATCGAGTTCCAGGTCAGCCTGAACGGCCACGTCATCTCCCGCCCGCCGTACGCCAGCATGCACTGGAGCCCGGCGCAGATGCTGGCCCACATGACGGTGAACGGGGCGTCGCTGCGCACCGGGGACCTGTACGCGTCCGGCACCGTCAGCGGCCCCGAGCCCGGCCAGCGCGGGTGCCTGCTCGAGCTGTCCTGGGGCGGCGCGGAACCGCTCACCCTGCCAGATGGCACCACCCGGGCCTGGCTCGAGGACAGCGATGAGCTGATCATCACGGCCACGGCGGCCGGGCCGGACGGCACCCGCGTCGGCCTGGGCGAGGCCCGCGGCCAGATCATGCCCGCCTTCGACCCCACAGTGGACTGACCTCCGCCCCGGGGAAGCCACAGCCACCAGCAGGTGTTAACGTTAATGCACTGCTCCCCGCCGTCCGGGCCTGGCCCGCACTGGCGGGGATTATTCATCGCAGGAGGCGCTCCCTGTGCCTGCCCGTGTTGTTGTGTTCCTCGACTGGCAGAACGTCTATAACGGCGCGCGAGAAATGTTCTGCACCCAGCAGGCCCCGCACTGGCGGGGCCAGGTGGACCCCGTAGCCCTGGCCCGGCACCTGGCGGGCGACAGTCCCTTTGACCGGCAGCTTCATCAAGTCCGGATCTACCGAGGCCAGCCTGACGGCAAGCTCGACCCGCGAGGCTATTCAGCCAGCCGTCGTCAGCATGCTACTTGGCAGCGGTCCCCGCTCGTCACGCTGGTAACGCGCCCTCTGCGCTATCCCCAGGGCTGGCCGACGCGCAGCCGCGTCGGCGAACGGCCGCAGGAGAAGGGCATTGACGTCGCCCTTGCCATTGATTTCGTCGTAATGGCTGTCCGCAAAGAGTTGGATGTGGGCATTCTCATGTCCACTGACACAGACATGAAGCCCGCTCTCGAAGCGTCGCGCGGCTCACCGCTGCACAAGGCACACGAGCGGAAGTCGGAGCCTGGGGCGTTCCGGGTCGGCATAGTCGAAGGCTGTCAATCCAGTCGCGCAACCTCTACTGCCATTGGATCGGCGAGGACGTATATCTCCAGATAGCCGACCCGACCGACTACTCGATCTGACCCGGCATCCTGCGGTTCCTGCGCGGCCTGGTCTATGTCACCCGACCGGGCTATTGTCAGTCGCGCAAGGTTACAGTGAAATGCGGCAAGAAAAGGCCACGGGCTATGGATTGGGCACTCTCGAACACTGCCGCGCCGAGCCTGCTGCCGGCCGATCACACGAGACAGGCTTACTGCCCACCGCCGGCCAGGGATCACTCCTTCGAGCAGTATGTCTTCGCTGGCCTGCAGTGCGGCGGCTGGTTCATCGAACCCAATCCCAGGGAGCAGGACCTGGTCCATGAGTACCTCTTCGAGCTCGACGCCGTGGCACGCAAGCCATTCGGGGCAGCTGGCCTTCGCCTGCTCGCTGTCGAGGCCAAGAGCGGCAGGAACTGGCAGCCCAAGGACACGTTGCTGCTGGTGGGCCGGGGAACGTATATCGGGGCTGAGGGCGGCGTGTTCGCCTATCGGGCGGCGACGGGCGCGGGCCTGGAGGAGCGCATCACCGCGAGGCTCCGCGAGATCGGCTTCGTGCCGATGCGCCTTCCTGATCAAGATGATCCGTCTCCCGGCGGGGTCCTCGCGTCAGTGTCCGGCGCCTTCGGCCTGACCCTGAGCCAGGAGGTCCAGGATTGCTATCTCACCTGGCTGTACTCCCACATCGTTCAGGAGAGGTTTCGGGTCTCCTGGAAGCGGCTCATGCGGGAGCTGCCGCAGTCGGCGGCAGTTCATGCCGCCCGCGAATGGAACCGCCAAGTCTATGAGAGCCTGCCGCTGGTGGCCTGCCCGGTGGAGCGGCTGCAACGGCAAGAGGATGCGTTCCGCGGCTTCGGCCGAAACCTTGCCCTGAGCGTGGCTGCCGACCTGGGACTCGCTGACGGAGCGAGGCTCACCTGGCCGACGGTCGGCGAGGGCCGCAACCGCTGGATCCAGGCGGCGCTGTATCTGCAGCACGTCGCCCGGCTGGCCATCTTCGCCACGCTGGTCGAGATCGCCGTGTTCACGCCCGAGCCCGAGGCCAGGGCCCTAGTGTCGGGCGCCGACACGCGGCTTCCGCACCGGGGCTGGCGCACGCAGCTGGCCAAGGTGCTGGAGAGGCCAGCCGCGCGCCACTGGCCGCTACTGTGGCAGGCCTATCTCTGCTGCTGGGGCGGTTTCCTGGTACCAGAACGCCGCGACGACGAACTAGAACTCCTGGCCGCGGACGCCGGTACGACACGGGACGAGGCCGAGGCCGCGCTGGCCGCGTTCGACGCCGTCTTCCCAATTCCCGGCGGCGGCCGCTGGCACGCCCGGACGCGGGATGGACTCGATGTGCTCACGCTCGTTCCAGCTGCTCTGCGTGGCGTGGGGGTATGGCACCGGCTGGCCAGCGCCGACCTGCTCGAGCTGGACCCCTCCGGACATGCGATAGTCGCTCGGACCTTGCACGACAGATATGGGGCCACCGAGCGGGCGGCGACCGCCACGGCCTCCTGGTACGACATAGGCGCGGCAACGCTCCTCGGCACGCTCCCGTGAGAACGACAGCTCTCGTGTCCCAGGAATCAGAGCCTCCGAGATCACCGGGACGGTCCAGACGCCTGCAGGCAAAAGCTGGGCGGAGGCCGCCTCCGCTTGGCGTGACCTGTCAGCTCAGGTCAAAGTCGCCAGCCTCCACCCCTGCGGTGAACTCCCGCCACGCGGCGGAGGTGAAGATCAGCACCGGCCCTTGACGGTCTCTGGAGTCACGGACCGCTACCGCGCGCTGCGAGCTTCCGCTGCTGGCCAGAACTGTCCCGACCTCCACGCAGCTGCCGTTCTGCGTGCTCCGGCTGCTCTTTCGCCAGGTGACCCGCGAGAGGTCCATCGAGAACACCGTCTTTCTCGCCCATTCAGGAAGTTTCCTCAGCCAGGCGAGCGATCAGGGCACGCGACTCGTCTGGGCCGAGCGCCCGTGCGCGCAGATGGTCGAACAACTCCGCGTAGGCTGCCACGTCGGCCGGATCTTCCAGATAGATGCTACCCCGGCGATATTGCACGTACACGACGTCGGGATCGGCGGCGTCGGGGAACCGGAGGATCTCGAACGCCCCGTCCATCGCCGGATGTGCCCCGGCCGCGTACGCCAGCACCTGCAAGACGGCCTTGTTGGACCGTGAGACCTCGGCCAGGTGCTCAAGCTGCTCGTGCATCGTGGCGCGCCCGCCAACCTGACGGCGAAGCGCCCCCTCGTTCAGCACGAACCACATTTTCGGCGCGTCCTCGTCCGTTAGCTGCTCTTGCCGCTTCATCCGCACGGTGATGCGCCGTTCCAGTTCCTCGCCGGAGGGAACGTCGACGTCGGCGAGCATGAGCGCCCGGATGTATCCCTCCGTCTGCAGGCGGCCGTCGATCGCTTCCGGTTGATACGAGCGGATCTCCGAGACTTCGCCCTCGATCCCCACGTAGACCTCGAACCAGGAGGGGATCGCCCCGGAGTACTGATGCCACCAGCCGCGCCGACGCGCCTCGCCGCACAGCGTCATGAGCACTTCTCGCCGGGCGCCAGTGATGCCGTAGCACTCCAGCATCCTTGCGGTGTCAGCCAGCCGGGGCGCGCTCTGGGCGCTTTCTATCCGGGTGATCGTGACCCGCACCGGCATCCTCGTGGAAGTGGCGGATCAGGGCGGCACCTGGGCACCCTGTCATGACTCCGACGGCCAGCGCGGGCGCGGGTTAGCCATCGTCCGTGAGCTTGCTACCAGCTTCGGCATCAGCGGGGATGACGTCGGCCGCGTCGCCTGGTTCCTCATCGGCTTTCCGCCGGGACAGATATGAACGCGCCTCGCCTCGAACGAGGTCATCTTCGGCCCGCCTACGAACTCACGCCTGTGCACCGGCCGCCAGCACCACGCCACTGGCCGCCTCGCCGACATCCTCGCCCTTGGTCAGCTCGACAGCGGACGCTCAAGGTGAGGACGCAGGAATACGGCTGGGCAGGCTCGCCATCGAGATCGAAATGACTGCCTGACCGGAGTCATACCCCTTGATCACGTCGTGGATCGGCTCCTGGCAGTTCAACGGTTTGCGGTCAGGATGCGAGGCTGGCCGGCGTCAGCGCGCTCGCGACCTGCGCGACCTGGCCAAGCAGCGCGTCTGGCGGTGCGTCCAGGTCCAGGGCATGGCAGATGATCTCGATCCCGGATTCTCGGACGGTGTGCCGACTCGCCTCTTCGTTGCCGCGAGCATAGATCAGGTGGCCGCGCCGGAGCCCGAGCACCGTGCAGTACGCGAGCATCTGGTACAGATCGGCGTTCGGATACCCGTGCGGCTTCTCCGCCTTGTACTTCGCGTCCGCGACCGCCGCGGGGCGGCCCGCCACGCGCCAGACGAGGTCAGGAACCAGCCCGATAAGTCTGGCTTCGTCGAGATGATGCGGATCCTGGCGGCGCGCGCTCCCGCCATGCTCGCGGTGCAGCTGTTCGGCGAGCGCCACCGTCACGAAGTCCTCGAAGATCTGCGGCATGTCGAGCAGGAAGCCGGCGGCTGGCGCTCCCCCGGCGCCGTGCTCGATGGACGTTGCCCGCAGTACCAGCTCCGCGAGGCGGAGCGCGGCGTGGTAGCGGGCATTGAGCCTGGTGGGCAGCCAGCGCGGCAGCGGCCGACCGGCGGCCAGCGGCGTGACCCCGGAGAGCTTGCGCAGCAGGTGGCGGAGCATCCGGGCGGACCCTCCGTCCACACGCGGCACATGGAGCATGCGGGCGATCGCCGTGCGCAGGATGCGGTTCTCCGCGATGTCGGTGCTGAACTCGTCGTAGCGGACTTCGAGCGGGAACGGCAGGCCATGGCGGCGCTGCAGCTGCGCCGTCTCGCGGAACCGCCCCCGCAGCACTGGCGATGCCTCGTCCAGTTCCCGATATCCCTGCAGCAGTCCGGGACGGAGCGCCCGCTCGGCCTGCCGCCAGAGCGCGTGCGCCACGGCTGGCACCAGGTCGTCGGCCTCGGGCAGCGGGACCTGCTCGTCGCGCCAGCCCGCCGGGTTCACGGCGTAGCCGGCCAGGAACAGCAGCCGGTCGATGCGGACCTTGGGCCGGATGCTGATCTCCACGTCGCCGGCCCGCGCCGCGCCGACCTTCCCGGATGCGGACACCAGCCAGGTACCGGGCTCCGACGGCGACGGGTGGCAGGCCACGACCCCGGATCCGGCCAGCAGCAACCCCTGTGCCCTGGTGAGGTCGCATGGCTGGTCGGACTCAAGCTCGGCAAGCTCGATCCGGATCATGGAGCCTGGTTCTCCTCGTCTCCGCCGTATCCGGCCGTCTCACCGACAGCGTCGGCGGGCGCCGGGTCGACGGCAGGCACGGGATCAGGGTCAGGCGAGCGAGCCCGGACTATCTTGCGGATCGCTGGCAGGCCGAACCGGTCGGCAACGGCGTCGCGACCGAGGTCGTAGTACTGCTCCTCGAGCAAGGGCATGATCTCGGTCTGCCAGACCAGGTCGAGCCCGTCGTCGCGCTCATAGATGTCCTCACGCATGAAATAGGACGGGCCGATCGCGAACTCGGGGTCGCCGATCTCACCGTTCAGGGTGTCGAGCAGGTCCGCCGCTGAGCTGGCGATCTCGTTGCTGACCAGCCATTCCCTCAGCAGCCCGCGCACCGGGTCGCTGCGCGGATGCAGCTCGATGAACGCGAACCGGCGGCGCATCGCGGCATCCACCAGCGCGATCGACCGGTCGGCGGTGTTCATCGTGCCGATGATGAACAGGTTCTGCGGGAGCTGGAACGTCTTCTCCGGGGAGTACTGCAGGCTGATCGCGGCGCCGCGGTACTCGAGCAGGAAGTACAGCTCGCCGAAGACCTTGGCCAGGTTGGCCCGGTTGATCTCGTCGATGATCAGAACGTACGGGGTCGCCGGGTTGTCCGCGGCGTCCTCGGCGAACGTGCGCAGCGGTCCCGAGGTCAGCACGAAGCTGAGCGCACCGTCGACGCTGCGCGGCCGGAAGCCCTCGAAGAAGTCCTCGTAGCTGTAGGAGGGGTGGAACTGGACCAGCTTCACCGCGTGGTCCAGGCCGCCGGCGAGGTGGCGGGCCAGCTCGCGCGCCAGGTAGGTCTTGCCCGTGCCCGGCGGCCCGTACAGGATGACCTGGCTGCGGGCCTGCAGCCGGTCGGTGACGAACTGCAGCCACTGCTGCGGCACCAGCAGGCCGGCGGCGAGCTGCGGGGTGGCGGCGGGCAGCGCCGGCCGGACGGCGGGAGGCGCCTCGGGAACGGGCGGGATGGCCGGCGCGGTCGCGCCCGGCTCTGCCCGGCGGAAGGGGTCCGCGAGCCTGGCCAGTTCGTCCAGCGCCTCGGTGAGGTCGACGACGTACGCCTGGTCCGCGAGCAGCGCGGGCAGCGGGGGGTGCAGGTCATCCCGCTGTACCGGCCGGCCGCGGTTGAGCCAGCGCACCGCCCGGCGCAGGTTGGACCGGCCTCCGTCGGACTCGGTGAAGCGCGGCGGCCCGGCGATCTCGCCGAGGAACACCTCGCCGTGTGAGGTGGTCAGGACCAGGTCGCCGTCCCGCATCCGGTGCAGGAACCGCTCGAACTCGGTGAGCCGCTGCTGCTGGTAGCTCACCGACCTGTTGTCGTAAGCCTTGCTGACCGCATGCCGGAGGTCCGCCGGACCCAGGGCCTGGTCCAGCACCAGCGGTGCCAGCCTGGACGCGGCCAGCGACACCCAGCCGCCGTCGAGCCACTGGTCCACCAGGTTGTAGCCCTCGACGCTGGTCCCGCGCACCATCCACGCGCTCGGCGTGAGTGGCTCAGCCGACTCCTCGGGCAACTCGGCGATGCGCTCCCGCAGTTCCTCGGCCGTGACCCGCTGCCGACGGCCCGCCAGGCCAGAATGATCGAACTCCACCCCCTCCGCGGCGAGCTTGGCCTGCAGGTCGATTCCCCGGTAGTTGACGTACGTCATGCCCTCGGGCGGCACGTCTCCGTCATTGGTGAGAACCCGGTAAGCGCCGGACACGTACTTGGCGGCCAGGAAGGTGGCTATGGTGTTTTCCGAGGCCCCGGCGATCTCGGCCAGGTCCGCGTACGAGGTCCACGACCCGGCGGGAAGTGCCGCAACCAGCCCGGCTATCCGCTCTTCGCTCCCGCTCAGCTCCTCCTTGGCACGCATGCGCTCGCGACGTATCTCCGCGCGGCGGTGACGGAGAGCCTGCCACAATGCGTCCGCATCAGGATAGGTCTCCAGGGCATCGATGCCCGCCTCCGTGATCGCCCAGCCATCGATCTTGGTCATCCAGCCGATCGTGGCAGCGTCACCTGTGCTCCATCCGATGGCGTAATCCCAGCGGGTACCTCCGCTGTCGTTCACGCTGAGCTCGGCGGCGTTCAGGTCGACCCGCTGTCTTAGCTGGTCGAGAACCTGAGGCTGCGGAACTCTGACGCCCACGCCAGCGTCTCGGAGGATCTCCAGCGTTGTGCGCAGCAGCAGGCCGCGGCGGACGACGTCTTCGGTCATAACGGCCTCACGGAGCGATCAGCGAGAGCGACGGGTCGATGGCGCGCAGGTCGCCGGGGTCGGTGGTGATCACCGGCTGCGCGCGGTCGCGGGCGCATAGCGCCACCGAGACGTCGATCACGTCCGGGACGCCGGTGATCGCGCACCTCGCGCCGATCCGCAGCGCGGCCCGCTCGTCCAGCGGAATCACGGAGCTGATAGAAGCCCTGAGCAGGCGGGCGATGCGGGCCTGGCGTGCTCCGCCGCGCCAGGCCTGGGCCAGAACGCCCGCCGGGATCGCCAGCGTGGCCCCGCTGGCGAGCGCCTCCTCGACCAGGACCGCCATCCGGCGGCTGCCCACCTCGAGCGCGATCAGCGCGCCGGTGTCGAGCGTCGCCCCGGTCACGGTTCCAGGCCGAGCGCGCGCCGGGCCCATTGCCGGTCGGCGTCGCTGGGCGGCCCGGCCTCGGCGTAGATCTCCGCGAGCATCTCCGCCAACTCATCGTCGGCATCCCGCCGGGCCAGCGCCTCCGCTATGTAGGCCGACACCGACGGCGAACGTCCCTCCGCCACCGCTCTGCGCGCCGCGGCCACCTGGTCCTCGGGCAGCGTGATGGCGATCTTCCGTCGTGTCATACCATCTATCATACTGCTGATGCCGGGAGCGGTCGGGCCAGCGCGGGAACGCGGTCATGGACCGGGCCGCGGCGGATGGCGCGGGCCGTGCCCGGGCGGAGGGTCGAGAACCGTCTGGTACGGAGCGCCGGTGCGGATCACATCGGCCATGGAATCGTAGATCTCGAGGATCAGCCGCTTGGTCCGATACTCGCCGAACCGCTCTTCGTCCCGGCGTCTCACGATCGGGAACGTCTCCATGATGTAGTCAGCGTCGTCTCGCCCGATGACATACAGGTGGAAGTACGCCGCGTCTAGCTCGGCCCGCAGCAGCGCCCGCCGCTCCTCATCCCACCGGAACGGCGCCCCTTCATCCCCCAGATCCCGCGCGAACGGCTCCATGTCGTAAGTGATGTAGCTCAGCTCCACAACTCGCCTGGTCACCCAGCTAACAAGCGTCTGCGAAGCGTCGAAGCCGCACCCTTCTTGGTACACCTGGGGTGGCAGTGTAGGAAACTGCTTCACCAAGAAGAAATTAAGCGTCGCTCCACTACCTTCTGCCTTACCACGTAGTCGAACACGAAGCTTGAAAAGATCGACGCAAGGAACCTGCCGCCCGGGGTCAGCGCGACTGGCAGCTTGTTCGAAACAGCGACGGCGGGGAAAGCTGAGCAGATTATGGTTCGTTCGTCGGTACTGCGCCCGGTATCGCGCCAGCCGAGGAGCCAGTCGTGGTCCCAGTGCTTGGCGGCCAGGCGGGAGGTCACGCCGAGGTCGTAGACGGGCTTGTCCGGCTTGGACTTCTGCTCGTTGCGGGTGTCGAACTCCTGGACCCAGTAGCGGGGTAGGACGGCGAAGGCGGGGTCGTCCTTCTGCTCGATGGTGAGGCGTGGGAGCGTGCCGACGTTGGCCTGGGCCTCGGTCTGGCCCTCGTAGGTACCGAGCCGGTGATCGAAGTAGTGGATCATCTTCGCCTCGTACAGTGGCAGCATCCGCCTGCCGTCCTTGACGAACACGTTCCCCTCCAGGGCCCAGCTGTCGGCCCCCAGCTGATCGCTGGTCCGGAACAATGGCGAGTCGTTCGCCATGTGCAGCATCGCCAGGAACGACACGCCCCAGGGGTTCTCCTCGGGCTCGTCCCGCCAGAGCACCGGGACTCGCCGGTAGATGCCGATCGTTATCTCGGCGTCGCGGCGGGAGCGGAACACCGGGCAGGTGCCTGTGTTGGGGTTGACCAGCAGGATCTCCTCTGGCGGCATGCGGAACAGCCGGTCCGCGAGCTGCTCCATGTGCCGGGTGCCGAACGCGAAGCTGGCCCGGTCCACCCGCGACTCCCGCCCGCAGGCGGTGAGCAGGCAGAACCGCACGCGGTGATCAACCGCCCGACTGAGCAGGAACGCCTCGTTCTCGAAGTCGAGGAACGACACCAGCACCGAGCGCCGGACCAGGTCAGCGAAGAACTGCGCGGTGGTGGCGTCGGTGCCGATGCCGGTCGGCAGCACGAAGCCGAGTCGGCCGCGCGGTGCGATGATCGTCGTGCCGGTCTCGGCGAAGACGGCGTAGGTGTTGATGTCACCGTGGCCGGTGCGGCGGTAGCGGCCGGATTCGCGGAGCAGGTGGCTCCAGCCTGCCGCCTTCCGCAGCTCGGCGGCGAACTCCGCGTGCAGGTCCCGGTCGGCCGGGTCGTCGCTGGCGGCAAGCTGGCTGATCAGTTCCTTGCGTGCGGCGGCGTTCGGCGCCTCGGCGATCTCGGCGCGCCGTGAGGCGAAGAACTCCTGCTCCTGCAGCTTGACCCGCTCCCAGGGCGGGTTGCCGACGACGCAGGAGAAACCGCCGGACCAGCCGGTCGCGGGGTCTGCATCGCCGACGCCGTCGCCGGTGCGGAAGATGTGCGGGAACTCGACGTGCCAGTGGAAAAACCGGTAGTCGCGGGCCAGCCCGCGGGCCAGATCCAGCGTCTCGGCTGGCACCGAGCCCGGGTCCTCATCGACCTGCCGGAGCACCGCGTCGGTGATCGCGTGCCGCCGGGCGGGGAGGGTCTTGGGCTGGACGAAGGCCGTGCACCAGGCGTCGGCGACCAGCCTGGCCGCGGTGCGTTCTGATGAATTCTCGATTTCTCTCGCGCGCCGGGCCTGGACATGCGCGTCTTCCAGGGAGTCCGGCACCAGGCGCACCAGGGCCGCGACCTCCTTGGCCTCGGCCGCGTTGGTCACCACGATCTCCCCGGCGGAGAACAGGCCGCCCTGGCCGGCCCGGTCAGCCTGGTTGTCTTTGCGCAGCGCCGCGGCGACCTTCTTGTCATCCCCCTCGATCGGCTTGAGCGCGTCGTCGGGGATGCCGCGCCGGATCAGTTCCGGCGTGGTGCCGAGCAGCGAGTTGCCGGTCCTGATGTTGGCGTCCAGGAACGACAGCGGCCTGCCCGGCTCGATGGCCTCCATCCACAGCGATACCCGGGCCAGCTCGGCGGCCATCGGGTTGACGTCC
>Ga0137385_10005339_pt1 | contig 11283 bp, 10 predicted proteins | sample SagtaG_FD_104921 | JGI IMG/M metagenome (GOLD analysis project Ga0137385, IMG submission 104921) | Vadose zone soil microbial communities from Sagehorn Ranch, Mendocino, California, USA - Sage2_R_80_16 metaG | ecosystem: Environmental > Terrestrial > Soil > Vadose zone | place: USA: California...
CGAATCGACGGCCGACTACCAGTAAGTGGGCGATGTGAGAATCGTCCCTCAAGTACCGGAATCCAAACCGTATTCGACAGAATGCAGAAATAGTCCGCGCGCTGGCGCGGTCGGGCCAGCGGCGGCTCGCGCGCGCGCCGCGATCATGGCAGGGATCTCGCGGGCGCTTCGATAGCCCCGGCCCACATCGAGCATGGTTCCCACAAGGTTGCGGACCATGTGGTGCAGGAAGCCATTTCCTCGGACGCGATAGACGAGGAGGGTGCCTTCTTCGATCGGACGTTGCTCCCAGGCTGAGGAGAAGATCGTTCGTACTGCACTGGGAGCAGGAATTGTTGCTCCGTCTTCCTCGTCCGGCTCGGAATCTGTATCCTGCCCGCCCGTTCGCGTCTTAACATCGGGATCGGTGGCCGCGAAGCTGAGAAAGTCGTGGGTGCCGACAAAGGCCAGTGCTGCCGCCTGCAGCGCCTCCAACTGCATCGGCCAAGGATAAGCGTAGACGTATCGGGCAAGGAACGGCGGACACTGGGTGTCGCGCTCCGGCAATTTGGCGCGTTGGCGGGGCCGTTCCAGAAACACCCGATACTCATATGTCTTCGCCACGGTCGAGTGCCGGGCATGGAATTGGTCTGCCGCGATCTTCGTCTCAATTACCCGAATGGCGGCCGGAAGAGTCCGGTTAAGGGCGCGGCGCAGATTGTCCTCGGGAATCGCCGCCTGCAGTCCGAAGCTGGCCACCTGCGCCAGCGCGTGAACCCCGGCGTCGGTGCGGCCGGAGCCTTGAGGGAGAGGCGCTTCGCCCGTGACACGGCCGAGAGCGGCCTGCAGTTCGCCTTGGATGGTGCGCTGCCCGGGCTGAACCTGCCAGCCGCTGTAATCCGTGCCGTCATAAGCCACGGTCAGCTTCCAGGTCCGCAGATCGGCCTGCGATTGAGATTCGGATTGGGCGGTCTGATTCACAGAGATGGCATGGATAAGGCGACGTTGTTAACAGGGTACCCGACTGTCCCGGGGTCACAGGCTGCGACAGCGAGGTGGGATATACTCAGGTTTCTGCAAACCGTGGAAGTGTTGCGGCGCCGAATCGCGAATCGTATGAGGCCATTGCGGGAACGAATCGCGGGCCGAGCGCGTATTGACCGGAGAGCGATAACCGCAGGTTGGCAGCAAAAGCGGTAAAACGCCGCGGGAAATCATAATTTTGCGTCCGGAGCCGGTCTCCGTCCGTCTTGATGAATGGCAACCCACATGCCTCAACCGATCGTGGAGAGGAATCATGCATTTGTACGGTACACGTGTGTTTGAGCGCCAGAGTGATGCTGTGCGCGCAGTACGCGGGCAGGCAGGTAACAGGCTACGCGCTGTAGCGGCAGTCATGCTGTCGCTGATTGCAGGAGTGCCTTCAGGATTTGCCCAGCAGGCTACGGCAACGACCCCTGATAAGGCTGGATCGAACCTCCCTTCAGCTCCAACGCCGACCGTGACTGAACCGCTGTATCTGCGGTCATCGGCTCGCGACTTCACAAAACCGGCGGGCGGCATGTTGGGCAACCCCATCAACAAGTACCGGCCCACTTCGATTGCCAAGGCGAATTTCACCAATTCAGTTCGCCTCACCGACCTGGTGAAGGACGGAAAGATCTACTTGAGCCTTTCCGACGCCATTGCATTGGCTCTCGAGAACAACTACGACATCGCCATCGCGCGCTACTACCTCGATATCGCCGACCTCGACATTTTGCGGTCGAAGGCTGGATCAGGGCTGCGGGGCGTCGGTGCGACAGTGTTGCAGAATACGCTGGGCGGAACATCGCAGACCCTGAGTTCCAGCGGCGCGCCCGGCAACGTCTCCGGAGCTACAACCGGTACAGCGGGTATCGTTTTGAGTTCTGACGGCGCCGGACCGACGCCGGAGCAACTGGACCCCGTGCTTGCCGGTACCGTTCAATTGGAGCGCGCCAAGTCGCCGCAGACCGGTGCTTTTTCGCCTCGCTCGTACATGAACACCGACCAGTACAACTTCACTTACAACCAGGGATTCGTCACCGGCACTTCGGCTGCGCTCGCGTGGAACAACAACCGTGTTTCATCCACCAGCCCGTTCAGCAGCTTCAGTCCCGCGCTGCAGTCCAATTTCAAGGCCACCGTAACGCAGCATCTGTTGCAGGGGGCGGGCATCTGGGTCAACAAGCGCTTCATGTACGAAGCGATTCTTGACCGGCGCATCACCGACGCGACCTTCCGGCAGCAAATTCTTGCCACCGTCAACCAGGTGGAGAATATCTACTGGGTGGTAGTGAGCGCCTATGAAGATGTGCAGGCCAAGGAGCGCGCTCTTGATCAGAGCAGCAAACTTGAGAGCGATACAAAGAAGCAGCTTGACATCGGCACCATGGCTCCTCTGGATGTAGTGAATGCCCAGTCGACCGTGGCCACCGACAAGCAGGCCCTCATCAGCTCGCAGAGCAACCTCAACTATCAGCAATTGATTCTCAAGCAGGCCATTGCTCGTAACCTCAACGATCCCGCACTGGTTTCTGCTCCGATCATTCCCACCGACCGCGTTAGCCTTGAGCAGCTTCCTGAAGAGAAGTTGACGTCTGAGGAACTGGTGCAGCAGGCATTCAGCAATCGTCCCGAGCTCGAAGAGGCTGTGCTCTCCATCAAGAAAGACGGGATCACGCTTCGCGGAGCCCGCAACGCGCTTCTTCCGACGCTCGATGTGTATGGCTTCTACGGGGCGCAAGCAGCAGGCGGCTCCCCCAACGCGGGCTGCAACATCTTCGGATTCTCGTGCGCGGCGCCGACGACGATCAGATATCCGGACGTGCTGAACAACCTGGTGAACGGCACCTCACCCGACAAGGGCGTCGGTTTCAGCCTGAATATTCCTCTTCGCAACCGCACGGCCCAGGCAGATCAGGCGCGGTCGTTGATTGAGTACCGCCAGGCCGAACTGCACCTCGAACAGCTCTACACGCAGATCCACATGCAGGTTGTGAGCCAGCTCTATGCGTTGACCAACGATCGCGCGCAGGTGCAGGCTGCCACCGCCGCGCAGGAATTCGCGCATCAGAGCCGTGATTCCGAAGAGAAAAAGCTCGGACTCGGAGCCTCTACCACAGCCAATGTGCTGTTGCAACAGCGCAATCTTGCCGTGGCCGAGAACAATCTGATCAACGCCAACGCAACCTACGCGAAGGATCGCGCAGCGCTGTATCAGATTCTGGCTTCGACGCTGCAGCACTACGGCATCAACCTCAACGATGCGGCCACGGGTGAAGTGAAAGCGGCTCCGGCAATTCCTGGGTTGCAGCCTGCGACCGATCGGCGCGTGGCTCCGACAGCGCTGCCTTCTACGCGGTAACGCACACTCACATCTCATCAACATAGCCCGGCCGCGAGCCGGGCTATGTTGGTTTAGGGTTAAGTAGAGGTTCAGCGTTCAGCAACCATGTCCAGCAAATCGAAGAACTCAGGAAAGCTGATCGCGGCGGAATCAGCGCCCTGAATAAGCGTGTCTCCCTCTGCTCGCAGCGCGGCTACGCTGAAAGCCATGGCAATCCTATGGTCGCCGCCTGAGTCAATCGTGGCGCCGTGCAGGGTCTGGCCGCCCGGAACATCGAGGCCGTCTTCAAACTCCTCCACCTCGGCGCCCATGGCCCGCAGATTTTTGGCGACCAGCGCAATGCGGTCCGACTCTTTCACCCGAAGCTCTTTTGCGTCGCGGATGCGGATGCCGCCGCTGGTGTAGGGTGCGATGGCGGCCAGCACCGGCAGTTCGTCGATGAGCTGCGCAGCCAACGCGCCGCTGACTTCGGTCGATAACAGTCCTTCAGGCGGGGCGGTTACCTGAACGGTGCCCACCAGTTCGGAATTCCTCTCTTCAAGATTCAGCACGCTGATGTGTGCGCCCAGCGCGGTAAGAACGTCAAGCAGCGTGGCGCGGGTGGGATTCAGCCCAAGCGAATCGAGAATTAATTGCGATCCCGGAAAAAGAGTAGCCGCGCAAAGAAAGAAGGCCGCGGAAGAGATATCGCCCGGAACCGCCGCGTCGATGGCATGCAGCGATTGCGGTCCCGCTATCGAGACGGAATCGACGGTGCGCGTGAGCGTGGCCCCAAAGGCGCGCAAAGCCAGTTCGCTGTGATCCCGCGTGCGCAACGATTCACGGACTGTCGTGGTCCCCTCGGTTTGCAGACCAGCCAGCAGCACGCAGGTCTTCACCTGTGCGCTGGGGACAGGCGTGGTGTAGTCGATCGCCCTGAGAGGCGAGCCCTCGATGAGAATCGGAGCGTGGCCTTCGGTGAGTGTCAGGCGCGCTCCCATAGCCTCAAGGGGCTTTTGGATACGCTGCATCGGCCGCCGTGACAGCGAAGCATCGCCGACGAGTGTAAAGCTGCCCTGCTGCGGCGCGAGCAATCCGGAGATCATGCGCATGGTCGAGCCCGAGTTCCCGCAGTCGAGCGGTTCAGTCGACGGCGTTACCCGGCCGCCCACGCCGGTGACTTCAATCGTCCGCTGGTCATGCTTAACGCTTGCACCCAGCGCCTGCATGCACTGCAGGGTCGAGGCACAATCGGCACCGGTGGAGAAATTCGTAAAACGCGAAGTGCCTTCGGCGAATGCCGCAAACATTCCGTAGCGATGGCTGATCGATTTGTCACCGGGCAGTCGCAAGGTGCCGAAAACATTGCGTGCCGGGCGGATGATGCGTTCTTCGGTTGCGCTGTGCAAGAGGGCTCCAGAAATGAGTTCCATTCAGTTTACTAAAAGCAGGGGTCAGGGCTCTGTGGGAAGGACGCATGCTGGACCCTGATAGTGATCGGGCCATTCTGTTCACTGTTCACTGATTCCTGTCCACTGTCCTCACCGCACTCTCAGCACGATAATGGTTTCATCGTCAAAGCGATCGTGGCCGTCCTGAAAGCGTGTGACGTCGTTGAGAATGGCTTCAGCGATGTTCGCGGCTGCGTGATCTCGATGCGAGCAAAGCATTCTGGCGAGACGGTCATCGCCGTACATCTCGCCCTTTGCGTTCTCCGCGTCGAGAATACCGTCGGAGACAAAGACAATGGCGTCGCCCGGCTGTGTGGCGATCGAAAATTCTTCGTACGTTACGTCCGGAAACATGCCTAAAGGAAAGCCCTCGGCGCGCACCACTGTTGATTGTCCCGAACGGCAAAAAACCGGCTGCACGGCGCCGGAGTTTGCCACTTGCAGGGTCTGGTTCTCGTCATTCCAGAGCGCATACAGCATGACGACATACTGCGACTCCAGGCGTCTCTCCTGCAGGGCATCGTTGAGCGTGGCCAGCATCTTTGCCGGTTCAAGCCGCTGATGCGCTGCCGACCGCATAATGCCGCTGACGAGCGCTGCGAACAGCGCTGCTGGCGCTGCTTTGCCGCTCACATCGCCCAGCACGATGGCACTCTGATGGGGGCCGTATTCGAGAAAGTCGTAGAGATCGCCGCCAATGGTGCGGGCGGGTAAAAAGCGCACCGCCATCTCGGCATGAATGTGCTCTGGAGGTACGGTGGGCAGCAGGCGCAGCTGCACCTCGCGCGCCATGGCGATATCGCGCTCCAGTTGCCGTTCCTGGCGAATGACTGCCTGGTAGAGGCGGGCATTCTCTATGGCGATGGCGACCTGCGCGGCCAGCGTGGTGAGCATCCGTTCATGTTCTTCGTTAAAGAAATTGGTGCGCGTGTGCTCGAGGTCGAGCACGCCGATGATGCGGCCCTTGTGGAACAGCGGCACGATCAACTCGGAGCGCGTCTCGGAATTCATTTCCAGGTAGCGTGCGTCGCGGCGAACATCGGGCACATTGATGACGCGCCACTCGCGCACCGCCGCGCCTACCAGGCCGCTTGTGATGGGAATGCGGCGCGTCGGCGCTTGTGCATATCCAAAGCGCCACGCGTAGCGCGTAATTAGAATCTGTCCTCGTTCATCGAGCAGCATGATCGTGAACATCTGGTAGTCGATCAGGCGGCGCAGCAACTGGCCCACGCGTTCAAGCAGCGGGTCGAGATCAAGAATCGAAGTGAGCTCGGTGGCAATCTCGTTCAGTACCGAGAGCGTTTGCGCCTGTCGCGAGACGCGGGCATAAAGCCTGGCGTTTTCAATTGCCTGGGCGATGCGGGATGCGGTCAGCGTGAGCAGGTGCAGGTGTTCTGCGCGAAAGTAGCCTGCCTCCTCGCTTTCCAGGTCCATGACGCCAATGAGCCGGTTCTTGGCGATCAGCGGAACGGCGAGTTCAGAGCGCACGTCGGGATTAGTCGAGATATAGTTCGGCGAAGTGGTCACATCGTTCAACAACACCGGCTGGCGTGTGAGCGCAACCTGCCCAACCACGCCCTTGCCGAGCGGAAATCGCATGCGTTCCACTTCCGGGCTGTGGCCGATCTGAAAGCGGATGCGAAGCTCGTGGGTGCGGTCATTCAGAAGCAGGATCGCGAAGATGCGGTAGCTGATGATGGCGCGCACCAGTTCGGAGGTGCGGTTAAGCAGGGTCTGCAGATCGAGCGTGGTATTCAGGGCATCCGCAAGCTGCACCAGGTAGGTGAGATCGGCCGGTTCCACGCGCGCGTTAACGGGGTCAAGATGGGCAAACGGAGCGGAACCGCTGGCTGGGCGGTAGTCGCCTTCGAACTCGGGCTCCGCTGGAGGAGATGGGGGATTGGAGGACATGGCTCGAAGGGAATGATAGCTGATGGGACAGTGATCAGTGATCAGACCGCAGCGATATGGTTACCCCTGCGAGTATCCGCTCGTCTCCTGAGGATCGATCGGGCACGAACTCAGGAAACATCAACTGATCACTGAACCCTGTCTTTCACTCCGCTCCCAACTCCCGTACGATGGCGACACTTGCCGTAGCGCCGATGCGGTTGGCGCCGGCTCCAAGCATCGTGCGCACGTCGGCCAGAGTTCGGATTCCGCCGGAGGCTTTCACTCCGGATCGGCCTCCCGCAACGCCGCGCAGCAGGGCGACATCGGCCGCGGTCGCCCCGCCCGACGAGAAGCCGGTGGAGGTCTTGAGAAAATCCGCGCCGGCCTGGATAGCGATCTCCGCCCCTCGAAGTTTTTCTTCCACGTTGAGCAGGCAGGTTTCCAAGATCACCTTGAGCAGAGCGCCGTGATGATGGGCAACAGTGGCGGCGGCGTGGATGGTGTGCTCGACAACCTGGTGGTTTCCGCTCTTGAGCTGGCCGATGGGAATGACCATGTCCAGTTCGCGGACTCCCAGGCGGATCAGGGTAGAGGCTTCGTGCCGCAGCGTCGAAACCAGCGAGGCTCCCAGCGGGAAACCGATAACCGCGCCGACGGGGACGCCGGTACCGGCCAACACTGAAACCGCAGTAGAGACCCACATGGGGTTCACCATGGCGCACGCGAAGCGGTAACGAGCGGCTTCATCGCACAGGTTTTCAACCTGTTCGCGAGTGGCGTCGGGCTTTAGCAGGGTGTGGTCGAGGACTGCGGCAAGGGCTTTCCAATTCGCTAGAGTCTGGGCTGCAAATGCGGCGGAGTCGAAACTGCCGTGATCAAAATCAACATCTTCCTGCATGGGCGAAATCGCGGCCATGGTCATGCTCCTTCTTCTTTCGAGACGCCGCTCGTTTGGCGGCTTCAATGGTTATCTCGGCTGTTGAGTATAGAACTTTCTGGAGGGTCACACCAATCACGTGGATCACAGCATATAGACGGTCGGAGCCAGCCTCCAGTTGCGAAATAGCAGGCGCTCCATCTGCCTGACGTCTTATTCGATGTCCATCCTTTGTACCAGGCCGTCTCGGATCTGATAAGTGTGCCGAACAACCGCGTCGGAAAGCAGTTTTCCGGTCAAATCCTTTACCACCTGGTGAACTTCCACGACGAACCGGCCGCTCCGATCCTGCTCAATCCTCAAGGGTTCAACGTGAGGATCGAGAAGACTCCACTGGCGCGTCCAGTAATCGCGCACTCCTTCATGTCCATGGACGTAGCCACCCTCCATGCCGTTCGGCCAAACGACATCGGGCTGCATAAGCGCCAGAACGGAGTCGAGGCGGCGGGCATTGAAGTCGCGATACGCCTGGATGAGGAGTGTGCGCTCGTCAGTCATCGGGGAGCCTCCGGGCAGAAGTTATTCCGGATGATCCGGCGCCATCAGGCAGATATCCGGGAGGTTACGATAGCGTTCGGCGTAATCCATGCCATAGCCGATAACAAACAGGTTGGGAATGGAGAAGCCGACGTAATCCGCATCGATTTTTTCCAGCCGGCGCGAGGGCTTGTCGAGCAGTGCAGCAATGCGCAGCGTCTTGGGATGATGTTGCAGGATGATTTTGCGCAGATAGGAGAGCGTCAGTCCGGTGTCGAGAATGTCTTCGACGATGAGCACATTTTTGCCCTCGACGGGCTGGTCCAGGTCCTTTATGAGCTTGACTGCGCCTGAGGAACGCTGTCCCTTGCCATAGCTTGAAACGGCCACGAAATCGAATGTCGCGTCCACTTGCACGGCCCTCGCGAGGTCGGCCAGAAAGGGCGCGGCGCCCTTCAGAACGCCCACCATCACCAGCTTTTCGCCCTTCAGATCGCGGGTAATATCAGCGCCCATTTCGGCAACGCGCTCGGCGATCTGCTGTCGGGTATAGAGGACCTCAAGGCCCTGATAAATTGTGGTAGCCATGGGGACAGTATCGCCTGAAGCCCGGCCCGACAGGCAAGTGAATCTGTGAAAAACGTGTCACGCGGCCGAGAATCGTCTCCGTCGCACCAACGTCTATACTTGAAGAGATGCTGCCGTTTATTCACATTGGACCCCTGAACGTGCCCACTTTCGGCCTCATGCTGTGGCTGGCCATCGTGGCAGCCGCCTATGTCATGGGCCGGGGTTTTCGCCGTGCCCACATCGACGCTGACGCCATGACCATGGTTGTCATAGCTGCCGTTTCAGGCATCGTGGGTGCCAAGCTGTGGCATGTGCTTGATACCCCGTCAGAGTTTCACGAACAGGGCTGGCGCGTGCTCTGGGATACCGCTGGATTCGCGTGGTTTGGGGGCTTGGCAGCGGGCATCGCCGCGCTGCTGATTCAGGGTTGGCGCATGCGCATCGGAAGCTTGCGCACCCTCGACCTGGCCGCTCCGGCAGCAGCAATCGGCTATGGAATCGGGCGCATAGGGTGCCTTCTCTCCGGCGATGGGTGCTATGGCTTGCCGACTGACCTGCCGTGGGGAATGAGCTTCCCAAACGGCATTGTGCCCACGACTGTTCCTGTACACCCCACCCCCCTCTATGAATTCGGCGCCGGACTTCTGATCGGCCTCTGGCTCTGGATCAGGGGAGGGAAGCCGCGTCCCGCCGGCAGCATCCTCGGCGAATACCTGATTCTCAGTGGAGCAGCTCGCTTTCTGGTTGAATTTATCCGGCGGAATCCTAAGATATTGCTGGGCTTATCCAATGCCCAGCTCGCCAGTGCTGGCTCGGTTCTTGCGGGCATTGTGCTACTTGCCTGGGCTGCAACTCGACGCGCCGATGTGCAGCAAGAACACGTTCTCGCAGTCCAGAAGCCTGCCTAAGCAGCGGCAACGAACGGAAGGTTCCTTGCACTCTCTTTCCAGCTTCCATCAAATTGCATTTGCCGCGTTTCTTCTTTTTGCCTCGCCTGCACCGGCACAGCAGCTGCCTCCCGCAGAGCCCCCTCAACCCATGCCGGGAACCCATTCCGACTCTCCCACCTTGCGCATCAACACCAACGAGGTGCTGGTTCCCACGCTGGTCGAAAAGCGGGGCGGAGGCATCGTCTACGGCCTCAAGGCCGACGATTTCCTGTTGGAAGACAACGGCGTGCAGCAGAAGCTCCGCGTCCAGGAGGAGATGGACACGGCTCCCGTATCTCTCGTCGTCGCCGTTGAGCAGGGGGGCATGAGCGTCCTCGAATTCGACAAGATCGCCAAACTCGGACCGCTGCTCGATACATTCCTATCCGACGACCGTAGCCAGGCGGCATTGGTGGGGTTTGATTCGCAGCCGCACCTGATCCATGACTACACCCACAACGGCGAAGAACTCAACGACTCGCTCAAGCACATGGAACCAGGCGACGGCGGAGACGCGATTCTCGACACGGTTAGCTACGCCGTCGATCTGCTGCAATCGCAGCCCAAAGGGTATCGGCGCGTGCTCCTGCTCATCAGTGAGGAGCGCGACCACGGCAGCAAGCACAGCAAACCCGAGCAGGTAATCAAGAAGATCGGCGAGTCCGATGTGCTGGTGTTGACCGTCTCATTCTCCCCCTTGCGCGCGGAGTTCCTGCACGACGCGAAGGACTCGGGCGAACAGCGAACCTTGAGCATGGTGTCGGCCCTGATGGCGTTGGTGCAGGCATTCCACAAGAACGTCACCAAAGAGATTGCGTTGATGAGTGGGGGAGAATACACCACGTTCACCGGAGATAAGCGCTTCCAGCAGCGAGTCGTCGACGCGGCGAAACACGCGCGCAATCGGTACCTGCTGACGTTCAGCCCCTCGAATCCCACGGCCGGTTTGCACACGCTGCGGGTGCGCCTGGCACAGGATTATGGAGCGCATATGGTCGCCCGGGCTAACTACTGGATCGCGGATGAGTAGTAGACAAAAGTTCCCATCCGATGTTCCCGCATAAACTCAGAGGAGTCGGCATGTCTTACCAAGCAATCAGTCTCCAGCAGAAGTTCGGCCTGTTTTCCGAGCATTGGGCTCCCAAAGTCATCGCCGAGATGAACGATTACCAGTTCAAGATCGTGAAGCTTCAGGGCGATTTCGTCTGGCATGACCACAAAGACACCGATGAAACCTTTCTTGTGATCCAGGGCAGCCTGCGCATAGATTTCCGCGATGGCGATGTCACCCTGGGCGCAGGCGAAATGTTCGTCGTGCCCAAGGGCGTGGAGCACAAGCCCTTTGCGGAGAACGAAGTGAAGCTACTCCTCATCGAGCCGCGCGGCGTCGTGAACACCGGCCATGAGGGCGGCCAACGCACCGCTCAGAACGATGTCTGGATTTAGCTGTCGATGAGCTCCGTTGCAATCCCGGTTCCACCCTCATCGGGGTTCCCGCTCATCAGCCATTCATGGTAATCTCACCTTAGACACTTGAGAGTGGACTGAGAACGCAAGAGGAGTAACACACGCCAATGCTGGCGACTGCTAAGACAACGACCCTGATCGAACGCTTCCGCACCCACGATACTGACACGGGTTCGCCCGAGGTCCAGATCGCGATTCTGAGTGAGCGGATTGGCGAACTGACCGAGC
>Ga0137385_10005348_pt1 | contig 11271 bp, 14 predicted proteins | sample SagtaG_FD_104921 | JGI IMG/M metagenome (GOLD analysis project Ga0137385, IMG submission 104921) | Vadose zone soil microbial communities from Sagehorn Ranch, Mendocino, California, USA - Sage2_R_80_16 metaG | ecosystem: Environmental > Terrestrial > Soil > Vadose zone | place: USA: California...
ACTTTGAGGAGTTTCCGGTCGTGTCTTTGGCCGTAGATTTGGGCCTGGTGAACTTTTTGTCCTTCACATTCGAGATAGCACCAGCGGACGGCCTTGTGCGGACTGCCGTCTTTGAAGGACGACCAAGGCGCTTGGCTCGGTTGTGCGTATCTGTGTTTTTGCTTTGCCTTTTGGAGGGCGAGGGGGCTTTTGAAATAGGAAGACGAGTGCGAGTGAGAAGAGCTGCGGATATAGTAAGTTTTATTTTCAGTGGCGCCACCGTAGCGGAGCGAGTGGGAACAGATGGCGAAGGGATTATTTGGGATGTAGTTTGGTTTTGGGCCTGAGGGCTGCTGGATGGGCAAGGAATAGGAATTGGAACGATGGTTTTGCTGTTGCAAGTGCAAGCACCCTCGCATATAGGACAAATGTCGTCGTCTTCTTCGTCTACCTGGTGTACAGATGAATCCATGCCAGAAGTGTGGGTGTGAGGCGACGACATTGCGGAAGTCTGTCTGTTTTGACGAGCTAAGGGGTGGTGTGAGCAGAGGCGCGAAGATTGGGGGACAAGGTAAGCGATTATCGATTTGAGATGCGAACAGGGTGAGAAGTCGAGAGATGATGGCATAGATATTGGGCAAAAAATACAAATTGACTTCGCCTCGAGGAGGTCACGAAGACCCATTCGATTGCATGAATCCAAAACGCCCGAATCCCGATAGCTTGAAACAAGGGAGTGGGAAGAAAAAGAAAACGCACTATATGCTGTACCTTTGGCCATGATTTTGAACGAATGTACATGGGGAAGTGTGAGTAGAATCCAGATTGAAAGAGCGGGCAAAAAAAGTCGGCGAAAGATCAAAGCCCCGAGGGCGTTGGAATGAGCATCAATTTACTGGCACGTGGCCATTATTTATCCTAACCATAACCCTAACCACTTCATATGTCAATCTCACGTCTCACCCTCGCCCAACAAATCGCCCTGTTAGATGAGCCTGCTCCACTAGGTAAAACACCCTCTATTCACCAGTGATTATCTGTGTTCACTTCCGCTTTTCGTCAGATGTTGACCCCGAAGACGAACAACGCGGCTCACCAGCACCGCACTCCGGAGACGCCGTAGAAGCGCGGGAGCACTACCTCCAAGTCGGGTGGGTTCACCCACACACACCTGCTCTGCTAGAGTTAATTGTATATCTTTAGACCTTCAGATCTCCGCCGTCAGCTGGGTAGTGTCATAGATCCCAAGTATATTGGAGTCAAGACATCACGGAAGCAATTATTGGACGAGGATGCTGTTGGATCTGGCTTCCAAGACTCACCTGATCCAAGTAACTCCGAATCACAGAGTGTCGTAAGTGAGGCTAGCACAAGTGGGGAGGACAACGAACCTCTGTCACCTAGCGAGGAAGACGGTAGCAATGCAGGGGAGTGGCCACCCTTCCCCCCTACAAAAGATGCGCCAAAGGATGCAAATCACGAGAACGATATTTCTAACACAATACGACGAAGACGCGACGAAGACAAGAGAAAAGGCGGAGCAGTATCCAAGCAATTAGTGAGTCCGCTAAGGCGCGACCTACCTCCGGTTCTGATCCCTGTCGTCAGAGTCTTTGGGATAGTTTGCTCGACGCCCGAATACGTTTGCAGAAATCTGTCACGGCGTCTAACCGTCTCCCTCTGGTGAGCTACATACTGGCCTCTGAACACTTTGACACTCCGACCAGATTGCTTAACTCTTATTCCTTTCACAGCCCACACAAATATCCGACTTTACGTCTGACCGACGTTGTCTTGAGGCACGCCATGTGCTGCTTGGAGAAGCTCTCGCGCTAGTTCGTGAGCTATCGACCTTGCGTGACGTGCGTATCTCCCCTGTCATCTGCCACTTTGGGGTCAGCAGACGATTTATTCATTACGTCTACGGGCGATAGGAACTCACAAAAGAGGATAGGGAAGTCCAATGGAAACGGCGCCGTGTGGAAGATGGCATTGAAGAAGGACGGCGTTACGCTGTCCCAGAGATCGATAATGTGGATCGAGATTGGGACGCCCTGATCAGGGAAGCAAGTGAAGATGCAGCTGGGCTGGAGCATGCGTAAGCTTTCTCTTTGAATTTTCTGGGCTCCGCGCCTGGTCCCCACGAAGCTTCGCCGCGAACGGTTGGGGAGGCTAGTTAAGCGTCGCCAAATTTCACGTGCTCCTTGCCATATCCCAGTCTTGTCAACCCCTGTCGCTTTGCTCACGCGATGTTTGATTAGGTATCACCCTCACCTCACGCGTACTCTGGCGAAATGGTCAACAAAGGTAGCAGCGGTGGCGCCATCCGCCTTACTCCCTGCGTCTCGAAAGAAATTCTCTCAGGCCAACAGTGGAATAGGCGGCGTAAAAAGTGTTGGCGCACAAATCGATGAGGTGCTCCAGAGCGATCGGCCGGCGCTTGTTTCCCGTACACAGCTGAAGAGAAGTAAGGGATCTCGTGTGACCAGCAAGCATGGTTCGGTATTTAACGATGAAGATGAAGAAGTGGAGGATTTGGAGATCTTTGATGACACTGATTTCTATCAGCAACTCTTGCGCGACGTGATCGATGCGAAGGGTGGAAGTGCCGGACGGACGGACTGGATGGCAAGCCAAAGGCAGAAAAAGTCGAAGAAGCACGTTGACACCAAGGCCAGCAAAGGTCGTAAGCTTCGGTTTGTGATTCTCTTTAAGTACTACGACAGGATATATTCCTAACAGATACACAGATACGAAGCCCACGAAAAGATACAAAATTTTATGGTCCCGGTTCCTCTTGCAGCGGGGGCGTGGCACGAGGCACAGATTGACGAACTGTTTGAGTCGCTACTTGGAAAAGGATTTGAAGCGTAGTTAGAGGGGTGTTAGAGGACAAGTATTTGTCAGCGAATAAGACTTTGCTTTGGCTCGTTCGCCCCGTATTGTACTGGCATCATTGGTACTCGCACAATGGAGGCGTTTGAAGACGAGAACCCTTTCTCGACGGCCGACCCACCGCTCTCCTCTGCCTCCTCCAACTCTCACGTCGATGTTTCCGCTCCTCATTCCCCCGCTAACCTTACACTCGCTTTACCTTCTTCCCCACACACCGACACTCAATCTCCATCCCCGAGAAGTGGTGGCTTTCCTTCCCAAGGCTCTGGACACACTCCTCGACCCCCGACTTCAAAGAGCGACTTTTGCTGCTTCAGAGATCAGTGGTTACATTCGGGAGAGGATGTAGAGATATTGGTGTGTATTTATCTTTTCCCGGGGTAACTGATTCTACCACGCGCGTCCTGTGCCTATTCAGATCACAGACGCCCAAAAGACCAGTGAGAATTCAACTTCGCCCTATATCACATATATTATCCGGTCGGGCGTGAGTCTAAGGGTCGACGTACTCTGAGCACATTTGACTTCTCAAAATATAGAACGCGGAATCCCGTCATCGTTACTCAGAATTTGAGTCTCTGCGCTTAAACTTGACGAAGCTTTACCCCACCTTGATCGTCCCCCCTATCCCGTCGAAGCAGACAATAAGTGACTATGCTATCAAGCAGGCCAAGGCTCGTGAGGATGCAGCTATGATAGCACGGCGTAAGCGCATGCTGCAGACCTTCCTCAACCGAATCGCGCGCCATCCAATTATTTCAAACGAGCATGTGTTTCACCGCTTTCTCGACGGTGAAGTCTCATGGGTACGAATGCGGCCTTCTGGCAAGAATGACTGAATGATTGACTTACTCTTGTTGCTGAAGACGGAAGTTCTGCACTCGCCTCCGATTTCACACCTTCCGAAAAATCTCCTGAAGGCTCCTGCACACAACCCCACCGACCCCAATGCCTCGCCGGCATACGAGGCCCTTCCCAACCCCTCCCCCGCGCACCCTCTCCGCCGTCCAGACCAACGTTTCTTGGACTCCGAAGTGTTCACCAACAAATTCGCTTCACATCTGAGCGGGCCGATGGAGAAAGTGACGAGGAGGACGATGAAGCGTTGGTCAGGTTGGTTTCTCACTTTGGTTCGAGCTGCATTTCTACTCCTTCTGTCTTTCCCTCTTCACCTCTGTCTGCCTTGATGACTCCACTCACTATCCACTATCCCACACTCCACTCATGGTAGATCACGCCCAAGATCATATGGAGCTAGGTGCGATATGGAATGGCTTCAGCCTCAATGAGGGTGGCGAGCTTGCCACAGCTATCGAGAAGACTGGCCAAGCCGTTGATGCCACTTACGTGACAACGACGCGTCTGGTAGGACTATAAATCACGTCGTCCATTGAAGCAACACTCATTATCGTTGCGTCACTCCTCTAGCTGCAAGACCTTGAACAAAACTGGCAAGAGCCCCTGCACGAATATTCCCAGTTCGCATCGATCATCAAGAAGTTGCTTGCGTATCGCCACCAGAAGCATGTCCAATTGGAGATGACACAGGATGCCCTCGAAGCCCGCCGCGAGGCTCTCACTGATCTCGAAAAGAGCGAAAGGGAAGCAAAGAGGCTCGATGACGCCCTCCAACGCGGCGGTCGCGCGCGTTCTGTCTCCACACCCACTAGCGGAAGTCCCACTTCTCCTAATGCAGACAACGTCAATGAAGGCGACGCAGGTGTCGAAGAGGAAGGCAACGAGCAACATGATAACCCGTCTTCAGCGTTTCTCCCACCGCATCCGGGGCCCAGCCCCGTCAAGCGGAGAGCCCCGGGCATGGGCTTGCTGAGCGCACTGAGCTACACCCTTCATGGGATGATGGACGCTGACCCCGAGTCAGCACGGCGGAGCGGGATCAGCAAGACAAGAGAGACAATATCACAGGTAGCCTCTACTGTCCTACGCATCGCCGTCGATGTCTGAACGTTATTCGCCACTTCAGCTAGAGGATGCGCTGCATCTTTCGGCTCAGGATCTCAAATACGCTAGCTCGACCATCCAAGCTGACCTGGACCGTTTCCAGCGCCAGAAGGTTGCAGACCTACGTGAGATGGCGATCAGCATGGCGCGCAGCCACCGCGAGTGGTGCAAGAAGGTGCGTATATTCGTCCTTCTGAAGCCAATTATTCCGTTTGCTGAGAAATTCTGGAAGAACTTGGAGGCCTGGGAGGAAGCAAAGAAAGAGATTGCGAAGATTCCGGAGCACCCTAATAGGATACCCTCTGAGCGGGCGAGTGCTTCAGGTGCGTCCAACGCTGGCCCGTCGGCTGTAAGGAGGGACTCGACAGCGACGATCAACGGACGATGATCGCCACGCGGTCGCCTTGGCAAGAAACGCGTACATGCCGCCTTGTCTTTCCTGTCGTAGTAGGAGTATCTTCTACCCTGTTTCTTTTTCTTTTTCTTTTTCTCTACTACGCTGTCTTTGCTTTATTTTATTACACAACGTACGCAAGGCCTAAAGATTTCTTGTGAGGTGATAAGCGTACACGTGCCTCTCCAGGTGAGGCCGAGGTGCGAACGTTGTCAACAAACGCGACTCAAGCGTAGGCGCCAAGATATTTTTTTTATTAACTTACCTTACCGTGTCGTCTACCCACCCGCTCCTCCATCCTCCTTCCCTCGTCACTCTCACCTTCCTTCGCGGTTTTCTTCGCGGTTAAAGCCTTTTTGCCACCAACTTCATTCTTTTGCCAGCTTGGCCTACTATCCTACTTGACTTAATTATGGCCATGCCGAAAGACCGCGGGGGAGAATACAACACCGTATCGCTGGAGGAGCAGGATGCCGTCGAACTCAGAAAGGCGGTCGCGACGGGGAGTGTGAAGGAGCCTTTGTTTTCTTCTGCTAGTGCGTGATGGTTCATTGCGCGGAGACGCAAGCTCGAGAGTCTCGGCTTGTTTACATGCTACCATTGCGATAGGCCTCTCCATCGCCTGCTACTGCATTGCATCGATCCTGATGACTGTGGTCAACAAAGTATGTACCCTGTGATGTTCATATCGGCGGTGCTGAGTGTCTGGGTAGTATGTGGTGTCGGGGCGCAATTTTTCCATGAATTTCTTGCTTTTGTGTATCCAATCGACCGTCTGCGTCTTTTGCGTCATGGTGGTGAAGAAGCTCGGGATCATCACGTTCCGCAATTTTGATTTGGCCGACGCCAAGGCATGGTTCCCGATCAGCTTTCTGTTGGTTAGCGTCATCTATACGGGCTCGAAGAGTTTGGTAGGTCGACCGTGTTGACTTTCCGCAGCTGCGACTGACGTCCTATTGTAGCAATTCCTGACCATCCCAGTCTATACTATCTTCAAAAACTTAACTATCATCCTCATCGTGCGTACGCTCATTTTCACTGATGCCCTGACGACCGACTAGGGAGCGTAGGCTTATGGGGAGGTTTTATGGTTCGGTGGTCGCGTCACTGCGCTGACACTGGTCTCGTTTATCTTCATGGTATGTACTATCAGTGTGGATGGGACCTCCTCACACACTTAGAGAGTTTGCAGGTCGTTTCGTCGGTGATTGCGGCGTGGAGTGACGTTTCGCACGCGACTTCCACAGGCGGTTTGAGTTCTGTGACGAGTGCCGTAGCCACTCTTAATATAGGTTATATCTGGATGTTTGGTAACTGCCTCACTAGTGCCGCTTATGTGAGTATTTCGCCTGGAAGAAGGGACGTGTTGCCTATATCGTCATCTTTGGCAGGTTTTGGCTATGCGCAAGAGGATCAAAGCGACCGGCTTTTCTGACTGGGACTCGATGTTCTATAACAATCTATTGTCGATTCCGGTCTTGCTCCTGTTCTCTTTCGTCATCGAAGATTGGGGGTCAGATAGTCTTAATCGAAATTTGTGCGTGCCCTCCCTGTGGCGTTGCGGTCGACGGGAGCTTGCTCACATGACACTCGTTTCCGATACAGCCCACCCGAGACCCGTAATCTGCTTCTCTTCGCTATCGCCTTCTCGGGGGCAGCCGCGGTTGGGATTTCATACACTACAGCGTGGTGCATCCGCGTGACAAGTAGTACGACGTACAGGTGAGTGCGCTAGCCCCACTTGGTGAGGGATTGACCATAGCGAGTTTTTGTAGCATGACTGGGGCGCTTAACAAATTGCCGGTTGCTGCATCGGGCATGATCTTCTTTGGGGACGCAGTGACTTTCGGGTCCGTGTCAGCCGTGTCTGTGGGCTTTTTTGCGGGGGTTCTGTATGCAATTGCAAAGAACAACCAGAAGAAAGCAGAGAACGTGGTGAAGCCAGAGACCATCATACCCATGACGACACGGAAGGAATAGCCCTACGATCACGGACTTTTATGTGGTTCCAGTTGAACATTGGCATGGCTTGGCGATGCATAGAGCCAATGAGATATAATTTATTCCATTTCCATCCCAGGATGCTGCCGCTGGTTGCGATGCGAATTATGTTTGGGTGATGTGAAACGAAAAAAAAGTCGGATTGGACCCGGAATACCAAGGGAGTGTCGGTAAGCATGATAACTGCTGCTCGCTTGCTTCACGAGATGGCCATTGACAATGGATCGGTTGAGTTGCTGATCGCACGTGACATTGTTAATCAGTGGGGAGATGCGATAACCGCACTAAACCCGGTACGGAAGATGATAACCCATTATCAAGGCTCGCTCTCCCGTTCACGAATCCCCACTCGACCTCTTTCCATCTCCACGCCCGATCACATAAACTTCACCCTTTATTGTAATCATTATTTTTTCTCGAGCGCGGAAAATTGCACCTTCCTATCGGGTTTACTCCCCCCAACCGAATATAAAGCACCCATCGCAGTCCTTGACCGGTTCCTCATCGGACCCCAACCATGTCTACACTTCACCCCCCCAGGCTCGCACCCATCTTTGCCGCCACGCCCAGTGTACCGGGCACGCCGGTGCACTCCATCCAGACTATGCGACGTAAGTCTGCTGGTCACGGCGGGCCCTTGACAAAGATCCTCGTCGCAAACCGCGGGGTACGACTTCATCATGAGCTCGACGTATGACCAAATATCATTTTCTTCCGTCTCTAGGAAATCGCCATCCGCGTATTTCGCACGGCACATGAGCTCGCGATGCACACCGTTGCGATCTACTCGTACGAAGATCGGCTGTCCGCTCATCGTCAAAAGGTAAGCGGCTTGGCTAATATATTCGAACAGCTGAAGTCAAACTAGCGAACATCTACTCCACTAGGCTGACGAAGCCTATCGTGTCGGCGCTGGCCTAACCCCTGTCGGCGCGTACCTTGCCCAGGACGATATCATTCGCACCGCCCTCGAACATGGCGTTGATATGATTCACCCGGGGTGAGACGATTCGGGATCAATTCTTTATTTGTTTTTCACATCATCTAACTCTATCCCTGTCGTAGGTATGGCTTCTTATCCGAAAACGCCGAATTTGCTCGCAAGGTCGAGCAAGCTGGCATCGCCTTCGTCGGACCTACACCCGAGGTCATAGACGGTCTGGGCGACAAGACAAAGGCACGCACTCTTGGTAACTCATCCTGATGCTGGATCTTACCCGGGAAATCCCCTGACTAACTGCGCGCGTACTCAGCTATGAAAGTCGGCGTCCCTGTCGTCCCCGGAACGCCAGGAGCTGTTGACCAGTGGTCCGACGCCGACTCTTTCATCAAGGAATATGGCTTCCCAGGTAATCGCCGTTTCTATGCGCATATAGTTGGTGGCACCAAACGCGTTCTCTCTAGTTATCATCAAGGCCGCAATGGGTGGTGGAGGCCGCGGCATGCGTGTCGTGCGTGAAGTGTCCGAGTTCAAGAACGCTTTCGAGCGTGCAGTCTCCGAGGCCAAGTCCGCGTTCGGCGATGGCACGGTCTTCATCGAGCGTTTCCTAGAACGTCCCCGTCACATCGAAGTTCAGATCCTGGGAGACGCGGAGGGCAACGTCGTTCACCTGTTTGAACGCGATTGTTCCGTTCAGCGTCGTCATCAAAAGGTCGTCGAGGTTGCCCCGGCGACGCATCTTCCTGAGGAGGTTCGCCAAGCCATCTGGGCGGACGCGATCAAGCTTGCACGGAGCGTCAATTACAGGAATGCCGGAACCGCCGAATTCTTGGTCGACCAACAAGGAAGACATTACTTTATCGAAATTAATCCTCGGATCCAAGTCGAGCATACCATCACAGGTAACTGCGTTCCCATAAATTGACTGTATGCGTTTCCCGATTTGACCCCACGACAGAGGAAATTACCGGGCTTGACATCGTCGCTGCCCAGATCCAAATCGCGGCTGGCGCCACTCTTCCACAGCTCGGTTTAACGCAGGATGCGATCACCAAGCGTGGCTTCGCGATTCAGTGTCGTGTCACTACCGAAGATGCAGCGACCAATTTCCAGCCTGATACAGGGAAGATCGAAGTGTATCGTAGTGCTGGTGGTAACGGTATCCGTCTTGATGCCAGCTCCGGCTTCGCCGGTGCACAGATCACGCCCCACTATGACAGCCTCCTGGTCAAGGTCAGTGTAAGCGGGACCACGTATGAAGTGGCACGCAGAAAAATGCTGCGTGCTCTTGTCGAGTTCCGCATCCGCGGTGTCAAGGTTAGCTGCAGATATCTAGACCCATGTTTTTTTTTGGGGGGGGGTTTCTAAAAAGCTTGTCCACAGACGAACATCCCCTTCTTATTCCGTCTTTTGACGCACGACGTCTTCATCGGCGGAAAGACCTGGACAACTGTGAGTATTGGATGCGAATGAGCAATTAGTTTGTTGCTAAAACGCGTCACAGTTCATCGATGATACGCCCGAGCTGTTCAAGCTAGTTCAGACGCAGAACCGTGCCCAGAAACTCCTTGCATACCTTGGAGACATTGCCGTCAACGGCAGCTCCATCAAAGGCCAGACCGTAAATTTTTTACATTCGATCTACTGTTACGGCCTATAATCTTATATCTACACAAAGGGAGAACCCGGTCTCAAGGATGACATCGTCATTCCTCCGTTTCAGAACCGCGATGATCCCAGTGGTCCCCCGCTCGACGCATTACTCCCCTGCGAAGTCGGCTGGCGGAACATCATTGTCGAGAAAGGACCGGAGGCTTTTGCAAAGGCCGTTCGCAAGTACCCTGGCACGCTCATCATGGATACGACGTGGCGTGATGCACACCAGTCCTTGCTCGCAACCCGCCTGCGCACGATTGACATAGCCAATATCGCGAAGGAGACAAGTTGGGCACTTTCGAACGCGTACTCGCTTGAATGTTGGGGTGGTGCAACGTTTGACGTAGCGATGCGGTTCCTGTATGAGGACCCGTGGGAACGTCTGGTTCGTCGCACCCAGCAGCATAGTGTCGACAGTGCATTGACGCGAACTTGTGCAGCGCGCACTCCGTAGGCTGGTTCCAAATATCCCACTTCAAGCCCTTGTGCGTGGTGCAAATGGCGTTGGTTACACTAGCTATCCGTCCGTCAAACCATCTCTTGTGACCCTCGAAAAACTGATTTCGCGATAGCGACAACGCGATCTACGACTTTTCAAAGAAGGCCGTCGAGAACGGTCTCGATATCTTCCGAGTCTTCGACTCACTGAACTATATCGGTGCGTACACCCACCGCAAATGATTCTAATTTCCCGATGCTAAGCTGCGCTTCCACAGAGAATGTATGGCACACTTAACCGGTCATTACTGAGATGATGTTGAACCTTTTGCAGATGAAACTCGGCATTGACGCTGCTAAGAAGGCCGGTGGTGTGGTCGAAGCTGTCGTTTGCTACAGTGGCGACGTCGCGAGCAAGACCGAGACTAAGTACACCCTCGACTATTACCTTAACTTCGTGGATCAAGTCGTCGCTGAAGGTATTCACGTCCTGGGCATCAAGGACATGGCCGGTTTGCTCAAGCCTGAGGCTGCTAAGCTGTATGTCACAACTTCCTCCAGGTCCCGGTTGACCTTCGCGTAACGCTTTACTCGCGTACAGGCTCGTTGGCAGTATCCGCGCCAAGTACCCTGATATCCCGATCCACGTACACTCGCATGACACGGCTGGTATTTCTACCGCCAGCATGATTGCAGCGGCCGCAGCAGGTGCCGATGTTGTCGATGTCGCCATCGATAGTAAGCCCTTTGACACACCTCTACTTTCCATGTCCTTACATACCCCCTCAGGCATGTCCGGCCTGACGTCGCAGCCACCCATGGGAGCTGTGTCCTTGGCCTTGGAGCAGACTGGCTTGGGCACTGGCATCCGCTACGCTGACATCCAAGCTCTCAACCTATATTGGACGCAAGTCCGCATGCTTTACAGCTGCTTCGAAGCCAACGTACGGGCATCGGACTCTAGCGTGTTCGACCACGAGATGCCCGGAGGTCAATATACGAATCT
>Ga0137385_10005349_pt1 | contig 11271 bp, 13 predicted proteins | sample SagtaG_FD_104921 | JGI IMG/M metagenome (GOLD analysis project Ga0137385, IMG submission 104921) | Vadose zone soil microbial communities from Sagehorn Ranch, Mendocino, California, USA - Sage2_R_80_16 metaG | ecosystem: Environmental > Terrestrial > Soil > Vadose zone | place: USA: California...
CGACCCCGTGCTGGCGCGGCTCATCGACGACCGGCCGGCCTTCGACCCCCGGGCGTGGATGGCGCAGCTGCCGCCGATGGATCTGTACGGTGCCCTGCTGTTCCAGGTCACCGGCCAGCAGCTCTCCGTCGCCGCGACCCGCCGGACACTGGCCCGCATCGAGGCACTTTTCGACGGCCATCTCCCCTCACCCGCCGAACTGCTGGGAGCCGACCCGGGCAAGCTCCGCGAGGCCGGGCTCTCGTGGCGGAAGATCAGCACGCTCCGCGACCTCGCCGGGCGGCTGTCGGACGGCCGGCTGAACGCGGACGTGCTGAGCAGGCTGCCAGACGACGAGATCATGGCAGAGCTCACTGCGATTCCGGGGATCGGTCCGTGGACCGTGCAGGGCGCCCTCATTATCGCGCTCGGCCGAGAAGACGTCGTCCTGCCGGGCGACCTCGCGCTCCGTAAGGCCGTCCAGGTCGCCTATCAGCTCGATCACCTCCCCGCCCAGCAGGAGATCCTTGCCATCGCCGAGAAATGGCGGCCCTACCGCAGCCTGGCGACCAGCTACCTGTTTTCCGCCGCCTTCGAGCCGACCCAGACACCACGGGTCGCCCCGCGCGAGACGTAGCGCGTACCCGCCCTCACGCACAGCGTGAACCGTGAGCTGACCGCGAGGAGTTGGCGTTCTGGCTCATCGGATACCTCGTTTCACGTATGCGCTGATCGTCTATGTGCCGGCATCGCGCGCCGGGGTGCTTTGGCCGGTCTTCGGATGCCGGGCAGGCGGCGCGCCTCGGAGCGGATCCCCGGAGATAGATCACCGAGCGTGACGGACTCTTGGGGGACGAAGTTTCTGCCGACTCGGAGGGCCGATCGGCGCTCGGCAAGCGGATGCACCGATTCTGCAGGGCGTACCATGCCTCGTTCCTAGCTTTTCATTCAGCTTTACGTTCGGGCGCATCAGTGACCGGCGTTAGTCCCTTATGCCGAGTGCTTCGAAGACGCGGAGCGGATCGAGGTAGTCCCGCCAGTGGATGATCTTACGATCTTTGATGGTGACGACTGAGATGTAGTGATTGCTGTATGGCCGTCCGGTCGCAACAGCCCTGCCTTCCGAGGCGTACTCGAGCGTAACGGTGGAGTCGTCGGCCCGGTGGGTCCTGAGGTCGAAGCAGCGATCGAGGAAGAAAGCCTTGTGGTAGCCGCGGTAGAGGTCGATCAGGTTATCGCGCCCCACGATCCGCCGAGGATAGTCGGGAACGGTGATGATGAACTCGAAGACGACGTCGTCGGCCAGGAGATCAAAGAAATGGCCGCCGTCGACCAATCCTGCCAGCCCGTTTTCGATCACTCGGAAGAATGGCTCTAGGGCTTGGAAGTCCTCGATGTTGTCCACGGTCATCGTCGGAAGTCCTTCGTTAAGGTTCAGACGGGACATTGCGGGCGCGGGCGCCTGACTTGCCGCGGCGGATCGGCTATCTATTGGCCAGGGAGTCTATCGAGGGTGGCGTTCGGGCTGCGTGCGGGCGGGGCGCTGGATCGTTTCCTGGTCGGGCTGGCGGTGCTGGGGCGCGGAGGACCTGGTCCAGCTTGCACCCAGTCGCATCCGAACGCGGCTCGGGTGGGCCCCTGTATCGGCCGGATCTCGCTGCCGGTGCTCAAAGAAGAGAAGGTCTCCAGGGCTAGTCTGAAAGTTGACTAGCGTGGTCTATACTTCGGACTATGAGCGTCGCTTCCACTCCCGTACCCCTGTCCGAGGCCAAGGCCCGGCTGTCCGAGCTGGCGCGGCGGGTGCGGCTCCAGCACGAGCGGATCACCCTGACCCGCAACGGGGAGGCTGAGGCTGTCCTGCTGTCGGTCGATGACCTGGACGGGCTGGAGATGACCCTGGAGATCCTTGGCGACAATGACGCGGTCGCCCGCATCTCCGAGAGCCTGGCCGCGCTCGGCCGAGGCGAGCCGGGCGCGGACCTGGCGACCGTTCGCCAGGACCTGGCCAGGCGCCGCGCCACTGGCCGGTGACTGTCCCGCCGGGGGAGCGGTGCAACATCCGCTTCCAGCCCGCTGCGCGGCGGGCCAGCTCTGAGCGGCTGCCCGAATCCGTCGCCGCCGCGGGCCTTGAGTTCTGTGAGGCCGCGCTCGCTGTCAATCCGCAGCGTGTCGGCAAGCCGCTGTTCGGCCCGCTGGCCGGCTGTCACGGCGCCCGGCGCGGCACATACCGGATCGTGTACCGCATCGACGAAGCCTCCCGCATCGTCCACGTCCTCGACGTCGATCACCGCAGCGACATCTACCACCAGCCGAAGGCTTGACCGCTGGCGGGGAACGGCGCGAGCGCTGACCGGCTGTATGGCCCGCCGGAGCCGGACCCGGTCCCATGCTCCGCTGAAGGGCCTGGTCACTGACCGATCACGCAGAGCAAAGCACGGAGCTGTGGCTAACATCCGCAGCCGCACGATCTGCCTGCCCACGCCCGCCGCCCTTCGACTACGGCCCAGATTGCGATGCCGAGTGCGACCGTGCCGTCGAGCCACCAGGCGCCGAGCAGGGTGTTGGCGGCGAGTCCGGTGAAGACGGCGATGGCGAGGTAGGCGCAGAGCAGGTTCTGGGTGCCTTCCCCGGCGGTGGCCGATGATCTGAGCCGGGTGCCGATGCGGCGTTTGGTGATGCCGAGCGCGGGCTCGAAGACGGCGGTTCCGGCGGTGAGGACCAGGCCGATGATGCTGGTTTCGGCGTGGTCACCAGTGGCCAGGGCGCGGATGGCTTCGAGGGCGATGTAGGGGGCGAGCAGGAAGAAGCTGACGGCCACGAGCTGCTGGGCGCGGCGTTCGGAGGTGGGGCTGGCCAGCCGGGTGCCGGTGAACCGCCAGATCACGATGACCGAGGCGATGGCCTCGATGCCGCTGTCCAGGCCGAAGCCGAGCAGGGCCACCGACCCGGATATGACTGCGGCGCCGATCGCGACCCCGCCTTCGACGCCCATCCAGGCCAGGGGTCACCCTCCACGGGCAGGGTCACTGGCAGGTGCCGGGCAGATCCAGGGCGGCCAGGATGCGCAGCCCGTCGGCCAGGCGCTGGTCGGCCAGCTCGTAGCGCACCCGGCGGCCTTCGGCGGTCGCGGTGACCAGCCCGCACTCGCGCAGGCAGGTCAGGTGGTTGGACAGGTTGGCCCGGGTGATCCCGAACTCCCCGGCCATCTCCGCCGGGTACCAGGGGCCGTCGATCAGCGCCACCAGGACCCGGCGGCGGGTCGGGTCGGCCAGCGCGGTGCCGACCCGGGCCAGGGTGCCCAGGTCCACCCCCGTCACTACAGCCATGACTGAACTATACAGCCTACACTGAACTAAGCCGCCCGGGGCTGGTCAGTGGGTGAGCTGGCGGGCGACCTGGGCGATGCCCTGCCCCCAGGCCGCGAGCTGGCCGGTGGGTAAGTAGGAGGCGCCTTTCTTGGTGTGATCGACCATGGGGCTGGCCAGGTAGCGTTCCCGGCCGTGCGGGTCGATGAAATACATCACCGACGAATGCTGCACGTCCGCGTTCGGGCCGGGGGCGTAGACCGCGATGTTGTAGGACCGCCACACCGCCTGCAGGGCCGGGTAGGAGCCGGTCAGGAAGTGCCAGGACGGGATCGTGGTCAGGTGCTGCTCGGCCGAGAACGCGGCCACGTCGGCCACGTCCAGGTGATAGCGGTTCACGTTCACTGCGATGAACACCACCTGTGAGGCCCGGCCGCCCAGGTCGCGGTAGGCGTCGATGAACTCCTGGGAGACAATCGGGCAGATGTCGGTGCAGTGCGGGTCCGTACGTGGCGTAATCGTGGAAGACGGACAGGCTGCTGCTGGTGTGCGTCGCGTTGATCAGGCTGTCCATCCTCGGGTCCGAGTAGTTGCCGGCATTCGACCCCGCGCCGCTCGCGAACAGCGGCTCACCGGTCGGCTCGAAGCCCGGGCCGTCGAAGACCCAGCCGCCGTAAGCGAACACCTGGACGTTGCACTTCGGGCCCATCGGCGTGCACGGCGCGGCCTCGCCGACGATCGTGTTGAAGGTCTGCCCGAGGATGTTGATGTCGATCCCGGCCTTGCTGGCGTCGGACTTGTAGGTCTGCCACATCGCCGTGGTCGAGGCCACGCCGGTGGAGTAGACGTACGTGAGCTTCAGCTGCTGGCCCTTCGTGATGCCGGTGCCGCACTTAGCCGGGTCCGGCAGCGTCTGAAGGAAGCGCGTCTTCGCGCAATCCTGCAGGATCTGCACGACCTCCTCAAATGCCCTGGCAAACGAGGAGGGACAGGCGAGGGAGTGGCGCTCGCCCGCCGTGCCTGCGCTAGTCACCGCAGGACCTCGTCGAGGATGCTGAGGGCGCGGTCGATGTCGTCGCTGCTGTTGTAGAAGTGCATGGAGAAGCGGGTGGAGCCGACGCGGGGGGAGACGATCACGCCGCGCCGGGTAAGCGTGGTGGCGATGGCTTCGCCGTCGCGGCCGGGGAAGCGCGCGGTGATGGTCCCGGCTCGCCGGCCGGGGTCGCGGGGGGTGAGCAGGCGCGCGCCGCGCTGGGTCAGCCCGTCGGCAAGCTGGCTGGCGAGCCGCGCGTTGTGCTCGGCCACTTCGGTCAGGGAGAGGCTGCGGATGTAGCGTATGGCGCGGCCGAGGGCGATCGCGGCGGCGTAGGACATGGTGGAGTACTCCATCCGCCGCGCGGTGGCAGCTAGCGGGAGCCACCGGGCGTTGAGGGAATAGGGATGCTCAGTGCTGCGCCAGCCCACCAGCGGCGGCCGGAATGTTTCCAGCACTGTGGGGCTGAGGTAGCAGATGGCGGCGCCGAACGTGCTGCACAGCCACTTGTAGGAACCGGAAATGAGGACGTCTACGCCGGAAGCCGAGACGTCGATCGGCACCTGGCCAGCCGACTGGGTCGCGTCCACGATCAGGACCGCCCCGTTGTCGTGTGCCAGCGCCGCGAGCTCGGCTAGGTCGAGCAGGTGGCCGGTGAGGTACTGGATGTGGCTGATACAGACGGCCGCGGTGGACCGGTCAACGTGGCCGGCGATCTTGTTCACGTCGAAGCTCTCCGGGTCATCTAGCACGCTGACGAGCCGGACCTGGCAGCCGGTGTCCTCGGCGATGCGGTGCCACGGGTAGGTGACGCTGGGGAAGTCGACTTCCGAGGACACGACGTTCTGGCCCTTGCCGGGTCGCAGCCACCAGGCCACCTGGCACAGCGCCTCGGTGAAGCTGGTGCCGATCGCGATCGTATCGGGGTGAGCGCCGAGCAGCTCGGCGGCGCCCTGGCGGGCGTCTTCCAGGATGCCCACTTCGGTGTCCTCGTCCATGCCGGTGGTTCCGGCCTGTGCCAGCTCGGCCTCGAACTCGTGCGCGGGGGTCACTACCGAGGCGGGTACCAAGCCCGCGGAGGCGGTGTTGAGGTAGGTGAGCCGGTCAAAGGCGGGAAAGTCGTCCCGATGCAGCCCTGGCACAGGCATGGCTGTTCCTGTCTTGCTGGATTGCTCAACAATATGTCAATCTAGGTCATGGTCGGCCAGGCTTCAAGAGAGGCGGTTCTGTGGTCCGGGTCCTGCCGTTGGGAGATTCGTGATCGTGGCGAGCCCGATCACCGGCCTGGGGGCGACCATCCAGCGGCAGAGCACCACCGAGCAGGCCGCCGAAGCCATCCGGCAGGCCATCCTGTCCGGCCAGATACCGCCCGGCACCCCGCTGCGCGAAGCCGCCCTCGCGGCCGAGCTCGGCGTCTCCCGCAACACCATCCGCGAGGCCGCCCGGATCCTCGGCGGCGAGAGCCTAGTCCGCCACCAGATGAACCGCGGCATCGTCGTCTCGGACATCACCGGGCAGGATGTCGCCGACATCTACGCCGCCCGCGCTGCCCTGGAGATAGCCGGAGTGGAAGCTCTCACGAAGCACCGGGACACCACCGTTTACGGAAAGCTGGCGGGCCTGGTCGATCAGATCGAGCACGCCTTCTTGCGCGGCGATATCGCAGCCGTGCTCGACGGCGACCGGCTCTTCCACGCTACCCTCGTCGCCGCCACCGGCAGCCCCCGGTTGCAGCGGTTCCACGCTCAGCTCCAGCAAGAGCAGCGCCTGGCCTTGTCACTAGCCGAGCACTCCAGCCGCGAGCTTGGCCGCACCGCAGACGATCACCAGCAGCTGCTCGATGCGCTGCGCGGCAGCCGGGCACAGGCCAGGGCGCAACTGACAGCCCACTTGCGCGCCGGCGCCGCTGAGCTGCAACGGCTACTCGACCTGCTCGCCCAGCAGAAGAGGAACCAGGTACGACATGGCCGATAACCCCACCAGCGGCAGCCAGGACCTCATCGTGGCGCCATGCCACCTCGACGACCGCCGTCACCATCGCCCCCAACCAGAGGAGACCGCCCATCAATGACACTCGAGCGCATCAATCCCGGGGACCTGCCCACACCCCTGACCTACACCCATGTCATCGGGCGTCGTCGGCGACGAGGTCTCGGTTGCGGCCAACGGCACCGTCTACTTCCCGGTCCAGCAGGGGTGCACCAGCCAGATCGAGTCCGTGTCCGTTACTGGCGGCAGCCCTGCGGCGATCGCGACCGGCACCCTGCCGGCGGTCAGCCGCGACGGCAGCAAGCTCGCCTATGCCAGTGAGCCGTCGCTGGCCGACAACTGCCTCTCGAGCAGCCCCATCCTGGCCACGCAGTACAAGCTGATCGTCCGCACGCTCAGCACCGGAGCCCAGACCACGTACCCGATGCTGCCCGCCGCGCAAAAGGACCGGCTGCCCGCGCCGATCTCGCACCTCTCCTGGGCCGCCGACAACCGGCACATCGCGGTCTCGATTTCGGCGCTGCAGGACAATGAAGGCTGGAACCTGGCCCTGGTGGACACCTCAACCGCGAAGTACTACCTGAGCGGCGGCGGGATCTCGTTTGTGCCGGCGACCGGCCAGCCGAGCCCACGGCTCAGCTACCTGCGCGAGGGCGTCTACCTCCCGAACGGGAAGCTTTTCGTCAGCCGCGCGTGCTGCACGGGCGTGCCTATCAGGAACACCTCGCGGCTGATGTGGGAGGTCACCACCGCCGGTGCTTTCGTCCGCCAGGTGGCTATCGGCTTCGCTGACCTGGAGCACACCAGCCTGAACGTGACCGCCACCGGCTCATGGCTGCTCTACCTGGCCGGCCAGGACCTGTACGTGTCGAACGGCGGCGCGCGGCCGCACAAGCTCACCGGAGGCCTGGTCGCGGCCGCCTGGCAATAAGACGACCAGCGTGGCGCTGGCCCAGCGGCCAGGACGGCGGCACCGAAGCCGAGAAAGCCCACGTTGACGCACACGGTGGCTGGGCGAAGGTTAGCTATTCAGGGCGGTGACCGGCCGCGCCGCCAGGTGGCGTCCACTCAGGATCGCGGCCGAACCAGCCTGCCAGACGCTGGTAAACGGGCGCGTCCGGCCGTACCGGCACCTCCGGCCCGAACGCCTGGCCTGGTCCCCGGAACTCGGGCCGCAGCATCTGACGCGACCAGCTGAGCGCATGCTCGGCCAGGGCCGCGTCCAGGCCGGCCTGCTGGCCGGTGGCCTGGGCCAGATCCCAGCCGTGCACCGCCAGCTCGGTGATCTGCTGATCAGCGCGGCTGCGCAGCGGCGCCTGCCCGCCACCCGGGACGGCCACCAGCCGGTCAAGGTCAGCCTCCTGCCACACCGCCCGCAGCGGCGCTGCCCGGTCCCGGAATTCCGTTGCCCAATCCTCGCCGAGCTCGTCAGCTGGCTCCTGCCAGTCGGCGGTCTCACCATGAGCGGAAACCAGGAAATTACGCAGATCCTGCGCGGCCAGGTGGCGGACGAGCGCTCGCACGTCCCAGGCCGGGCAGGGCGTCGCCAGCCCGGCCTGGCTGGCGTCGATGGCCGCGATGAGGGCAGCCGTTTGATCGAGGGCGCGCTCGACCAGCATCAGGGTGTCAGTATCCGAGGCCACGACCGTTATCCTCCGCCCGGCGGAATGGCCTCGCCAACCCTCCGTGGCACATGATCCTGCGTTAGGCGCAGGCGTCAGGGGCGCGGACGCCCGTCTTTGGCTCCGGATCGTTACACGTGGACGCGGGCCTGGATTTCGAGCAACTGCGGGATGAGCCTGCGGGGCTTGCGGCCCATGCCGCACTCGGTGGAGACGCCGAATCCGCGCTGATAGTGGCGCTTGGCGGTGCCGATTCGCCGCTGCGTACCCTCGACGCCGTCCTGGTGGTGGACCAGTCCCAGGTAGAGGCGCGTGCGGTCGTGCAGGCGAAGGTCGGCGAGCGGCTCGACGTAGGAGTCATCGTCGCGTGCGATCGGCACCGGCATCGAGAACCAGTCGAGCGGCCGGGCCGCCCCCTCGGTAACGGCGTTGGCTACCGCCACCAGCTTCGAGGTGTCCTTGGGTTCCTTCCAGTGACGGCCTTCGCCCTGCTCCCCACCTGGCTCCCCGTTCCCCTTCGCTGGCGCGTCGCCGTAGCAGAGGTGGTAGCCGAGTGGCACGCCGGGCGGAATCCAAGCGGAGAGCTGGCCGAGGCGGGTGACGACGCCGTCGAACCGGTCGGCGAAGTGGGCCGGGAATACCCCCTCGACGATGCCCATCTCGACGGCCACGTCCCACTGCATCGCGAGATCTTCTGGGGGCACGGCGGCGAGGATCTCGTTCACCTCAGCCCTCAGGCGGCGTGCGTACGCAGGCTCGAAGGCCTCCTGGTGGTCGGCGGCGATGAACGGCTCACAGCCCGCGGTCACGGTCGGCATCGAGACCTGGAAGCGGGTGCCGTGCCTGATCACGCCCTCATCCCGGAGCCGCAGGAACAGCGGGTAGGCGTGGCGGGCGGCGTCAGCGTAGCCGAGCTCCGGGACGTCGATCTCGTCGCTCGAGACCCCGGCCTTGATGCTGAACAGCGGGGCCGCGCTGTACCCGTACTTGCGCTCGCCCGCCTCCAGCTGCGGCACGTCGTGCAGCCTCGGCACGAGCGCGGCGATCCAGCCCTGCCGCTCGTCGGTCTCCCCATCCGGGATCTTGGTGATCGAGTCGCCCGCGATCGCGCTGACCGTGCGGAACACGTCCTCCGCGCCCGGCAGGTTCAGCGAGCCATTGAGATGCGCGTCAGCCATGGTCAGCCTGCCTGTCCCCAGGTCGCGCGGGCGGTCTCCGCGACCAGGCGCAGCTTCGCGGACTGCTCATCGGCGGTCAGCCGGTTGCCGCCTTCCGCGATCGAGGCGAACCCGCACTGCGGGCTCAGCGCGAGGTTATCGAGGTCGATGAACTTCGCCGCCTCATCGATTCGGCGCGCCAGTGCCCCGGCCGTCTCCAGCACCGGGGTCTTGCTGCTCACCAGGCCGAGCACCACCATCTTGTCCGTCGGCATGTACTTCAGCGGCTCGAACCCGCCAGCCCGGTCGTCGTCGTACTCGAGCAGGAACCGGTCGACGGGAACCGTGCCGAACAGCCGCCCGGCGATCGGCTGGTAGTCACCCTCGCCGAGCCACATGCTGGACTGGTTGCCGCGGCAGACATGCAGCCCGATCGACACTCCCGCGGGGCGCTGCACCCCCTCGACGGCGGCCATGTCGGTGTTCACCATGCGCTCGAAGGCGGCTTGTGCGCCGGGACCGTCGGCGCGCTCGCGCGCGTGCGAGCCCAGGAATGCGCCATAGCCTGGGTTGTCGAGCTGCACGTAGCGGACGCCTTCGGCGATCAGCGCTTCGATCTCTGCGCGCGTGATCGCCGTCACCTCCGCAGCCAGCTCCTCGCGCGATTCATAGAACTGGTCGGTCTCACCCTCTTTCCAGAACCGGTCCACGAGGAATCCCGGGGCGATCAGCGTCACCTTGATCGGCGCGGAGGTCAGGCTCCTCAGGTAGGCCGCTTCTCCCTCCGCCAGCCGCCTGCGCTGCCTGAGCCGCCCGGTGATGACGAACTGCTTGCTGGGCAGCTTGGTGACCCCTTCGCTGGTGTGCCAGGGCATATCGAAGGTCCGCATCGAGATCCCGTCCACGGCGTCGACGAAGCCGGTGCGGAAGTCACGGCGGCGGAACTCCCCATCGGTGATGACGCCGATACCCGCCTCCTGCTGCATCCTCACGGCGGCGGCAATCGCCTCGTCCTCAACCGAGCGCAGCTCGCCAGCCTCGACCGTCCGGGCGTCACGGCGGCGGCGCGCCTCGAGCAGGGCTTCCGGGCGGAGCAGGCTGCCTACGTGGTCAGCGCGGAACTTCGATGAACCGGCCATCTGTTGCCTTCTCCCGTTCTGGCTCGTGGGCGCGATCCATGCCCGCTGCGTACTCGCCGCGGCCGCTGCAGGGAGCATGGAAGAAGCGAAACACGTTTCGAAACCTAAGCGGGCGACTGTCGCTGCACCAGTGCCAGGCCCGAAAGGTTATGTTGCACCGCGCGCCCACGCAGCCATGTCACATCTCCCGTGTCACATCTCCGGAGCGGCCGGCTCGGCGGGGGCCCGCGCGAAGCTGCGCACGTGCGGGAACGGCGGCTCGGCGGGCTGCAGGTCGACCTGGCAGGCGTTGAGGAGCATCGCGAGCATCGAGAAATTCCCGAGGCAGCCGATCAGGTCGACGACCCCCTGCTCGCCGATCTCGCCAAGGGCCAGGGCGAAGGTGGCGTCCGAGACGAAGTGATCGCGGAGGATCTCGCTGCTGAACCGGTATGCGATCTCCTCGTCGCGCTGGGTGAAGTGCGGCTCCTGGTTCTCCGCGAGCGCGGCGAGGCTCTCGCGGGACACCCCCATCTCAACCGCCTTGCCTACATGGGCGTTCCACGAGTACTGCGCGTCCCAGTGGCGGGCCGCGATGAGCAGGCTCAGTTCTCGCAGGCGTGGATCCAGGGAGGACTCGAAACGGCAGTACGCGCCGAGCGCCTCGACCTTCTCGCATAGCTCGGGGCTGCGCAGCCAGACCAGGAACGGTCCCCGCGTGCCGCCCCGGCGGCTCGTGATCCGGTCGCTGATTTCCTGCTGGCGGGGTGACAGTGTGGTCAGGCCAGGCAGCCGCATCGTGAATTTCCGTCCTTCGTGTTTTCTGTCCCGTGTCAGTGAGATCACATTGCAGAGATCCGCTCGGTGTTGTCTACGCTTCTGCGGTGACGGTCCGGCCTTGATCCGAACGCTTAGGGTTCGCATTCTGCTCACATTGATGTGGCGATGCCGCTGTAGCCTCCGAAGCGGGGCCCGGTGGAGAGCGCGGGAGAAGCCCAATGACGGTCATCAGGGCAGGCACGGTAGCGCGACTGTCCCGTGGCGGGGGCGTTGTGACCATTCCCCTGA
>Ga0137385_10005350_pt1 | contig 11271 bp, 17 predicted proteins | sample SagtaG_FD_104921 | JGI IMG/M metagenome (GOLD analysis project Ga0137385, IMG submission 104921) | Vadose zone soil microbial communities from Sagehorn Ranch, Mendocino, California, USA - Sage2_R_80_16 metaG | ecosystem: Environmental > Terrestrial > Soil > Vadose zone | place: USA: California...
ACCTTCCAGCTCACGACTGCTCATCGCCGTCCTCTCCAACAGGACCTCCTCTGGCTGGAGGTCTCAGTCTAAGGGGACATTTCTAATAAGTCCGCGAGGGGACATTATCAAAAAGTTTCAACAGCCAATTTCTAAGCGGCCAATTTCTAAGCGGAAAGATAGGAACAGAGCTCTTGAACGTCTTACTCCGGCGCCAAGAATGGCAGATAAGTTTGGACGCTACATTCGTCGCTTCCGGTGATTATGAGTGGTTGGCAGGCAACCCCCAAAATAATCCCAGGGTGGTCTGGAAGTAGACCACGGCGAAGTCACGGCCCTCGGAAATCATGATCCTCGTCGAGCAAGTTTCACAGCGCTTGACCTAATCGCGCAGGGCCGCGTTAGGTCAAGCCTGGCCCATCACCAATTATTTCTTGTCCATGTTGTCGTCGTGCTTCATGTTGTCGTCTTTCTTAAATGTCGTCTTTTTTCATGTCGTCTTTCTTGGCCTTGGTCTTCTTGGTCTTTCCGGACTTCTTCTTGTCGTCCTTCTTCGTCTGATCGTCTTTCATCTGGTCTTGCTTCATGTCGTCGTGCTTCATGTTGTCATCTTGTTTCATGTCGTCGTGCTTCATGGTGTCGTCTTGTTTCATGTTGTCGTGGCTCGGTGCAGCCCCGGACTGGGCAAAAGCTGCCAGGGACACTGCCAGGAAACACATAGCCATCAACCTGCTGATCATCTTCCTCATGGATTCTCCTAGATTTTCTGTTTTGAAATTCAGCTGGCGCGAGCCGCCGCATAGAGGAGATGTCCTTGCCTCGACAAAGTTACAAGTCCGCCCGCGGGCCTCTTGCATCGAAACACATGTAACTTTTCTCTTTCTGAGGACTCTAGAATGAAGACTCGGCCAAAGATTGACTCGCCGGGACAAGTAGGAGGTTGTGATGTCTAGCTTTCTTTCGCGCTTGTCTGCCTTATTCGTGACCGTGACCCTCGCCGTAGTGGCCTGCAATGCAGCCGGGCGAGAAAACGCCGCATTCCCGAATCCGGCTGTGGACGCTTCCCTGGCCCCAGCGAAGTCGGAGCAGACCGCTGTTGTCGCGGGTGGCTGCTTCTGGGGTATTCAAGCTGTCTTTCAGCATGTGAAAGGCGTGATCAGCGCGACCTCGGGATACGCCGGAGGCGAAGCCAAGACCTCAGAATATGAATTGGTGAGCACCGGCAACACCGGCCACGCGGAATCAGTGAAGATTACCTACGATCCTTCGCAGATCACCTACGGGCAGCTTCTGCGGGTGTTCTTCTCCGTTGCCCACGACCCGACTCAGCTAAACCGCCAAGGACCCGACGAAGGCACTCAGTATCGTTCCGTCATTTTCTATAACAGCGATGAACAAAAGCGGATTGCCGAAGCTTACGTCGGGCAACTCGAAAAAAACAAAACGTTTTCGCGTCCTATCGTCACTCAAATAGTCCCACTGAAAGGCTTTTATCCGGCAGAGGCTTACCATCAGAACTATGCGGCGAACCATCCCGACAACCCGTATATTGTTTACAACGATGCGCCTAAGGTCGCGCATCTTCGCCAACAGTTTCCGGACCTCTACGCCGCTAAATAGCATGAGCTCACGGCGCAGCCCTGTCACTCGAATCGCAGCAGACGCATGGGTTCAACGGAAGCTGCGCGCCGCGCTGGAAGCCATGCCGCTAATGCGGAACAGGCAAGCAGCACAGTAACTGCGCCACCGATTGCCATTCCGTCGAGCGGGTTTACGTCAAAAAGCAAACTTGACAGCAATCTTGTCAGGCCGAGGGATAGGACCAGGCCCGCAGCAATCCTATACCTGCCAATCTGAGAGCAGAGTGCAATGTGCGCAATAGTACGTTTTCCCGAGTGGCACCCACTGCCATGCGTATCGCGATCTCACGAGATCGCTGCGCGACGGAATAGGCCATCGTTCCATAGATTCCGAGCACAGAAAGCGACAAGGCAATCGCAGCAGTCCGCGCACTTGTCGGAGCATAGGGCCGCGCTTCACCGTGTCGGTCCAAACCGTACTGCGCTCGACTTCCGGGGCGGCGGGCTTCAGGTGCGATACGCCGATCGTCACCGCCCCAAGGCACACAATGCCGATCACCAACCAGATGATCTGTTTACGCCTTTTTTGCTGTTTAAACTCTGGCCGAGCGATATCCATCGCTCAAAGTTAACGCAACCCTTGGGCCGAAGGTTTGCATGGCTATCTGGTTTAAAAACTTGTCGTTAGACGCCAAGAGAGACTCGTCCAGACGAGTCGAGTGTCCGAACCCGAAATCGAATGTCCATAACCGGACAGCGGAAAACCCACGAATAGGAGCAATTACTTCATCTGCCCGGCATTGATTCTTGAGGGCAGTGGTCGCGGTCACTCCCTTTCGAATCCCCGAAGCCGTGAACTGATATAGTTTTTTCCAGCGCTTCAATGCCCGCCCGGGTGGCGAAACTGGCAGACGCACGGGACTTAAAATCCCGGGTCCTGAAAGGGACGTATCGGTTCAATTCCGATCCCGGGCACCAACTAGAGCCAGATCCCTCGGCTGGGCTCGGGACTTCGCCAGCGGGGCTCGGACGCCCCGCTAAACGGCCCAACTTGATAGTCGCCGCCACCCTGTCCTAAAATCTTCTCCCAATTCCAATCCCAATCCCAATGACCGAGCCCTTAGTGGTTGACCGATCGAACTCCTTCCCGTTCCAAGAGGTGCTCACTCTAAGCGGTCCGCTGACGGCCAGCAATGCCCCTATCTTTCAGAACGCAATGCGCCGCGAGGACTCGGCCAACACCCTGAGTCTCGATCTCAGCGAAGTTCCCTACGTCGATTCTGCGGGACTCGGCCTACTGGTGACCGCACACGTATCGCGGCAGAAGTCCGGTCGCAAGATCGTCTTGAGCGGAATCAATCAGCGAGTGCAAAAGCTTTTCGACATTACCCGCGTTGCCAGCCTCTTCCTGATTTTCTCCAGTCCAGAAGAAGCCATCACCGCATTGAGCGGCGCAGGCGAGGCATGAGGTGCTCGGTGGTTGCCGACTTGGAATTGGGGGCTTGGAGCTAACGGTAGAAAGCTTTCACGCGGTGACTTCGGCCGGCACTCCCCGCTGCTTGCGCAATTCCGCTTGGAATGTCTCGGCAGGAAGCTCGGTCTTGGTACGGAACAGCGACAACAACGGATCGCGATGATCGCCCTCAATTGGCTCCGAAGAAAATGCAGCTGAACTGTTGTCAATCGCGTCCGGACGCACTTGAAGCTCGGGAACCGCTCCCGTGGTATTCACCAGCGTTTGGATCAAATCCTCCACTCTGGCCTTTTGCGCAGAAGTATGCTGGGTGAATTCAACGCCCATGCCCACTCCTGGATGCATCACTCGCACAATCCCTTCGACTTGTATTGCCAGCGCTCCCGCCTTCATTGTCAATTGCAGCCGAGTGCGTAATGGGAATGGAGACTCAGTTTGCAAATAGCAGGCGCTGAGACTCAGGTCCGTCAACTTGGTGCTCACCGGAGGCTCATCGGCATCACCACCCATAAGCTGCCGACCGATCCACGATTTCAATTGTTCGCTGGCCTCTGAAGAGAGATCGCGGAATCGAATTCCTTGGACCCGGTTTCCTTCCCAAGCTACCTCGCCCCGGCACTCCACCTCGGTATTGCTTCCGGGCAGCGTAAATTTCACTCGAAACGACGGTGGCAGTTTTGCATGCTTGCCCTTGATTGCCATCCCGTTTTCGCCGAGGTCCGCAGTAACGGTTCGCACCGGGACCGACCCGCTTTCGAGGCCAAGTTCGACGGGGATTTCGATTGGGATGCGCGCGTGCCGACGCCGTTCTCGCTTCATCAAAGCACGGACGGCGCGGAAGCTGGACTTAGTGCGCTCCAGCGAGATTGGCTTGAAAAGGACGAAGTGTGCCCCTAGTTCGAAAGCGCCCTTCAGCGCACTCTGACCGTCCGCAGTGGGTCCGGCAATGATTGCCACAGTGATGGCACGCTTGTTGGCGGGGGCCGAACGCGTTCCCTTTAGGATTCTGGAGGCGATTTCCTGGGTAGTGCAGTCTACAATGACTGCCTCAAACCTTTGCCGGGTCAGCTTTTGAATAGCCGCGTCCGCATCCAAACAGTGCTCGACGCCGATCTCCAGTTCGCTCAAGACGCGACGGAGGACCCGGACTATTGCTTCATCCGTGCATAACAATAAGGATTGAAGTCCGGACTGCATGAGAAATGCCAAGGGCGGCGAGCAAGATGCTCCCTTATTTCGGAATCTATCAGTTACTCTTTGTTAATCAAAGGCTTGCAAGTCGAGCATGGTTACTGGAGTAATCTGAATTGTGGCGCCGGGCTTAGCTCACCTCTAAGATGTATTATTATCATTGAGTTGCGAACCGGCTACTGATTCGCCATTGACTTTCCGCAGACCCGAAGTAAAATCAGGCGTTTCCGAGTGACTTTATCGTCTGCCCGCAAGTCAGACCCTGCGTCTTTCCGTTTATTCTGTCAGTAGGGCGTCGAGGATTCGGAATCCTTCGCCAAGTCATCGGAATCTAAGATTATTAACAACTTAAATTGGTACGAGGCATAATTCATGGCTAGAAGGCGCGGAAATCCTAACTGGGGCAAACCCGAACCGATTGGACCTATTGTCCCAACTGTCACCGAGTTTGAGCAGGTGGTGAAGGAGTATAAGTTGTCCCCTGACCAATACCTGCGCTCTACCCGGCTGCGTGAGTGGGCGCGCCGGAATAAGAATTCCAAGTACATCCCTGAGCCCCTGCTCGAAGCCTGGGGCTTTGAGATCGAGTCAACACTGTAAAGCCAGGTGTTCTTACCTGCCCCGGCCGCCATCAGGCGGTCTTTGTTTTTGAAATCACAAACAACTCTGGTTGACGAGTGTGCTAACGGCCGTTCGGGCGAACAATGGAGAGTCGCATGCAATCGTTCGCGCCAATGATTCCGAGGACCAAGCGCACGAAGAAAGGAAAGTTTTGTCTAGTAGGGTCATGCACAATGGTTGGCGCGGAAAGTTGATAGCGCGTGCCGCGACTCTCAAGCTGGCAGCCGCCAGCGACAAGTACGTTCTTAACCCACTCGCTCTCGCGTCCGTAGGTCAGAGCGATCAGGAATCCATCCGGCCATCTAAAAACGTTCACTGGCGTTCGATAGATGCGGCCTGATTTCCGACCGATGTGCGTAACAATCCCGAAGCCGGGCAGTCGAGCGGCGAAGCGGCTGGTAATCCGGTTCGTAACGGCAAGATTGAATGATGCTACCCAGCGTTTGCGGACCCGGATCAGCAGGAATGGTGTGATCAGCAATAGCAGAAGCAAGCCGACTAGCACAGCGAGCATGATGATCGTGCGAGCTTCAATTCCTTAAGAGGACATCGAGCAGAACACACATCAAACTGCCGGGCATCTCAGTCCAGATCGAAGTCCCGAATTGGTCTTCCCGTGTCTGGTGATTCTTTGGCCTTCCGCACTGCCTCCTGGAACTTCTTTTCCAGCAGATCACCAGCGTGCTTCTGCGCCTCTACCGACTGGCGGAAGATTGAATCCCGGCGGCTATCCTGCTCTTTCATTGCCCTGGCCGCTTCCTCCATATCGTTAAACATCTTCGGTTTCACCGGAGCGATATGAGAGATGACCGCCTCGGCTTCGGCATCAACTTTCAGCACCGCGCCGCAGCAGGGACAGGTCAAATCGAAACTCGACTGCTTGGCCATCTCCGTGAATAATACCGCAAAAATCTACTCTCAGCGCGGTTCCAGCCGGATCGGCAACACATGAAAGAGGAACAACAGCTCCCAACCTAGCATCAGTACAGAAATTACGGCAGCGCTGATTGCCAGCATCTCTCCAATCGTCATCCGCGTGCGCCCGGGTTCAAACCGTCGCGCCACCAAGCTGAGGATGTTCAGCGTAGCGAATCCGAACACGGCGGCCCAGAGGATGTCATACATCCTGCCGCTCGCGAGCCCGAATTGGAAAAGAAAAGCGCAGACTTGCATGCAAAACAGCAGTCACACTTCGCAGGGACGTAGCCACTACGTCTTTTACGAAGGCTCTATCCGTGTGCGCGATCTTACATGTTTTTTCCTGTCCCGTCAGCGTTCTTCGCCCCCGCTATTACACTGGACACATGGCGATCAAAGCGCTCTTCTTCGACGTCGGAAACACACTCTTGTTCCCCAATCGCAACCAGATGCTGGCGCGCCTACACCAACGACAGATATTCCCCTCGACGGAGCTTCTGCAGAAGATCGAGCGGCAAACCAAGCGCGAATTCGATTCTCTCGCTGAAAGTAACTCCACCGTTGACCACGGATTCTGGCACATTTATTACTCGCACTTGCTCGACGAACTCGGGATACCGGACGAAGCCGTCTGCACTGACCTTGTCTCCCGCACTCGAATATCCGCGAACTGGTGCGATATTCGTCCACATACCCGCGAGATCCTGCTGCGCCTGGCGAAAAACTACCGCTTGGGGGTCATTTCCAACGCGGACGGAAAGATTGCGGAGATCCTGGAGCGCTGCGGAATCGCCGATTGCTTTGAAAGCATCACCGATTCCGGCATTGTTGGCCAAGAAAAGCCGCATCCTGCAATTTTCGAAGCCGCAGTGCGCAGCCTGGAAGTCACGCCCGCAGAATCTCTCTACACCGGCGACGTCTATTCCGTGGACTACCTGGGTGCCACCCGCTTCGGAATGCAGTCTGTGCTCTTCGACGTTGTAGGCGTATACAAGGACACTGATCTGCCTCGTGTGGAATCACTCGAAGAGCTCGATTCGTGGCTGATAAATGCTTAAACGTTTGGCCGCGGACATTACGCTTCAGGTCTTGCTCACATTCCTGTTATCTACCCGTCCAACTTCCCAGGACACATCAAAGTGAGAAGTTAACATGCAAAGTCTTTCTCCGCTGCGAATATTCGTGATTCTACTGCCGGTCCTGGTCGTGGCCCATCAGCTTCTGAGTTTTCTTGTGCCTGAAGTTGTGGATCTTCTGGTCCCCTACCCTCTGCGCATCATGCTTGGGCTCCACTGAGTATCATTAATTTCAAGACAAGTTACAGCTGCTTGACCACAGCTTCCGACAAGCGTAGCCTCGCGTGGGTAATTGCTGCATTCGCCGTCGCACCTTCAGGAGGTTGCGTATGGTTTCTCTGACTGCACTCTGGCTCCCGATCCTGCTGTCGGCCGTCATCGTCTTCGTTGCCAGCTCTATTATCCACATGGTTCTGCCGTACCACCGCAGCGACTACCAGAAGCTCCCCGATGAGGACAAGCTCCTCGCGACGCTGCGCGCGGCTGGGCTGAAGCGCGGACTCTATGTCTTCCCATATTGCACCCCCAAGGAAATGAAATCACCTGCAGTAATCGAAAAATACAGGCAGGGCCCGGTCGGGATGATGACCGTGTTTCCCAGCGGCCCGCCCGTTCTGCCGAAGTTCCTGAGCATGTGGTTCGGCTATTGCCTGATTATCAGCTTCTTCGTTGCGTATCTCACTGGACGCACGGTTGCTCCGGGTGTGCAGTATCTGGCTGTCTTTCGCGTCGCCGGCACCGCGGCGTTCCTAGCCTACGGTTTGGGACACTTGAGCAACGGCATTTGGAAGGGTCAACCGTGGATTGTAACGATTAAGGAAGTGGTTGATGGACTCGTTTACGGCTTACTGACCGCGGGCACCTTTGGCTGGCTTTGGCCGCGCTAGCAGCCTGCTGGCAGAGTGGTCATCTTTTCAGCGATCCCAAACGTCGGTACCGCACATTCAGTGATCCGAGTCCTAAACCACACTGGCTTGAACCATCACATGGAAGTTCGAGGTGGGGTACTGGCAGGCCTTGCACAGGGCTCTTGCAGCAGCATCATTCTTGAAATTCTTTTCCATGGACTATACGAATCTTGTGGTCCGTAAATGTAAGGTGCATGCCTGGAATTTCATATTTGGCCATGTGGCACGTGGCGCAAGCTGACGTGCCGACCGGACATCGCTGAGCTGCTGCTCGGGTGGATGAATTGTGTGTTTCCTTGCGAGACTGGTGGCACGCCAAGCACTTGTCATCGTAAGCCGCAGAATCCTGTACCAGCGGTTGATGTGGATCGTGGCAGGCAATGCAAGTAAGACGAGCATCGCCCTCTTGCCAACATCGGCTGCCCTCGAGCCGGTACGCCGGGAAACGAATGGCTCCGACGTCACTGTACTTTCCCACCACATCCCACCATGTGCGGTGACATGCCCCGCAAAAATCGACCGACTGACTCGCGGGGAGGTGTGACGGGTTGAATATTAGTCCGGGTGTTTCGCTCCCCGATTCAGCAAGCGAAACATGAGCAGATCCAGGCCCGTGGCAGCCTTCGCAGGAGACGCCCTGCATGAGCTGGGAAGGATCAAAGCGGCCGTTGCTCCTCGAGGCTGTTGTGTGACATCCGAAGCACAGGACTTGGTCTGTCTCCGGAATGGGACGTCCGGTAGCAAATCCGGTACAACCTCGGGCTGGCCTGGGGTGATGGCAAAACCGAGGCCTCGAATAAAGCTGATCCGACTTTCATACATGTGCCGGTCCTGCCCATATATGTAAGTCTGACCACGCCTGCCGCCGCCAAAAGCCCAAACCAGCGGAGTTGAGAAGTTGCGGGTGCCATCGGTCACTGAATAGATTTCCTGGTGATCCTTTCGGGTAATTCGATAGGTATACGTTCCAGTTTTGAACTCAACGTCGGATTGCTTTAAAACTTCCGAATCCTCAGCCCGAGCAGAGGTGTGTGCCATCGAGTGCCGGCTCTGGGAAGCTGCGAGGGACTTATGACACTGTGCGCATTTTTCGGGGCCGACATAATCACTTCGGGAGGCATCACCTTTACGGGGCCACCAGCCAGGTTGCTTTAAATGATCTTCAGTACTCATTTGGTCACTCATGGTCGCCGGAACTTGCGCGCTAGAAGAACCGCAAAGTGCCAAAAGTGAGACGAGCAGAAGTATTCGGAACGTCGGCCGCTACCCACGAAGCAGAGTTGATGACTTGCAACGAGTCTAGCAGAACTCAGGAGCTGCACAGGATTGTGACCAGAGGCCCGAAATATCGATGTTTTCTCAAGTTACAATGTCTGTCGTGGAACAGCTCGGCCAGGCAAACCAGGACGCGGACGAACTTTGGATGCAGGAAGCACTGCGTGCCGCACAGCGTGCACTGGAGGCAGGCGAAGTCCCGGTCGGGGCGGTTGTCGTTCACGACGGCAAGATCGTTGGCCGGGGATACAATCGCAATCTCTCTGACTCTGATCCCACGGCCCACGCCGAAGTCGTCGCCTTGCGCGAAGCGGGTACCACGATCGGCAATCATCGCCTGGGCGAGTGTGAGCTGTTTGCTACAATTGAGCCGTGCGCCATGTGCGCGGGAGCGCTTGTCCACGCGCGGATTCGGCGGCTGGTGTATGGCGCGGACGACCCCAAGGCGGGTGCCGTGCATTCCGTGATCCGAGTCCTGAACCACCCAGGCGCGAACCATCGCATGGAAATTCGAGGTGGCGTGCTTGCGGGCCGTTGCGCAGAGCTTCTACAAGAGTTCTTCCGAGCCCGCAGGGGCAGTAGGTTTTAGCTGAGAGCTGACGGCTGATAGCTGAATGCTGCTTTCCGGAGAGGTGCGTGAGCGGTTGAAACGATCCGCCTCGAAAGTTGAGGCGTTTTAGCGGGCGTCTGAGCCCGCTGCCGAAATCCTGAGCGAAGCCGAAGGACCTCGCTCTCGACTGCTAGTGTAGTTTCCGGCGCGGAGAGGTGCGTGAGCGGTTGAAACGATCCGCCTCGAAAGCGGACATACCTTAACCGGTATCGGGGGTTCGAATCCCTCCCTCTCCGCCATTACCTTTGTAATCTGGCGCTTACGTGGTGGTGATACCTACACTGATACCACATCAGAAAGGGTCACCGATGAACCGTGAGTGCAACGTCACCAAGAGAGTGCAGACAGAGAACGGGCTCCGATATTGCCCGGTTGTCCTGTCTGGGAATGGCCGCATCAAGCCTGATGTGGTGCTAGTCAACGGAAAATCAGAACATCATCCCGAAGGCGCTTACTACTTGGAATGGCGCGAAGGTGGAAAACGTGTGCGCCTGTCGGTTGGAAAGGATGCAGCGGACGCCAGTGCGAGAAGGCTCCGCAAGGAAGCGGAGTTGAACGCGATCAACAATGGTGTCGCTGTGGTGCCTGAGAATGGCGACGGCCATAGGTCACTAGCGGCATCGGTCGCTGAATACCTTGAGGAAACGAAGCTCACAAAAAAGCCGAAGACGCTGGCCGCGTACAGCACGGCTCTCGCGTACTTCGTCGAATCCTGCCACAAGGTGAATGTCGAAGACGTTGACCGTCGCGATCTGCTCAAGTTCTGCGCATTCCTGCGAGGCGAAAAGAAGCAGGCACCCCGTAGCGTCCACAACAAATTCGAGAACGTCATGTCCTTCCTGAAGGCGCAAGGGATTCGCGGGTTGGTCGGCAAGAATGATTGGCCGAGATTCGTTGAGGAAGAACCAGAAGTGTACGAGCGTGAAGAACTAGACGCGCTGTTCGCGGCCTGCGATGCCGAGGAACGTTTGTGGTTCGAGTTTTTCCTGATGACTGGAATGCGTGAGAAGGAAGTAATGTACACGTACTGGTCTGATGTGAATCTCACGTCTAGCACTGTCCGCGTCAGCCACAAGCCCGACCGTGGATGGACTCCGAAGGCTTACAAGGAACGCGAGATTCCCATTCCCGCGAAGCTGGTAAAGAGCCTGAAGGCGCTGAAGGCGAAGTCTGATAAGACATGTGGACTCATTTTTCCGACCGCTGGATGCAAACCCAAGCTAGATTTTCTGGACGGTCTGAAGGCGATTGCAGAACGTGCGAAGCTGGACGCGGAGAACTTCTGGCTTCACAAGTTCCGCGCCACATTCGCAACGTGGTCACTGTGGGCTGGTGTTGATCTGCGTACCGTGCAACTGTGGCTAGGTCACAAAGACATCGAATCCACGATGCGATACCTGAAACCATCGCGCAGTCAGCAGGTGCGGGAAAAGGTGAATGAGATTTTCGCTTAGGCTTGTTCGGTCGTCGTCAAACGGATTGTTGGCGTAAACGCTGTTCACGCCAATCATCGCTGTGTCATACTCTCAGCGGATTCTCCGTTGCTAGGTGAACATTTTAGCCACCGTTACGGTTGTAGTCTTACTACTTGCGGCGTTGCTCATCGCTATCTTCAAGGGCAGCCGCCCGCCGCAACCGA
>Ga0137385_10005351_pt1 | contig 11264 bp, 8 predicted proteins | sample SagtaG_FD_104921 | JGI IMG/M metagenome (GOLD analysis project Ga0137385, IMG submission 104921) | Vadose zone soil microbial communities from Sagehorn Ranch, Mendocino, California, USA - Sage2_R_80_16 metaG | ecosystem: Environmental > Terrestrial > Soil > Vadose zone | place: USA: California...
GATACGTCGCGGGGTTACATAGCCAGCAAAACCCGCGTGCATGGCAGGTGCTCCTTTCATCTGCCTCTCGTCGTACGTCCCTCGTGCTCCATTCGTTAAATACGATAGGCATAAAACAAGGGGGAAAGCAGCGTAAGCTGGCTCTACAAGCTCGCCCCTTTTCTTACCACATTTAAGGAGCATAGTACTAACTAGAAATACCCAAATACACAAAGTGCCCTAAGAACGAGTTGCTGCCAGGGATGGAACCTTTACTAGTAAACCATACAGGAGTTACAAGTGAGTTGAGAATTGGTGAAGATACACTTATGAGTATATTAAATCTGGTTAAGATTACGTAACCCTTTTACACCAGTATGAAGCAAACAGTATTGCAGAAAGGGCATCCACTCACCGTGGGAAATAAGTAGTGGAAGGTGAGTTAGCTCTTCCTGAAAGCAGTTTTCCTAACCACTCAGGAGCAAAAGACAGGGGTCATATCTCTTTTGAGAAGTACATTTCCTTTGCCCTGTCTTGGTAACTCTCCCAAATGTAACTTGATCGCGTAAGGAACAGAGGCCGCTCCTCCTACTGGTGAAACCACAGCCGTTACCTTCACCACGCCAGGTCTGTACTACTACTACTGTTCAGCACATGCCGATGTCAACGTAACATGGCATCGTGCTCAGGCACATAAGGACGCATCAGAGGCTCCCATCCCAATGGAAGGCTTCGTCCTTGTCGTCGGCAGCTAGGATCGAAACAGCCCTGTGGCAGGAAGTGTCCGCAGAGGTCCAGTTCGTGTTGGGCAACCAGCACTACAATGTCCCTGATCTGCACCAGTGTTGTGAACAAGCCGATCGCTTCCTGGTGACCGTGCTCGAGGATCTGTCGGTGTCACCCCTCATGCGCGTCGGTGTGCTACGTGTCTTTTTGGCAGTGGGATGCAGCAGGACACGACGTTGAAGCAGCGGAAATCCTGCTTGTCCATAGGAACTGCGGGTAGTGGCTCATGTGAGAAGGATAGCCCGGTCGAGATTGTAGCGATGGAGAAAGAGCAGAAGACAGGCCTCGTGCATGACCTCAGACGCGGGAAAACGACAACGTCATGCGCACAAAACGAGCCAGACGCTGCCGCAGGGTGTTCTTCCACCGCTCCACATGAGCGGTTTCTCCGGTCTCGCGAGCCTACGGCTGTGTGCTGTTCCTTCGGGATCACTGCCTGATACGCGGCCCAGAAATCCGTGTAGCAGTGACCAGCACGATAGCTGTCTGGAATGGCCTCCCATAACCGTTGACACGTCTTTTTGCTCCGATCCCCAACGGCAGAGGCGACCACTTGACGCGTCTGGCGGCAGAGGGCAATCCAAATCCAGGAGTCGTGCGCTTTTTTGAGCACACACGAGCCATCCGTTCGTCCAGTTCCAGCGTCGTGGACGTGGCATCCTCTGGGCTGGAAAATGTACAAAGTCAAGCTAATATGATATAGTTTTATTAAGGGGAGGTGAAAATTTTAACATCTCTTAACAAGAGGACCCAAGCTTACTCGCAAACCAATAATTTGAACGATGTTGACATGCTATAATCCTTGATGGCGAACGAGCAAAGTAACTCTCAAGCGTAGATGTTATTGCAAAGGGGAAGAAGACCTACGCTTACACACCACCAAAGCCTAATCGGGCCCTTGGCTTCGGCTTCCCTTTGGGAACAAGCGGAGGCTTGTATTCACGGCACTTATCTATTTGGAACTGAGTAGACCCAATTCAAAATCGGACTACATCCTACAGCTTGCCACCCGTGCTGAGCCACAATGGGCAGTCCGAATGAAGCGTATACAGAACCACTGTAGAGCCGTGATCAACCTGGCGTTGCAGAGGCTGAGCAACTCACGAGCGGCGGGGCTGCTCGATAGGGGTGCCCTTTCAGCTACCGATGGCCTCGCACGGGACGGGCTATATTCCGGTATCACGCCAGAAGAGACCTCTTCTTTTCGATTAGGAACAGGCAAAGGCATTGTTGATCACCCTCACTATCGAGGCATCACGAGGAGGGCACGATGGATCAGCGTTTTATCACTACTCCACGCTCGCCAGCAGCTCGTGTGGGCAGTGTGCTCACCTGGCTTTCTGGGATTGTCTGCTATGGTTTTCTGCTCTCAGTGGTTGTGCTGATAGCCCGTCAAATCCTTGTCCCGCCACCGGCTCATCGGGTCATCCTGGTGCGCACTATTCCCTTACCTGAAGGCCTGAAAGCCAAGGGGGCCCCAGATTCGCTTGAGCCAGGCCAGACACAATTTTTTGATTTCTTTGGCTCTCAGGCCATTGACCCGACCACTCATCTGCTGTTTATCGCGCACACCGGTCCTGTTCCAAATAATCTACAGTTTGTGGATCATACCTTTCACCCGAATGACCCCGCTGACATTGCAAGGGATGGCAATGTACTCGTTTTTGACCTGCAAAAGCAGCAGCTTGTGGGGCGCTTGCCTATCCCCCGGGTGACCGGGCTGATTGTGGTCCCTGAGCTGCACAAAGTGTTTGCATCTGCTTCTGAGCAGAGCCGGGTCTACTCTTTCGATGAGCCTTCCTTGACCAACATCAAATTCCTCCAGTTGGAGCAGGATGATGACCCGGACTCCCTGAGCTATGATCCGGTGAATCATAAGCTCTTTGTGGCTGTTCCTGGGGCTGAGAACCATGCCACCGTCCAGGTTCCAGGCCATGCTCTACCCATTCAGAACGAGAATATTGACCCGGCGAAAGAGAACGTCTATGTGCTTGACCCGCCAACGCTGAAAGTGCTGGCCAAGATCAATATTGGCCAGTTGCCCAAGTTGCCGGACGAAGACCTCTCAAAAGGTGAGGTTCCCGTTCCGACTGTGGCCGGGAATGTTCCCAAGTTCGGCTATCGGGTGGGTCAGATCAAGTATGATGAAGTGACGCATCTCGTCTACCTGGTGATAGAGGTTTCGGAGGATAGAAATGTTCGGCCTCACCCATTGCCACCCCTTGGGGCTGCTGAGCTTGTCACGATCGATCCTATCACCGACAAAATTATTCACCGCGCCATCTTACCAGAATCATGCAATATGCTTCATGCTCTGGCACTTGATACAGAACAGCATATTGCCTACATAGACTGCACCAGTGTGGACCCTGACGTTCCGCTGGTGCAGCACTTGATGAGGATGGACCTGAACACCATGGAGGCTTTTCCTGACGATCCTCTTCAAACAACGGTAGCTCCTGTGCCGAATATGATTGTGCTGGATCGTCCTCTGCATCTCATTTTTGTGGCCTGTGCTGGCGGCATTACGGTGTTTGATGTGAGACCCGGACACTTCCATAGGCTGGGAAACTATATTCTTGGCCGTAACACGCTGAGCATCATCATCGATGAGTCAACGCAGTTCATCTACCTGCCCGTCACCGGCGCTGGCGGCAGACCGACACTGTATATCACGAAGTATAACCCGAATGGGGTCTGACCCCACTTTGAGGAACGAGCAAAGAGGCTGGAGCTTTCGCGTCTTCAGCCTTAGAACAGCCCGTGCCTCAAAGAACGCTCACATCTGCTTCATGAGATTGCTATGTGCCCACATGATGAAGCGAGGAGGAACTCATGGGACTGTTAGTTACGTTCTTATTCCGTAATATGAAAAGCCTGCGCAGTCTGGTACTGCTTGCCATGATCATCACCGTGCTCCAGGTGAGCTGCGATATCATCGCGGCATTTCCGCTCAAATTTATTCCAAGCAAGGTGCAGAATGTGGGAAATGATCCCGCATGTCTCTTCCCATTCCTGGATCCCATCGAGTCCTGGTTCGACATCCCGCAAATCGACCCCAGCCTGCAACCCGACCCTCACTTTACGCCGGGAATGCCGCCACAAGCGCAGTGTCCTGTCGACCCGAACAATCCGAGTGGCCGAATCGTCGTGGTGCAGCACAGCATCCTCGGTGTGATCGTCTTCTCCATCTTACTGCTGGTCATCTTCGGCTTCTTAAGCGCCCTGCTGGCCTTTGTGGACCTCTACCTGGCGGCCTACATCGGACAAGTGCTCACCGCCAGGCTCCGTAACCAGCTGTTTGATCACCTGCAACGACTCTCGCTCAATTGGCACGGCAAGCAGCAGAAAGGCGACCTGGTCCAGCGCATCACCGGCAACATCGCCGACATCGAGAAGCTGGTCACCGATGGCCTGATCGATCTGCTGGCAGGGGTGCTGACCCTCGTGGGTGTCGTCTTGGTGATGCTCTTCGTCAGCGCACAATTCACGCTCATCGCGATGGCGATCGCCCCGGCACTCTTTGTGACGGTCATAGGCTACACCAAGACTATCAAAGGTGCTGCTAAAAAGGCGGCCAAAGCCACCGGCCAGCTCGCACACGTCGCCACCGAGGATATCAATGCCCTGATCCTGATCAAAGTCTTCACACGCGAAAAGCTGGAGTCCGTGCGCTTCGGCAACTACGTTGATAAGAATAAACGAGCGAGATTGCGTGCCGGCTGGCTGCAGGCGCAGTTTACACCACTGGTCACGCTGCTGGTGGTCCTGGGGACCGCCGCCGTCGTGGGCGTCGGCGGCTATGTGGCAACCGGCAATGTGTTCAACATTGGCCCCCTCTCCATCAACTCCGACAGCGTCGATGTTGGCACGCTGATCCTGTTCCTCACCTTCCTCAAACTGCTCTACCAGCCGATGCGCGACCTCTCCAAGCTGGCGACACTGGCAAGCACGGCAGCATCAGGGGCGGAACGCATTCAGGAGGTGATGGATCAAGCCCCAGAACTGAAAGAATCTCCATTGCCCGGCCCATACTCAGGCCCCCAACGCTTCCAAGGAGAGATTACCTTCGAGAACGTAGTGATGGGGTATCTGCCTGGAATGCCGGTCTTACAGGGCATCAATCTGCATATCAGCCCTGGCAAAAGGATCGGCCTGGTCGGCCTCACCGGCGGTGGCAAAACCACGCTCGTCAGTCTGATCCCGCGCTTCTATGATATTGAGCAGGGCACAATCAAAATCGATGGCGTTGACAACCGCCTGTACCCGCTGGATGTGCTGCGCAACAACGTGAGTATGGTGCTGCAGGACTCGCTGCTGTTTGAGGGCACCATTCGCGAGAATATTGCCTTTGGGCGGCCTGCAGCACCCATCGAAGACATCGTCGAAGCGGCGAAAAAAGCCTATATCCATGAGATGATCATGAGCCTGCCTGATGGCTATGATGCCTCTGTGAACGAGCAGGGTAAGAACTTCTCCGGCGGTCAGCGGCAACGCCTCGCCATTGCCCGTGCCATCTTGCGCGATGCTCCTATCCTCATTCTCGACGAACCAACATCCAACCTGGATGTCGAAGCCGAATCAGAGGTCATGCATGCATTGAACGCGCTCATTGTTGGCCGTACCGTCCTGACAATTTCTCATCGGCTCAGTACCCTTGGTAATGTCGATGAGATTGTGATGATGAGCGAAGGACGAATCGCCGAGCAGGGGACGTTCCATGAGTTAAAGCGTCGGGGAGGACTGTTTGCCGCCCTCTTAGAGGAACAGAATCGCTACAATCTTGACCGTAGCGAGGACGATCCGGTGATCCGCCCGGCTTTTGCACCTCTCGTAGCTGATAATGAGCAGGTGAACACAGCCACGGTACCATCCCTCCCTGCCATTTCTGTTGCAAAGGTGGCTGCGCTTCACGACGGGGATTCCTCACATACTCAATCGGGGCGGGTGCTTACTGCTACCTTGTCTAAGCATGGCAGTGCTCCATCGCAGGAGGACACAGACAAGGATAATGCGGGAGATGCAGACGGGGAAGCTACACTGAAAGTTCGTATCCCCCCGCGCAAAGCGCAAACGCGTCAAGGGCACCAGGAGGACCGTGTCTTGGTTGAGATAGATGGGAAGGTGACAAGAACGTATCGACTGAATAGGCCAGTGTTCACGATTGGTCGTTCCCCGACAAGTGATATCCAGATCGCCTCTCCACGTGTTTCACGCTCCCATGCGATCCTTCGTTGGAGGAATGGGGCATGGGGCATGGAGGATGTAGAGAGTTTGAATGGATTGACGTGCCAGGGGCAGCGTATCGATCAACTCGCACTTGTCGATGGAGATCGAATCTATCTCGATCCCTTGGTCGTGCTGGAGTACCGCGAATAGTTCGACAAGGCGTTCCCGCAGGGTAACCACAAGGGATTGCCCCTACTATGGACGAGCTCGTAATAGGCCATGACGCTGCTCATGAGGCCCATGGTGCCAACGTCAGCTACGATGCTGGCTCCAGTGCTGACGGCAGTTCATCTCCAGGGTAATAGAGTGAAGCTTATGCAGTTCTCTACAAAAGAAAGGAGGGCCACGCAATGCAAAAGGACAGGCGTCTTCTACGGAGGCGAGCAACGTTCCTCCTCATCGACTGGCTCGTGATCGTCGTTTTCCTCACGGTTTGGATGGTCGCGAGGAAACCAGTTCCCACTGAGCGAACCATCCCCTATAACAGAGCCTCAGATCACATCCTCGTGCAACTCGCCGAACTCCCTGAGCATCCTGGAGCACAGATGCACACAGTGCCGATGTGGACCCTCTACGGAGACGGAACGCTCATTTTTCGAACAGACCCAGGTGATAACTTGTGGCGAGCGCAACTTTCCCCTAGCGAAATCCAACATATTCTGGATGTGATCATCAACCAAGAGACATTCTTCGACAGCACAGCACAACGATACGGGAGGATGACCCCTGAGAGGGATGATGACGAACTGCTGCTCCTCATCGTCGATGCAAATGGGCAGCAGAAGGAAGTGGTCCTGGTGAGCGAGCCAACCAATCAGGTTGCCATCGATCTCCAGACCACCCATGTGTTTGCCATCGAACAGTTCCTGCTTGACTATCATCCTCTGCATACCGTGCTCTCTGCTCCCAACCCCGACCCAGACGGCGTCTCTGACGATGGGAAGTGATGGTGTTGCCTGCTTGCCCATGTGCTTTAGAGAGCAGAAGCCTTCCCTGCTCACCATGCAGACCTGGTCGGGGTTTGCCAACGCTCACGTTGTACATTTCGGTCGCGGGCCTAATAGGCCAAGGCTGAGAGACCATTCAAAATCGGGGCAGGCTAGCCAGCACCCATTTTTGAATGGTCTCTATGTCGGACTCGTCATCGCGCTGCAATTCCTGTTGCGTGGACTCATCAGTCAAACTTCTGACATCGCCATTGGGGCCTCCACTCTTGCGATTGCCGCACCCACGGGATGCGCAACGAGATGGATCTCTCAAGCGCAGTGGCTCTGGACCTTTCTTCGTTGCATCCATGGTTTCTGCACCGAAGCGGAACTTCTACAGTATCGCCAGCAAGCAAGCGATGTGACCGAGGTTGCTCGTGAAACCGCTTCGCAATACACAGTCTGCTTGCTGAAATCTCATTGCGCATCCCGTGGGCTATGGAATTCCAAGAGCCTTCCCCACATAGGACGGATATCCAGCGGCTCCAGCGGGTGGGTTTTTCGCACGAGCAGATTGCCGACCTCTTCAGAGTCAAAGCGCTCTATCAGCGAGAGGCCTCTCACCAGATCAATGCTGAGTACAAGCGGCAAGCGTTTGTCCGCTGGCTCTACCTCCACGGTCGCCTGCAAAGCTAAGCCGCTGTTCAGGAACGTATCGCTGGTTGCATCCTCTCAAGGGAGCAGGCAGTATTTATGGGGTCTCCACATCTGGTCAAGAGTCGCCACCATCCCAACTTACATGTGCAATGCACGCTTTGCCCAAGACCCTACCGATCCATCGTGCAGCTTAAGACAGTTGCTCTGGTAGACTATGTGATATTACGGGCACGTGTGCCACGGGGGACTGGGAGGTGACAGGCATCACGATGCGCTCTCATTTCCTCCACAGCCCCAGGACGCAGGTGCAGGTCTGAACGTGGTCGCCCTGTGCAGATCAGTGCAAAGCCAGCACGCCGGTCTTCCTCATAATAGCGCAATGAAGCAGATTGGTCGATCATTCCGCTCAGTACCTTCACTGCACATGTGCAACACCAGCCCCGCTCACAGAGACTGGGCAGTTCTACCCCTGCCCGGCGTGCCGCATCCAGAATAAACTCCTCGCCACCTATCTCAATGGTCCTCACTCCCCCAGGAAGATCAAAGACGACTTGGTAGAGTCTGTCATTGCCAGCTGTGGGCACCATTAGGGATTGTAGAACCCAGCATTCTTGCTATAGGGACCTTCCCCAGGAGTTCCGCGTCGGAAGTGCCCCGAGGGTCGCACTACGTCGTCACGTTCTTGGCTGAGTAGCTCAATGAACCAGGCTTCATGCTCAATCTCTTCGTTCAAGATGCGTGCTGCCATATCGTAGGTTCGTGGGTCCTTGCCGAAGGTCAAGTCACAAATCTCGCTCCACGTGCGAATTGCGCATCGCTCTGCCTCTAAGAGGACCTCTAGGATTTGCGCAGCAGTCACGTTCGTCGCGATATCGAACGGATTACTCATGGGACGGCGTCCATTTTGCGTTCCAGGAAGATAGGCATCGGGGCAGCCAGCCCGGTCGGCAAAGGCGCGAATATCATAAGGAAGCGTCCCACCCAGTTCGTAGATGCGCGGTGTAATCAACTCGAAATGGGCACGATCCTCAAGACGCGCATCCTCACAAATCTCTTTGTAGTCCTCATGACCCGCCAGATACATGCGCAAAATCGTGTAGTAATAGTAGGTGGTGAACTCAGCTCCGGCAGCATCGATTAACTTCTCGACCAGTTCGCCTACATTGACTCCACGTGCTTCAATGGCCTCAACGCCTACTCGTTGGGAGACATCACCTGCTTTGACGCGACCAGTTGCATGAGGCTTGTTTCCATTGCTCATAGGTAACTCCCTTCATTGAGTGTTATACTACTGACTATAGACTTTCCCGCAACCTCCATGTGCGGAATGCGTGAACCCCTTGTGCGCAATCCATTTCAAAGACGAGACCATCTCGCTTTGTCATTCTTCGCTCCGCTCAGGATGACACTCTTGAAGCGCCTTCGTTTGACTCGCAAAACGTCTTATTTGAAATGGATTGCCCCTTGTGCGGCTCCGACTGCGAGTTCACAACGAGGTAGATCATACCATATGGAGAATTCTAGCGTCTAGGGTAGCATAAGCCTTTGGCCCAGGCTCTGTGAATTATTGCTGGTTCCACCCCGCTTACAGATCCCGATGCTGAAAACGCCACGCCGCCAAACTTGGTAGCACCATACTATAGAGAATCACCCAGATCAGAAGTGCCCCAGCTATCGGCTCAGCCGAGGTAAAAGGTGTATTGAAGCTATCGGTTGACAGTCCCAGCATCAAGAAGGTTGCCGTATTCGGGAGCAGGTAATACGAGACGCCATGCCAGAGGGCATCGGTTGGCATAATCAGGCTAATGATCGTCGTGACGTTTTGCATCGCTTGACTTTGTACATGCGTGGATGGGATCACCCGCACAATGAACTGGACGAGGTTGGCTATCGGCGCTCCAATGAACAGCACAAGCGCGATAGCACCGTTTACCATGGTCGGCACGAGCGAACTACCCAGCGTGGTGAGCGCCAGCAGTGCCAGCGTGACCAGATCAAGCATGCCGAACGCGCTGAATGCCTGCCAGGGCCAGTAGCCCGTTTCCCAGTAGATGATCCCCAGGAAGGAAAAAAACAGGAACGCGGTGTAGACACTCAGAATCAGCGCATAGCCCAGCCACTTCCCGAAGACGATTTCGGCGCGAGCCAACGGCTTCGGAACAATCACCGAGAAGGTGCCCGCCTCGACCTCGCTGGAAATCATGCCAACAGTTAGCAGGATGGTCAGCAGGCTGCTCAGTAGGTAGACCAGCCAGGTCACCAGTATAGTGACGACGACACCTGCACCCAGCAATTCCAGTCTTGAACTAGTACCGCCATCGGGCTGCACCATGTTCACGGCGATGTTGAGCAGGATGGCGAATACTGCTAACAGCAAGGTGCTCAGAATCACCACTGACAGGAAGAGCCGACGCCGTATCGCTTCTTGTAACGTAAAGCGCATAATCAACAATAATCCCATAATCTCCCCCTGCATTTCTTTATTCGCGGCGACGCGATGCGTCGATGGTCTGCAAGAACAGTTGCTCCAGTGAGCGGTGATGCGCTGCTAGACTGTACAAGCGTGCCCCACACTCATGCACCACAGCGGCGACATCGGCAGCACCCTCCTCGTCCCGCACTTCAATCAGCAGAGAGCAAGGAGTGTCTCCATCCTGGCGCACGGCAAGAGCTACCAGGCCAAGTCGATGGAGCAATTCCTGGTTGATAGGGCTAACGCGCAACTCCAGCACCAGTGGTTCGTCGAAGAGCGCACGCGGCGCACCGACCTTCAAAATCCGCCCCTCGTTGATGATCGCCACCCGGTCGCACAGCGTCTCCACATCGGCAAGCTGGTGTGAGTTGAGGAAAATACTCATGCCCTCGGCCTTTAATTGCCGCAGCAGATCGCGCATGTCACGCTGACCTACCGGGTCAAGTCCGGAGACAAGCTCGTCGAGCAGCACCAGGTCTGGCCGGTTGATCAGAGCCTGAGCCAATCCAATGCGCTGCATCATGCCTTTAGAGAACGTTCCCAGCTTCTGGCGATCCCTGCCTGCCAATCCGACCAGGGCCAGCACCTCCCGGCAGCGTTTTTCTAGCACTGTTCCACGTAGACCATAGAGCCGACCATGAAATTCGAGAAACTCCTTTGCCTCTAGCCAGCGATGGAAACTGGGTAGTTCCGGTAAGTAGCCGATGCGCCTGCGGGCCTCTCTAGCGGAGACAGGCTGTCCGAAAATACGCACGCTCCCCTTTGTTGGCGCAACCAGCCCGGTGAGCATCTTCACCACCGTGCTCTTGCCCGCACCGTTCGGGCCCAGAAAGCCAAAAGCTTCGCCGCGATACATGGTGAAGCTCACATCCTCTACCGCCACCAGTTGTTTGTAGACCTTACGTAACCCTTTTACCTCTATTGCAGGCACTAAGTTGTCATTTCCCATACTAACTCATCCTCTTAGCAAGGGTGGGCCATTCCCACCCCCAATATGCATCAACCTAACGGAACGCTCGGCCCCTCGCGTAGGGGCTGACAATGACCAACTAGTACGGGTAGAAGCGGTAGAAGACCCAAGCGGCTTGCCTGTACCGATGACAAGGAGCTTCGGCTTGAGATGGCAGAGGTCTTCTTTCTCAGGAAGCTCAGCTTCTCTGCCTGTTTCTGGCGGTCTTTCCCCTTTCTCCTGTCGTCCCCGAAAGCACCTCAAC
>Ga0137385_10005352_pt1 | contig 11262 bp, 14 predicted proteins | sample SagtaG_FD_104921 | JGI IMG/M metagenome (GOLD analysis project Ga0137385, IMG submission 104921) | Vadose zone soil microbial communities from Sagehorn Ranch, Mendocino, California, USA - Sage2_R_80_16 metaG | ecosystem: Environmental > Terrestrial > Soil > Vadose zone | place: USA: California...
ACCTGGACGCGCGCGTTGAGCGTGGTGTCGAGCATGACTTCCTCCCGGCGGGTCGGTTTCAATCCTTCTGCAATTACCGAAACTACCTTATCCCAACTATCGAACGAATCCATACTTGCGACGACCGATTTCCCGGGCAACCCCATTGTCGCGCGGTGCCCTATTTGGGCCGCGATGGATCAGACATTCGAATGGCGAAATCAAAATCAGTTTGATTGTTCAACTATTTCAATCCGCATTTGGAAAAAGCGGCGTGGGGCGACCCGCCCTTTTCTCGCCGCCATCATCATTCAGGAACGTGCAGGGGGCGGGCTCCTCCAGGGGGCAGTTCCTGAAGGTTCTGCGTGATCATCCGACCTTTGCTGCAACACGAAGTGATTGCGTCTCGCCGTGCACTCCTTGGCGGGCTTGCGTCCTCAGCCTGCGTTGTCGCGCTGGGCGGATGCGCCAGCTTGGGTGCTACCGGCGCACGCTACGACGCTTCGTCGCTCTCGGTGGACCCTACATTGCTCGTCGCAACCACGCGCAAGCCAGTGAACGGCGGCCGGGCGAAGCCGTGGTTCGGGCCGGAGCGGGCTTCTACGATGACCGTCGCACGAGCGAAGCTCGTGCCGCCTGGTGACAGCCGTTTTTCTCTGGCTGCAGCCGGACTTGGCGATTGGCGTCTTGATGGGGTCGAGCCGATGTCGGGCGAGGTCAGCAGTCTTGTCGCGCAGGCCGACGGCGGACCAGACGTCCTGATCTACGTGCACGGCTTCAAACAGACGTTCGAGACAGCGGCGCTCGATGCCGCGCATCTCTCCGATGGCGTCAGGTTCCGCGGCCAGACGATGGTATTCTCCTGGCCCTCGAAGGCTGGACTGTTCGACTACGCCTATGACCGCGACAGCGCAATGTGGTCCCGCGATGGCTTCGAACGCGTGCTCCAGTCTGTCGTGGCGAGCTCAAGCGCCGGCCGCGTCCACATCGTCGCGCACAGCATGGGCACCATGCTGACGCTCGAAAGCCTGCGCCAGCTCTATGCGCGATATGGTGACACCGTTGCGGATAAGATCGGGGCCGTGGTGTTCGCCGCGCCGGACATCGACATGGACGTGTTCTCGTCGTCGATCAACCGCATCGGTCCGCTTTCGCGCAAGATCACCGTCATCGCCGCGACGAACGACCGCGCGCTGGCGTTGTCAGGGCAAATCGCTGGTGGGATGACACGGGTCGGCGCTGCCGAGAAGACCGCCATCGAAGGGCTCGGGGTGCGCGTGGTCGATGCTTCCGAGGCGGGCTGGGGCGTTATCAACCACGACCTGTTCCTGTCGAATGCGGAGGTGCGCCAGGTGATACGCCACTCAATTGATGCGGTGGCCGCGTGAGTCCGGCGTGGCGGAAACGATATCGCGGAGTTTCTGCTGGCCGCGATGTCGCGTTCGGTGGCTTCATCACGGTCCTCCCATGCACGGGACTTGTTCCCGGTTCCCAAGTTTCCCCAGCCGGTTTCCGGGAACACATCCTTGGCGCCCGCTTTGATACGGCGGAGGCATCATGAACCGCGTTTGGCACTCACCGATTTTCGTGATCGCGCTCGTCTACTTCGTCATCGACGGCATCTTTTCCTATGTCACGCGGCCGATCACAGCATGGATTGCCAGACAGAGGCTGCTTGAGCGCGTACGGCTCTGGATCACTTCCTTGCCGCCATATCCTTCGCTTGCCCTTTTTGCGGTGCCGGTGCTCATCCTCGAGCCGGCCAAACCGTTGAGCGGCTATTTGATCGGGACCGGGCATTTCTTCGCAGGCGCGGTCATTTTTATTGCAGCGGAAGTCCTGAAGCTCACCGTCGTGGAACGGCTATTTCAGTTGAACAAGGAAAAGCTGCTGTCGATCCCGGCCTTCGCGTGGGGATATCGGTATTGGCGAGCCATGATGGACATGGTCGAATCTCTCGCAGTTTGGAAGGCGGCAAAAAGGGTAGTTGTTCGGGCCGGAAACGTGTGGCGTGCGGTTTTTCACCGACCCCGAGACGCGCGACGCGAACCACGCCCGCATGACGCGCGGATTGTCCGCTCGCGAGCTGGCTGACCGATATCAAGGGCGCGCTTCGTGGGTCGCCAATTGTGCTGCTGAACGGTTCAGTCACGTAGGAGATGCTGGCGCGCCGGCGTATCGCCTTATTGCCCCGGAACTGCAGTACTCTATCAAACGCCGGAGCCACAAACGCATGCAGCGTGGCCTTCACGAGCGCCCCGCCGAAATTCCCACTGCCATCTTGCGATCGGCCCAGCTCTTGATATCGCCGACCGTCAGCACCTTGAGGAACGGATTGGCGTTGACCAGCTTTTCGCGTGTGGTCCGACCCTTCACGTCAGCGGCGGCCATAAGGGACGCAGCATCGGCACTTTCTGCGCCGGACAAGAGCGCCACGGCGCCTGCCGGTCCCGCGAAATGGGCCAGATAGAGAGAACCGGGCGTGATCGGCAGACCGCGCCTGTTCAGCATCGCGGCATACTCCTCGACCAACCGTGTGGCGATCTCTCGCGCAAGCTCGGCATCTCGCCGCAAGTCCAACACTTCCTTGTCGCTGCGGCCCTGGATCAGATCGCGTCGGTGCCTTCGAACGGCTTCGCGCCACGTGTCATCGAGAAACTGGGCGGCGCCGGTCGCGCTCGACCGCTTGTTCCTGGCATTCGGGTCACCATTGGACTCGGCTATGATGATGCGCTCGACCAATGCCTTGGCGGTCGTCTTGTCGATCGATTTCCCCTTCAAATGAGCGTCGCGAAACAGGACGAAACCTGCGACGAAAGCCAAGCCTAGCGCCATTCCAAGAGCGAGCGTAATGGACTCCGCCGACAGCCAGTTCCGCGCGGCGACAACCGACCCGCGCTCGTCCGGGCGAGGCGACCGGATTTCGTCGGCACGGCCTGTTTGCCCTGACGCATGCGCGAGGAGCCGCGGGTTGCCGTCGGCCATCTCTCCGATGCAGAAGAATCGTGGGGCTAGGTCTGACATCCCGTTGACAGGTTCAATGCTTTGAATAGGCCATCGAAGACACCTGACCGGCAGGGCTTGACCTCCGCGACCGGTTTGGCGCGCTTGGCATTCGCAATTGCCTTGGAAGTTCCCTGCCCGGGCCGAGGTCTGGGCAGCATGACCGCGGATTTTCCCCCGCTTGCGGTGCGCTTGTGTGGCTCGATGATCTTCAACGGCTCTTGCGCATCAGTCGCTGTTTGATCCGGCGGAGGCATCGGTTCGCTCGAGGAAACCGGCCGCGGAGGCGCTTCAAATTGCATGTGCGGGGTATCGAGCCGGTCTGCCGTCGTCAGCGTATCGTGTGAGGCGCGTAACCCGACGGTCGCCTGAACGGGCGGCTCGTTCACAGGCTTTGTCATGCGCGGCGATGTCTCAAGCTCCATCACCGCGAGTGTACCGAAGCCAACAAGGATGAGAGCGGCTCTCATCTGATTTCACGCTTTCCGAACGAGACGCCTCGTTCAAAGCCTGCCGGAAATAAGCTCCCGAAAATCGGAGATCAATTGCAAACGTCCAGTAAGGCGGCTTAGCGGCAGAAGTGAACCAGCCGGCGCGGTTACGGGGACAAGATCAGAGACAGGGTTAACGCGGGTCATGCGAACTGGCCTGCTTGAGCAAAGACCGTTGCGGCATCATCAGTCTCGAACCGGCGTGTCCGGAATCATCCCGGAACCGGACCTGCGGCGGAGACGCCGGAATCGGCCAAAATACCCCTTAGGCGACCTCGTCTTCAGCTCCAATTTCCGCTTCGCGCCAATAGCTGCCCTTCCCGCGAGGTCGCGTCTTGCCCCTTTTTGCGGAGTGCTCGCTGGCGCCCAACGACTGGTACCTAAGGCCCCCCTTGAGCTTGCAATATGCTAATTTGAGCAGGCATTCAGCCCGGACGTTGCACAGTGACCGATGGTCGTCACCCGGCATGGACCGAGGAAAGCCGCTTCCGCGGTGCCCTTGACGATGTGATTATCATCCCACTTGTTGTTATCACGCTCGCCACAAACAAAATCCTGCGTTTCGTTCTTTCGATCTTGATGCGGATGCTTGACTAAGCCTTCCCTTTGGCAATGCAGATGGTCTGGCTTCCGCTCTTCGCGGCCAAGGTTCTCGGCGATGTCATCGTTACTGTCATAGACGGCGCGGTGCGCTTCCTTCCCCTATCCGAGGCGAAGCGTCGACAGTGGAGTAGATCGATTTGTCGGAACTGGTTGTGGCTCCGGCGGAAGATTAACTATCGGGCGTTCGAGCAAGCCGTACACAATGCCTTTGAAGACGGCATGGTATGGGTGTTCAGAAAATGCCGGCATCTCACGCCGAACACCGCATTGCTCGTGATCCTGTGCGCGGTACTTTGGCTGCCGATCTCTTTCGGAGCTGCAACGGCGATGCACGCGATATTGCTTGCCAAGGTCACGTCCTGGCCAGCCTGGATGCAACTCTTGCATCCGCTCGCAACGGTCATCGCGAAGAGCAAGCTTTTGGTGCTACCGGTCTATCCGGCAGCCTGGCCGCAGGCCAAAAAACATCCACTCGTTCAGCAAGTCTTCAAGGGCTACGAAATCATCAAGCGCGTGTATGTGATCAGAAAAGTCGGCCTTCGCTATCGGCAGGCAGAGATCGCCGGAATCGCGGCGGTTGAGAGGCTCGAGCGCACCGTCGGCCTCACATCGGCGGTGAGGTGGTTGCGCGAGGCGCATGTCGCAAAACATTTCCGCGTCGAGAAGCCCACTCAGGAATTGCGTTCGTTCTTCGCGCGATGGTCAATTAAGTTCTCAGCTGAATACTACGAAGCGAAGGAACGGCAAGCCTCAGGCGTCCATCATCAAACAGCAGCAAGCTGCGAACGCTGAGTTGATCATCAATCGCCAACGGCCTCACCGTGCTGCCGCCGCTGCCCGATCTCTCTTCAAAACGGACAGCCGGATCCGCCCTTTCCAAATGGAGCAACGGTGACGGCGATTTGACGAGCAATATCAGCTGGCTGGGGCGGGAGGGATCGAACCTCCGAATGGCGGAATCAACGCGGGCGCCGCCGGCGACAGATCGGCCCGGGCGGGCTCTGCCAGCCTTTAGCTGCGCATGGCGGCGCGGAAGCCGACGAAGCTCAACGCGCTCGCCACGGTGACTGCAATCCAGCTCGCCCAGAACGGCACATCGACGCCATTCAAGGTGACGGACCACCCCATCACAATCCGGATCAACTGCAGAAGCGCGATCAGGGCAAAGATGGCGGCGGCAAGCGTGCAAAAGGTTCTTATGGTCATTGCCCGTCTCCGATGGCACACGAGGACGTGCTCGTCCCCCGCCCCTCGCAGCCAAAATGGGGAGGGGCCGGCGCGGCGGCCACTCCCCTTAAGCAAGGAAGCGGCTTAACAGAGCCATTCTCGATGTGTTGCACAATCGCCGTTTCGCGACGCCGCGAGTCGGGATCACTTCCGCCTTTGTGCAGGTTTGAGACATGCCGGCTCATCTGCTCATCAGGGATCAACGGAAGTGGCCGGCCTGGGCTCAAAACGGCGCACTTGATCCCTCTCGGACATCCAGTGGCCGAATGCGGGCGGATGTCGCGCTGAACCGTCAGCCGTTGAACGGATTAACCGAGTAGCCTCCTTCACCCGCAATTCGACAGCATCTTCTGGAGTATCGCCTCGACCGACTGCGGCGAAATCCCAAGTTCAGCAAATCCAGGCAAATCCGGCGATGACACGGTGTCGATTTGCATCAGTTCCACTTGATTGCGCGTGAGGAGCGGGCTTGGGAACATTTCGGAGACCCACGCGAGTGCATTCGAGGCGGCAAACGGGATTGGAACCAGTCGGGGCGCAAGTCCAGCCTGGCGCGCAACGGCTCCAAGAAACTCCTCGTAAGAGTAGACGCGCGGGCCAACGAACTCGAAGATTGTTGAAGGCATCTCCGCTTGCCGCATGACCCGGCCAATTGCCTCAGCAACATCCTCCACATGGGCCGGCTGCAATCTGGTCAGGCCGCGCCCAAACATCGGATAGATCGGAAGTCGGCGGAGGAGCTCAAGGATGGTAGTGAGAAACGCATCGTCTGGTCCGAGCATCACTGCCGGGCGGACGAAAAGTGCATCGCCGAAGGCGGACCGGACCGCCAGTTCGCCTTCGCCGCGCTTTCGGATGTAGCGCGATCGTGAGCCGGCATCGGCGCCAATTCCTGAAATGTGAATGAGCCGATCAACACCGGCACGACGTGCTTGAGCCGCGACCCGTTGCGCAGACTCGACGTGAACGGAATGAAAAGTCTCCTGTCCGCGCTCGGCGTAAAGGCTAACCGCGTTTACAACGCCACAGGCGGCGGCAAGCGCATCCGCGACTGACCGCTCGTCGTGAATGTTGGCCCACACTGATTGAAGCTGCGGATCATCGGGACCAAACAGTCTGTGCCCCCGGTCCGGATGCCTTGACACGGCCCGAACAGGAAATCCGTGAGAGCGCAGATGCCGAACGATGCGGCGGCCGAGAAAACCGGTTCCGCCGAACACGGTGACGGTGCGATCGTTCGTTGCCACCATGATTAAAATTCGCCAATTCATGCGAACGGCCGTCCGGATGCTGTGGGCGGCCCGCCGTCAGCTATTGTTTCTTTTCCGGTCCGCCCGGAAGCACAGCTGCCACACCTTCCGGACTGATGTTGAAGGCCAAAAATACCAACGGCTCGTTGCCCGGGTTTCCCCATCGGTGCACGAGCGCGTACGGTTCATAGATCAAGGAACCTGGTCCCCTTGCTTCCGTCTTGCCGTCGATCGTGTTCGCTCCGGTGCCGGAAATAATATAGTACAGAGCCGCTCCTGAGCGATGGTGCGGCGGGTTGGAGGGCATCCGCGCCGGAAATGTAACTCGCGTGAGATTGAGATCATAACCCCCTGGCTGCAGGTCGGGGATTGGAGTCACGGTCCGATATAGCTCTATCACGGCGGCAGGTGCCGTCTCGACAGGCCGACCCAAATCCAAAGCGGGAGCAAGGAAAAAATGGAGGAAAGTAGATGGCTCTCCGCCGCCCGCCGTTAGCGCCGCGGCTTTTCCGCCAGCGATGAATAGCCCCTCGCCGGCGTTGAGCGTTTTAGCCTCGCCATCGAGCGCGACCTCGGTCGATCCTGATAGCTGGTAGAGGATGCCGTCGGCCGCCGAGACGCCGCACTTCTCGTCCGCTTGAAGGGTGATGCTCACCGCTTTGAAATGCAGCGGCACGTCCGTGACGGTCGGCAGTTTGGTTGCAGCGACCACCGTTCGTGTAATTGCCGGTGGAGCGGGCGCGGTTTGTGCGGTCCCGGAGACGGGAAGCGCCATCGCGCCGAGCAACAGTAGTCCGGTTGTCCTGAACTGCATGACTGCCTCCAGGTTCAGCGGGTAATCGGACCACCATACGCTCTCGCAGTACCTCTTGGAATGGCTGGCAGCTTCGAGCGGCTACCGCGCCATTCCAGCCGGCGATCCTCGTATCGGCTCTAGAGAGGTTCTCCGAGTCTAGGATAGCTGCTGCCATAGAATTGCGAGATCTTAGCGTTCGCTCAATTTTCGAGTTTTTCAAGAGTGTCTGCCAAAAGCGGTACCGGGGAGGCTGACGAGGGTTAAGTCGTTGCCCTCTGCCCGACAATTGCAAGCTGCCGTTCGGCATCAAAAATGACTCTTGTTCCGAACTGCTGACATTCCCCATCCAGTGTATTCCGGATCCATTCAATGTCCTGCCGCGATGGAATGGAGAGACGAAATTTCTTGATCTGCAGGGGAACCAGTTTGAGCGCATGGAGGTTTCCGTTGGCCGGATCCAGGTCGGCGAAATACATCAACGCCAGGTCGTCACGGTAGCGCTCGTAACCACGGATCCCTTCATAGTCGTTCAGAAAATCACCGCAGCCATAGAGAATGAGACGATCTCGATAGATTTCGATTGCTCTCGGATGATGCGAAGAATGCCCGTGAACGATCGACACGCCCGCCTGATCGATGAGCGCCCGTGCAAAGACCTTCTGCTCGTCCGGAATGTGATATCCCCAGTTGGATCCCCAATGGATCGAAACGACGATGAGATCGCCCGGCCTCCTGAGTGCCATGACCTGGTTGGCGACCTGCAACGCGCTTACCTCGCATAGGTCAGGCAGCAAGTTGACGCCCGGAGCGTCGGGCGTCGCAGCCCACCCGAACGGGATGCCGCTCGATGTCGATCCGAACGAGAAGATCAGGAGCCTTGCTTTGGCAAGGTTCAACACTGCAGGTGCGCGCGCTTCGTGATCGTTGCGTCCTGCGCCCGTCGCTTTGATGTTGAGTTTCTGCGCAGAACAGTCAGCGTCTCCAGCAGGCCGGCGCGGCCCCAATCGAGCACATGGTTGTTGGCCAATACACAGCAGTCGATCTTGGCAGCCACGAGACATTCTGCATTCTCGGGGCTCACGCGGTAGTTGATGCCCTTGTTCGCCCGGTCATTGCTGCGGGTCACAGCCGTTTCGAGATTGATGATCCGCGCGTCCGGCTGCATGCGCTCCAATTGGTCCCGTGCAGCGCCCCAAACGTAGGACGACCCGTTGCGCCGCGAAATGGGCCCGTTCGCCTGCCCGGCGAGCAGCACGTAAGTCTCCGCCGTTCGCACGTGGCGTTCGTAAATCTCGGAGCTGCAGGGATGCGCCAGCACCTGGTCGATGCCGCGGCCGCACATGACATCTCCGCATAGAAAGAGCCGCACCGATTTCCGATGCCCAGCCGCCAGATGTCGTTCCTCGGCCATCAATTACCGCCTGGTGCGGTGGATTTGACATTCGCTACCTTGGCTCAGCGAAGCAGTCATGGCGAATGTCAAATCCACCGCACTAGAAGTGATATTGGACACTAGTCTTCGCGTCAGGCGTGAGATCCTCTGAACGCCGTCATCACCTCGGCCAGCATCCGCACCTCGTCTCCCGCATAGCGCGGAGAGAAGTGAAACGGCTCGACGCGGCGCACATTGGCTTGCCGCGCAATTTCTCCTGCAGCCATGGTTGTAAGATGGGCCCGGTTCCTCGCCAATGCGACGTCGGCCTCCGCAAATGCCGCCTCGATGAAGAGAATGTCCGCATTCTGAACGAGCGCTGTGATGGCGGCACGATTGGCCGGCGTGTCGGCGACATCGGTAACATAGGCAATTTTCTGGCCGGCAGTGACCGTCAGGAGATCACGCAGGCTGCCAAGCGGGACAAGACGATCGTCCGAGGTCGCCGATCCGTCGATACGGATCAAATGATCGTCCGCGCGACGCTCGACAACGGCCTGCTTGAGCGAGCGCAACCACGGACCAACGGGAAGCCCATGCTCCGACAATCGGTTCTTCCAGATGTTCACATGCGCCGCCTCGCGCAGCGCAAAAGCAAGGCAGGGCGTGCCGTGTTCGAGGATCGCGGCTGAAACGCGATGTGTCGGTTCGTCGCAGAGGACGCCAGCAAGGGTTTTGCGTGAGACTAACGGCTCCGCGGCAAAGGCCCGCCTCAGCCGGAACCGCGTGGTAGACATGGAATTCTGCGTTTCGAGTTCGCTCACAGCGAAAACGAGATCGCAAGGATAATTTTCGACCAGATTCCACCGATAGGCCTGAAGTTTGTGAAAGACGCGCTCGGCGAAGCCGGCCGGGCCGTAAAGCTGTACTGTTTTCTCGTGTCCCACGAGCAAACGGAGCAGATGATCAAAGCCAACGAAATGGTCGATATGCGCATGCGAGACGAAGATTTGGTCGACGCGTCGTATCTTCCGCGCTGACAGTGAGGCGATTTCTCCGACATCGAACAGCAGACTGTGCTTTTCGAACAGCGTCTCCACATAGACCGTCGGGTCTCCGCAGCGACCGTTGACAAGGCTCGGATTGAAGATGGGGCGCATGGCAGTCTATTCTGCAGCGGGTTTTTCACGCATTTCGGGCGTCACTCTGCCTCCACTGCCCAAGGATACCCTTTTACACCGGGTTGAGTTTGGGCATGCCCAACGAATTTCCGATTTGAGCAGACATTACTGATTCCGCACTGGGCAAAATCAAGCTATACCGCCGCGATCCGATCGCGCTCGCGGGCGATGTCGTCTGCGAACCTCATCCTCAGCGCAGCCGATCTAGTGAGGTCGAGCCCGTCTCTGAGGAACTCGTCAAGCCCGAGCCAATGTCTCCCGCAGCCCGATGGAGAGAGCCATGAAGCTCGTTTCAAGCGCGTTCGCTGACGGAGCAGCAGTTCCACGGCGCTTCACCTGCGATGGAGAAAACCTCTCGCCACCTTTGCAATGGTCGGACGCGCCGGGGGGAACGCGGAGTTTTGTCCTGCTCTGCGACGATCCCGATGCACCTGCCGTCACATGGCACCACTGGGCGGCCTACGATCTTCCGTCGACAGTCACGGAACTTGCTCTCGGTGCCGCGCGGAACAAGAACATCAAGCAGGCGGTCAACGATTTTCGCAAAATGGGGTATGGCGGCCCGTGTCCGCCCGATGGCCATGGACCTCACCACTACCACTTCCGGCTACTCGCGCTCTCGACCGACCATCTTTCGGCAAAGACCAATGCGTCCTGCCCTGAGGTCGAGCGAGAGGCACGCAAGTACGCCATCGCGGAGGCGACCCTCGTTGGTTGGTATGAGAGATAGTACCGGGAGAAGTGCCGCTCACCCGTGCGTGAAGTCACCGGGTTTCAATCCGAGCGCTTTGACAGCGGCTTCGGGAAGCGTCCCCAACGCTTCGACGCTCTCATTCGGGGCCATGATCGCTGCGACAATTGCTTCGGCCTTGGCAGGATCTCCCTCGGCCACGAAATAGACCGAGCGAAGGGCTGTGCCGCCACCTCGCGGTTCAGTTGTTACCAGGACAACCTGACCATTCGCCATGGTTTGATATACCACCGTGGCAGTGCCGCTTCCATGTCGCATGGAGCCCCATAACCGCAGTGCGGCAGTGCCCCCTGCGCGCCGAGGCGACTCGCCACGGTATTGCAACGTCGCGGCACCAGCACCAAGTGAACTCTGGGGGGCGAAATCGTTCCCGGAGCGAGACCGTGGCCAGCAAACGGGTGGCCAACGAAGGGCTCCCGGTGATCGCGCACTTCGAGGTGCGCCGCCGCAATTACCTCGCGTCAGACGGCTCTATAGACCGGCCGCTCCCTGCGTTCGCCACCGATGCCAAGCTGCTCGTCGGGCTTTATCGGGCCATGGTGCTCCTGCGGCTTTTTGACAGAAAGGCTGTCGCGTTGCAGCGCACCGGCCGCCTCGGGACCTATGCGG
>Ga0137385_10005358_pt1 | contig 11259 bp, 9 predicted proteins | sample SagtaG_FD_104921 | JGI IMG/M metagenome (GOLD analysis project Ga0137385, IMG submission 104921) | Vadose zone soil microbial communities from Sagehorn Ranch, Mendocino, California, USA - Sage2_R_80_16 metaG | ecosystem: Environmental > Terrestrial > Soil > Vadose zone | place: USA: California...
CTTAGATGAGCGGCGAAGGAATCCAGTGCGGCGGCGTGGATCTCCCGGAATTCGTTCCCGAGCCGAAACCCTCGTTCGATTTCGTCCCATGTGGGCCGAGTCCGGAATGCGAGTTCGTTCAAGTGAGCGATGCGGCGATTTTCAGCGTCCTGCAGGGACTTGCGAATTCGATTGAAGCCAGAAACGTTCATTCGATTCTCCTGTACTGAAGTGCAATCCCTGCTAGCGTGTCGCAGGGTTGCGGAAGCGGGACCTTGGGCCAACCGAATGTCGGCACCAAATGAAAAGGCCCAGGGACAATGCCTGGGGCAAGGACGATTGCGAATGAGAGTGCCTAAGACGGCTGCTGTTTCTGGGCGTCGGTCTTAATTTGGTGCGCCTTCATGGTCGCGGCCGCGGCGCTGCACCCATTACCCAGCCTGATAAGAGCACCACCAATGGATTCGAGCACGGTGCCGGCGGCCTTGCCGGCCACGCGGGTTGAATGGATCTCGAATTTGGCGAGAGCCGGCGCCATCCTTCGCATGACGAACGACGCAGCTAGATCGGCTCCCGAGATGGCATGGTGAGCGCTTTCGTCGGCGGAGGAATCCGATTGAAGCGGTTGCGAACCCGTATTTGAGGCCATCGCTGAGGCAAACGGTGTGTACCTCTGGCAACAGCCACCATTGCTTTCCCTCCATATGCAGTGCCGCCAGACCACGCTCAAGGCCGCGTTCGGCAGGCACTGAGAAGAACCGCCGAAGTCTCGGCTGGTTCAGACATAACGGGTTCGCGCAAGCCCAACTTCTGCAACTCAGAGCAGGCGAAGTTGATCGGACGCACATCTCCCAGTCCGAACGTTGGCGTCGTCATCAAACCATGGGTTCACGTCGTGTCTCCCTCGAACAGATCGAGGGCAGATTCCCAGATCTCTGCCAATCGCATCAGCTTGTTCTGATTCCCGCCGGTCAAAGGCCCTGGACTCGCGGCGACGCGCGAAGGTCCTGCTTCGTCGCATCCAGGATGCGGGCGTAAGCCACGCTGCCGTATTTCTTGGCAAGCGAGAGCATGCCCATGATGCGGCGGACTCCGACCTCGGCCTGACGATGGTGGATCGCATCGCAGACGGCGCCGATGTTGGCTCCGGCCTTGTGAGCCCGCGCCAGCAGTTGATGGGTATGTAGTGGTGTGCGCTTCGGGCGGTCCTCATCGCGGATGCGATGACCACCACGCTTCTGTCCCAGATGTTCGCGCAGCAACTCGCCGGTGCGCGGATCGAGAAGACGCACATACATCGAGTCCCATTGCACGTTGACTTGGCGGCCGATCCAGCCCGGCGGCGCTCCATAGTAAGCAGCCTCCACCTCGACGCAGCCATCCAGATGAACGGTGCGCTCACCATACTGGTAGTAACGGAACGGCTCCAGTGGCAGCGCCTGCAGGTGAGGCTTCTCTTCGGCGAACATCGCCGCTAACTGCCGCTTGGTCCGGCCGTGGATGCGCTTGTCGGCCCAGCACTCTTCCCAGTGGTCCAGATACGCCTGCGCCTCTTCCAGACTCTCGAACTTCTTGCCCTTAAGAGGTGTCATCTGCGCATGGCCGACGCCACTTTCGACTTTGCCTTTTCGATCTGGATCCCGCACCTTGCAAGGCAGTGCCGTCACGCCGTAGTGCGCCAGAACATCGCGATACAAGGGATTCAAACCGGGATCGTAGATGTCGGGAGACAACACGCCCTCGCGAAGGTTGTCCAGAACTACGATCCGCGGTGAACCGCCCAGCCGGCGAAAGGCCTTCTCGTGCAGTTCGGCCCACACCCGTGTGCTCGACCGAAACACCAGCAGCCGTACTGACTTGCGACTGCAGCCCAGCGTCAGAACGAATAACCGCGTGCGCCGGTATTTGCCGCTGTCAGGATCACGCACCATCGGGCCCGTGCCGTAATCAACCTGGCCTTCTTCCCCTGGCCGTGTCTCGATGATCACTCGCGCTTCAGGCGATACTGCTCCGCGCAGCTTGCGCACGAATCGCTTAACGCTCTGATAGCCGCCTCTAAAACCGTGCCCATCGGCCAGATCCTGATAGATACCCATCGCGTTGCGGCCTCGCGACAGTTCCAGCTCGATCATCTCGCGGTACGCTTCACTGGCTCCGGTCACGCGCTTGCCGACCTGCGCTGGAGGTGCACCTGAGGCCAATAAGCCGGTGATCACCTCTATGGCCGGTTTTGAATTGATGGCTGGTGCTGAACCGAAAAAGCCGGTGGTCACTTCTATGGCCGGATTTGAACCGACAGAGCCGGCGGTCACCTTTATGGCCGGTTTTGCCGGAGAACTATGGCCCCAACCTCCCGGCGTGCGCAGTGCTATCCCGGCTGACCTCAAGTAAGCGCCAGCCGTCTCGCGACGGACTCCCGTCGCTTCCTCGATCTGCCGCAGGGACCAACCAAGACGTCCCAGCGCGATCACCTGTTCCCGCTTCGCTCTATCCAAGACATTACCCATGCCAACCGAGGCTAACTTCCCCCGTTCGGAGTTAATGTCTTAGGTCGTTTCTCTATGGCCGGTTTTGAAGTGACCCTCTATGGCCGGATTTGGGTGACCCCCAAGGTGTGGCCTTCATCGAAAGCGATATGTTTGCTGGGATGCTTGGATTTGGCCAAGCCAGTTATCTCTGCCACGGGAACAAGCACGACATGTGAACCTAATTGCGGCAAAAGTTCGCGACAGGATTAAGCCGACGCGTTTTATCTTAGGATCGTTTTTCGCCTCTACTCAGAATCCAGCAAACGACAGATCTCCTGCCGCAAAGGGTTCAGCATAAAGGGCCAAGAATGGTTCTCTTCTACTAATCGTCTACCCGCCCTTGCAAATTCAAGGCCTTGTGCTGGGTCGTCGAGCAGACTGCAAATTTGACTTGCCCACTCGTCCGAACTATTGGCTATGAGAAGGTGTACTCCTGGCACGCCTGCGAATCCTTCTAGACCGATCGAGGAAGTCACGGTCGGGATTCCGAGCGACATATATTCCAGAACCTTATTCTGGACTCCAGCACCAAATCGAATGGGGCAAACTCCGACTGAGCCATGCTTCGCTGCGTCGGCCACGTTCTCCACTGCGCCGATCACCACCACTCCGTTCAATCTCCCCAGTCTCGTACGTAGTTTATCAGTGATTCGACCAATCACTTTGAACTGGGCTGAGGCTATCCGAGATCTCACCCTTGGAAGCACTTCTGTGGCGAAGTAAAGGATAGCGTCTGCATTATGACGTGCCGTATTGTTACCGATAAAGATGATCGTCTTCCGGTCGGGTTCGTATTGAAAGCCCAAAGCGCCAGTGTCAACCCCATTGGGGCAAACCAGGATTCTCGAATCGACACCGCCCCGAGTGAGAACCGCGCGGTCGACTTCCGATACAAGAATAGACAAGTCAAATTCTCGCAACATCCGATTTTCATATGCCAAGAGGCGGTGTGATTCGACGCGGTAGAAAAGGGACCGCGCAACACTCCCCGCAAACACCTCCTCACCCCGCTTATACGTCAGTGAAAGCGCGTCAGTCATCTCCAATATCTTTGGAGCTTCGCAGTCCTTTACATAAGAACCGGTTCGGATCAGGTGAGCCAGTACACCGTCATTCTGAACAATGAGTGACTTCAATCGTCGTGCGAACTCTTTGTTTCGAAAGTAGCCAACTTGAAACGGGGTTCTGGAGGGCAGCACTCGGAGACAGCCGACCAACCGCTGTGCTTTCCCATGAAATACGCGCTCGATGTGCGAGAATACGCCGTCTTTCGGTACATCATAGTTCATCTCTTCTTCGGATTCGCACATGCTCAGGAGAGAAAGGTCGAGTTCCGACGAGAGATACTTGCATATCTCATAGATGCGAAGCCGATCCCCGCCAATCGGGGGATAAGGGAATCGGGATGTTAATACCAGCAGACGTTTCATCTCAGTATTCTCAAATCCTTTTCTGGGTAGTCCAGCGTTCTACACTCGAACTGGCAAAGCATGCAGTTTATCAATACGCTGAATACTGGATCCTAGACGCCCCCCGAAAGTTTTTTCTAGCACTCAGACCTCAAGCGCCTCGAAGGAAACTTATCAGGGAACATTTCGAGCTTGCGATCGGTCCCGAGCCGAGGGTTGGGAGTCCAGCGTAGGCCACCCAGCATTGAAGAATCCAAGCGCAAATGGCACGTTCCTCGAATCATTCCGCTCAGAAGTAACAATCGCCATCACAGCCGAGGGAACCACACAGAGGTTATTGTTTTTCTGAAGCGGCGCCTGTGTCCGATAAATGTGCGGGATTCCCCAAACTCGTATTCCTCCCGTTCCCCCTAGTCGAGACAGAATCTGCTGATCTCCGTGACCAGTTGGTCATGTTCGATCGGCTCGCGAATTGAGACGGCGGCCGAATTCATCTCACACTCGCGCACGGCTTTCCTGAAACCCTCCAGATCGGAATACAGGAATGTGAACTCATCCCGCTGTTCCCGGAAAGGCGCGATGTCGGTCGCTACCACGGCGCTTTTACAGAACCGCGCTTCCGCGATCGATCTACCGTATCCTTCCTTTTTTGAGTGCACCCATACCCATGCCGCCTGCTCGTAGCACTTGATCACATCACTATCATTTAATTGCGGCAAAACGGTAATTCGATCCGAGAGCTTTGGGTGCTCCTTAAAGAAATTAGTCACCGATGCGGTTCTTCCGGCCAACCCGAGGATAATCAGACTGCGTACTTTATACAAATCAGAACGAAGATAGAGCCCGAGGGCGCCCGCGAGATCTTTATTTGCTCCCCATCCGGAGCACAGCAGTACATGCTGATTGCGATCCACGGTTCCATCGGACCGCATTTCCACAAATCGATAAAAAGCATTAGGGAAATTGAACGTTCTTGATTTGGGGAACATTTGAGCTCTTTTGCCAAGTCTCTCAATGGATTTGGAAATATAAATGACGTCTCGTCCGAGTACGGAATGGACCCGCTGTGTCATCCGAACGTAACGAGCCGCGAACGATGTATTTCTTCGGTTCATCGATATAAAGTCGTGGACGATTATAGCTGGACGCTGGAAAAGAGATCCAAGTATCGAAGCAGAATTAGATGCATAGATCACCTTCTCGTACCTGGTGCTCAGAATTGGCACGACACATTGTTCAGTAAATACAAACAGCAAATTCAGAAGGGGGCGCGGTAATCGCCGAAATGGGGATGGACATTGGAATTGGGTGGGTTCTATTCCGCATTTTTGGAATGCTAGGCAAAGGTTTGACACATAAAGAGGAATTCCTCTGGAAAGAATGCCGCCGAAGAAATTGAAAATGAGAACTTTCCGGCACACGTGGTGCTGACTCACGCTGGAGCTCGGATCCAGGGATATGCCTAAAGATGACTGTTTGGATTGCGTTGTGTTCATATGATACCCGCCCGGCGTGGGCTGGCCTTGATCCATAAGACGCGCAGAATGAAATCAAAAAAGAGAACAAAGACAGCGATGACTCCAAGTCCAATGCAGGACTTGACGAGAACTGCCAAGGGATTGAGAAGCTCAAGACGGGGCAAATAGATCACGGGTGGAAGAATGAATGCCAGTAGGAGTGCTCCGGCTGTCCGTGAACTAACACGGTGCAAGAGGTGAAGGCAATATCCAATTGCGAGGGAGCCAATAACGATGGAGGGGATTTCACCGAACAGATACAACTCGCCAAGGTACGAAGATGCGGTACCAAACCCCAAGTCACTGGCGACTGGATTCAAAAACACGCTTAGGTCTCCCGACCAGAGCCGAAGGCCATGCGCTGCCGAAGGCGTGAAGCCATTCAAGAACCCCCCCCAGAGATATTCCCAGCCAAAACGAGAGAATGTGCTGTGGAACTTCACGGCTGCCTCTGTGACGTTGAGCGAGACTCCCTGTACGACAAGGAAGCCTAGGGGGCTGACCATTTTGAAAGTTTGATTCTCTCGGAAGAATCCGATCGCAACAGCGATCAGACTAATTACCGACGCGATGGAAATTAGATAAGGAAGTTTGAACCGACGACCGGTCTTGAGGTTGACAAGAAACCAGAGACTGATCATCTCAGAGAAGAACTTGCCCCGGAAGCCAATCAACAGATCCAAGACGGACAGTGCGACAAAGAGCCAAAGGACTGCGACCATTCGTTTCGATCGATTCTCCACAACAAAGAGAACAAGGATCGCGGTCACGTTCACCAGCGACAGCGTCCTAGCCACTACACCGGCGCTTTGCAATACAGCGGCATTATCTGTATAGATTGCGAGATATCCACCGTGTGCCCGAATATATGAGTAATACATCAGATTCTTGTAAAGCGAGAATGGAACAGTCATAAACACCAGCGCATACAAAGATGGCAACCAGCGATTATCAAGAGGTCGTCGGAAAGCGGCAGGCTTATAGCAATACCGACAAGGGAAATACACCAAAATCGCGGAAAGAACAATAATCAGTAGCGTTATTTCAGCAAACTTCGGTTCGACAGCAATTGGAAGACGTGTCTGCACTTCGATAAGCATCGGATCTTGCTTCAGACCAACTACGTAGCCAACAAGCCTTCCGCCCTGAAAGACAAACAGCATAACCATGAAGAGGAAGCATGGATGTCGGCCACCATCGAATTGGTACCACGAAAGCCCAAGGATCGTGGCAAGAAGAACCAGGGTCAGCCAAATGCAGCCGACTTCCGTTAGGAAACCGATTGCCGCAAATGTGCTTGCTGTGGCTACAATCGCCAAAAGTCCAGTTACCTCGATAGATGCCGTTAACTTCTGCGGCATGGCTTCTCACATGTGTTGACCGTCGGATCTGAAACCCATCGCACATAGAAACCTCTATGCGACATTTTCACGACCAACCAGGTGTGTCCGGCGATCGTGGTTTCGAGGCATGCAGAATTCCGGTTCACTAGCATTTTTAATCTCAATTGAGAGTAGACTCGTATTCGTTCGTGTGTGGCGAACTGAAATCGTCGCTCGGGTCATTCAGCGACATGGTAGTTCCCGATAGCACTCCATGCATCAGAGTCTTGAAACTTGCAAACCGTCCGGTAGCAAGCCTGAACGCGGCGCTCGCCAGAAGCGCCACTACCACTGAGACGAGTGCGATCGGATGATGAATTCTTGTGAATAGAATGCGGCTTCTTGGTCCGTAACGCCCGCCCACGTTATCGAGTGCCCTATTCTTGGTTGGACCTTCTCCAGTGCTTCTACCCTGCTTGTGATAGACGATGCTTTCGGGACAGTAGGCTAGGTGGAATTTCCCTCTGGCTCGCGTAATCCAGTCAATCTCTTCGAAGAAAAGAAAGTACCGGTCATTCATTAGGCCGACATTCTCGAGAAAAGAGAGGCGGACCAACATCGATGCACCAACCACGTAATCCATCTGCTCCTCTACGTAATCACGGGAGGGAGCAAGTTCCAAGGTTAGACCGCATCCGATATGTCCAACTCGTGCCGTCCACCGGTTATAGTGGGCGCCTCCTAGAGCTTGAACGGTCTTCCCGTCATCGTAGTATAGGAGGGTAGAACCGCAGAGACCCGACTCGGCGCTTTCTTCCATCCTTTCCACGAGTCGGATAAGAGCATCTGGGGCAACGACTGTGTCGTTGTTCAGCAGCCATGCGTATTTCATGTCCCCCGTATTGAGCGCAAGTCGCAGGCCAACATTATTCCCTGCTGCAAATCCCAGATTCCTTCCGATTTGAATCAGGAATAAACGTTCTTTACGTCCGATCAAATTTTGGCAACTGTGAGCGTCGATTCTGGAGAAGGGAATCGGCTTCGGATAAGGCGGATGGCTCAGGTGCTTGAGCTGTGGGTTTGCAGAACTTGCCAGGATCTTACCTTCCGCCCACTCGGCTATCCGCTCTAAGGAATCATTGATCGAGCCGTTGTCACAAAGTATCACACTGAAGTCGTCATACTTCAGGCGGTAAACGGATTCAAGGCACTCAATGGTGTCTTCCCATCCGTTCCAGTTCACGACAATGATGTAGACCTTTGGCATCGATGTAAACTGTAGGGATCGAAAGGAGATCCACGGACAGCTTGGACGTTGATTGCCCCTTTCATTATAGTGCGTGAGGAACTGGGCCGCCAGTCCCCAAAATCGATCTTTATTCAACATTTACTGTGTTATGGGGCTTGCAGTCTGCCATCAGCCAAAGCATGTTCGGAAACGGAGCAGTTGAGACTCCACAACTAGTTTGTGACGGACGAGTTGGGGCGCATCAACAATGCCGCAGACTGCGAAAAGGTACACTAAACTAGAAACGCAAAAGCCAACCGAGGAATGTTCCACAACTCTGGCTCATCAGACTCGAAATTTGGCATTCTCTCGGACACGGATGCATAAGGATGTCTAATGTCACCCCAACGCGGGTTTCCCTCATGGTCGTCATTGTTCTGTACCGGCTGAGACCGTCGGAATCGGTAAGCTTTCAGACGTTGATGCAATCCGCAAGAGAGACTCCTGGACAAGCCCTACACTTGAACGTCCTGCTGTATGACAACACACCCGGCGCGAGACGACCAGCTGATCTTCCAGAGAGCGTCCTGTTCCATCAGGCTTCCCGAAATGTCGGCCTAGCGGAAGCGTACAACTTCGCGTTAGACATCGGGGAGGCCGCAGGATGCTCCTGGTTGCTCACTTTGGATCAGGATACATCTTTGCCCAATGGAATCTTGCGGAGAATGACAACTCTTGCTCAGCAGTTTTCAGAGGACCCCAGTGTTGCAGGGATCGTACCTCAACTTGTGGAGCAGGGCGTTGTGCAGTCGCCTCTTTATGTTCAACGGTGGGGTTCCCGCAGGCTACCGCTGGGATATTCCGGCTTCCCCGAACGAGAAATTACGGCCATGAACTCATGCAGCATGTGGAGCATTCCCCACCTGCGCGCGATCGGTAATTTCGATCAGAATTTTTGGCTCGATTATCTCGATTACGTTCTCTATCACCGCACATTTCGGTCGGGTAGAAGAGTGTATGTGTCCGGGGATATCAGGGTTGAACACCAGCTATCTCTTGCGGACTGGAAGGGAAGACTAAGTCCCGAGCGTCTCCAAAACATTTTCTTGGCGGAGTCCGCATTCAACGACCTGTATAAAGGCTCTCTCGACCGCTTGCTGGCGAATTTGAAATTGCTTCTCCTGCTTTTGAAGCGGAAATACAAAGCAGAACAGCCGGAGTTTCTCCGAGTCATTCGAGCTGAATTAATCCGACGCCTCTTAAAATCTCGCAGGCTGAGACTTGCAACTTGGCGACATCTTGCTGAACTAAGAGGGAGAAAGGACCTGTGATCCGCAATCGCCCATGTGATTCGCTACTCACGGGCAATCGCCCGAATACTCCCATGCAACCACTGTCAATGTTTCCGATCCCTGAACAGCAAAGCACTCAAACTGAGGGTTATCTTGAAGCCGATGAGTTTCCTATGATGCCCGAAATCTGTTTTGAACCTGGTCAAGCAGTCCGCCTTCTCGCGAAAGAGAGTGCATTCCGAAGATCGTAGAGACGTTGAGTCATTCGGGGCGCGCTGGCTATGCGTTGCACGGTGGCTTGCGCCAACGCAAGGAACATTCCGATGAACAAACCGGCGAACGTTGCTCCGATCACTATGACGGTCCTATTCGGGAATGAGCGCTTGTCTGGCGGAATTGCGGGGTCTACGACTTGGATAACCGAGCCCTGCTTCGCCTCGTCGAGTTTCGCAATTTCGAACTGTCTGGCGAGAGTGTCAAAAACCGTCTCAAAGTATTTCAGATCGCGCACTTTGCGTACGTACTCCAGTCCCGCTTGCGGCACCTGTCCTTTGGGAACCATGAGTCCGGCGTCGATGCTGGCCGACCCTCCAAGCTTCGCCAATTGGGCTTTCAGGCCCTCCAACTCCTGCTGAGCCTGTACCAGCTGCGAGTTCTCATTTGTCGCAAATGTCTGTAACGATTGAATTTGAACTTCTTTCGCTGCGATTTGAGCGCGAAGCGATACTGCCGACTCGATTAGGGCCCGGGCTTGACTGTCAAGCTGAATCAGCCCCGTTTTTTGCTCAGTCATCTTAAGGGATTCTTCGGCATTAGCCAACTTGTCCTTCGCCTGTTCAAGTTGCTGTTCGAAGAAAAGTCTGCGTTGCGAAGCTTCGGTGATGGCAAGATGAGCGGTTAAACTTCTGAATTGGTCTATATATCCATTTGCTAGTTCCGCAGCGCGCTTCGGATCGCGATCTTGAACAGAGATATGGATTAAACCATCTTTGCCATTGCCGTCCACGGCCGTGTATTTTTCGAAGGACTTTCGTGCATCGGAAAGATACCGATCGCGATACTCCTGCATGAGGCCAAAATGCTGCACCATGGCATCTTCCACGGTGCGGCTCTTGAGCATGGCAACGTACATGTCATTCGGATTCTTGAGGCCAAGGCTACCGCCCGCCAACGCGGCCATCCCCTCCAAATTCCCAAGAGAGGAGGCAAGTGCGGTTCCGATCGAGGAACTCTGCTGGGGGGGCAGAAGAGTCACCATTGCGGTGTAGCGCTTGGGCAGGATCAGCGATACAGCAATAGCCCCGATCGCGAACACCGCTGTAACCGAGAAGATAAACCGCTTCCGTTCAGCAAGAATAATCACGAGATCCAAAAATAAGAATTCGCCGTTCTGCTCCGGATTGTGCCCGAGTGTTGGCGCGATGGGAGGAGAATCTACGTAACCTGGCTTCTCGGAAAGCGAGACATCTGCGGGCATTTGCTCCTGCCGGAGTTAGGATTCGAGATTTCTATTACCTATTTTACAAAGAATAGCATTTTGCCTGGTAGAGCGGAGCTCGACAGAGTGAATGGTCGCCGAAAGACTCGGAATATGAACTGCTCGGTCTATTCTATCTTGCGCTAAGAGCTCGGAGCCGAGAACTGCGGCGAAACTTGCAGAAAGCTGGCTGGGAAGATGAGATCTGAGACTGCAAACTGGGTCTGAACCCTTCAGCTCCATTAACCATTCACGAGGAAATAAGACATAGTTGCCTCGATGGAGGCGGCGGGCTTTCCGCCGGGTTGATGGAGAATTCGTTCATTGAAGAGTAAAGAGAGCCGGATTGCGACCAGGCCTGCGCCGTGGCACTTGAACTGGGCGTAAGCGATTACCAATTCGTGCGCCGCTATCTGAAGCTCAGCCCGCAAGCCCCTCTGAGCCTGCGGCAAATCGATCCTCTCATACGCGAACTGACTCAGTATCGCGACGTGATCCAACAACGAA
>Ga0137385_10005361_pt1 | contig 11255 bp, 10 predicted proteins | sample SagtaG_FD_104921 | JGI IMG/M metagenome (GOLD analysis project Ga0137385, IMG submission 104921) | Vadose zone soil microbial communities from Sagehorn Ranch, Mendocino, California, USA - Sage2_R_80_16 metaG | ecosystem: Environmental > Terrestrial > Soil > Vadose zone | place: USA: California...
CGTGCAGGCGGGCGAAGCGATGCCGTCCACGGGAGGACGCCGGCCGAGCGTGCAGGCGGGCCAAGCGATGCCGTCCACGGGAGGACGGCGGAGCCACAGGGCTTGGACGAGGCGGTCGACCGCTCCAGCCCGGTGCCGTTGTACTACCAGGTCGCCCGGCGCATCGAGGCGGAGATCCAGGCGGGCCGCTTCCCGCCGGGCACGCACCTGCACAACGAGCTGGCGCTGGCCGAGGAGCTCGGCGTGAGCCGCCCGACAGTCCGCAACGCCATCAGCCACCTGGTGGACAAGGGCTTGCTGATCAAGCGCCGGGGGATCGGCACCCTGGTCGCCCCGGCACAGGTCAAGCGCCCGATCGCGCTCAGCAGCCTGTACGACGACCTGAACCAGAGCGGCCAGCAGCCGGCCACCCGGGTGCTCGCGTTCGAGACGGTCCCCTGCCCGGCCGAGGCCGCCGAGGCGCTCCGCGTTGCCGAGGGTGCGGCGGTGCTGCGCTTCGAGCGGCTGCGCCTGGCCAAGGGGCGGCCGATCGCGCTGATGGCCAACTGCCTGCCGGCCGAGTTGCTGCCGCAGCTGGGGCCCGGGGACCTGGAGCGCACCGGCCTGTACGGGTTGCTACGCAGCCGCGGCGTGCGCCTGCACATCGCCAACCAGACCATCGGCGCGCGCCCCGCCGACAGCCGTGAGGCCAAACTGTTGGAGCTTGCAACCGGTGCGCCGGTCCTCACCATGCGGCGCACCGCCTACGACGACGCCGGACAGCCCGTCGAGTACGGCTCACACGCCTATCCTGCGGAGCGCTACTCCTTCGAGATGAGCCTGGTCACCCGCTAGCTTCGTTGGGAGGATTCTTGATGGACAGCCGGACCGTGCGGCTCACCACCGCGCAGGCGCTGGTCCGCTTCCTGTCGGTGCAGTACAGCGAGCGTGACGGGGTCCGCCGGCGGCTGCTGCCGGCGGTGCTCGGGATCTTCGGGCACGGCAACGTCGCCGGGCTCGGGCAGGCGCTCGATCAGCACGGCGACCGGCAGGGCGCCAGCCTGCCCTACCTGCAGGCGCGCAACGAGCAGTCGATGGTGCACATGGCCGCCGCCTTCGCCAAGGAGAACCGGCGGCTCGCAACGCTGGCCTGCACCTCCTCGATCGGGCCGGGAGCGACCAACATGGTCACCGGCGCGGCGCTCGCCACCATCAGCCGCCTGCCGGTGCTGCTGCTCCCCGGCGACACCTACGCGAGCCGCCGCCAGGGTCCGGTGCTGCAGCAACTCGAGCATCCAGGGGCTGCCGATGTGAGCGTCAATGACTGCTTCCGCCCAGTCGCTCGTTACTTCGACCGCATCGTGCGCCCCGAGCAACTCGTCGCCAGCCTGCCCGAGGCGATGCGCGTGCTCACCAGCCCCAGCGAGACCGGCGCGGTGGTCCTCGCCCTGCCGCAGGACGTGCAGGCCGAGGCCTACGACTACCCCGAGGCGCTGTTCACGCCGCGCACCTGGGCGGTGGCGCGCCCGCGCCCGGAGCCCGGCCCCATCGCGGCGGCCGCCGCGATGCTCGCCGGGGCCAGCCGCCCGCTGATCATCGCCGGCGGCGGGACCCGCTACAGCGAGGCCGAGGCCGAGCTGGCCGCCCTCGCCACCGAGGCGGAGATCCCCGTGGCCGAGACATTTGGCGGCAAGGGCGCGGTCGCCGACCCGGCCTGGTGGGCGCTTGGCGGCCTCGGCGTGGAGGGCAACCCGGCCGCCAACCGCTATGCCGCCAGCGCCGACGTGGTGGTGTGCGTCGGCACGCGCCTGACCGACTTCATCACCGCTTCGCAGTCGCTGTTCCAGCACCCCGAGGTCCGCTTCATCGGCATCAACGTGAGCGCCCACGACGCCGCCAAGCAGGGCGCCTTGGAGGTCGTCGCCGACGCCCGCGAGGCCTTGGCCGCCATCTACGAGGCGCTCGCTGTCGCCGGCCGTATCCCCGCCGAGGACAAGGAGCTGCGGCAAGAGGTCGAGGGGCTGACCGGCGGCTGGCAGGCGGAGCGGGCCGCCGCCCTCGCCCCTCCCAGTGACGACGAGGACCAGACGCTCACCCAGGGCCAGCTGATCGGCGTTCTCCAGGAGGGGGCCGAGCCGGGCGACGTGCTCCTGACCGCTGCGGGCGGCCCGCCCGGCGACCTGCTCAAGGTCTGGGACGCCACCGGGGGGCGGGACTGCCACCTGGAGTTCGGCTACTCCTGCATGGGCTACGAGCTGCCCGCCACCCTCGGGGTCCGCCTGGCGCGGCCAGACAGCCGGGGCCAGGTGGTCGGGCTGATCGGCGACGGGACCTTCCTGATGCAGCCCTCCGAGCTGGTCACCGCCGTGCAGGAGGGCCTGGACGTGACCATCGTGATCAGCGAGAACCACGGCTTCCAGTGCATCCGCCGCCTGCAGATGAACCGGGTCGGCCTGCCGTTCGGCAACGAGTTCCGATCCCGCAAGGGTCCCCGCGATGGTGGCGGTCGCTTGGAGGGCGACTACCTGCAGCTCGACCTGGCGGCGGTGGCGCGTGGGCTGGGCGCCCGTGCCTGGCACGTGGACGGGGCGGCCGAGTTGCGGGCCGCGCTCGGTGAGGCACGCGGCCACCAGGGAGCTGCGGTGATCGTGGTCGAGACCGTCCCGCACCACGATCTGCCCCCGTCGGGGGTGTGGTGGGACGTGGCTCCCGCCGAGGTTTCTGCTGAGCCAGCGACCCAGCGGCTGCGCGCTGGGTACGAGGCCGACCGTTCCCGGTGGCAGCGGAGCTACCTGTAGGCTTCGGCGAAGGGAAGCCGTTTTGTGAGGAGTTGTCCATGAGAAGGGAACCAGGGCTCAAGGCTCGGCTGCGGGCGGGCGAGACGGTGGTCGGCACCTTCCTGAACCTCGGCTCGCCACTGGCGGTCGAGGTGTGCGGGCTGGCTGGCTTCGACTGGCTGCTGATCGACATGGAGCACGGCGGCGGGGGAGAGGCCACGCTGATCGCCCACCTGCTGGCCGCCGAGAACACCGGCGCCCACCCGGTCGTGCGGGTCGAGGGGCCGGCGCGGCAGCGCATCGGCAGGGTGCTCGACATGGACGCAGAAGGGATCATGGTGCCCCGGGTCGAGAGTGCCGCCGAGGCCAAGGAGATCGCCGCCCACCTGCACTTCCCGCCGCTCGGCGACCGAGGCGTGGCGGCCGGCAACCGTTTCGGCGCCTTTGCCACCCGTGCCGACTACGTCGACAGCGCGCCCGAGCGGGTCACCGGGATCGTGCAGATCGAGACCCCGGCCGGGGTCGCCGACGCCGGCGAGATCGCCGCCGTGCCCGGCATCGACGTGCTCTTCATCGGCCCCCGCGACCTGTCCCTGTCGCTCGGCATCATGGGCCAGACCAGCCACCCGGAGTTCCGCCGCGCCGTGGTCGAGGTGCGGCGCGCCTGCGACGCGGCCGGGAAGGCCACCGGCATCCTGCTGCCCGGCCCGGCGGCCGTGCCCCAGGCACTGGAGGACGGCTTCCGCTTCATCGGGGTGGGCTCCGACAGCGGATTCATCCTGGAGGGCGCCAAGGCCGCGGTCGAGTCGGTCCGCTCGGGGCTGCGGCAGGCAGCAGGAGTAGAGACCTGACATGGCTGCCGGCGCCGGGTTTGCCTCCAGGATCGCGGGTGCGCCGATCTCCTGGGGCGTCTGCGAGGTGCCCGGCTGGGGGGTCCAGCTCAGCGCTGACCGTGTCCTGGCGGAGATGCGCGCGCTGGGCCTGACCGCCACCGAACGGGGCCCGGCGGGCTTCCTGCCCGGCGATCCCGAGGAGGCCGGCGGCCTGCTGGCGCGTTCGGGCCTCCACCTGGTTGGTGGCTTTGTCCCTGCGGTGCTGCACCACGACGCCAGCGGCGACACTGAAGGCGGCACCGGCACCGGCACCGGCGCTGACGCCGAAGGCGAGGACGGCGGCGGCTGGGAGGAGGCGCTCGAACTAGCGGCGGCGGCCCTGGTCGCTGGGGGGGCCGAGGTGTTGGTGCTCGCCGCCGCCACCGGGGACAGCGGCTACGACCAGCGCAACGGGACCGGAGCGGAGCTGGGCGAGCAGGCCTGGGCGACGCTGCTCGGCAACCTCACCCGCGCCGAGGAGCGGTGCCAGGCGCACGGCCTCGCGCTCGCGCTGCACCCGCACGCCGGCACGGTGATCGAGCGCCGCGCCGAGGTCGAGCGGCTGCTGGCTGGCAGCCCGGTCAGGTTGTGCCTGGACACTGGCCATCTGCTGATCGGCGGCACCGACCCGGTCATGCTGGCCCGCTCCGTCCCTGAGCGCATCGCCCACGTCCACCTCAAGGACGTGGATGCGACCCTGGCCAAGCGGGTCGAGGCCGGGCAGGTCGGCTACACCGACGCGGTGCGCCAAGGCCTGTACCGGCCGCTCGGGCAGGGCGACATCGACCTGACGGCAATCGTCGCCGCCCTCGAGGGCAGCGGCTACAGCGGCTGGTACGTGCTGGAACAGGACACCGTCCTCACAGACGAGCCGCCACCCGGTGACGGGCCGATGGCCGACGTGCGCGCCAGCCTCGACTACCTCCGCTCACTCCCCGGCCCCTGACTCCAGCCACACCAGTTCCACGAAGGAAGACCAGGGCATGCACATTGGACTCATCGGGGCAGGACGGATCGGCGCCTTCCACGCGAGCGTCCTCATCCAGGTGCCGGGCGTCGACGCGCTGAGCATCGCCGACGCCAATCCTGACCGCTCGGCCAAGCTGGCGGCCGACCTGGGCGCCCGCTCGGCGCCGTCGGCGCAGGCGCTGCTCGACGGCGGCGTGGACGCGCTGGTCATCGCCGCCGCGACCAGCGCGCACCCGGAGTTGATCCAGCTCGGCGCCGACGCGCGGCTCCCCACCTTCTGCGAGAAGCCGCTCGCGCTCGACCTGGAGGCCGCCGACATGATCATCGAGCGGGTCCGCCGGAGCGGCATCACCCTGCAGATCGGCTTCCAGCGTCGCTTCGACGCCGGCTACCGGGAGGCCCGCCGCCGGGTCGAGTCCGGCGCGCTGGGCGGCCTCTACGTGGTGCGGCTGGCCACCCACGATCCCGAGCCGCCGCCGCCGGCCTACATCCCGGCCTCCGGCGGGATCTTCCGCGACCTCCACAGCCACGACTTCGACATCGTCCGCTGGGTCACCGGCCAGGAGGTGGAGGAGGTCTACGCCGACGGCGCCGTGCTGGCCGATCAGACCTTCGCCCGCTACGGCGACGCCGACACGGCGGTGTGCGTGCTGCGCCTGACCGGCGGGACGCTCGGCATCATGTCCGGTACCCGGCGCGACCCCCTCGGCTACGACGTGCGCATGGAGCTGTTCGGGGCCGCCGACTCGGTCGCCGTGGGGATGGACAGCCGCATGCCGCTGCGCTCGGTCGAGCCCGGCGCGCCCCCTCCCGGTCCCGCAGCGGGCTACCGCGATTTCATAGACCGTTTCGGCGCCGCCTACCGCGACGAGCTGACCACCTTCGTCGCGGTGGCCCAAGGCCTGGCCCCCAACCCCTGCAGCGGCGCGGACGCCCGCGCCTCGCTGCGCGCCGCCCTGGCCGCCGACCGTTCACGCGCCGAGCACCGCCCGGTCCGGGTCGAGGAGGTGTCGTGATGTAACCCACCGCAGTGCCCCATCCCAGGTGCTCCCGGGCACCTCTCATCAGGAGGTACGGACATGCCCGCGAGGAAGCGGCTGTTCTGGCCCGCCATGATCATCGCCTTGGTCATGGTCGTCGCCGCCGGCTGCGGTAGCAGCAAGAAGTCCACGTCGTCGTCCAGTGGCGCCAAGAAGACCGGCATCCGCATCGCTGTCGTGACCCACGGCCAGGCGTCCGATCCCTTCTGGTCGGTGGTGAAAAATGGCGTCGACCAGGCTGCCAAGGACACTGGCGCCACCGTTACCTACCAGGCCCCCGGGACCTTCGACATGGTGGCGATGAGCCGCCTGATCGACGCCGCGGTGGCCTCCAAGCCGGACGGGCTGGTGGTGTCCATCCCTGACGCCAACGCCCTCGGCCCCTCCATCAAGAAGGCGGTCGCGGCCGGCATCCCGGTGGTCTCGATCAACTCCGGCAGCGACGTCTTCCAGTCGCTCGGGGTGCTCACCCACGTTGGCCAGACCGAGTTCGAAGCCGGGCTCGGCGGCGGCGAGCGCATGGGTGCGGCCGGCGTCCGCAATGCCCTGTGCGTCAACCAGGAGGTCGGCAACGCCGCGCTCGACCTGCGCTGCAAGGGCTTCACCCAGTCCATCCAGAAGGCCGGTGGCAAGGTGAAGGTTCTGTCAGTGAACCTGGCCAACCCGACCGACACCAAGCAGCGCATCACCAACGCCATCCGCGCGGACTCCAGCATCGACGGCGTCTTCACCCTCGGCCCGACCGGGGCCAGCCCGGCGCTGTCGGCGCTGCAGGCCGCGAACCTGCTCAGCAAGATCAAGCTGGCGACCTTCGACCTGTCCCCGGACGTCCTGCAGGCGATCAGCGACGGCAAGATGCTGTTCGCCATCGACCAGCAGCAGTACCTCCAGGGCTACCTGCCCATCGTGTTCCTCTCGCTCTACAAGCAGTTCGGGCTGATGCCGGGCGGCGGCAACGCCATCCTCACCGGCCCCGCCTTTGTCACCAAGGACAATGCGGCACAGGTCATCGACCTCAGCAAGAAGGGCATCCGCTAGCGGCGAGCGTCCAGGCCGGCGGGTCCGGGACCGGGGCCGGCACTTCCCGAGCCCGGGCCTCCGGCCGAGGCGTCGAAGGGTTGAGACAAGGAGCGGGGACATGGCTGTCACCGACGTGGCCCCCGGCATGCGGGCAGACGAGCGCATGCGGCGGGCCGGGCTCCTCAGGCGTCTGCTGAACCGTCCCGAGCTGGGCGCGGCCGGCGGCGTCGTCATCGTCTGGGTGATCTTCGCGGTCATCGCCGGCGACCGCGGCTTCCTCGGCACCAGCGGCACCGCCAGCTACCTGGAGGTCGCCTCCGAGCTGGGCATCCTCGCGGTGCCGGTGTCGCTGCTGATGATCGCCGGCGAGTTCGACCTGTCGATCGGGTCGATCGTCGGCGCCAGCGGCATGGCGATCGCGCTGCTGGACGTGCAGTACCACTGGCCGCTGTGGGCGGCGATCCTGGCGGCGGTGGCGTTCTCGCTGCTGATCGGGTTCCTGAACGGCCTGGTGGTGGTCAAAACCAGGCTGCCGTCGTTCATCGTGACTCTGGCGAGCCTGTTCATCTTCCGTGGCGTCACCATCGCCGTCACCCGCCGCATCACCGGCCGCACCGAGCTGGGCGGGATCGACATCAGCAGCGTCCGTGTCCTGTTCGCAGGGCACGTCGACGCCTACTCGGCCTCGATCCTATGGTGGCTCGGGATCGCCGTGCTGGCCACCTGGGTGCTGCTGCGCACCCGCGTCGGGAACTGGATCTTCGGGTCGGGCGGCGCGGCCGAGGCAGCCCGCAACATCGGCGTCCCGGTCAACCGCGTGAAGATCGGCCTGTTCATGACCACCGCCTTCGCGGGCTGCCTGCTGGCCATCATCGACCTGGTCAAATTCGCCAGCGCGGACGTGCTGCGCGGCACCCAGCTCGAGTTCCAGGCGATCATCGCGGTGGTGATCGGCGGCACGCTGCTCACCGGCGGTTACGGCTCGGCAGTTGGAGCGGTGTTCGGCGCGCTCATCTTCGGCATGGTCCAGCAAGGGATCGTGATCACCGGTGTGGACGCCGACTGGTTCCAGGTGTTCCTTGGCGGGATGCTGATCCTGGCCGTGCTGGTCAACAGCTACATCCGTCGCAAGGCTGCGGAGGCGAGACGATGACGGCTCCAGCTACCAATGGCGACCTGCCGCTGCTCGAGGTCGACGGCATCTCCAAGTACTTCGGCACGGTGATCGCGCTGCAGGACATCTCCATGGGCGTGCGGGCCGGCGAGGTCATGTGCGTGCTCGGTGACAACGGCGCCGGCAAGTCCACGCTCATCAAGATCCTCTCCGGCGTGCACCAGCCAGACGAGGGCCACTACCTGATCGAGGGCGAGAAGGTGCGCTTCGCCTCCCCCCGCGACGCGCTCGCCCGCGGGATCGCCACCGTCTACCAGGACCTGGCCATGATCCCGCTGCTCAGCATCTGGCGGAACTTCTTCCTCGGCTCGGAGCCGACCAAGGGGTGGGGGCCGCTCAAGCGCTTCGATGTGGGCTTCGCCCAGCAAACCTCGCGCGACGAGCTCTGGAAGATGGGCATCGACGTGCGCGACACCGCCCAGCCGGTCGGCACCCTGTCGGGTGGTGAGCGCCAGTCGGTCGCCATCGCGCGGGCGGTCTACTTCGGCGCCAAGGTGCTGATCCTTGACGAGCCCACCTCGGCGCTCGGAGTGAAGCAGGCTGGGGTGGTGCTGCGCTACATCGTGCAGGCCCGCGCCCGCGGCCTCGGGGTCATCTTCATTACGCATAACCCGCACCACGCCTATCCGGTGGGGGATCGCTTCACCCTGCTCAACCGGGGCCGCAGCTACGGCACCTTCGCCAAGGTCGAGCTGTCCCGCGAGGAGCTGGTGCAGATGATGGCCGGCGGCCGCGAGCTGGAGGAGCTGAGCCACGAGCTGGACGAGTTCGCCCAGGCCGACGCCGACGGGGCCTCCGGCGCGGAGGCCGAAGCGCTGCAGCGTGCCGCCCAGGAACTGGGAGACGAAGCCAAAGGCTCGTGAGCGAACAAATCTGCGGCTGACAGCTGTGCTGTCGGATGCGCGGCAAGGTGGCCGGGCGAGGGTGAGGGCAACCGCCCCCGCCCGAAAGGACCCCCAGCCATGCCCGGTCCTGTGCCGAGCCCGACGGTGTTCGCGTTGCTGGACGCCGAATGGGCCACCTTGGCCCGCACCCTGGTCCCCGCCTGCTGGCACGACCAGCCCGCGCTGGCCCCACACCGCACCCTCGCTGACCTGCTCCAGGTCACCGAACGGCGTGGCGACCCGGCCCAGAGCGATCATGTGCTCGCCGCGCTGGCAGGACTTGCCGCCCACTCCGCCAACCCCCACCCGCTGGCGGGCCGTACCCTGCTGCAGATGCTGCTGCCCGGCGCCAAGGCCCTGGCCCGCCGCCTGGCCTGGCTCGGCGACCCGGCTGAGCGGGCCGCCGCGGTTACCGCCTGCCTGTACGAGCAGATCCGCGCCTACCCGATCGCCCGCCGGCCCGCCCGCATCGCCGCCAACCTCCTTGCCGACACCCACCAGCGGCTCCTGCGCGCCAACCCCAGGGCCCCCCACCGCCAGGCTCAGGAGGTGTCACTGGATGCGCTGGTCGCCTTGGGCGAGCCAGCGGTGCCGCCGGCGGCAGCCGTGGACCCCTCGCCGGCCGAGGCGTTGCTCGGGCTGCTTGCCTGGGCGGTCAACGGCGGGCATCTGACCCCGGCCCAGGCGCGGCTGATCGGCCAGAGCCGCATCGCCGACGTGCCCTGCCAGCAGCTGGGCGCGGGCGTCGGACTCGGCGCTCACAGTCTGCGGCGCCGTCGCCAGCGCGCCGAGCACGCCCTGGCGCAGGCAGCCAGCGGTGCCCTGGCGGAGGAGGACCTCTCCGCGCTGGTCCGCCGTGGAAGTCGGCCCGATCGAGTATCTCGAAGATCTTGTCTTATTTATCGCGATGCCTTATTGTGACCGCCCCGCACGTATCCGTGTTCGCGCGGGAGGGGCTCTAACTGCATGACAGCAAGTGATGTGGCCGGAATTGACCAAGCATCTCTCCCGATCAGGGATACAGCGAATGCGTCAAGAGATTGACAGACGGATGCGGTTAGGCTCCTCACCTTCTGGTTGCGAGGGGCCAATGGCTTAACCAGTTGGCGTAGCCAATAGCCGTGTAGGGCCGTAGGTGAAGAGTCTGGCGACGATCGTGAGGAGAACGATGAACGTCGGCATGGTGTCGACACGATTCGCAGGAACTGACGGGGTGAGCCTGGAGACGGCCAAGCTGGCCGAGGTCCTGGAGTCAGAGGGCCACCAGGTCGTCTGGTTCGCCGGTGAGCTGGGCAAGCGCTTCCGGCCCGGCATCACCTGCCCGCTGGCGCACTTCGAGCATCCCATCAACCGCCGCCTGGAAGCGGCCTTCTTCCGCGGCGAGGCTGCCCCGCCCTACATGATGGCGACGCTGCGGGCGCTCACCTGGAAGCTCAAGAAGGCCCTGCGCCAGTTCCTCGCCGAGTTCGACGTGGACGTGGTCGTTGCCCAAAACGTGCTGTGCCTGCCGATGCAGCTGCCGCTGGGCGTGGCACTCAGCGAGACGCTCACCGAGACCGGCCTGCCGGCTGTCGGCCACCACCACGACTTCGGCTGGGAGCGCGACCGCTTCAGCAACGGCCACGACCCGCGCCTGCTCCACAGCAACTTCCCCCCGGCGCTGCCCAACCTGCGCCACATGGTCATCCAGTCGGCCGCCAAGCAGGAGCTGCGCCGCCGCAAGGGCCTGGACGCCACCGTGCTGCCCAACGTCATGGACTTCGAGCGCGGCCCGGCCACAGCCCCCGACGGCGACGCCTTCCGTGCCGCCGCCGGCCTCAATGGGCGCGACCTGGTGCTGCTGCAGCCCACCCGGGTGGTCCCACGCAAGAGCATCGAGACCACCCTGCAGCTCGCCCACGAGCTGGCCGACCCGGCCGTCAAGGTGGTCGTCACCCACGACGACGGCGACGAGGGCCCCGACTACGGCCGCTTCCTGCGAAGTGAGGCCGAGCGGCTCGACGTCGACCTGCGCTTTGTCCCGACCCGGGCCGAGCCGGCCGACTCCTCCGACCGGCCCCTGCTGGCCGACGCCTATGGCGCCGCCAACCTGGTCGCCTATCCGAGCCTGATCGAAGGGTTCGGCAACGCGCTGCTGGAAGCGCTGTTCTACCGCTGCCCGGTGCTGGTCAACCGCTACCCGGTCTACGCCCGCGACATCGGCCCGACGGGGCTGCGCTGCATCGAGATCGACGACTGCGTGGTGACCCCCGAGGCGGTCAAGGAGGCCGCCGCCTGCCTGGAGAACCCAGACGCCTGGCAAGCGGTGGTCGACCGCAACTACGAGATCTGCCTCGGCGCCTTCTCCTACAGGGTCATCCGCGAGCGCTTCCTGCCGCTGCTCCCCTGCCGCAGCGCCGAGCTGGCTGAGGTGGGCTAGGGCGATCAGGCGAGGCGTTCCAGGACGGTGCCGTCGGTGGCGACCGCGAAGGCGGTGGGGACCACCGTGACGTGGTAGCGGCGTGCCAGGTCGGGGTGGCGTGACACGTCGACCAGCAGCA
>Ga0137385_10005364_pt1 | contig 11252 bp, 9 predicted proteins | sample SagtaG_FD_104921 | JGI IMG/M metagenome (GOLD analysis project Ga0137385, IMG submission 104921) | Vadose zone soil microbial communities from Sagehorn Ranch, Mendocino, California, USA - Sage2_R_80_16 metaG | ecosystem: Environmental > Terrestrial > Soil > Vadose zone | place: USA: California...
GGCTTCATGCCGTGCACGGTCATCAGGCCGCGCATCGAGGTGCCGTAGCGCTTGTAGTAATCCTTCTGCAGACGGAACGCCTCTTCCTGCGTGATCTTGAGGTAGCCTGCAATGTAGTCGCGAATGCGCTCGTCTACCTGCTGCCAGAGGTTGACGTGATGCGGATAGAGCGTGTTGTCGAGGTCGAACACCCAGGTCTCCACGTGACCGAAGGCGCGCGGCGTGGGACGGGCTGAGGAATTCATGACGCGGCTTGGTCGCTGATCACGTTCCTGAGCGGCCGGTCGAACGCCAGGATGACGGCGCTGGCAATCAAGGCGATGCCGGCGATCATCAGGAAGAACGTCGTCTTGTCCATGCTGCTCCAGAAGCTGCCGAGCCAGCCGGCGATAAGATTGCCGGTGAAACTCGTCGCCAGCCATAGTCCCATCAGCATCGAGACCATGCGCGCCGGTGCGACCTTCGACACCAGCGAGAGTCCGATCGGCGACAGGTAGAGCTCGCCGAGGGTGATGACGACGAAATATGCAAGCAGCCACAGCCAGCTCGCTTCGTCGCCTGCCGCCTGCCAGGCGGCGGCGACCATGATCAGGTTGGCCAGCGTCACGCCGAAGCAGCCGATCGACATCTTGGTGACGGTCGAGGGCTCCCTGCCGCGCCTGGCCTGCCACGCCCATAGCGCAATGATGAAGGGCGTGAAGACGAAGATCAGGAACGGGTTGAAGGCCTGGAACCAGGTGATCGGGATTTCGCCGTGCCAGAGGATGAGATTGATCGTGCGGTCGGTATAATCGTCGGCCCACAGCACAATGGTGTTGCCTTGCTGCTCGTAGGTTGCCCAGAACAAGGTCGTCGGCACGAACAGCGCGATCAGCGCCAGGATGCCGCGCCGTTCGTTGCGATCGAGCGGCTTGTGCTCGATCCCTGCAGCCATGGCCTTGTGCAACTCGTCCGGCGGCAGGGTGGGCATGGCATAGAGATAGATTGCGAGCGCGATCGTCATCCCGACGCCGGCGGCGGTGAATCCGTAATGCCAGCCCAGTTCTTCGCCGAGCGTCCCGCAAACGAGGGGCGCGAGAAACGCGCCGAGATTGATGCCGACATAGAAGATCGAATAGGCGCGATCGCGGCGCGGGTCGCCGGGCGCATAGAGTCCGCCCACCTGCGCCGACATATTCGGCTTGAACGCTCCATTGCCCAGAATGAGCATGGTCAAGGCGATGAGGAACAGCGGCTCGAAAGCCATCATGAAATGGCCGATCGCCATCATCGCCGCGCCGAGGAGGATCGTGCGATGCTGGCCGAGCACGCGGTCGGCGAGCATGCCGCCGAACACCGGCGTGAGGTAGACGAGCCCGGTATAGAGCCCATAGACGTGCGAAGAGAAGGGCTGCACGCCGAGCGGCCCCGACATCGATTCGAACAGGTATCTGAGCGCGCCGAGCCCGATCACGTTGTCGGCATGCCCGGGCAGCAACAGCAGCTTCACCATGTAGAGGACGAGCAGGGCGCGCATTCCGTAATAGGAGAAGCGCTCCCACATCTCGGTCGCGAACAGGAAGGTCAGTCCGCGCGGGTGGCCGAAGAGGTCGTTCGCGGCTTCGGTCGTGTGACGACGTTGCTCGGCAGTTGAAAAGGCCATGATGCGACGCTGCTGCCGTTCCTGAGCCATTGCCGGCTTGACGCGGCCAGTCAAAGCTTCTCCGCCGGCGGGCTTGCTACCGCGGCGGAAGCGCGCGACCCTAGAACGCGTCTCGCGTCGGCGTCAAACCGCGCAGTCGGGGAGCAGCCGGCGACCGCGGTCGTGGTCGCGGGCGCAGGGCGGCGTTTCGTACACTTGACGCTGCCCGCGATCTGCGAAAAACGCTGGGGGCGAGAAATAACAGCGGAGGAATGCCCATGACCGGGTTCAAGCGCGCCGTGCTGGGGGTCGGATTAGCGGCGTTGGTTGTGATCGCCGCGCAGTCGGCAAGAGCACAAGGCGATGCCGCGGCGAACTTTCCCAACAGACCAATCCGCTTGATCGTCGGTTTCGCGGCCGGCGGCGGCAACGATCTTTTCGCGCGCCTCGTCGGGCAGAAGCTGTCGGACAACATCGGACAACCCGTGATCATCGAGAACAAGCCTGGTGCCGGCGGCCGAATCGCGGTCGAGTACGTCAAGAACCAGCCCGCGGATGGATACACGATCATGGTGGCCGCGAGCGGCCAGATGGCAATCGCGGCGGCGATCTATCCCAAATTGTCCTATCATCCGACCCGCGACTTCCTGCCGCTGACCATGATCGCGTCGTTTCCGCTGATCCTCGCCGGCCCGGCCAACGACACGATCAAGTCGGTCAAAGACCTCGTCGCCTACGGCAAGGCCAATCCCGACAAGTCCAATTACGCCACCTCCTCGCCGGCCTTCACCATCACCACCGAGCTGTTCAAGCTGAAGACCGGAATGCCGGGCGTGGCGGTGCCCTACAAGAGCAGCAACGAAATGATGCTCAGCGTCGCCGGTGGGAACACGCTGTTCTCCATCGCCGACGGCCCGCCCACGATGCCGCTGGTGCAGGGCGGCAAGATCCGCGCCCTCGCAGTGACGGGATCGGAGCGCTCCTCGGAACTCCCGGACGTGCCGAGCATGGCGGAGGCAGGCTATCCGGAGGTGAATATCGGCCTCTGGAGCGGCGTATTCGTCTCGGCCAGCACGCCGCCTGCGATCGCGCACAAGCTCGATACGGAGTTGCGGCGCGCGCTGGCCGATGGCGGGGTGCGCGAGAAGCTCAAGGCGATGGCGGTCAACCCCGGCGGCGGTCCCGGCGAGGAGTTCCGCAAGAAGATCGATGGCGACATCAAGGTCTTTGCCGACGTCGTCAAGGCCGCCAATCTGAAATTCGAGGAGTAGGATTCGCTCCCTCGCGGCCGCAGCGAACGCACGCCATGCGACGGAAGTCGAAGATCGATGCTGCGAAAAAAGGCTTTCGTCGGCGGCAGCCTGTGCTAGGACGGGCGCAGGGGCGATGCCTGTCCTGGAGAGGGCATCGTGCAGCTCATCTTCTACTACGTCGGCTTCATGGCGCTCGGCGATGTCGCCGACTATCTCATCGGGCTCCTGGTCGAGCGCGTTTGGCCGCAGGCGAGCCTGCTGATCTTTTTGGCGCTCTACTTTGTCTTCCTGTGGATCGCTTGGCTGCTGGCGGTGAAGATGACCGAGCCAAAAGCCAGCAAACAAGGCGCAAGCTGATATTCGCTATCTTCCTTGCCGAAAAACGCGTGCCGCTTTGCTGCGGTGCACCCCAAGCGCATTCCACGGCTTTCGCCGCTGAATTCGATCGCCGATGGTGCAAGCGTGCGCGCGCCCGCACCTGTGCAAAGCGGGGATGAATATCTTGCCGCGGTGGAACGGTCTCCAGACTTGCGTTAAGTTTTGGACTGCTCGGGTGACCACGCGGGCGAAGAGTAGAGCACGGAGTGCAAGCTCTGCCGCGCCGCCCCACGATGCGCCTCCGACATGTGGCGCCCGAGCGCCAAATCTTTGTCGACAAAGTCGCACGCGGCGCCGGTTTAAAAACTGGCGCGGCGTGCGCTCGCGCTACACGTCGAGCATCTCCTCGTCCGCGAACTCCGCCCGCTCCTGGATGAACTCGAAGCGCGCTTCCGGCTTGTTGCCCATCAGGCGCTCGACCGAGCTGTCGGTTTTCTTGCGTTCGTCATCGACCACCACGACGCGCAACAACGTGCGCTTCTTCGGGTCCATGGTGGTCTCCTTGAGCTGATTAGCCATCATCTCGCCGAGCCCCTTGAAGCGGCCGATCTCGACCTTGGCGTTGGCGTGGAATTCCTTTTTCAGCAGCTCATCCTTGTGCTTGTCGTCGCGTGCGTAAAAATTCTTGCCCCCATGGCTCAAGCGGTAGAGCGGTGGCACCGCGAGATAGAGGTGGCCGTTATCGATCAGCTTCGGCGTCTGCCGGTAAAAGAAGGTGATCAACAGCGAGGCGATATGGGCGCCGTCGACGTCGGCGTCCGTCATCACGATCACCTTCTCGTAGCGTAGATCCTCGTCGCGATAGTGCGCGCCGGTCCCGCAGCCGAGCGCTTGCATCAGGTCGGCGAGTTGCTGGTTCTGGGCAAGCTTGTCCTTGCCGGCGGATGCGACGTTGAGGATCTTGCCGCGCAACGGCAGCACCGCCTGCGAGGCGCGATCCCGCGCTTGTTTCGCCGAGCCGCCGGCCGAATCGCCCTCGACGATGAATATCTCGGCGCCCTGGGCGGCGGTATTGGTGCAGTCGGCGAGCTTGCCGGGAAGGCGCAGCTTGCGCACCGCGGTCTTGCGCGCGTTCTCCTTCTCTTGGCGGCGGCGGATGCGCTCCTCCGCGCGTTCGATCACGAAGTCGAGGAGCTTGTTGGCCTGCGTGGGATTGGCGGCGAGCCAGTGGTCGAATGGGTCCCTGATGGCGTTCTCGACGATGCGCGTTGCTTCGCCGGTTGCGAGCCGATCTTTGGTCTGGCCCTGAAATTCGGGCTCGCGGATGAACACCGAGACCATGCAGGCGGCGCCGTTCATCACGTCGTCGCCAGTCACCGCTCCCGCGCGCTTGCCTTGGCCCACGCGCTCGGCATGGTCCTTGATGCCCTTCAAGAGCGCGCCACGCAGACCCGATTCGTGCGTGCCGCCGTCTGGCGTCGGGATCGTGTTGCAATAGGAGGAGAGGAATCCGTCGCTGTCGGCGGTCCATGCGACCGCCCATTGCGCCGCGCCGTGGACGCCGATCTTGCCCGCGCTGCCGGTGAAGATGTCCGGGTGGACCAGGGCGGCGCCGTTGATGGCCGCGGACAAATACTCCTTGAGCCCGTCGGCGAAATGGAAGGTGGCTTCCTCCGGCACATCCTCCACCCCACGCAGGAGCTCCTTGGCGCAGGACCAGCGGATCTCCACGCCGCCGAACAAATAGGCCTTGGAGCGCGCCATCTTGAAGACGCGTTCCGGCTTGAAATGCGCCTTCGCGCCGAAGATGTCGGGATCGGGCCGGAAGCGTACCTTGGTTCCGCGCCGGTTGGGGACGCGGCCGAGCTTTGCCAGCTTGCCTTTCGGCTTGCCGCGCTCGAACACCATGCGGTGTAGCGTCTGCTCGCGCGCGACCTCGACCTCCATGCGCTCGGACAGCGCGTTGGCGACGGAGACGCCGACGCCATGCAGGCCGCCCGACGTCCCATACACCTTCGAGTCGAACTTTCCCCCCGCGTGCAACGTGCACATGATCACTTCGAGCGCGGATTTGTTCTTGAACTTCGGGTGCGGATCGACGGGAATGCCGCGCCCGTTGTCGGTCACGCTGACGAAGCCGTCGGCCTCCATCTCGACCTCGATGAAGCTCGCGTGCCCGGCGAGCGCCTCGTCCATGGAATTGTCGATCACCTCCGCGAAAAGGTGGTGCAGCGCCTTTTCGTCGGTGCCGCCGATATACATGCCCGGACGCCGTCGCACCGGCTCGAGGCCTTCGAGCACCTCGATGTCGCGGGCGGTGTAGCGGGTCTCGGCTGCGCTCTTGGGCCTGCCAGCGCGCGCTGCCTTGCTGGAGACGCGGCGCGGAGCGGCCTCGGGCAAATCCGAGAACAGGTCCTTGCCCGAATTTTGGGCGGGAGTGTTGGCTGCTGCTTTAGCCATTTTGGCCATGCGTCTCATGACTGGCGAGGGGCAAACGAATCAACTGTGACTATGCCACGGCCGTGGCCGCAGCGTGACACCGGCATTCAGCCCCAGCGCGACCGCGCAGCTTCATATGGTCGAACCTTACCATCAATTCAACTTGATGCCGTCGGATGGCCGTTGACTCGCCAGATATTCGCCCGATCCTCTTGCCAAAACTTTACCGAAGCCGAGAGGAGGTCGCCATGTTCGATTTCAACCGCCTGCTGAACGCGCTGTCATCCCGCGCCGGCAGCACCGCCCAATTCCAGCGGATGCTCGAGTGGAAGCTGTTGCGCGGCAGTCACGAATTTCCAGGACCGGACGGCGGGACCTGCGTCAACGAGGCGGCGATCGTCGCCGCCGGCTATCCTTATCGCGCGATCTACCGCGCCAAGGATTTGCCGGCCTCCTTCTCGCGTCCAATTGCGCTGTTTGCGCTGTGCCTCAACGACACTCTCGACGACGAATTGCGCCAAGAGCTGCTGATGCCGTTCGTCACGCGTCTTGCCGGGTCCGCAGATACGCCCAAGATCGAGATGATGCGGGCGGAGCTCATGCTCAAGCGGACCGCGGCCGAAGTTCTGGCGCCAGCGCTCGCGCGGTCAGGTTACCCCGAAATCGCGGAACGATGTCGGTCGCTTCGCACGCCCACCGAGCTAGTGGCAATCGCGCGATGCCTGCGCAGCTGCGATACTTCCGCGCTCCACCGGCCGCTCGCCTCCGCTCTCGAACACGCGGCCGATGCCGGCCGACACTGGCTGTCGGGTTTGCCGAGCGAGGTTGTGTTCTGCACATTCTCCGCGATACGGGAAATCGCCTCGCTCGAAGGCGATCGTGCCGTCGAAACGGTCTATCGACGAGCAGCCGCGATCCTCGACGCGGCAATCGACGTCGGAAAGCAGGCGGACGCCACCGGCAGGGATGTGGTCGCGAAACGGAGGGCTGCAGCCAAGCGGACATCGTCCACGGCGGCGCATCGGGGAGAGGCACTCGCAGCCTGAACATGAGGATAGCGCCGCAGGCGGTCTGGTCTTGTCGAGCAAGCCGCGCTAGACCCGGGCTGGTAACCGGGCCGCCTCCCACATGTTCGAGAGCCTCGAAGCTCACGCCCAACAAGTGGTGGAGTTTGTGCGTGTCCACGAGGCGTGGGCGGCGCCCGTTGTTTTTGCGCTCGCCTTCGGCGAATCGCTTGCATTCATTTCCTTGCTCGTCCCGGCCTGGGCGGCGCTGGTTGGGATCGGCGTTCTGATCAGCTCCGGCAATCTCAATTTCTGGCCGGTTTGGGTTGCGGGTTCGATCGGAGCCGCGCTCGGTGACTGGCTCTCTTACTGGATCGGCGTAAAGCTTGGACCACCAGTCGCGCACATGTGGCCGCTGTCGCGCCATCCCGAACTGCTGCCGAAAGGCGAAGCGTTCGTGAAGCGCTGGGGCGTGCTTGCGATCTTCGTCGGCCGTTTCTTCGGACCATTGCGCGCCTCGGTCCCGCTGGTCGCCGGCATTTTCCGGATGCCCTCGTGGCAATTCCAGACCGCGAACTTCAGCTCGGCGTTCGTTTGGGCTGCGGTGCTGCTCACCTTGGGCGACGTGGTGAGCAAGGTTCTCAGGTGGGTCTGGAGGTAGTCGAACGATCAGGCCTCAGGCATCAGGGGTCACACAGGGTTGCGCTGCTCCCGACCCCTGCCCCTGATCACGGACCCCGTCATTCGTTGAGCTTACGAAGCACCGCGCCGACGATGTTGCAATAATCGTCGGTCCACACCCATTGGCTTGGGTCAGGCACCTTGAGCGCCCAATCCCGCGCCTGCGCGAGGGCGCCGAAGTCCTCCTCGCTGCGCGCAACCGCCACCACCGTGGCGACGAATTTGTACGGATTGGCCGCCTCGTCGAGGTCGGAACTGTCGCTGACGCGCGCGATCAGGCCATTCGCCGCGGCGATGCCGGCGACCACCGAGGCGAGCTCGAGGTGCCGGTTCGACACGTGCATGACCACCATGCCGTGAGTGCTGAGCTTCTTGAGGTAGATCGCCATGGCTTCGCGCGTTTGAGCAGATGGATGGGGATCGCGTCGGGGGAGAAGGCGTCGACGATGATGAGGTCGTAGGCGCCGTCGGGCGCTTCGGCGAGCGTCAGCCGCGCATCGCCGAGGATGATCGGCACGTCCGGCCGACACACCCACAGAAAGCTGAACAGATATGGGTCGCGAGCAATGCGGATAACGGCGGGGTCGATCTCGTAATAGTGCACGGTATCGTCCGGCGCGGCGCGGCAGGCCAGCGAGCCTGCGCCGAGCCCTATCACCGCAAAGCGGATCGGCCGGTCGACGCGCGCCCGCACCGCCGCGAAAGTCTCCGAGATGGCGGAACCGTCCCAGTAATAAAGCAGCAGCTCTGGCGGATCGATCGCGGCCAGTCGACCATCGGCTTCGCGGATGCGCTGGCCGCCGTGCAGCGTGGTCCCGTGCTGGAGGAGACGGAAATGGCCGTCCGCGGTCTCCGTGATCTTGGCGACGCCGAAGAAACTGCGCACGGACACCGCACCGGCTTGCTCGACGATGCTGTGGTTCACCAGAAGGATGAAGGCGATGACCGCGGCGAACGGCAATGGCGCACGCCAGAACAGCACGCTCGCGGCCAAGAACGCGCCCACGGTCCAGTTGAAGGCGGTCTCGCCGAGCACGATCGGGTATAGCGCGCAGACGATGAGGACGAGCACCGCGGCCGCAAGGCCGCCGAAGAGGAGGTAGCGCCGACGGCGGTCGTCCGGCAAGGCGAGGCCCGGCCGGCACAGCACCGCTAGCGCAATCAGGATCGGGTATTCCGCCACCCAGTCGAACACATGGGGCGCGATCAATCCGGCCGCGATGCCGCCGATCACGCCGCCCGTCGATATCCAGAGATAGAAGGCAGTGAGGTATCTGGGCGCTGGCCGCGTGCGCGCCAGCTCGCCATGGCACATCAACGCGTTGACGAAGAAAACCGAGAGGTGCACGGCAAGCAGCCCGACGATGGTCTTGACCGGATCGAAGATGATCACGGCAACGAGCGCAATGATGAACGCCGGTTGCACGGCAACCACGAGCCAGTGCGGGACGATCGGCCGGCGCGCAAACACGATGACGAAGGTCAAGAGATAGAGCGCAAGCGGAAGGACCCAAAGGAGCGGCACCGCCGCCACATCGGTCGAAATGTGCGCCGTCACCGCGACGAGGAGGCCGGCGGGCACCGCCGCGAGCGCGACCCAGAAGCCGGCATCCTTCCAGGTCGGAGGCGTATCCGCGGCGCCGCCGGCACGCGCATCTTCGTCCGGCGCGCGCCATCGCAGCGCCCCGCAGGCGGCGAGCAGCGCAATGAGGAAGCAAAAGCCGATCGACCACGACCATGCTTGATCGCCCAATCGCACGAAGGGCTCGATCACGATCGGATAGGACACGAGCGCGAGGAAGCTTCCAACATTGCTGGCGGCATAGAGGAAGTACGGGTCTTTGGCGGCAGGGTGATCTGTGCGCGCGAACCAGGCCTGCAACAACGGACTGTTGGCGGCGAGCGCAAAAAACGGCAGGCCGATCGAGGCCGTGAACAATCCGATCAGCCAGAGCGCGTGCGCGGCCGCTGGCGGGCGGTCCCAGCCGGCGGCGATCGACAGCGGCAGCGCGAACGCAGCGGCGATCATCACCGCCAGGTGGAGCGTAACCGACACGCGACCGCCGGCGTAGCGCGTGAGCCAGTGGGCGTAGGCGTAGCCCGCGAGCAGCGCGGCCTGGAAGAACACGATCGCCACCGACCACACCGACGGCGCGCCGCCAAAACGGGGCAGCACCATCTTGGTGAACATCGGCTGCACCATGAACACCAGCGCGGCACTGAGGGTGATGGCCGCGGTGAACGTTGCGAGCAGCAAGGCGCGTCCGGACATCGCGTCCGGCGTCGGTTCCGTCGCTGGCTGGTCGGCGATCCCCATGCCCTAGCCTTATCGCGTTGCGGTGGTGGGCGGAATAGTCGGTGCTTCGATCATCGTCCATGGCTGAGCCGCACCGGGGGCCGCATGGGCGCTGGTCGGGACTATTCGCCGCGATGGCAGCGCGGCGCACGGGTAGTTCTCAACGCGAGCCATTGGCGCTAGGATCTCGCCGTCGGTATTGACCAACGACACAACAGTGTCACGACCTACGCCGTGCGGGCCGCCATCATGCACCATCCGCGGCGACGTCTTTGCCGAGAAAGGCCGTGACCAGAAAACGATTGATCAGGAGGAACGCCATGACTGAACTCACCCGCCGCAGCCTGCTCACGGGGACCGTTGCGACCACGGCCGCCGCGGCTGTTCCACTGGCCACGAGCTTTCCAGCGCGCGCGGCGGCTCCGCCCGCCGGCACGCAGGCGCCGGGCTGGTACCGCTACAAGGTCGGCAGCTTCGAGATCACCGTGGTGACCGATGGCGTGAACCGCTTCAAATTCCCGGACAACATAGTGGCCAATGCCAAGCGCGAGGACGTCAATTCCGCGCTCGCGGCGGCGCACTTGCCGTCGGACATTTTTGTCACCCCCTACAATCCGATCGTCGTCAATACTGGACACAAGCTCGTGGTTATCGACACCGGCCTGGGCGAGGCGGGGTTCAATGCGAGCAAGGGGGCGAACGGCCAGTTCTTGACCAATCTCGCCGCCGCCGGCATCGATGCCAAGGCGATCGATGCCGTCATCATCTCGCACTACCACGGCGACCACGTGAACGGCTTATTGAAGGCCGACAATTCGCTCGCCTTTCCCAATGCCGAGATTCTGGTGCCGGCAGCTGAACACGCGTTCTGGATGGACGACGGCGAGATGAGCCGCGCGCCCAAGGGCCGCATGGAGGACCTGTTCAAGAACAATCGCCGCGTCTTTGCCGGCGAGGTGGTGAAGCGACTGCGGACCTATGACGAAGGCAAGGAGGTCGTCGCCGGCATCACGGCGGTCGGCACCCACGGCCATTCCGCCGGCCACAATTCCCATGTCGTGTCGTCCGGATCGAGCACGGTCTACGTCCAGGCCGACGTCACCCACGTGCCGTTCCTGTTCGCGCGCAATCCCGGCTGGCATGCCTTCTATGACCAGGATCCGATCATGGCGGAAGAAACCCGCCGCAAGGTCTACGACATGCTGGTGGCGGAAAAGATGCTGCTTCAGGGCTTCCACTATCCGTTCCCCTCGCTCGCCTATGTCGAGAAGAGTGGATCGGGCTATCGCGAGATTCCGGTGCCCTGGAATCCGACGATCTGAACGCCTCGGCCGCTCCGCCGCGCATCCTGCCGCGGCTGAAATAACGTGGCATAGCTGGCTTCAGCCCGCGGGTGCGCGCGTACGCGCTTGACGGACGCCGGCTTGGCGTCTATAGCGGCCGCCCATGACGATGACCGCCCGCAGCGCATTGTTGCGACGCCGCCGCGCCCGCGCGGCACGGGCACGCGATCGCGTGTGATCGTCACCCGTGCCGCCGGAGTCGGCTCCGCGGCACATCTTGTCGACCCCCGCGTCATGACCGAGCTCCGGCAGCCTCTCGCATCGGAGCACGACCATGTACGTCCATCCTGCCTTCAA
>Ga0137385_10005372_pt1 | contig 11244 bp, 10 predicted proteins | sample SagtaG_FD_104921 | JGI IMG/M metagenome (GOLD analysis project Ga0137385, IMG submission 104921) | Vadose zone soil microbial communities from Sagehorn Ranch, Mendocino, California, USA - Sage2_R_80_16 metaG | ecosystem: Environmental > Terrestrial > Soil > Vadose zone | place: USA: California...
CCCCGCCGAGCCGACCGTGAGCCGGCTGCAGCGCGTGCACCGCCTCGCGAACGGGGCCGTCAGGCCCCTTCCGGCCAGTGCCCAGTCAACCTATGGAAGAGGCATCATGTCCGAAGAGAACGAGTCCCTGGTGCGCACGGCCTATGCGGCCTACGGCCGGGGCGATATCACGAGCATGCTGGAACTCGTCCACCCCGACCTGGAGTGGACCTACCTCGATCCCAGTTTCGAGAACCCGGAACCGGAGACCTGCCACGGCCTTGAGCAGTTGCAGCAGGTCCTGGAACGCCGCGCCGGGCAGGGCGTGAGGTCAGAAGTTGAGGAGATCGCCTCCGGCGGCGACATGGTCATGGTGGTCGTCCACACGCCGGGCATCGATCAGCAGCGGGCACGGCAGGCCGACAACCGCAACTACCTGGTCCTGACGCTGCAGCAAGGTCAGATCACCGCCATGCGTGCCTGCCGGGACCGTGAGGAGGCACGCGGTTTCGCGGGCCTGAGCTAGTTTCGGATCACGGCGCCCGGTGGTTGGCTGGGCCATGAGGAGTTGTCGATGCAGGTAACCGTGCTCTCGGTGCCCGGCTGCCCGAACGTGGCGCTGCTGGAGAAGCGGCTCGCGCCGCTGCTTGAGGGGCGTCCTGATGTGACGGTCAGCCGCCGGGTGATCGAGACGGAGCAGGAGGCGGCCCGCAGCGGGATGCACGGGTCGCCCACGATCCTGGTCGACGGCGTGGACCCTTTCGCCGGGCCCGGTCATCCGGCCAGCCTGTCCTGCCGCCTGTACCCCGGCAGCGACGGCCGGGCCGATGGCGCCCCTTCGGTGAGCCAGCTCCGGCACGCGATCGGTGCGCCCCGTGGCAGGCGGAAGGAGTGACCGTGCTGGCGCCGCCCGCGGCACGGCTTGACGACCGTGTCGTGGCCCTGCGGCGCTGCACCAGGGCTGACCTGCCCGCGTTCGATGCGGCCGCGGCGAAGGCTCGGTGGAGCTGGCCTACGGCATCGCCCCGGCCCATCGCGGACAGGGCCTCGCGATCAGGGCAGCACGCCTGGCGGCAGCCTGGCTGCTGCAAGAGGCAGGCTGGCCACGGGTCGAGCTGCGCATCGCCGATGACGCTGCGGTGTCTCAGCGGGTCGCCGTGCGGGCCGGGTTCCGGGCGGCGGGCCGGATCTGGATCCGGGTGCCGTCGTACCCGGGGCAGATAGCAGGTGGCGGGTCAGGCCCGTCGGCCGGCCCTGGCGCCGTGGTGTCGCGGGGGTCTCTTGCTCTGGTACTCGCGCCAGGTCAGCCACACCAGGGCCACGTCGAACACGGTCAGCGCGGTCAGCCCGGCGGAGAAGCTGACCGCTGTGATCTGGTACAGCTGGTAGCCGATGAAGGCCACCAGCAGGGCGATCAGCCACGGGTAGGCCCACAGCTTGTCCCGCAACACCAGCGCGACCAGGACAACTTTGGCGGCGCCGTGGCTGAGCAGGTAGACGGCACCGAACAGGGTCGCGCTGGTGGTCAGGTGGCCAGCGGTGTGCAGCAGATGGCTGGCGATGAAGTCGTGCGGGTCCTCGCTGAGCTCGTGCGCGGTCAGGGCGCGGACGATGTGCTCGATCGCGTGCGGGCTCAGGAACAGCAGCAGGATGCCGCCGGCGACCTCCAGGATGCCGTCGAGGCCCTTCAGCACCAGGCCTACCTTGAAGGTCTTGTCCAGGGCTGGCGACAGCGGTCGGGCCGGGGCGCTCTGGGAGGCCCGTGACGTGGCCATCTGTGCCGGGTCCTGCCGGGCCGGCGAATCCTGCCTGCTGACGCGGCCGCGGCCGGGGGGCCGTGTCATGGTCGTTCCCGGGCCTGGTAGACCTGCTCGGCGAAGTCTTCGAGGGCCCCGGCGCATTCCTTGAGCCGCCGCTCGGCCGCCGCTGCGCTGGGGGCGCCGAACAGGTCACGGGCCCGGATAGTGCGGTACCAGCGGCGGAGCCGGTCCAGGCTCTGCTCCTCCTCGTCGAGTTCGGCGAGGGTCAGCTTCCCCTTGGCCACCTCGCCGGCCAGCTCGTTCTCGTACTTACCGCAGTCGCCGAGGAACTCGCCCCATTCGGCCTCGCGCTGCTCGGTAAACAGGGCCTCCAGCTGGGCCACGCTGACCTCGTCGTCGGCGACCGCGAGCACCAGCGGCTGGCCGCCTGCGGCCTTGATCGCCTCGACCACCTGGGCAAAGCCGGCGTCGAAGCCCTCGCCGTCAGGCACCGCCCAGGTGCCCTGCTGCAGCGTCACCGCGCCCAGCCGCCGTAGTTCCCGCCACACCGCCACCCGGTGCCGGGACGGCTCGGCAGGAAGCCTGTAGGTGATCAGCCGCCAGGACACTAGTCCACCTCACCCTGGATGCTCAGGAGCTGAGCCTGGATGGCGACAGATGACCGCATGTCCCAACTCCCGTCGTTACGCCGAGCCACATGACCGCGGTGACAGCCGGTTCCTGCTCTTGTGCATGTTCGCAGTATTGGTGTAACGCGTGCTACAACTCTTAGAGTAATACCCTTGTAAGAACCGCCAGGCGCGTCCCGGCACGGTGACCCCCCGGCCCAGGCCGGGCGCGCCTGGCCCTGACCCTTCTGATGATCCGGCGTGACCTATCGGCAGGCGTTCGTGATCGCCGTGGCCAGGGTGTGACCGAGCTGTTTGCCGGTCTCGCCGCGACGGCCAGGGCGGCTGTCCGGATGGCATTTCTCCTGAGTGAGCTCGGTAGTGATCTGGGCGCGTGACGGCGGCCCTGGTGGTACGGCGGCGTCCGGACCGCGGCGTCCTCGCCTGGCGGCGAGCGGCGGACCGGCCAACCTAGCCAGCCCTGCCAGTTGGCGCTAGACAACGCCGAGCGGGTTCGCCGAAGCCTTGCCGGACAATGGGTTCGGCAGAGGCACGGGAGTGCGCCGGACACACGGCGGCTACCTCGGCCTGCGTCTGCCCCCAGTGTGCACAGGTCCAGCTCCGAGACGCCCAAACTGCAGCAGCCAGGAGGCAGCGCAGACGGGGGATCCAGCGAGACCCGGCCAGGCTTGGCTTTGGTGACCGCGTGGACTTCAGCTGCACGCGTATCAGGCTGCCGTGTTCGGTCTCTGAGCATGCAGGAAGTGCGTAGGCCCGATGCGGGAGGCCGACGCGGTCTAGGGGTCCACCATGACAAGCCCAACTCCTCAATACACCGACTTCAGCAAGGACGTGCTGGGCAGGTACATCTGCAACGGGCTCGATGAGGCCCTAGCGACCACCCGCGGCCCCGGCGGGCAGCCGTTCGACATCATCATCGTGGGCGGCGGCTCGTTCGGAGGTGCGCTCGCCCAGCACCTGCTCTACCGGGACAGCTTCCGCAACCACCGGATCCTGGTCCTGGACGCCGGCCCCCAGGTACTGACCGAGCATGTGCAGAACATTCCAGCTCTCGGCTTGACTGCTCCCGGCCCTGTCACCACCGATCCTGGTGTCCCGCGGGCGGAGGTGTGGGGCCTGCCGTGGCGGTCGGACGTCCCGATCGGCTTCCCTGGCCTGGCGTACTGCCTGGGCGGGCGCTCGATCTTCTGGGGTGGCTGGTCACCGGAGCTGCTGGTCGCAGAGACCCCGCCCAGCGTCTGGCCACAGGTCGTGCTCGACGAGCTGCGGGGCAACAGCCCGCTGCCCTATGCGTCTCCGGGCTACTTTCGCCAGGCTGCCGAGCAGATCGGGGTCACCGAAACCAATGACTTCGTCTTCGGCACGATGCACGAAGCCCTGCGGCAGCAGATCTTCGACGGCGTCACCGCCGGTCAGGTTCCCGATGCTGTCTCGCTGGCAGAGATTCCTCAGCACCTCGACTTGCCTCCTGGGCTATCGCCCGGCCAGGCCGAGCAGCGCAAGCTTGAGGCACCGCTGGCCGTGCAGGGCCGGGCGCCGCGCTCGGGGTTCTTTCCCCTCAACAAGTTCAGCGCCATGCCGCTGCTGATCACCGCGGCCCGCCAGGCGCAGGCCGAATCGGGCGGCGACGACAAGCTCAAGCGCGTGATGGTCGTGCCGAACTGCCATGTCACCCAGCTGGAGACGGTAGTGGACCAGGGGATCGGCCGGGTGGCGGCGGTTCAGGTCGGCGGCGGGCCTTCGGTGCCGGTCCCCGACCGGGGAGTCGTGGTGCTCGCGGCGGGGACGATCGAGAGCACCCGCCTGGCGCTGCTGTCGTTCGGCGGCACGCTGGGCTATGACCTGATCGGGACCAACCTGCTGGCCCACATGCGCTCGAACTACACCTTCCGCATCCCCCGTGAGGCCTTGCGCACCCTGCTGGCCGGCCTCCGCAACCTGGAGGCATCGGCGCTGTTCGTCAAGGGCCGCAAGACCCACGGCGACGGCACGGCCGGGTACTTCCACCTCCAGATCACCGCCGCGGGATGTAAGGGTCTGGGGACGAACTCCGAGGCGGAGCTGCAGCAGAAGATCCCCGACCTCGACACCATCGACAACTTCCGGTCCATCGACGACGACCACGTGGTAATCACCTTGCGCGGAGTCGGCGAACTGCAGCCGCGCAACCCCGCCAACCGGGTGAGCCTTTCAGCGGACAACGACGAGTTCGGGACGCTGCGGGCGTTCGTGCAGATGGGCAATCCCCGGGATGCCGCCCAGCCGGGCGAGACCGCCCAGACGGCGGATGACCGTGACCTGTGGGACGCCATGGACAAGACCTCCGACGACGTCCGCCAGGTCATCGTCGGTGCCTCGGCGGGCGAGGACCTGGCGCGCAATCGCGACGGGCTGGGAACGACCCACCACGAAGCCGGCACCCTGTGGATGGGCACCGACCCGTCTGCGTCGGTCACTACCCCGAACGCCCGCTTCCACCATGTGGTCAACGCGTATGCGGCCGGCCCTGCGCTCTTGCCGACCATCGGCTCGCCCAACCCCATGCTGTCAGGCGTGGCCCTCGCGCGGCGCCTCGCCGACCGCCTGGTCGCGCCGTTGCCGCCACCGCCGCTCGAGCCCGGGTTCGACTCGCTCTTTGACGGGACCGCCGCAAGCTTCGCCCGCTGGGCCCAGGCCGGTCCCGGCATGATGGCCCTGGACACAACCCAGGGCGTGATGGTTTCGCGGCCCGGCCCCGACCTCGGCCTGTGGTATTTCGCCGACAAGGGTTTCGGCGACTTTGTCCTGCGGCTCCAGTTCCGCATCGACGGCCTTGGTGACAACTCGGGCATCTACCTCCGCTTCCGCGACCCGCGCCTGGCCCCTCCTGACCTCGGCGATCCCAGGGTGACCACCGATCCTGCCTGGATCGCGGTCTATACCGGCTTCGAGGCGCAGATCGACGAGACCGCGCGTCCCGACGGCGCTGACATGCATCGCAGCGGCGCGCTGTACGCCATCCCCACTGGCAGCCCGCCGCCAGCTGCCCAAAAGTACTCACGGGGTTCGGCGCTGCAGCCAGGCGCCTGGAACGACTACGAGGTCACAGTCTCCGGCAACACCTACCGGGTCCGTCTCAATGGCCACCTGACCAGTACGTACACGAACCCCGACGCCAGCCGGGCGGTCAGCGCCGACCAAGATCCTGCCTCGGGGTTCATCGGGCTGCAGCAGCACACCGGCGCGGTCGCCTTCCGGGCCGTCCGCATCAAGGTGGGCCCGGTACCTCCCGAGCCCGCTCCCGCAGCGGCGGCGCTCGGGGCCGCTGCGCAAGCCAGTTCCCGGGCCAGCAAGGGCTGACGCGGCCAACAGGAAGGCCACGCTCATGCGGGTCCTGCATCTGACCACCGAGTTCCCGCCGGTCATCTACGGCGGGCTCGGCACCGCCGTCGGGGGCTGGGTCACAGCCTCCGCCGAGGCGGGTATGACCATGGGAGTATTGCTCGTGGAAGGCGAGCTGGTGATCGATGACCCGGCCGGCTCCGCCCGGTACGGCGCCGGTGGCCCGGCCGGGCGGACCCGCCTCCAGGACCGCGAAATCGAGGGCGGCGAACGGGCGGTCGTCGATCGCGCCGGAATCCGCTTCTTCCAGGAATCGTGGGCCGGCGCGGCCGCCGCCGGAGTCCGGCTCGCCCGCCGGTGGCAGCCCGACATTATTCACCTCCACACCGCGATGGTGTGGCCCGTGGCGCAGGCCATCCAGCGCCAGACCTCGCTCCCCCTCGTCTACCACGTGCACTCGGTCGACAAGGCCGAGTACGAAATCGGGCAGGAACCCCAGCCGTGGCTGGCCCACAGCGAGGCGCAAGAACAGGCCATCGCGTCGGCAGACCGGCTCATCGCGCTCAGCCAGGACGAACGCGATCTGCTAGCCAGCTACTACCCCGAGGCCCGCGACCGGATCCGCGTGGTGGGCAATGGCATCCACGAACCAGCTGCAGACGGCCCCCCCGCACGCCCCCGCTGCCCAGGGCAGCCGCTGGTCCTCTACAGCGGGCGGCTGGTAGAGAGAAAGGGCATACGCGAGCTGCTCGCCGCGATTCCCCGCGTGCTCGAGGCCGCACCCACCACCCGCTTTGCGCTGGCCGGAGGCCCACCAAACCTCCGCCCCGCCGATGTCGCAGCCCAGTGGCTCACCCCGGAGGCGGCACCGCACCATGCCCGCATCCACTTCACCGGCTGGCTCAGCCCATCCCAGCTCGCCAGCTGGTACCGGTCGGCCGATGTTCTTGTCGTTCCCAGCCGCTACGAGCCGTTCGGCATGGTCATCCTCGAAGGCATGATCCACGGGCTGCCCGTCGTCGCCTCCAACGTCGGGGGGCCGGCCGAGATCCTCGACCACGGCCGTACCGGGCTGCTGTTCCCTCCTCGCGACGCGGCAGCGCTCGCGGAACAGCTCACCGCTGTCCTTCGTGACCGGAGGCTACGCGAGCGGCTCGGCCGCGCAGGCGCCGAAGAGGCACGGCTGAACTGGACGTGGCCGAAGCGGGTGGGAGCCATGAGTGAGGTTTACACCGAGCTCACTAAGTACCAGCGCGGCCCGCCTAGGTTCGCGCCCCGCGGGTGGGATCACGCCCCTCGCGCCTCGGCCCGGCCCGCAGGTTCGCCTCCGGCAGCTGGCGCAGGTACCGACTTCCGCTGGCCCAGCTCGGCGGAAACGATGACATGAAGCGCATGCGACCAGCACAGCGGGGAGTTGTAGTACTCCTCGTGACCCGGATCATGGCACCAGCTCTCGGGCAGCTCCCCTGACGGCGTCGCCGCCGACTGAAGCCTCCGCTCGTACCAGACAGCGTGCTCCCCCTCGCCCAGCGCGTTCCAGGCAAGCGCCAGGAAACCCAGGCCCATCGTCCACTCCGGCGGCTGATCCCCGCAGGAGTGGTAGGTGTCGCCGACGTAACGGACGACTCCCCGCGTGCCGAGCAGTTCGTGCTCGACCCGCCCGACAATCTCGCGTTGGCTAGCACGCGGCAACGGAAGGTCGTCCCCCAACGGCCACAGCAGGCTCAGCAGGGCCAGATCGGTGCCGTGATGCCGTGATTCCCGGCCGCCCATGGCCAGCAGCGTTGCCACCGTGTCGCGCTGCAGCCGTTCGGGGATGTCCTTGACGCCAATGCGCGCGGCCTGCGTCAATCCGGCAGCGACAGCCGCGACCGACGACAAGTGGACAGCCTTGGTTGGGCCCTCTTCCTCCCAGATGCCCGCGTCAGCCACGTGGGGATGGTCGATGCGGTCGAGGTACCAGACAAGCTTCTGCAGGAGGTGGAAGTCCTCATAATCGTTGCGGAAGATCCCGAAGCGCTCCTGCCAGCGGCCCAGCGCCCACAGCGCCAGCCCCACCGAGTCGTCTTGGCGCAGTCCCCACAGCTCGCCCGGAACCTCGGAACCGTCGGGCTGGAAGCGCGGATGCAAGTACTCAATGTCGTGCTCCGGGACACCCTCCACGATGCGCCAGTCGAGGCGGTAAGCCCAGCGCAGCAGGACCCGGTCGAGCAGCGCATAGACACCTTCACGCAAGCGGTCGATGTCCCCCACCGACTCAAACGCCAGCAAGGTGTAAACAGTATCTCGAATCCACACATTCCGGTAAACAGGCACGATGACACCGCTATCAGCGGGCACCGCACGGTAAAGGCCACTCGGGCACCGGCACCGCTCGATCTGGCGAAGGCTCTCCTCCACCTCCATGGCAGTTCTCCTTCTCTCAGGGATCACTTCTTCTTCCCTGAGCGATTCGGCACACCCTATAGCGGTCAGCCGAGCCTATTCAGGCACAAACAAGCCCCTGCACACTCATCGCCAGGCTAACCGAACAAAGGCTTACCACTCCGGGCCCTGGACGTGCGCGCGAAAGGGTGATCGTGGGGTGGTGAAGGGAGGGAGGAGTCGTGTCCCTGGCGGCGTTTGCGCGGCGTGCCTGGTTTAGCGGTTCTGGCAGCCGACTTGGGCGGCGTATTTCGCGAACGGGAGCCTGTAGAGCCGGGCGGCGCCGGGGTTGCTGAGCGGCAGGTCGAACTCCCACCTGTGGTGGATGTAATACCAGTAGTCGGTAAGCTGCTGGCCGCCGATTTCGTAGCGGACCAGCCAGGCACCGTGCGGGCCGGGCGTGGCGTCCTCGACGTGTGCTGGTTCTTGCGGGGCGGTCGCGCATTCGGCGTGCCGCCGGATGTATTCGGCCCGGGATATGAGGGCTTTGCTGCGGGCGTCCCAGCGGTCCCAGACCGGCCCGTCGTTGTTGTCGCCATAGTTGTTGTTGAAGACCTGGGCGATGCGGACGAGCGCCGTCGCGGTCATGGGGTCCGGGCCCGGCTGCGCCGGGCCCGGAGTGCTGGGCCGGGCGGTCGCCACGGCCGGGTGATGCGGCGGCGCGGAGCAGGCACTCAGGGCCGTAACCAGGAACAGGATCGCAGCACCTCGGCGGCGCATCCGCTACCTCCTCGCGAACTCCAACTCCGGCAGGTATCCACCGCTCTGGCACGGGTGGGCGGCCGGATGAGCATGCCAGATCACAGCCGCAGGTCAGGACCGGGCGGGCCGGATCGGCTGCCGGGGCTCCTGCCGGTTCCTCGCGCCGCCGTGGCGCTCCATCCCCGGAACGCCGACCGGGAGCGTGCCAGTGGGCGGCAGGTCGAGGCTGTCGAACTCGGCTTCGGGCATGGCGCGGTCGAACCCGATGGCTTTGTGGGTCATGGACAGGGACAGCGCGACGGCGTGGTCGGCCTCGATGAGGCCGAGCTTGCGCGCGGCGACCGCGATGCGGGTCTGGCACCGGCAGTCGATGGAGTGGATGGCGGCGGTTTTGGCCGCGGAGCCGACAGCGATGCCGAGATCTATGTCCCGCAGGTTGCAGACCGGACCGGTGAATTCCAGTTCCGCGGACTGGCGGCGCAGGGTCTTGGTGTGATGGAGGAATTCGGCACAGGTCGCGTACCCGCAGGCGCCGCAGTCGTAGTTAGGCGGGTACCAACCAGGCAGCAATCCGACGAACAAGATCGCGTCGATCGCCTCGGCCACTTCCGCGTCGCGGAACCAGATTCGCTCGCGGCGTTCCTTCCCGCGGGCCCGCATCCAGGCTGCAAGCTCGCTGCGGGTGCTGATGTCGTCGGCGATCACCGTCTCCATGAAGTTTGGCTTCCCGGCGAGGAACAGCTGCCCGCCGGATTTGGGGGCGGTGATGGCGGCGGCGGCCATGAGCTGGGCGACCTGCCGGACGGTTGCGGCGCGGATGTCGTCGTAGCCGAGGGCGGGGGTCATGCGGGAGCCGGTTCCTGGGATTGGCACCAGGCGTAGAGGGCGTCGTAGACGAACCGGGCGCGGTCCAGCAGCCGGTGGTCGTCGTCCTCGACGTCCAGGCCGCCCAGGCCGATGGCCAGGAGCCCGGGCCCGGCCGGGTCGGTGCCGATGTCGGTGGCGATGTCGGCGGCGTGGACGATCTTGGCCAGGCGCATCAGGGCCGGGTCGCGGGTGAGGTCGTGGTCATCGATGAGAACCTCGAAGGTGCACTTGCCGTCACGGTGGTCGTAACGTGCGCCAGGGGCGTCGAAGCTCACCGCGTCCTGATCCCGGGCGACGTCGAGGACCTGGGTGGCGGGGACGTAGAGTATCTCGGCACCGGGGTCGATGAACTTGGTAATTAGCCAGGGGCAGGCGATCCGGTCGGTCTTCGGCCGGGCGCGGGTAACCCATTTCATGATGTCTCCTTCGGTGCGGACGGGCCCGGCGTGGCTGCCAGGACCGGGTGGTTGAGGTAGCCGCCGGTCACGTCGTAGCGGGTGATCGGCTGGTAGCTGACGGCCTGGTGCACGGCGGAGGCGGTGAGGCGGTCCCGGTCGGGGGTGGCGATCCAGGCGTCGAAGACTTCGTGGCTGGGCCATATCGTCAGCACCACGGTCTCACCGTCACCGCTCGATGGCTCGAAGACGAGCTCGGCGAGGATGCCGTGGGCTTCGCGGACGGCGCGGCCCTCGCTGATCCAGGCCAGGTAGCGGTCCCGGATCTCGGGCGGCACCCCGACGGTGCGCAAGCAGGCAATCATGCAGTCTCCTCAGGTCGGCTAGCGGTGGGTACCAGCGGAACGGGCTCGCTGGCGGTGCCGGGAACGGGGACATGGCGGAACCAGCGCCATAGGGCAAGGTCGTAGCCGGACTTGATGATCCCGGCCAGCAGGAACGGCAGGCCCAGGGCGAGGGACTGGCTGACCCCGGCCAGGACCGGGCCGAGCGGGCGGGTGAGGTAGCGGGCGGTGTTGGTGTAGGCGGCAGCGCCGGTCTGCTCGCTGGGGTCGACGAGGGCCATCACGTAGGCCTGCCGGGCCGGCACGTCCATCTGCGACAGGCTCACCCGGGCCAGCCACAGCCCGGCGGCCCAGCCGAACCCGGGCGCGAACGCGACCGCGGCCAGGAGCAGGTTGGAGGGCAGGTGGGTGAACACCATCGTGCGCAGCAGCCCGAACCGCTCACCCAGGCGGACGGCGACCAGGAACGAAACGGCCTGTAGCAGGCCCGAGGCGAAGAACACTATGCCGATCACGTCGGCAGGCGCGCCGAACCGGGCGGAGAACCAGTAAGCCACGAAGGCCTGGATGACAAACCCGCCGCCGAGCGAGTCCACTGCGAACAGCCCGCACAGCCGGTACACCACCGGCCGGGACCGCTCCACCGAACGGTGCCTCGTCTCGGATGGCGGGACAGCTGGTGCCTCGACCGCCGGTGACAGCCGTGCCGCCACCAGGGCACCCGCCAGGGCGACCGGAACGAACACCAGGAAGTAGCGGTCATCTGCCGGAGGCGAGGTCCACCAGTGACGCGCCAGTCCGTGAAGGCCGGCGGCCAGGGCTC
>Ga0137385_10005376_pt1 | contig 11239 bp, 11 predicted proteins | sample SagtaG_FD_104921 | JGI IMG/M metagenome (GOLD analysis project Ga0137385, IMG submission 104921) | Vadose zone soil microbial communities from Sagehorn Ranch, Mendocino, California, USA - Sage2_R_80_16 metaG | ecosystem: Environmental > Terrestrial > Soil > Vadose zone | place: USA: California...
AGCAGCAAAAGGAGCAGTGTCTCCCACCCAGGCGCAACCGATGGCAGAGGGCCGCGCCGTTCTTGCATTGGAAGGGATGACTTGCGCCTCGTGTGCCATGCGTATTGAAAAGGGTCTCAAAAAAGTCCCTGGAGTGAAAGATGCGAGTGTGAACTTTGCAACGGAACAGGCGACCGTCACATATGACCAGGCGCAGACTGACGTAGAGCAGATGGTACAAAAAGTAGATACCGTAGGATATAAGGCAACACCGCTGATCGTGCCAGCACCGAAACCTCTCCAGAAAGAACTGGAAACAGAAGCGCAGGTTATCCTCGACCTCGAAGGGATGACCTGCGCCTCGTGCGCCATGCGCATCGAAAAAGGCCTCAAGAAAGTACCGGGCGTGAAGGATGCCGGTGTGAATTTCGCCATCGAGCAGGCGACCGTTACCTATGATCCATTGCAGACCGGTGTAGAGCAGATGGTGCAGAAGGTCGAGGCAGCAGGCTACAAAGCCGCACCCCAGGTGGCATCCGCACCGCAGACGGTGCAGGAAAACGATACAGCTCCTGTTGCTGGCGCGCTCGTTCCACCTGCCAGTAGCATCCACCAGGAGGACGAGCAGAGCAAGCGGCGGCGAGCAGAGATCACGCGCAAGCGCAACTTACTGATCCTGGGGATCGTGCTGACCCTTCCCGTTGTGATCCTCAGCATGTTTTTCCTCAACCGGTTTCCCAGCGAGAACTTGCTCTTGCTGGTGCTGACGACTCCTGTCTGGGCAGTCGTTGGCTGGGATTTCCATCGTGGGGCCATCAAGACCCAGCGCCATGGCAGCGCCACTATGGACACCCTCATCTCGGTGGGATCGACCGCCGCTTACGTGATGAGTGTGGTGGCGACGTTCTTCCCACAGGTGGTCGGCGCTGTCACGTTCTACGACACGACTGCCCTGATCGTGACCCTGATCTTCCTGGGCAAATACCTGGAAGCACGCGCCAAAGGGCAGACTAACGAGGCCATCAAGAAACTGATCGGCTTGCAAGCGCGTACCGCTCATGTCATACATGCCGGGCAAGAAGTGGAGCTTCCCATCGAGCACGTGCAGGTCGGCGATGAACTGGTTGTGCGCCCTGGTGAGAAGATTCCTGTCGATGGCGTTGTGCTAAGCGGTCTTTCATCGGTCGACGAATCGATGATTACCGGAGAGAGCATCCCCATTGAAAAGACAGCGGGAGAGCCTCTGATCGGAGCAACCATCAACCAGCGCGGACTCCTGCGTATGCGTGCCACCAAAGTGGGAGCTGATACCGTGCTTGCCACGATCATTCATATGGTGGAGCAGGCGCAAGGTTCGAAGGCTCCTATCCAGCGTTTGGCCGACACAATTTCAGGCATTTTTGTTCCGGTCGTGCTGGTCATTGCGGCGCTCACCTTCACTGCCTGGGCGATTGTTGGGCATGTCACTGCTACAAGTACTGCCGGTATGATAGCCGCCAGCAATCCCTGGATTGTTGCCATTGTCGCTGCGGTCGCTGTGCTGGTCGTTGCCTGCCCGTGCGCGCTGGGGTTAGCTACCCCGACCGCGATCATGGTCGGGACAGGCAAAGGCGCTGAACAGGGTATCCTGATCAAAGGCGGGGAGAGCCTGGAACGCATTCACGCGGTGCGCGCGGTGCTGCTTGATAAGACGGGTACCATCACCAAAGGCAAATCTGAACTGACCGATGTGCTTGCGATGGATGATCGGCAGGCTGATGAGATGCTGCGACTTGTGGCTGAAGCGGAGCAAGGTTCTGAACATCCCCTGGCTGCGGCCATCGTAGAGGGAGCCAAGGTGCGTGGGCTTGCGCTCGACCATTCCCCGGAGCGCTTTACGGCTATTGCCGGGCGTGGCCTGGAGGCGACTATCGAAGGACATACAGTTCTCGTCGGAACGCGCCGCCTGCTGAGCGAGCGTTCCATCGCATTCGATAGTGTGGAGGAGCAACTGGCCGCATTAGAGCAGCAAGGCAAAACGGCCATGATCGCCGTTATTGATGGGGAAGTGGCTGGTATCGTGGCAGTCGCCGATACGGTCAAAGTCGGTTCCGCAGAGGCCGTCAAGCAGTTGCAAGCGCAGGTGGGCATTCCTGCCGAACATGTCCTCTCTGAGGTTCTGCCGGAAGACAAAGCCAACCAGGTCAAGCGTTTGCAGGAGCAGGGGTTGGTCGTCGCCTTTGCGGGAGATGGCATTAACGATGCGCCCGCGCTGGTGCAGGCGGATGCCGGGATCGCGATGGGGACAGGAACCGATATTGCCATGGAGGTCTCGGACATCACCTTAGTCAAGGGCAATCTGAAGAGTGTCGCGACGGCGCTGGCGCTCTCGCGGGCAACGCTGCGCACGATCAAGCAGAATCTCTTCTGGGCCTTTGCCTACAATGTCATCCTTATTCCGACCGCGATTCTTTCGCCGTTGATCCCGTTCTTAAAGGAGAACGCGCCCATTTTCGCGGCAGCAGCGATGGCGCTCTCATCCGTGACGGTGGTGAGCAATTCACTGCGGTTGCGCCGCTTTGGACGATAAAGACGATAAATATGGTGTTGCAATGAAAGGAAGATGAGCAATGGAAGACGATCGCAGGCGCGATGTGCTCAAACGGCTCTCGTACATCGAGGGGCATATAGCGGGAATACGCAAGATGGTGGAGGAGGATAAGTACTGCATTGACATCTTACGCCAAACCTACGCGGTACGCAAGGCTCTGGAGAAGTTGGAAGCGATTATCCTGGAGGGACATTTACATACCTGTGTCCCAGAGGGGATTAAAGGCGATCGTGAAGAGCAGGTCATTGAGGAACTGGTTCAACTCTATACGATTGCCGGAAATCAGTAGCTCCCTTCCATGCTTCCAGGGCGTAGCACGCTCCTTTTACCTCTGCCAGGGCGGCAAAACGATCCCGCTTCGTTACAGGAGTGCCTGGGAGGTGCCGCACATTGGCGGAATGGAGTTACAAATACTCATTCATTCATCCATCCAGAGCGTAGCTAGCCGTACTAGCGGCGTTGGAGGGATGAACATCAAGAACCATTTTTGCGTTGATATGCGTCATTACCAAAGGAGGATATGCATTCATGGAATCGACAACTCTTGTCGCTCCCGACATTTCTTGCGAAAATTGCCAGCACGCGATTGAAGGGGCCGTTGGGAAACTGGAAGGTGTCAGTCAGGTCCAGGTTGACATCCCGACCAGGACCGTCCAAATCGACTACGGCCCCAAGATCGTCACCCTGACGAAGATCGAAGAGGTCCTCGACGATACCGGATACACCCTAGCGAAGTAGCAACTCGCTCTGTCGCTGGAAGACATGACAGGGACGGCATGGTATCCACGCATGCGAGCCTTGCCGTCCCTGTCCTTGTGACCATAGATTTTTTGTTGCTGCGACTCTTTCTTTCACGCCGTTTTTCACGCTATGATGATATTACACTGTGTTTCTCTAGAGTACTCAACCATATACAAATCTTTCATTTGATGTGCGGCAGCTTGACGCGGCGGTGCGCGATCTGGACCGAGGCATCTTTGTGCTGAGCCAGCGGGTCAGGGTCGCGCAGACGGGACGTATCGAGAATTACCTGCTCATGGCTTTCGCCTGGGGACTGGGCGTTCTTCTCGTGGCTGTGGTGGCTACATTTGTGCGATAGGGAGGCGCGCTGCAATGCTCTCGATTCTCACATTTCTTCCGCTTGCCGGTGTACTGGCGCTGGATCGCCACGATCACCGGTGGTCTTGAACTCGCGGTCGGCATCGTTCTGGCTATCCTGTTCAACTGGGGGAGCGGGAGCGGCGGTGGCCACCGCCAGCCCTGCTGATCGTGCCGCGGCTGCCACTGGCGCGACGTACCAGTTGGTGGCGCACGGGTTAGTGACCGGCATGTTGTTCTTCCTGGTTGGCATGCTTGCTGATCGTACGGGCACACGTGAGATTTCCCGCCTCTCAGGCATCTGGAGGGCGCTCCCCCTTTATGGTTCCATGCTGGCCTTTGCCATGTTTGCTTCGCTTGGCTTACCGGCCCTGGCGCATTTCGCAGCCGAAGTGCAGATCATCCTGGGCACGCTGGGCGTCTGTCTCTGGGCCGCTGTCGGTATGCTCCTGGGTATTCTGGTGACGACCGCCATGTTCCTCTGGACCTTGCAGCGCGTCTTGATGGGCGAAACTCCCGCGCCTGACGAGAAGAGAGGTCGCGACACTCCTCCCGCTGATTGGATTGATTCTTCTCCTGGGTATTCTTCCCGGCCCATTAGTCAGCATTATTCACGCAGCGTTGCACGGGAGTAACCCACTCGGCATCCTGCTGAAAGGATGGTGAGCGTTTGGGAGAAATGCAAGGCGGCATGGAACTCTGGGCGATCGTCCCTGAATTGACACTCGCAGGGCTGGTACTCCTTGCTGCTCCCGCTCGGCCCGTTTTTACCGCTTGGGCGTAAGTCTATCACGACCTGGATCGCGCTTGGAGGACTCGTCATCGTCGCTTTTGAAAGCGCACGGATGCTCACCTTCGCCACGCAGCCTATTTTTCTCGATACCTACGCCGTTGACCAGTTCGCCGTGTACTTCAAGCTCTTTGCCGTCGCCTCAACCGCGTTCGTTCTGCTGGCCAGGCACAGCCATTTTCGAGGTCGCCCGCACGAAGGCGAGGTGCCAGCGCTGCTGCTGCTCGTCTGCCTGGGGATCATGGGCCTGGCCGCCAGCCAGGACCTGGCGCTGAGCAGTTGTGGATGGTCGCCCACAGGCCGGCAGGGGCAAGCTCCATACTCGCCACGAACCGCACATCCTGGCCGGATCCAGGAGTACCTGCTCGACGTTGGGCGCCTGGACCTCGCGTTCGGCGAGCAGAGCGTCTCCACCTGGGTCTACAATGGGGCCGTGCCGGGGCCTGAGATCAGGCTCACCGAGGGGGACAGGCTGCGCGTGACGGTGCACAATCATCTGTCAGAGGACACGACCATTCACTGGCACGGCCTGCCGATTCCCAACAGTAGGACGGCGTTCCCGGTATCACGCAGCCGCCCATCAAAGCAGGTGAGTACTTCACCTACGACTTCGTTGCTCCAGTGGCCGGCACCTACTTCTATCACTCCCACGCTGGTCTGCAATCCGATCGCGGGTTGTACGGACCCCTGATCATTGAGCCAGCCAGAGAGACGTTGAGCTATGACCGTGAGTTCGTGCTGGTCCTGGATGATTGGCTCGATGGCCTGCCGGGAACGCCAGAAGATGCTATGAAACAGCTGATGGCCAACCGCGTATCGCTCCGCTGGAGCTTCCAGTCAAGAGGCGCGAGAAGGTGCGGTTGCGCTTCATCAATGCGGCGAGTGCCACGATCTTTCGCGTGGCGCTGGCAGGACACCGCATGATGGTCACGCACACTGATGGGCAGCCGGTTGAGCCAAGAGAAGTGGATGCGCTACGTATGGGCATGGGCATGGGCGAACGGTACCACGTCCTGGTCTGGGCCAATTTCCCCGGCATCTGGCAGCTCGCCGCGCAAGCTGAAGGGACGACGAAGATGGTGCGGGCGGTCTTCCGCTATGAAGGGAGCACGGGGATGCTCCCTCCGGCGGCGTATCAGCCACCGGAACTGACCGGCCAGCTCCTGGACTACAGCATGCTCAATGCCGCGCCAGGAGTGGCGATCCCTCCCAAGAGGGAGCCTGATCAGGTTGTGCCCATCATGTTAAGCGGCGGCATGGGCGAGTACGTGTGGACGATCAACGGCCAGGCATTCCCGCAAGCCGATCAGATCGCTCTCCCGTACCGGCGGTCCATTCGCTTCCAGCTCACCAACATGAGCATGATGTCTCATCCGATCCACCTACACGGGCACTCCTTTCAGGTGCGGAACGGGCAGGACCGCGGGTCGCTCAAAGACACCGTACTGGTGGAACCGATGCAGCAGTTGGACATTGACTGGGTCTCAGACAACCCCGGGAAGTGGGCGTTCCATTGCCACAACCTGTATCATATGATGGCGGGTATGATGCGCATTGTGCAGATCGGTGAGAAATGAGTGCCAGACAGCACGTTGTCTCTTCAGGGAATTGTAAGGCAGACAGCTCTCGCTGCAAGGTCAGCCACCAGGCGCAAGCAGCAGAATCAACAGAGGAGTCTCTCCTCTAAAGAAAGTAATGTGTATGGAAACTGAACAGAGATTACCGGACAGCCCATCCCGTGATGAAATACCTGCTGAGAAAGGCACGGGAGGACGAAGAAGAAGCGTACGCAGGCGCCGCATCATCGGATTGCTTGTGGCCAGTCTTGTGAGTGCCGGGTTCCTCGCGTTGCTTGGGTCGCAAGTGCTAACCCCTGCGCAGAACCAATCGAACGCCGCGGTGAGCCCCCTACTAGAACACCCTGCACCCGATTTTACGCTCGCTGTACTCAGTACCCATCCGGCGCCAGCCATGCACCTGGCAAGCTTGAAGGGGAAGCCCGTGATGCTCAACTTCTGGGCGTCGTGGTGTGACGTCTGTAAAGCCGAAGCCCCTCTCTTACAGAACACCTGGCAACGCGTCCAGAGCCAGGGTATTGTCTTTGTCGGCATCGATATTCAAGATACCCGGAGCGACGGCCTGAACTTCTTGCAGACCTACGGGATCACCTACCCCAACGTTGTCGACGCAAGTGGCTCCGTGACTATTAACTATGGCGTCACAGGCGTCCCGGAAACCTTCTTTCTGAACCGTCAGGGCGTGATTGTCAAGAAAGTAATTGGGGAGCTGACCGAGCAAACCTTGCAGAGCAACCTGCAACTGATTTCCCGCTAAGCCTGGCACAGCACCTGCCAATGAGTGTGTAACGGCAAACGTATAGTAGAGTAGAGAGAGAAGAAGTTCCATATATCTGAGCAAAGATCTGCGTGAAGCAGATCAGCAGAACCGAGAACGGCATCATTATTCCTGCTCGCGCAACTCCTCAATCAGCATGTTGTCCAAACTGTCAGCAGCCGTCATCGCGCGTGCATAGTTATTACCTTAGAGACGCCCTTGACTGTTCGCCGTCTCGGCTGCTATACTTCTTATTAAGTTGCTTTTGTTGATCCACTAAGTCAATAATTGGAGGAGGGGGGCCGTATGGTGCTGCTCCTGTACCGCCGCCAGCAATAGTTGTTGGAGGAGTTTTTGGTGTTGGCTGAGGCAGTGTCATGGTTGGTCATCTCTTAACCTCCTTCCTCTTAGCGTATCAGCCGAATGAGGGGAACAGCATAGCGGTTCAGGTAGACCAGCCAGTTGAAGTAGATCATGACCCCAACGAGCATCAGAACGACCCCCGTAGCAACTTCAATCTTCCCTAAATAAGGCTTGAGCCACTTCAAGACTCCACTGATCTGGTTGAGGCCGAGACCGAGGAGCAGAAATGGAACCCCCATTCCAAGCGAGTAGAACAGCAGCAACAGGACCCCTTGTCGAAGTGTGGTTGCCGTGGCAGCCAGGCCAAGCACTGAACCCAGCACCAGACTAATGCAGGGTGTCCAGCCAATGGCAAAGATCACGCCAATCAGCAGTGAAGCGGAATAGCTGGGACGTGCGGGGCGAAAGGCAAAACGCTTCTGCCAGTACAGAAAGGGCACCTTGAGGATGCCTGCCAGGTGCAGTCCAATGAGGATGAGCAGGATGCCACCGACCTGGCGCAATTGAAACTGATGCGCACGCAGAAAACTCCCCAAGACACTGGCCGTCGCCCCCAAGGCCACAAAGGCAAGTGTGAAGCCAAGCACGAACATGACGGCACGCAAAAACGTGATGAACCGTGCCGGACGATTCTCGTGCTGGCCTGTCGATTGATAGGTGCTCTGCCCGACCAGTTGCGCCAGGAAGATGGGAACGAGCGGCAACATGCAGGGCGAAAGAAAGGAGACCAGCCCTGCAACAAAGGCCACACCAAGGCCCACTTGTGATGAATCCATACGGTTATCAGACTCCTGGTGCTCGCTCTCCTTCACCTGTATCAGACGCGAAGGAGCTTGCGGCTGTCGAGTAAAAGAAAGCAGATCATCTTCCACTCCTCTCCTACTATAGCATAGCAGAGCGTATCTTCTGTAAGATGTACCTGCAAACCATTCCAATTTTACCTGGTATCGAGCTACACTCCTGGACTGCGGTCCGCAACTTCCACTCCGAAATTAATTCCTACCCTCTATGTGACGGATAGGCAGGCTTGATCGTAGTCTGTTCAGTAGGGCGCAGTAAATGAAGCGTCCAGCTTTGGAACGTGACTTGCTGCAGACATGTGTCCAATACCTGGTGTTTTCAGCCATGATGCGCTACTGGCTTCTTCTCTGTGCTCCTTGTGTGCTCGTCTCTTACCGCTTCGATGATGGCATCTCGTCTGAAGTCTTTACGACTTCTTCCTGGCGCGGCCATCCGCTCTACCCGCGTCCATCTCAAGCTGCTCGACCTGTCGCTCCAGGACCGCTTGCTCTGCCTTGAGACTCTGCAATTGCGCCTGCAGCTGCATCACCCGATCCTCCTGGGTGCCGACGGCGGGAGCAGCCGTTTGCGGCGCAGTTGGCACCAGCTCCATGCCGCATCTGGGGCACCTTCCCGGCTGATCTGAACGCACCTGTGGATGCATCGGGCAGGTATACTGTCCATTGACGGTAGCCTGCTGGCCGCCGCCCATACTCTTCATCATAAACAGCATCGAGAGCGGACAGACCGCCAGCAGTAGCAGCGGCAATACTCCCAATGCCAGGTGCGGGTTGATCACGAAGACCGCGATTCCCACAACCGCCAGCCCCACCAGCACCTTCCAGTTCAAACACATGTTGAGTATCTTCATGGTTGTTCCTCCTGTCTTCCATTTCTTAGCAGAGGATTCCCTCTGGTCTCTTCTCTGTGGAACGCGACGTTCTGTTACGCTAGATCCTCCCGCTGCCCTTGCGGCTCGGCCATCGGAAGCGCCCCTTCCAGGTCTTGTGCCAGGCTTTCACTCCCCTGTTGTCCCTCAAGCCGACTGGGCGTCAAGGGAGGCGCCCCTGGTCGTTTGTCGACGCCAGACGAGGAAAATCAGGGCGATCACCAGCACCACGAGCGCAATCACCTGCGCTTCCTGCAGCCCCCAGAACCACACGCGCTCTATGCGGTAGAAGAAGAGCCAAAACCGCCCGATGGCGTAGACGATGGCGGAGCTCAGAAAGAGCATCCCGTCCGTCTTGAAGACCTTCCGGAGTGGCCAGAACAATCCCAGCGTTGCCAGGTCGAACAGCATCTCATAGACGGGGTAGGGGTGGACAGGAACGCCAAGCAGCTGAGGTGGCACCATCGACATCGGGTTGGTGTACACAAAGGCCCACGGCACGTTTGCTGGGGCACCGATGGCATCACCATTGGGAATACAGGCCAGCCGACCGACCGCCAGCCCCAGGATGATGCCAGGCGTGAGCGCATCGGCCAACTTCCATACCGGTAACCCATGTCGCCGCGCGTAGACGATTCCGGCTAATGTGCCGCCGATGAGTCCCCCGTAGACGGCGAGTCCTCCCTGCCACACATACAGAATCTGCACGGGTTGGGCGGCGTAGAGATCCCAGCGGTCGATGACGTGAAAAAGCCGCGCTTCGCGCAGCCCGAGCCAGAGACCCACCAGAATAGCCAGCAGAAAGAAGAGACTGTACCAGCGCAGCATCCAGTGGCCGAACTGGATGATGACGGGATTGATAGAAATGACGATGGCATTCATGATCATGATGTTCAACAAACAATCTCCTTTTCTCAGATGAGAGTGGATCAGAGCAGTCTATGGACCTGCATCTGATTCCTTTAGCTCTTTGGAGCTATCCCTGTCCTTGGGGTGGGCCTGCCGGGTACGAGCATGGGCGTTCGGGCTCGGTAGGTCACCCAGCGCTGACCAAACCGCTGTTCCAGCTCCGCCTCTTCCCGCCGTGCCAGCCGGTAGTAGGCACCGACGAGGATCGGGAACAGGACCAGTGTCGGTAAGGTCGGCCACTGGATCAGAAACCCGATGATGATGAGCAGAAAGCCAGCGTATTGCGGGTGACGCACGTACTGATACAGGCCATCGGTAACGAGTTCACCTTTCGCCTGCCAGGTCTGCCGCCAACCGACCACCATGAGCGTGAACCCGAGGAGGATCAGCCCTGTACTGACGGCCATCACGATGGCTACGCCGAACTTCAGTGGCAGCAGCCCGAGCCGAGCCAGCAGAACTGCCCAGAGGTGTCCCTCAAGCATCCCGAAACCGAGGTGGACCCCGAGCACGGAACCCAGGAGGTAGATCGTGAGCGGTGTGCCGAACATCTCGGTAAACAGCGCCACCAGATAGGCCTCAGTCACACCCAGGTGTCGCCACGCACGCCGCTGTGGCGGTCGCAGGAGCGTCAGGACGGCGAAGGAAAAGAGGGCGACAGCAAAGACCACTCCGCCCCAATTGCCGTACCAGGGCTGGTTTGTCTCCATAGACACATCAGCATAGGCAGCAAAAATCGCCACGGCAAGCATGGCGAGGGCAAAGGCGACCCAATGGCCCTTTCGTCCTCTCCCTGCGCGCCCGTTACCGTTCAGGACTGGTCCCATGATCTTCACTCCTTCAAACACCATCAGCGTTTCCCGTTCAACGTAGAATGACTCTCGAAATGTCTTTACCATGTTATGAGTACGACCTATGATAGTACTTTCCCTATTGTAACATGTTTTTCTCTCCTCAGCCAGGTGGAAGCTGAAATGTGACAGGGCTGTTGCAAGATCGAATCTGATTTCCACCAAACAGGATATTGACCGCCTGACCTCCCTTGGGGAGGTCAGGCCGGAGGGTATTCCCGATCTTGCAACAACCCTGATCCCCAGGGTGGGGATATGCCTGTTATCGCGCAGGTATCAAGTGGAGTGCACCTGAGCTTATCTCAGTCTAGATGTGCAATACTGCAAAAGGCTCAATCCCTGTCTTCGCGGTGAGGAACATTCGCCGTCCCATTTTAGATCAGCAAAAACGATGGGTGGCCTGACACTCTGATGAATCCGAGCGCAATGGTCATTGCGGTGAGGGGCCGAGACCGGCACTGTAAGGCTTTCGTTTGCACGCTCATGAGGGCGTGAGCATCTTGACGATGACTTCATGCAGCTTGTTATCAAGGGCTCGGATCTGAATACGTATCTGCCAGTGGCCCCCCATGAGAAGGTCTCCCGTGCCGCTAAAGTGGCCTTTCCCATCGGGTTGTAAGTTGATGGAATCGGTGCCCATGTCCATATCCAGGTGC
>Ga0137385_10005383_pt1 | contig 11236 bp, 13 predicted proteins | sample SagtaG_FD_104921 | JGI IMG/M metagenome (GOLD analysis project Ga0137385, IMG submission 104921) | Vadose zone soil microbial communities from Sagehorn Ranch, Mendocino, California, USA - Sage2_R_80_16 metaG | ecosystem: Environmental > Terrestrial > Soil > Vadose zone | place: USA: California...
AATGTCTCTATAGAAAAAGGGGGTTTGAGCGAAGCTTTGGCTTCGCTCATCGAGGTTTACTACCGTGACTAGTTTTGTGCGATTTGCGGCTCTTCTGTCCGACTGGGATGCTCGCCCTGAGCGAACATTGCCATGGCTTGTTTCTGTTTCTCGTCTTTCTCTTTCTTAGTCATGCTGATTTGCTGGGATACTGACCAGTGGTGGCCGTACGGATCGGTTAGTTGGCCGTAACGTTCGCCCCAGAACGTGTTGTCTAATGGCATGGTTATCTTCGCGCCTGCGTCGACAGCTTGGTTCCAGATCTTGTCAACGTTGTTGATGTAGATGTGAAGTGTGACTGGGCTGTTGCCGAGAGCGTCGGGGGATTGCGCGCCGCCTGGGAAGGTGTCGGATAGCATTACTATAGAGTCGCCGATTCTGATACGGGCGTGCATGAGTTTTCCGTCCGGGACGGCTTGTCGTGCTAGCTCTTTTGCGCCGAAGGCTTTCTTGTACCAGTCGATAGCAGCGGCTGCTCCGTTGATTGCGAGGTATGGTGTCACAGTTCGGAATCCCGGCGGGATAGATGCTTTCTTGGACTTAGCGGGTTTTTTCGCTTTTGCCTTTTTTGATTTGGATTTAGGCATGGTTGGGGCTTGTAATGCCGTAGACTAAAACTTTGCTAGCGCATTTTTCGCTTTGGGAGGATTTCGCTCCCTTTCATAAGATAGGATGCTTCGGACGGGAGTAGACTCGAAGCGTTGAGGAAGTCTATTATCCACACCACATTCACTATCAGACAAGGTGATAAATGGAAATGGGACTATTTGGGAAGAAATACAAGTGTAGCACTTGTGGTGCCAAATTCAAAACCGAAGCTGAGATGATGGAGCACAGCAAGATGCACATGAACCAGGCTGCTCCGAAAAGCGCCAGCTTCAAGTAAGCTCTCCAATTTTCTCAAGCGCCGATCGACGTCGTCGCTTCTCTCCTCTTCTTTCCGGAACGTTAACCACGTCAAGAAACATTCGAGCACGATTTCTATCGGTATCTTTTGATGTAGAAAGGTTTCCTGTCGAAGAGCAATGCTTAACGGACGCCAAAGCCCTCTAGAATCATGCGCTTCGATATGGGCGAGGAAGATCCTTCAAACCCGACTCCCCTTGGGGAACCTGCAAGACTGAATTCCTCTGATGGACAAGGACAGAGGGATGTCCATACGCTAGCAGACGTTGTTCATGGTAGAATGTTATGTGTGGCTCATGGCCGGATGTGTTATCGAAGAATCTCGAGGGTTGGCGTCGGCGAATGGATTTGCCCTGATGAACGGCATGGGATGCCCATCCAGAGTTCCTAAGAGGACGCATCTCGAGGTCTACGAGACAAGAAGCGAGGATCAGGGACGGACTTCCATCGATCCGTGGGTTGAGTCGAGAACATAGGCTCACTGGAAAAAACAAGCTTACGTCCAAAGGGTTCGAAACAATCTCGTAAGCCAGGTACCGGTCCCATTGTTGCACCGGGCGATTCGTACCATTATCTGTTGCTAGTCCCTGAGCAAAGCGTGCTCAAGCAGCTCACAGGTCGTTGTCCGCTTGATTCCGCAATTAAGCAAACTCCTAGGAGAACAACCATTGGCCCGGTTCCTTCATTGAGATTTTGTCACAGATGCGGCACGGAGCCAGTCCTCGGAGCGAGCATCTGCCCCACTTGTGGCCTCTCCACTGATACAACTTCAAATTGAGAAAACTGCAAATCAGATGACTAAGTCGAACCCAACACGCGGATGAGCTATCCCGGAACCAATCACGTTCGGAGTGTTGTGACCGCGTCCAGCACAACTTCCTCTGCTTTCTTTAGGGCGTCGGCCAGCTCCGGTCGGCCAATGGCCGGCCTCCAGTCTCTCCACAGCTCATCGCTCACTACCAGGAAATTGCACACCTCCACATTCCGATACACACCCAGCGCGTACATTGCAGAGGTTTCCATGTCCACGCCTAAGATGTCTCGTAGCCGATATTTCTCGATCGTAGTCACCATCTCCCTGAAAGGGGCGTCCGTGGTCCAGAGTGGACCCGTGAACGTTACCAAGCCTTTCTTGACACGCGCTTTCTCCAAAGCTCGGACCAGCCTCTGGGCTGGACGAAGCCCTTCATCACTCGATAGGTAATGAGGCGACGTCCCTTCTTCTCTAATGCATGAGGTCGGAATGAAACAAGTCCCGACTGGCGCTTCAGGCTGAATACTGCCCGCTAGCCCCAGTCCCAAGAAGACCCTTGTCCCACAAGCGATCATTTCCTCCATGACCATGACAGTTGCAGGCGCGCCCAATGGAAGATTAACGAAAGAAACCCTCTTTCCACCAACCTCACCATTATACAATGGAAATCGCGGTCCCCACCACCATGACGGAGAGGACACGGCACCTGCTCTCCCAGCCAGAGACTTGACGGTACCAAGGTCCCAGGAGCCAACAGCGATGGGAGCGACCCCGACTTGCTCGACAGAGACTCCCCGCTGGGAAGCCCAGAACTCCACAGCCATATTCGCCGAGAGATGCTCGCTCATGGAATTGACAACTTGTTACCTGTGATAGGCTTTGCGAGGATTGTTTTTCAACATCAGTTAGGTTAAGATTGGTAGAGAAGCTACGTCTCGAATGAAACTTGCAGTTCTAAGCGACTTCGATGGCACGGTTACCCTAAACGACACCTTCGAGAATGTTCTAGCAAGATTCGGAAAAGGTGAGTGGAGAACCATCGACGACCAGTATGTAAGAGGGGAGATCACGCTCGAGGAATGCGTCCGACAACAAGGTGGCATGGTTCAGGTCCAAAGTTCCGAGATATTGAGCTACCTAGATGGAGTAACCGAGTTCAGGCCCAACTTCCACAAGCTCATCGAACTCTGCACGACAAACCACTTCCCACTCGTCATAGTCAGCGCTGGCCTAGATTTCGTGATCAAACACTTTCTAACGCGCGAAAAGTTCCAAGACAAAGTGGAATTGGTCGCGGCATCAGCGAAGTGTACGCAGACTGGTATCAAATTCGAATGGCCTAAACTGAAGAGCAACCGATCAATCAACTTGAAAGACGACATGGTCAGGTACTACAAGCAGAAGGCTGACACAGTTGCTTACATTGGAGATGGGAGGTGGGATCTTCACGCGTTGAGGAACGCGGACCGCCGATTCGTTATCAGGAACTCAAAACTTGCAGAACTTTGCAAAGAACAGGACATCCAGGCGACAACAGTCATCGACTTCCAAGAAATGGTCATCTCGCTTCAGAGGGTGTCCGAACGAGAGTCATGGCAAGGAGAGTGAGTAGCAAACGTCTCCATTCGGACCTTTCTATTGTGTTTTCAGATGGGACCTGTCAGGGTTCGATTATCCCGGCCCTAAACAATTCGAAGACCTAAGAGTCAAGTTTGCCTCAGAGAACGAAATCGGCTCGGCGGCGGAAGTATGGTATGAAGGTCTAAGCAACGAAGAAGGTTCTCCCTGGGCAAATTATCTGAAGAGATGGACACCTGCAAGCGCAGCAAAATGGTTTCTTGACTCGAAGAAGTGGCTTGGCGCGAAGATGCTGGTCGCCGAGGAGCAAGAGGTGATCGTTGGAATCAATGGGATAATCTCCGAGACAAACTCAGGTAAGGGCCGGTTTTTCACTGGGATAGTTGTCTCGCCTGAATTTCGAAGACGAGGGATCGGTTCTCTACTACTGCACCAGACCTTATCAGACCTGAATAAAGAAGGCCTTCGATGCGCGGAAGTGGAAACCATTCAAGGAATACCGGCCGCGAAATATCTCTACCCGAAATATGGGGGAAAGAGCATCCAAGTTCCTCTGTAGAAAGTCTGATCTATCTGGCTAAGACTCAGATTGTAATTCTTGTTTTGTCTTGTTTGCCTTGTCCGTTAGGATGTCTATCGCGGCCTCAAGCCTCTTGCATTTTTCTTTCTCTGAGAAGAGAGCTGCAAGCAGCTCGTTGATTTTGCTAAGTGCATAATCCATGCTCCGGTTGATCTGGCCCAATGGCGCATAGTCCAGGCGGCGTGGCATGGTAGCGAACAACTGGCGTTGGGCGGCGTTTATCTCGCTCATCTTAGCGTTGTCCGTTGCGCCGAGCCAGGTTACTTCTCGCGAAGCTTTCAAACTCTCATACAACTGGTTCTGCAGGTCGATGTACGCATTCCAGTAGACCAGCCACGACTCATTGAACTCGTCGAACGTTTGCTCTATTCGTTTACTCTTCTCCGCGTCCGAACTAACTGACAATGGTAACGGTTGGAAGAGACCGCGTCCGGTAAATGTGTTGCGGGTTCTAGTAGCGACTGTTTATGAGTAGCGATGAAGGGCCAAACCAACTGGTAATCTTAGTGGAACATGTCTGCGATAGATGCGGTGGTCAGTTCGAATACAGTGAACTCAATTCTCAGGAAAAACAGATCCTCGATCCCGCTGGCAAGTGGAAGACAGAGCGCACCTATCGGTGCTTTGACTGCGAGAAAGAAGCCTTACTCGGACTGGGTCCCGCTTAGAAACGCGGTATGGCACATTCAGCTCGGCAAATTGAACTATTTCTTCTTCAACGCGGCAGATTCGACCTTACCGTGGACCCTCACAGTCCCGACTCGCAAGGATGAAGTTGCGAGTTCCATGGTGACATCGAAGTTGAAAGCATAGTCTTTCTCAGCCATTTTTTCCAGGACTTCTGCAAGCGAGGACGGCGAAGAGTCATTCTTCTGGGGCATGATGACCGAGCTTCGCTACTCATCTCAAGTATAAAGTTCTATGGAGGCGTAATTGCCTACGGGAAATTAGCTCAGCCTGTAGAGTTTGTAGCCTACGAGGATACTCAAGATTACAAGAAATACGAAGCCACCTATGTTGAACAGCCCGGATAACATTGAGCCAGCACTGAATGTTGGAATGAACAAGAGACCCAGCACACCGCTCGCCATTCCGGTATAGGCTGTGCTCTTCTTGAACGTCTGGCTCTTCAATCGCATAGCTTGCAAGGATTATCGCAGAAAGCTGGAGAAACGTAGCTACGAGAGCGGTGAGGTTTGCAAGGTTCATCGTTAGCTGTCCCGTTGCCAAGAATGCCGCTCGCGAGTCGCCGTTTGTCGAAACGTATGAGTTGCTCAAGCCGATCAGAGAAAAGCGAAGAGGAATATCAACCCCGACATCTACTGCGACAAAAACCATGTTGAAGATGGCTGCGATCAATGTGACGGTACGGTTGGCCTGTCTGAGGGCGAAATAGAGTGCAGGGAACGCTATGAGGTAAAGAAGGTCACTTACCAGGTAAATTCCCCAGGTCATGCCGAAGAAGAGGCTTTGAGATTGAATGGATGTAAGACCCGACTGGATGGATGATGGGGCCAAGCTTGGAATTAGGAGAGGTATCAGTGGCAGAGTGATGAGGACTAAGACGCCCGCGATGATGACGCTTATTGCGCCTGCCCGGTAGTAACCGCCCCATCTCTTGTCAGGGCATCTCTCGAGTGCTGTAGTCGTCATTGGTACTTCGATAAGCTATTTGTTAGGTTTCTAACGATTACAGAGAGGAAGCTGATGGGAGAGCTTGGTTCGAAGCCGCTCTCGTCTGCCTTGACTTCGAGACCCTAGATTATCTAGGCCAAGGCATCGTTGTATAGCGCGTCTAGGACCGAGTAGGCTTCCTCGGGGGTTGAAGGATTAGCTGGCAGAATATCCTCAGCAATAGATCGTTCAAGGATCTGGCGTATGCAATACCTGAGCTTTGTCGGAGTCATGCTCGCCTCCACGTTCCACATAGGATGATCCATGTTAACGAAGACCGTTCGGACCCCGTTCTTGTCAGTCTCAACATACGCCTGACCGCGATCTCCCCCGTGAGCAATATCGAAGGCCAGGACCTGGTCTTTCAGATGTATCACACTACGGGTTGCGTCTCTAGAATGGGTCTTCGAGTTCCGCTCTTTCCGGTGTTCGGACGCGTTTTCTTTCTTCCCCACACGTTGCGATTTTTGGCTGGCCTTTGACGATGTTTTTGCCGTCAACACCGCTTTCGAGAGTATCTCGATGTTTCGCCGGAGACTACGGCGCAATCTCTCTGCAATCTCCCTGTTCAGGTATTGTATGCTGCGAAGTTCTCTCCGGCTGGCGGTCTGTCGCAGGAATTTGTAGACTCTGTTCCGGACAAAGCCCCGCATAGCCTTCTCGAACACTCGCCACTGTGCACTGTCTCGCTCGAAATCGTTACCACCAGGCAATCGCCGGAGGAAGTCTGCGTTAACCCAGCCCTGAATGCGGCTCAACCCGTGGATCCGGTACTGGTCGAGACCGAAGAACTGGTGCTGGAGACAGGTGATATGTTTCTGCTGGACGCTCATACCCGCTTCGGAGATTCCAGTACGGATCTTTGAGATGGGAAGAATCAACACTTCGCCAGTAATCTTCCCGTATTCCGTGGCAACATTGACGGGAAGGAGAGTCGCGCCGCGGAGTTCTTCGGGCTTCACCGTTTCGCTGTTGACAAAGACTTCGAAGGGACCATACCCTCGTAGAGCGAGGACGTTCGCTCTTGCAAGGAGGGCTCTCCGGACGTCAGCAGGGTCAGTTTTCTTCGTCAGGGATCGGATCCTGATTCTCAAACCATCATGGTCTAGCGGTGCTTGGATTACTCGCAAGGGCTTCCAGGTGGACTGGTCGGTCGGGGCCCAGTGACGGTCGATAAGACTCTCTGTCAGCATGATGGTCCGGTCGAAGCGTCCCTTGTGGACTTGTAGCTCTAGCTCACGACCTAGGGTCAGCCAGGCGAGACTGCCCATACCATACGACTCGCGTATTGGACGCTTGTATTTCGGAGAGAAACCCTCGCCGGTTGTTTTTCCCTTTGTAAGAAATTCGCGCAGACCGTCTAGGTCCATTCCGTGGCCCCACTCCTCGTATTCGATCTGGGAGCCTGAGTCTGAGATCTTGATCTCGACCCTTGTTGCTTCGCCCCACATCCACGAATTGACAACAAGCTCTACGAAAAACTGCGCCGCATCCGTATACTGTCGTCCAAGTGTCTTGATGATGCTCTTGTGAGTAGCGACCTGTAGATCTTCGTCCATTGTCAAGTGTATTGCTCTCGCTGAATGCACTGATCGTCTTGTCGCCAAGGGTCTTGTCGTTTGTCGTATGGAAAGTCGGCCGGATAATGGACTAGTGTAACCGGCCTCAACAAAGAACGGGAAGTAGGCGAGCTACTTCTATCTAGCGCGATCCGGCTTTCCTAGTAACTTCTTTCGCAGGCTCAGGGGTGTCTGGGAAGAGGTCCTTCGGCATTCCGGAGAGAACATCAGACAACGAGTCACGGCTCATTTGTCCTTGGGCTCCGGTCTGGAAGGGTCGGACCCTGTTGAACAGATCATCGATCTTGTTGGCCATCTTCATTTTCTCATTGATCCTCCCATCAAGCTCCTGACCGTCCGCTTCCAGTTGTTGCACTCGGGGCGCGAGTCCTTCTATCCCCTTTGAAACCTCGAGCATTCCATTGACTGTGGCGAGTGACGATCTCAGACCGGTGATCTCCTTCTGCATAGCTTCTCGATAGCTGCGGAGTCGTTCGAGAATAGGCTGGTACAGGCGTAGAAAGTCGACCATGAGACCCTCGAACTGCCGAATAGCGAGGGTGAATTTCTCTTCTCTCTTCTTCTCAGCAAACTGTTTCGCTGTACCCAACAGTTTCTCGCGGAGAGCAACCCTCTCGATAACATCGTCCAATACTTCTCGTACATTGTACGATTCGTCAAACACGGTCTCGCGCATACGCGTTCAGTTATTCCGCACGAAGAGCCTGGGCATTAAGAGACACGTCACCTAGAGCAGCGCAGTTTGGTACTCCGTTTCGGTGGACGCGTGAATGCCATCACTAACCGGCGAGTCGGATGTCTCCTCCGTCAAGATCATGAGCGTGCCAGGGTGAGCAGATATCTGTAGGTTGCTCTTGTATGAATTCGAACGAGTTCATGCATAATTTGCGAGGAAGCATCTCCAAACAGTATATAGCAGGGCTGACACATGATGGAATATCCTCCATGAAATTCTCCCTCTTCTTTCAGATATTGCTCGTAGGATCCCTTCTCGCCATAACATTCCCCGCGAATGTCTTCCATGTCTCCGCCGTTCCATCATACGCTCCCGGGGTCAAGTCTGGTGACATTGTAACCTATGGCAATGTGACCGGTTTCTGGCAGAGCAATGCTACCCAGTTGCAGCCACCCGCGCTCATCGCTGAATTCCTTCACGTCCAGTCGATCCATGTGGGAGTTCAGAGCGTTTCCGGCAGCAACGTAAGCGCCACGCAGACTTTCACCTTCAACAACGGTACAGGTCCGCGGAACTTTTTCTTGAGTGGAAATGTTGCCAACGGGTCTGGCAACCTTACCTTCTGGATTCTCGCCAGTGGCCTCACCGCAGGCGATCCGATCTATAACGGTGCCGGTGCCACATTCAACAGAACTGACACAGAATTCTTCGGCGGTGCGCTCCGACAGGTCATACGTTTGAGCTTTGTCGCGAACGGAGGGAATATCCAACTGAACTGGGCTTGGGACCAGGCTACAGGTGTGCTGGTATCGTTTGAGACCAACTTCTTCCTGCAAAACGGTTCTAGCAGTTCGTTTGGTTTTGCGAACGCTACAATTACCAGTACTAGTCTGTGGCCGCTCGGGATCGGGGACTTTGGGCTCAGTGCGAATCCAACTTCCCTCATAATTACGAAAATAAGCATCAACGACCAGTTCGCCTTCAAGGCCTCAACAATCACCTTGACGAGCGTCAGTGGATTCTCCGGAAACGTTACACTTACCGCAACTCCTACTGGATTCCTCGGGGAAAACTTCACTTCATCACAGGTCAACTTAGCAGCGAACTCTACAGCAAACGTCAGCTTGGTTTTGTCAGCAGCTGCCTCTCCGCCCGGAACCTATTTTGTTACGGTCACGGGGGCAAGCGGGTCAATTTCCCATTCCGTCACTTTAACTGTTCAAGTCGTCATTCAGCCTGACTTTCAGCTGATCCTCTCAATACCGATTGGCGGAGACGTTGTCTTCGCGGGAGGCGCGGCGTCTGTGGGAATACAACTCTTCAGTAACGGTCTTAGCGTGTTCAACGGGACCGTGACCTTGACAGGACAAGTCTCTCCCCTAGTGAACAATGGGCCGATGCTTTCCTTCGACCCAGCCCAGATTAGTTTCGCACCCTCAGCGACCCCGTTCTCACAGCTAACCATTTCGACTACAACATTGACTCCGTCCGGGAATTATACCATAACGGTGAAGGCGACGAGCGGAACACTGGTCCACACGTTCCAGCTTGAGCTAACGGTCCTGCCGCCACCCGTTCTTACTCTCAGTCCGTCAAGTGGACCGGTTGGAACCCAAGTCCGGGTTCACGGCTCAGGATTCCTCAGTCTATCGCAAGGCCGGTTCTTCTCTCCTGTCGAGCTTCAGATCACCTTTGACGACCAGCTCGTAGGTTTCTTCTTCCTGCAGGGAAGCTCGTTCAACTTCACCTTCAATGTTCCAGATGCCCAAGCGGGGATCGTTCACCAAGTCCACGCGAAGGAACTGTTTCCCTCAAGCCTAGACGTGCAGGCTAGCTTCCTTGTCCTACCTGAACCGGGCGCTCTGACTGTAGGTGTCGGCGGAGGGACCATCTACTTCCCTGGAGACACTGCGACCATCTTTGCGACGACGAGCCTCAACGGACAACCCACTACAGTCACTAGCTTGCAAGTGATCCTTGTCAAGCCAAACGGATCCAACCTCACATTGGACGCTATCCTCGTCTCGCCCGGTGTCTACAAAGCGTCATATACGGTTCCAGCCACTGGATCGATAGGAACCTACGCGGTACTTGTCAAGGCTCATCAAACCGGCTCATCAGATGGATCCGCTTTGGCGACCTTCGAGGTCAAGCCTACCTGGCTCCAGTCCAACACTCGGAACGTCATTACCGCAACCAGCGTTGTAGGCGCGGTAGGCGCACTTGGAGTTATGGCTCTTGCCTGGAGAAAGGGATACTTTACCAAGCGAAAAGATGAGTTTCTGATTCCCTAAGAATCCGTAGAGTATCTATTCCCGTAACTGACTGCAGCATTAGCCGGAATCGCCTAGCCATTCTAGCCATTCACCATGCGCATTGCACCGGGCCAAGACCTTCTCTCTATTTTCTCCATTCTTTAATGAAGCAAGGCCGAGGAGAGGGGTTTCAGAGCTTTTCGGCCACTCCAAGCTGATGTGAAACAGGTCTCTCTTCTCGGACGCTTTTGCCAGCATCTGCTCCAGCTTCTCTCTCGGCTTCCCTTTTGCGAGGGAGAGAGTAAACGAGTGAAAGATGCACAACTGAGCGTCATTTCGGACCCGATCAATTAGGCTGGGCAGAAGCTCCAGGGCATCTCCACGAACTATTTGTGGAGCAGCATGCCTTGCCATTTGGATGGCGAGTTCGAGTTGATTGGCTCTTTTCCGGTGTTCAGGCCACACCAAAGCTCGAAGCCATTGAACATTCTCGGGTTCGTCAATGTCGACAGGATTGAGGTCTACTCCGAGCCGCGAGGCGATTTCCGGAAAACGGTTGGGAACTGGCGGACGTTTTTCTCCGTGTAGCAGGCATTCGACTTGTACAGGGGAGTTCGGATCTCCGCACTTCATGTCCTCGCCATACTGGTAGTGGTACCGGTCCCAGAGCAGTGTTAGACCCGCGCTGGAGCCGATCTCGATCAGAGCCAGTGGCCGATTTTTCGCCTGGCGGGCTACGAGTTCGAAGGATGGGACCAGGATTGCGCAGCGTCCCACCTCGTTCGTCTGAACAAAGCGGGTTGTGATTATCTCGTCAATTTCGCTCCTGTGTTCGAGGACGAAGCTGCGAAAATAGGGATACGCAAGGTCGTAGTGTTTCGAGTTGTTGTTGAGACTGGGATAAAACGCGGCTAGCTGATGATGCTCACCTTTGAGTAGAAGAAGATGGACCGCAGAGAAGAACAGGTTTGGTAGCGCGTTTTTTTCACCGGCTTTGGCTGCTATCGTTAGGAGCTCTGGATCCTCAGCAACCCTCATTGCTAGGCTGACGTAGAGTGGGGATCGACCCGGGTAGACCGTGCTAGCGTAGTAGCGAAAGCTTTCGGTTGCCTTGTCAATAGGTGATGGCAAAGGGTCTGGGTTGTCCATGGGACTTATGTTCGAGGGACCCTTTGGGGATTATCAGGATTTCCG
>Ga0137385_10005397_pt1 | contig 11223 bp, 5 predicted proteins | sample SagtaG_FD_104921 | JGI IMG/M metagenome (GOLD analysis project Ga0137385, IMG submission 104921) | Vadose zone soil microbial communities from Sagehorn Ranch, Mendocino, California, USA - Sage2_R_80_16 metaG | ecosystem: Environmental > Terrestrial > Soil > Vadose zone | place: USA: California...
CCGGGAGGCGTGCGCCGCGAACCTGCGGCCGGATGGGAACCGCCGCACCGGCGGGTGCGTCTAAGGCAGGTAACGGTCGGCCGGCGCTGGCTCGTTAACCCGCTCGCGACGCCAGCGCCGGTCCCGTCCGTAGCAGGAGGTTTCCCATGGGGCGCACGAGCCCAGTCGTGCGGGCTGGGCTCGGTGCGCGTGCCCGGCACGGGGCGCCGTGGTCACGGCGGTCACCGCGACGGCCGCCGTGCTCCTGGCGGGCTGCGGGACCCGGGTGGCGGACGGGCAGGCGCGGGGCCGCCCCGCGCCGGCGGTGACGGCCAGCAGTGGGCCGGGGTCACGGTGGCCGGGGCGGCCCAGCCGCCGCTGTGGGGTGATGCCGGGCTGATCGGCGCGGCCAGGCGGCTGCTGCGCGTCAAGACGGTGTGGTAGCCGCTCCGAGGTCATGGATGTGGCCCCGGTGCCGCGGCCTCGCGGGCCGCGGCACCAGGGCCACGATCGTGCCGTGCTAGCTCACTTCCGGCCGGTCAGGGGACCGCGGGGAAGGCGTTCTGAACGAGCTGCTGGAATTGTGCGGGGAACCATTGGCCGGCCGGGATGTCGAAGCCGGGGATGGCGTTGGTGGGGTAGGTGTTGCCGTTGCCGTCGGTGTTGGTGCCGTTCGGGTCGCAATGCAGGTCGCCGTGGGTGTGGGTGGCGGTGGGGTAATCGCCGTCGGATTCGCCTGGTGGCTTGATCCAGATGTAGGCGTACAGGTGGGTGAATGAGGAATTGGGGCTGGCCTGGGGGAACGGCCCAAGGCCGGCGTTGTTCTGGTTGCACCAGTCGCCGCGGAACGGCCGCTGGTCGACCTTGGACTGGCTGACGAAGGTGTTGAGGTCGGTCGAGGTGCCCGGGCCGGTGGGCCGGCCGGCGCCGCCCCAGCCGTTGCGGGAGGTGTCGATGAGCATCCCGATCGTGGCGGGGAACCCGGCATTGACCAGGTTGGTGTACATCGCCTGGTTGTAGGTCAGCTCGTCGATGTAGGGGTTGAACTGGTAGAAGTTAGCCGAGTCGACGGGCTGGCCGCCGATGTTCTCGGTCGCGGTCATGTACGGCTCGCTGATCGGGGTGGTGTTGGCGGTGTCGCTGATGAACCCGTCCATGCTGTTGACCCCGGCGGTGGTGCCCGACGCCACCGACTTGAACAGGTTGACCGCGGGGCCCATGTTCGAGGACCATCCCAGCCAGGCCGAGTGGGCGATGTCGACGTAGTTGTAGACGTTCGGGATCGCGTGCAGCTTGTTCAGGGCGTACTGGATCCCGGTGACGTAGGCGCCGCTGGAGTTGGCCTCAGCGCAGGCGGACTTGGACAGGTTGGTGACCAGGTTCGGCAGCGAGTCCGGTTCGATGATCGCGATGACCCGGATGTTGGTGTGGGAGAAATCGGTGAGGATCTGCGCGATCGGGTTGATGTAGTCCTGCTCGTAGTAGGTCAGCCCGTTGTTGCTGACGGTCAGCTCACCGTTGGAGGCGAGCGCGGCGCAGTCCCGGTTCGGCAGGTCGTAGACCACGATCGGCACCAGGATCGGTGTGCTGCCCGACTGCTGGCTGAGCGCCGCCCGCAGGTGCGCTTCCAGGCTCATCCGGCTGCTGTTGCCCGAGCCGCCGTAGATCGCGGCGATGCGGTCCAGCCAGATCCCGGTGGACTGCTGGCCGACCAGCGTCATCTGGGACTTCAGCGTGCCCGTGGCGCCCGCCGCCGAGGTGGCGACCTCCGCGGTGTAATCGGGGTTCACGTACCACGTCGAGCCCGTGAACGGGTTCACCGCGTGGGCTGGCGTGCCGGTGGACCCCGGCGGAATCTCGCTTCCCGTCACGCTCACCGCCGGGTAGCCGGAGGCGCTCACCGTGAACGTGGCGTTGCCCGCGCTGGAGGTGTCGGCGGTGACCGTCACCGGCTGCGGGTAGTTCCAGTTGCTGGGCGTGAAGGTGAGCGCCGCGCCGGCGCTCACCGCCAGGCCCGAGTTGCCCGCGGTCCGCCCCACCGTCACGCTGACGTTGCCTGAGGGCGCCGAGGACAGCGACACCCCGAACACGTCGCTGGTGCCCTGCGCCACGGAGAACGACGCCGGGTTCACCAGCAGGGTCCCGGTGGAGCTCGAGGAGTTCTCGGTCACCGACACCGCGGCGGTGGTGTAGCCGGAAGCGGTGGCGCTGAACGTGGCGGTGCCGGTGCTTGCGGAGTCGGCGGCGATCGTCACGGTCTGCGCCGTGGCGAAGTTGGCCGGGGTGAACGTGAGCGAGCCGCCGGAGGAGACCGACAGCCCGGTGTTGCCCGAGGTGCGGCTGACCGTGACCGTCACGTTCGACGTGGGTGCGGTGGATAGGGACACGCCGAACGTGCCGGTGCCCCCCTGCGTCACCGACAGCGACGTGGGGCTGGCCACCACGCTCGGCGTGGTCGCCGGGTTGACCGTGACCGACACCGCGGAGGAGGTGGCGGTGGTGCCGCTGGCGTCGAAAGCCTCCGCGGTCAGCGAATAGGTCCCGGCCGGGACGCTGGACCAGGTGAACGTGTACGGGCTGGACGTCGCGGTGCCGAGCAAGGTGGCGCCGTTGAAGAACTCCACCTTGCTGATCGACCCGGCGGACTCCGAGGCCGAGGCGGTGATCGGGATCGACGCCGGGGCGGTGAACGTCGCGCCGTTGGCCGGGCTGGTGATCGACACCGTGGGCGTGCCGCCGCCGCCGCTGCCGTTGCAGGTGCCGCCGTTGAGGGTGAACACCGTCGGGGCGGTGTTGGTGCCGGTGTAGGAGAAGTTGGCGCCGATCTGCGTGGAGCCGCCGGTGGCCAGGGAGCCGTTCCAGGAGGCGCTGGTGACGGTGATGTTCTCCCCGGACTGGGACCAGTTCCCCGACCAGCCCTGGGCGATCTTCTGGTTGCCGGCATAGGCGTAGCCCAGGGTCCAGGAGGTGATCGCCGGGCCGTTGTTGGTGATGTTGATCGCGATGGAGAACCCGGTCCCCCAGTCACTGTTCACCGTGTAGCTGACCTGGCAGACCGGTGCGGCACTGGCCGGTGCCGCCGCGACCGCGGCCAGCCCGGCACATCCGAGCGCCGCCGCCGCTAAGACCGCGGCACCGCGCCAGAGGCGGGGACGCCGGGCCTTGATGCGGATGGTGGGTCTCATGCGGGTCCTCCTCGTGCGTTGCTGGCTCCCGGCCAGCAGGGCTCCGGGGATGGTGAAGCCCCGCAGCGACGCGGACCGGTCCTGCTGGCTGCTCTGCGGCGACCATAGGCGCAGCGTGCGAGCGTGGTACAGGCGCCGGACGCGAGGACGCTGTGACAGGCGTGCTTAGCCGGCCAGATCAGGAAAGTTTCATGCCGGGGCCGGTTCGGCGGCCCGGACGGTGGTCACGATCCAGGCCAGGATCAGCGCCTCCTCGCGCCACGCGTCGTAGCGCCCGCTCCGGCCGCCGTGGCCCGCGGTCATCTCGGTCTTGAGCAGGAAGGGGCCGCCGCGGGCGGTGGCGCGCAGCCGGGCGACCCACTTCGCCGGCTCGCGGAACAGCACCCGGGTGTCATGCAGGCTGGTCACCGCCAGGATCGGCGGGTAGGCCTGGTCGCGGACGTTCTCGTACGGCGAGTAGCCCTTCATGTAGGCGTAGACCGCCGGATCGTGCAGCGGATCCCCCCACTCCTCCCACTCCGGCACGGTGAGCGGCAGCGACGGATCCAGGACGGAGGTGAGCGCGTCCACGAAGGGGACCTGGGCGACGATCCCGCCGAAGTCCTGCGGGGCGATGTTGGCCACGGCGCCCATCAGCAGCCCGCCCGCGGAGCCGCCCCGGGCGATCAGCCGGTCCGGGCGGGTCCAGCCCTGTGCCACCAGGTGCTCGGCGCACGCGACGAAGTCGGTGAACGTGTTGGTCTTGTGCAGCATCTTGCCGTCGTCGTACCAGTGGCGGCCCAGCTCGCCGCCGCCCCGGACATGCGCGATGGCATACACGAAGCCCCGGTCGAGCAGCGAGAGCCGGGGGATCGAGAAGCTGGGATCCATCGACATCTCGTAGCTCCCGTAGCCGTAGAGCAGCAGCGCGGAACTGCCGTCCCGCGGTGTTCCCTTCCGGCAGATCAGGGAGATGGGGACACGGGTGCCGTCGGCGGCGACCGCCCATTCGCGGCGCTGCTCGAAGTCCGCGGGGTCGTAGCTGCCCGCGCCGGGCAGCGGCAGCACCGGCCTGCGCTTGCGCAGGGTCAGCTCGCCGGTCCGCGTGTCGGCGTCGAACACCGAGTCCGGGGTGGCCAGCGACACGTAGTGCAGCCGGAACTCCCTGGCCGCGTACTCCGGGTTCGACCCGGGGAACACCTGGTACACCGGCTCGGGGAAGGCGATCTCCCGTTCGCCGCCGTCCGCCCGCAGGATCCGCAGGCCGGTGAGGCCGTCGCGGCGGAAGTACACGACGAGGTGCTCGGCGAAGGCCGCGGCGGCCAGCAGCCTGGTGTCCGCCCGGTGGCCGATGACCGTGGTCAGGGCCGCGGGATCGGCGAGCGGGCCGCCACCCCCCGCCTGCCTCCCCGTTCCCCCTTCACTTTCCCCCTGCACCGAGCCGTGCAGCGGTACCTGGGCCAGTTCGAAGTTCAGCGCCCCGTCGTTGTGCAGGATCAGCAGCCGGCCGGTGCCGTCCGGCCCGGCCTGGTGCTCGACCGAGTACTCCACGCCCTGCCTGCGCGGCAGCACCACCCGCGGGCTGGCCGCCGGCGTGGCCGCGTCCAGCAGCCAGACCTCGCTGGTCAGGCTGCTGGAGATCCAGATGGCAACGTAGCGCTGGCTGCGGGTCAGCCCGACGCCGACATTGAACCGCTGGTCGGCCTCCTCGATCACGATCACGTCCTCGGCGGCGGGCGTGCCCACCTGGTGCCGCCACACCCGGTACGGGCGCCAGGCCTCGTCCACGGTCAGGTAGAACAGCGCGGACCCGTCGGCGGACCAGGCGCAGCCGTAGAACGTGCCGGGGATCTCGTCCGCCGCCGCCTCCCCGGTCACCAGGTCCTTGATCCGCAGGGTGAACCGCTCGTCGCCGGCGAAGTCGGTCGAGTAGGCGAGCAGCCGCCCGTCCGGGCTGACGCTGAACGCGCCCAGCGAGAAGAACGGCGAGTCGCCGGCCACCTCGTTGCCGTCAAGCAGGATCTCTTCGCCCGGCAGCGGCGCGCCGTCACCGGCCGCGGGCGGCGCGTCCTCCCCGGGCTGGACGGCACGCCGGCAGTGGACCGGGTACTGCTTGCCCGCGACCGTGCGGGTGTAGTACCACCAGCCGTCCTTGCGGACCGGCACCGACAGGTCGGTCTCCTGGGTGCGGCCCTTGATCTCGCCGAAGATCTCGTCCCGCAGCCCGGCCTGGCCCGCCGTCATCTCCGCCGTGTAGGCGTTCTCGGCCTCCAGGTAGCGCAGGGTCTCCGGGTCATCCTTGTCGGCCAGCCACGCGAACTCGTCGATGACGGTGTCACCGTGGTGGGTGCGCTCGCCCGGGACCCGCCGCGCCATGGGTGGCTCGGCGGGCCCCCCGGCGGGCTGGCCTGGCGGGGCCGCCGCCATCGTGGTCGTGGTGTCGGCGCGGGTCGGCTTGGTCACAGGGGAAGTCTACGGACGCCGGCCACCCGGCCAGCGAGCCCGGCGCCCCGTGAGCCCGCGGCGCCCGCAGGGCGGAAACAATTGTGGTCGTTGGCCCACTGACCACATTCTGATGGTTGCTGGGCCTAGTTGGCTCCTGGCCAGATGCCGGTGCGTGGGTCGGGGGGCTGAGGTCGACGGCTTCCTGGAAGAGTTCGAGTGCGCTGCGGGGAGTGAGGGGTGTTGTGGTCTTGCTCCAGACATGCATGACGGGGTGGATCATGAAGTACCGCTCCCGGGCGTTGAAAAACTCACTATGACGCAGCCCGTGGGTGCGGCCGTACGGGCCGTAACTGTATCTGTCGGGCGGGACCATTCCGGCGCGGAATTTGTATATTTGCCAGCCGAGGCGGTCACCTGCTTGTTCGTAGACAACGTTGGCCGCGTTTAGTTGCATGGGGTGCGCGGGATTGCTGATCATGACGCATCCGGCGAGGACCATGGTGTCATCGGCAACTGGCTCGGTGATTGTCGAACCTTGCCAGAGGTCGATCTGAAGCTTGACGTCGCCAGCGGACAGGGTGAGAAGCGGGTGGGCACCGAATCTGCCGCCAAGCATGCCTGCTTCCGTCAAGTGGGCGTCGGGTTCGACGGCCTGGAGTTCTTCGAGGGCGTCGTTCATGATTTCGCTCAGGTCTGCTTTTGCTTGAGCGATTTGCTGGTTTCGCAGGTCGGCGGCGGTCTTCGCGGCTGCTGACTCCGCGGCAGCGCGGGCCTTCTCGGCGTCGTGGCCGCCGAGGCCGCGCGCGATTGCCTCCTGCACTGGGTTGCGGGGCAGGGGTGCCTTGTGGAGCCGGTCGAGGACGGCGCGGGCGTCTTGAGGTCGCTCGCCGGGGTCCTTAGCAATGAGCCGGGCGATGAGGTTCTTGAGGGTGATGTTGCTGCAGGGAACCTCGGGGGGAACCTGAGTGAGGTGGGCCGCCCGGAGGGCTGCCACGTCCCCGGTGTACGGCGGGGTCCCCGCCAGCAGTTCGAAGGCGAGGCAGCCGAGGGCATAGAGGTCGGTCTTGACGGTAGGGGACTTGAGTTCCCAGATTTCGGGGGCCATGTAGGGCGGTGAGCCCGCCCCGATCCAGGTGGGGTCCTGGGTGCCGATTTCCTGGTCACGGGCAATTCCGAAGTCAGCGAGTTTCCAGCGGCCGTCGTGGCGCAGGACGTTGGCAGGCTTGAGGTCGCGGTGAATGATCCCGATGGAGTGAAGCTGCTGGAGTCCGGTCGCGATGTCTGTCATGACGGAGATGACCTGGACCTCGTCCAAAGGAATGCCGATGTTCGTTAGCGCTTCATCGGCTTTCGCCATGACCAGTAGCAGGGTGGTGCCGGTGTCGGCCGAGTCCAGGACAGGCAGGACCATGTCGCTGTCGCTTTCCGCCACCCGCTGGCCGATATCGGCCTCGCGGCGGAGGAGGCGCTCATCGAGCCCTGCCCGCTTCTGGACTTCCTTGACAGCCATGGGGGTGCCGTCCTCGGCTTCGGCGGCGTAGACGGTGCCGAATCCGCCAGATGGGCCGAGGGGCCGGTCGGTCCAGTATGTCCATTTAGCACCGGATTGCCCGGTGAAGTTGACCTCGTTAGCCACCGTATAGTTACTCTCTGCTCACTCGTTCCCGAATGATGCCTGCTGGCAGGGAAAGCGGAATGGCGCTGGTTCCGGGGCTCGGCACCAGCTGGCCGGGGGCGGTGATCAGCGCCGCGACGATCAAGCCGGCTGCTGCAGGAGTTCAGATTACTCCGCGGCGAGCGCCGCTGCGTACACGCGGGCATGCGAGGTGTAGGGCCCGTGGTGCGCCCCTTGTACCGCGGCCCGCTCCCGTGGGGGACTGTTGCCAGGGACGTCGGCCGGCGCGGGCCCGGGCTGGGCGGGCGGGCCGCCTAGAGGTCGAGGCATGCTTCCAGGGCTCTGGGGCCGCGCGGGTGCTTGGTTGCTGGATGCCCGCGCGACCTTAGGAAGTCGTTGTCGACGCTACTGTTGATCGGCTGACGGGGGTGCTGAATGGACGGTCATAGCCGAACGGTCCACTCGACTGTCAAGCGTCGTCCCTGGTCGACGGGGGCGAGGTTGTGCCTTTCTTCACGACACCTTCTTTGGTGGGCGGAGTGCCAACGACCGGGTGTCTACTGTTGGCCTGGTGATGCGGGGGCATGCGGTTTAGAGCCCGTCCGGCATTAACCTCATGCGGCCGCATAAGGGCGAGGCTGGGGAGATGGCCATGGAATGGATGTTCAAATACCGGCCCGCCGCGCGCTGCATCGCCGCGATCGCTGTGATCATCGCCGCCGTGCTGCCGGCGGCGGCAGGCTGTTCGGCGCCTGGGCCGGCGGCGCCGAGCGCGGCGACGGCGGCCAGCGGGGTCCCAGCGAGCGGGCACTGGGGGACCGCGACACCGGTTCCCGGACTCGCCGGCCGCAGCCTGAACGCCGGAGGACGGGCCGGGGTCAGCTCGGTGTCATGCGCGAGCGCCGGGAACTGCACTATAGGCGGCTCTTATCGGGACGGCCACAGCCATGGCCAGGCGTACGTTGTCAGCGAGCGGAACGGCCGGTGGGGCACCGCCATCGAGATCCCCGGCACCGCCGGCCTCAACGCCGGCGGGGAGGCCGGGGCCGGCTCGGTGTCGTGCCGGAATGCCGGGAACTGCACGATCAGCGGCGGTTACACAGACAGCCACGGCCATGGCCAGGTGTTCGTGGCGAGCGAGCGGAACGGCCGGTGGGGCACCGCCATCGAGATCCCCGGCACCGCCCGTCTGAACGCCCAGCAGATCGGGGACACGTCGGTGTCGTGTGCGGGCGCTGGGAACTGCGCGGCCCGCGGCCTCTACGTGGACGGCCAGCGCCGCACCCATTTGTTCGTGCTCAGCCAGCGGAACGGGCGGTGGAGCGCAGCTACCGTGGTCCCCGGCACCGTCGGAGGCGTTCGTGCCGGGGTCTATTCAATGTGGTGCGATAGCGCCGGGCGCTGCGTGGCTGGCGGAGTCTACAGCGACCGCCAAGGCCGTCAGCAGGCGTTCGTGGCGAACGAGCGGAACGCCCGGTGGGCCGCCGCCGTGGATGTGCTGCGCACCTCCGGCCTGAACGCCCCAGAGGCCCGGGTCACCTCGGTGTCGTGCGCGAGTGCCGGAAACTGCGCGGCTGGTGGCAGCTACGAAGACGGCCACGGCCATAGCCTGGTGTTCGTGGCCAGCGAGCGGAACGGCCGGTGGGGCACCGCCATCGAGATCCCCGGCACCGCCCACCTAAACGCCGGAGGATACCCCCAGGTCAGCTCGGTATCGTGCCCGAGCGCCCGGAACTGCGCGGCTGGCGGCTGGTACCTCGACAGCTCCGGCAACCGCCATGCGTTCATTGTGAGCGAGCGGAACGGCCGGTGGGGAACCGCCATCGAGATCCCCGGCACCCGGGCACGCTCCTGGGTCAATTCAGTGTCGTGCGGCAGCGCCGGGAACTGCGCGGCCGACGGCGGCTACATCGACAACTCCGGCAGCATCCGGCCGTTCCTGGCCGGCGAGCAGAACGGCCGGTGGGCTGCCATCGAGGTCCCCGGCATCGCCAGCCTCCTCAGCAGCATCCCCGGCCACGCAGGAAACGCCGAAGTCAGCGCGATGTCGTGCCTGAACGGGTACTGCCTGGCCGGCGCTCTGTCGTGCCTGAGCACCGGATACTGCTTGGCCGGCGGCTACTACGACGATTACTTCGGCCAGAGGCAGGCATTCGTGGTCTCGCGCCCGTAGCCGCGGCCAGCACGCTCTTGGCCCAATCGCTCAGTCCAGGGACGCCCGGCTGCTGCCCACCGTGCTGCCCGCACGGCGGCGCTGCTGTAGTTGGCCGGTCGGCGCTAGCCTTCGGTGGGTGGGCCGGAGGCGGGCCGTGGCAAGTCAGCAGTCCACTCGATGACCAAGCGCCGACCCTGGTCAGCAGGGGCGGGATTGTCCCATTCTTCGTCACACCCTCTGATGTGGGCGCTGGCGCCAATGACCACAAATGGAGTCCGGTCCTCCCGTCACGTCAGCACCGGCAGCCGCCATCGCCCGTCGCCGCGGTCAGAGCACGTCGTGGCCCGGACGCGGCTCGGCCGGGATCGGCCGCGGCTCGGCCGGGATGCTGCCCAGCCTGCCCGCCTGGTAGTCCTCGAACGCCTTGACCAGCTCGTCCCTGGTGTTCATCACGAACGGGCCGTACGCGGCGACCGGTTCCCTGATCGGCTCACCGCCCAGGAGCAGCAGGTCGAAGTCCTTGCCCGGGCCCTGCTGGCGCTCGGCGGCGCCGAACGTGACCGAGCCGCCGGGCCCGAAGACGGCGAGCTGCCCGGTGCGCACCGGGCGGCGCTGGGCGCCCACGGTGCCGTTCCCGGCCAGCACGTAGCCGAGCGCGTTGAAGTCGGGCCGCCACGGCAGCCTGACCTGGGCACCGGGGGAAACGGTCGCGTGCACCACGGTGATCGGCGTGTGGGTGATGCCGGGGCCCTTGTGCCCGGCCAGGTCGCCGGCGATCAGCCGGAGCAGCGCCCCGCCGTCGGCCGAGGAGAGCAGCGCCACCTCACCCGACCGGATGTCCTGGTAGCGGGGGTTGGTCATCTTGAGCCGGGCGGGCAGGTTCACCCAGAGCTGGAAGCCGTGGAACAGCCCGCCGCTGACGACAAGCTCCTCCGGCGGTTCCTCGATGTGCAGGATGCCGCCGCCCGCGGTCATCCACTGGGTGTCCCCGTTGGTGATCAGGCCGCCGCCGCCGTTGGAGTCCTGGTGGCGGAAGATGCCGTCGATGATGTAGGTCACCGTCTCGAAGCCGCGGTGCGGGTGCCACGCGGTGCCCTTGGGCTCACCGGGGGCGTAGTCGACCTCGCCCATCTGGTCCATGTGGATGAACGGGTCGAGGCGGGCCAGGTCCACCCCGGCGAACGCGCGCCGTACCGGGAACCCTTCGCCCTCGAAACCCGACGGTGCCGTGGTCACCGACAGCACGGGACGGTCGGCCGTGGCCGCCGGATCCGGCTCCTGGACGCGCGGCAGCACCAGGATGTCCTCGACAGTGACTGCGGGCATGTCGTCTCCTCCGCTCGCGGTGCGCCCACCTGACACTCGCGGTGCGCTCACCCAACAGTAGCTTCGCCCGGTGCAACAGTTGTTGATTGTTCAACATTCCCTGAGGCGGCGGCCCGGGCGGGGCCCGCCCCGGGCGGCGGCCCCGGATGAGGGGTTTCCGTGGATGGCAATGTCTCGTCCGGGATATGGCGGATAGCACTACTATCTGCGTCAGTGGCCCGTGGCGGCGGCAGCTATGACGGGAGGGCGGGGGCCGGTGAAGCCCAGGATCGACACCGCGAAGCCGCACGCGGCCCGCGTGTACGACTTCTACCTCGGCGGCAAGGATCATTTCGCCGCCGACCGGGAAACCGGCCAGGCATTGATGCGGGTGGTGCCGACCATCCGCGCCGCGGCGCGGGAGAACCGCGCGTTCTTGGGCCGGGCGGTGCGGTTCTTGGTGGCGGAGGCGGGGATCCGTCAGTTCCTGGATATCGGGACGGGGCTGCCGTCGGCGAACAATGTGCATGAGGTGGCGCAGGGGCTGGTGCCGTCGTGCC
>Ga0137385_10005402_pt1 | contig 11216 bp, 9 predicted proteins | sample SagtaG_FD_104921 | JGI IMG/M metagenome (GOLD analysis project Ga0137385, IMG submission 104921) | Vadose zone soil microbial communities from Sagehorn Ranch, Mendocino, California, USA - Sage2_R_80_16 metaG | ecosystem: Environmental > Terrestrial > Soil > Vadose zone | place: USA: California...
AACGAAGAGGCGGGCGTGGTCCTGACGGGAGTGTACGGGCAGGCGGACCACGCGCGCGTGGTGTTCTATTGCGGCGATCGCGATCGCGCGGCCCGCGCAATTCGCGCGACGCGCTCGATTGGAGAGAGCAAGCGATGTCCCGGGATCGAGTACGTGACTTACCTTACCGAGGCGGAGTTCGCGCTGTTGAAGAACGACACGGCGGGCTGCATCGAAGGATTGCGGCATGCGCTGCTGATCGCCCGCCGCCATGGATTTCAGACCCGCACCTGGTGGCACTCCGGAATCATGTCCCGCCTCTACGCGGTCGCGCTCGAGCACGAAATCGAAGCCGACTACGTCCGGTCGCTGATCCGTAAACGCCGGCTCCTTCCACCCGAGGGCGCGGCGACCGAGAGCTGGCCATACCCCGTCAAGATCCACGCGCTGGGCCGCTTCGACATCCTCAAGGACGGCGCACCCCTGAAGTTCGCGGGCAAGGTGCAGCGCAAGCCGCTGGATCTCTTGCAGGTCCTGATCGCCCTGGGCGGACGCGACGTGCTCGAAGCGCAATTGAGCGACGTCCTGTGGCCGGAAGCGGCCGGCGACGCCGCGCATCGTGCGTTTCTCACCACGCTGCAGCGCCTGCGCCGATTGTTGGGATACAAAGAAGCGCTGGTGTCGGCGGACGGTCGGCTGACTCTCGATCCCCGTTATGCCTGGGTGGACGTCTCGGCGTTCGATCGCCTCCTGAATCAGGCGGAGACCGCGGAGCATGAGCGGCAAGGCGAAGCCGCCTGCGATCTGCGTATCAAGGCCCTGGGCTTGTACCGCGGGCATTTTTTCAGTCAGGACACCGCTCCGGCGGTCTCCATGCGCGAGCGCCTGCGCGATAAGTATCTGCGTCACAGCGAGGCCTTAGGCCGTCACTGGGAGCAAATCGGGAACTGGGCGCGCGCGCTGGAGTGCTATCTAAAGGCGCTCGAAATCGACGCCCTGGCCGAGGTGTTCTACCAGCGACTCATGGTCGGCTACCAGAAGCTCGACCGTCGCGCCGAGGCCCTGGCTGTATACGAGCGTTGTGCCAAAACCCTTGCCGCGGCGCTCGGGATCAAGCCTTCCGCCTCGACCCAGGCGCTTTATCGCGCTCTGACCGGGCGCTAGTCTCCAGCTTCTCCCCAAATCAAAGCGACTCCCTCCGTTAGGGGGATTCGCTTTCTTTTCATCTGTTACTGATCCGTTACCGGCGGATGGTAGCTTGAAAAGTCGCGGGGTCTTCGCGATCCGTTCCGAGGACTGATTGAACAAGGGAGATGCACCATGCAAGAACTCCGTAACTACCCCGATCCACAAGAGGAAATTCAGCTCTCGCGCCAAAATGCCTGGTGGGTCGGTGAAATTCATTCCGACGACGTGAACCGGCCAGTGACGATGGAATACGTCGCCTGCTTGTACTACCCGCAAGGCCCACTTTCTTACGAGGAGCGGGCAGTCGCCGGCTTCTGGCTCAGGCACGTTCCGGTACAGAACGGACCGTGGGACCACTTCGTCACCTTTAAGGATGTGCGTCTGCGGTTCGATGAACAGCTCATCTTGCCTAACGGCCAGTACCAGATCCTCTGGCAGTTCGACTACGAGGGTCTCGGCGTCAGGATCTGCCCGAAGCCGTCGCAGATCAACTACGTCAGTCTGGGCGATAAGTTGCGCACGTGGGGTGACGGACGCATCGACCTGAACTGGATGGGCGTCAACCCGGCTGGGCACCTAGCCATCGGTGTGTGGCGTGAGATCGACGGCAAGAAGTACCTCTCGGTCAACGGACCGGACGGCAACTGGTACGGGATCGAGCTGACGAAGCTGCCGCCGCCTTAGCATGGATCACTTCCAAACGCGTAGCTCTGGCCGGTGCGCGACTCGCAAATCTGCTCAACGACGCGCTTAAGTAGGTAGGTCTTACAGTGCAGGGTGGTTAAGAAGCTAACAATGGGCTCAGCTTGGGGCTTTATAAGCGCGCGCGAGAACGCTCGTATGAAACGACCGTATCGCCAGTGGATTTGGAGCGCCGTGCACGATCGTTCTGAGAAGGCAAATTCCGTACAAAGTAGGAGGAACCATGACTCAAAACTTTCCAGTAAGCTTCACTGACGCAAACGGAGTTACGCGATCGAATAATACCGTTGAATTCATGGACGCAGGGGGTGGTGCAGACCCAGACCTTCCGTTGGTGATTCTCCTGCATGGCTTGTTAGGCAGCGCCAGTAACATGACTAATCCGGACCACAACTACAACAATATGTTCGCGGTCCCAGCTACGGTTGATCGCGGCTGGCATTGGTATCCGAATGCGGGTGTCTGGTCGTTCGAGGAAGACCCGCTAATGACGGTGACTAGCTGGCGGAAAGCCTTGAATACAGCCGGCTTTCCTACGCTCGTATATAACCAAATCGATAACAATAGATTTTTGGCCAGTCCTACTCTGGAGCTTAAGGCGATCATGGAGCAGGTCGTTCTGCAGAACTTCGCAAATAAAAAACTGGCCTTCGTGGCGCACAGCCGTGGTGGCTTGCTTTTGCGAAATTTCCTTGTCGGCTGTAGGGGCGAGAATAATTTGCTGAATCGTATCGTTTCGGCGGTCACATTGCATTCGCCGAACCAAGGCACCGAGCTAGCGAACATCGGCTCAGCGGTGATTGCCGCGATCGATGCTCTGAGCAAGAGTCCAGTAGCGGGTGCGGGGTTTGCCGCCGTCCTGAACTGGCTCCGGGCACAAGTGGATTGTCCCGCGCTCCAGGAGCTCCGGGTGAGCAGCCCGTTTTTGGCCGCGCTTGCGGCGAAAGAACCAGTGCCCGGTATCCGGTATCACACTTTCGGAGGCACCAGCACCCGGTGGATTCGCGTTCGTAGCAATACATTCACAGCGGGGAGCTTACTTCCCCAATGGAACGTGCCACCGTTTCACTGGTTTACGGTCCCTGTGCAACTCATCTCCCTCCTCGATGGGGTGCCCGGCCTGTCCGCGCTCGCTCCCGAATTGCGATCCGGTTCGGGTGATACACTGGTTACGAACGCGCGGGCGCACCTGAGCTTTTCCGCTTCTCGGCACACGAACGCTTTGAACCACGCGGAGCCTCTCTTTGACCCCGCCCTGCAGAAGCAAGTAATTAACATCCTTCGCGCAGCGGTTGGCAAGCCGCCCTTGCCTTAGCGGAACCTGTAGGCGTGCTTTATCGAATGCATTTCTTGACCGCTGAGATCCGAATATGTGGGACGCGAGCTTCTGACGGCCGCTCGCAACCGCCGGATGTGCAGCAGCTCGCACCAAGCAATCCGCAGTTCCTCTATCCTGAATATGGATACCTGGTCTGCGATCGTCGAGTAAGACGCCATTGAACGTCTACATCGCCGCGGCACGACGAAGCTCGCGCTGATCCGCAACGGGCACTTGCTCGCCACGGCCGCGATCGCCGTCAGCGAGCGCCTCCGGCCTTGACTTGCTGCGCCCGGCGACTGCATGGTTTGCCGCAACGCTCGTTGCGAAGCGCCCGGGGAGCGCTGGTCTGGCTGCCGAACGCGCACTGGCAACCCTGATCGCTGCTTCGTGCGCCCGATCGCGTTCTTACCGAGCGCTAGGCTCCAGATCCTAAATATTCTTTCCGTTGAGGAGAGGGGTTCGCTTTTTTTGCCATCTGTTACTGATCTGTTACCGGCGGATGGTAGTTTGCCATCCCATGACCGGTGTGGCTGAAAGCGCGATCTATTTATGGAGACCTACGTGGTGCGGGTTTACCGCCGCGACCCGGCGCGGCCTACCGAGATCGTCGGCATCGTCGAGTGGATCGGAGCCGGGAGTGTTCTGCACTTCCATAACGCCGAGGAACTCAGCGCGATTTTAATTCAGCAGAGGGAACACAAACCGAAGGGCGGTCGTGCCGGGGAAAGAGGCAACAGTGCGAAACGCAACGCCCACATTCGCCGCATCAATAGGGGGAACCATGAACGCTAACCCGCTTCGCGCGGATCCTCGTCACGCCTGCGCCTTGTCCGGGCCTCGCCCGCAGAGGAACACTTTGCGCCGAAGACGGGAGGACACCATGCAGACCTTTTTGCGTTCGCTGCGATGCAAACTGATTAGATTCCATAGTAGGTCCCGTCTTGCGCTTCTTGTCGTTCAACGCAACCTGCGGGCGCTGATAATCGACACCGTAACGCTCGGCGTATTCGTAAGTACCGCGCATGCGCAAATCCCTGTCACGACGTATCACTACGACACGCTACGTACCGGCTGGAATCAGAACGAACGGACGCTGACGCCGGCGAACGTGTCGTCCTCGTCGTTTGGGTTGCTACTACCGAAGCCGGTCACCCTCGACGACCAAGTCGACGCACAGCCGCTGGTCGTCCCGACTGTAGCGATCGCCGGCGGTATCCATGAGGTTGTGTATGTGGCCACTGAAAACAACACCATCTACGCCATCGACCCATCGACGGGCGCGGTGCTCTTGAGTCGGAACCTCGGAAGCCCTGTCCCCAAGCCGCTCGAATGTGCAAACAACGGGCCAAACGTCGGGATCAACAGCACGCCCGTCATCGATCTCGCGAGCAAGACGATGTACGTGATCGCCTACACGCTCGAGAACAACGTTCCGGTCTATCGCATCCATGCGCTCGATTTGAGCACCCTTGCCGACAAGGTACCGCCGGTCCTCGTGAGCGCTTCGCATACCCTCACGAACCTCACCACGTTCACCTTTGATGCGCGATACCAGCGGCAGCGCCCTGCGCTCCTCGCGGCGAACGGAAACATCTACGCCGGATTCGGTAGCTTCTGCGACTGGGGCGGCTCCTCGTCGCGCGGCTGGCTCTTGGGTTGGAAAGCCGTATCGCTGACGCCGCTTGCGGCGAACCAGTTGAATGATGTTCAGCCGCCGTCGAACAACCCGTGGTTCCTCTCGGCGATCTGGATGTCCGGCTATGGCATCTCGGCCGACCCTGCGGGCGATCTCTACTTCGTCACGGGCAATTCGACGGCTGGGACCTACGATGGCGCTACGAATATCCAGGAGAGCGTGGTGAAAGTCTCGCCTGACCTAACAACGCTCCTTGGTCTCTTCACGCCTTCGGACACGCAAAACGGCGTCGATGCGCTGGACGCACGGGATGACGACTTCGGCTCCGGAGGCGTGCTTGTTCTCCCGGATCAGTCCGCCTCGTCGATACCGCATCTCGCTGTCGCGGCAGGCAAAGTGGGGCAGATGTACCTCCTCAACCGCGACCGCATGGGTGGCTACTTGATCTCCGAAGCGACCGGTGTCGGCAATGGGGGGCGGCTGCAGGTCGTCGGCCTTGGTGCGAGTGACGGGCTCCCATATCTGATCTGGCAGGACACAAACGGGCGCTGGAACCCGTTTGGCAAACTGCCGGACCCCAACGTTCAATTCAGCACTATTACGACCGGAGTGGGCAACGGCGGGCGGCTGCAGGTGGTGGGCCTGGGTGCGGCTGACAAGCTCCCGTATCTGATCTGGCAGGACACGAACGGGAGCTGGCACTGGTTTGGCAAACTGCCGGACACCAGCGGGATTCAATTCAGCTCTATTACGACCGGAGTGGGCAACGGCGGGCGACTGCAGGTCGTCGGCCTTGGCGCTGATGGGCGATCTAATCTGATCTGGCAGGACACAGACGGGAGTTGGCGCTGGTATGGCTTGCTGCCGGACGTCATGCCCTTCGTTGGCATCGGCGGATGCTGGTGCGGACAGTCGTACTTTGTCGGCGCGGATGGGGTTGGACGTGTCGTGAGCAGCGGCGGCTCAAAAGTCATCGTGTGGAAAGTTCAAACCTCACCCACGGTGGCGCTGGTCAAAGAGAGCTCGTCGGCGGATCTGCCAACGGGACAAGAGGCTGGATTCTTCACGACCGTGTCGTCGAACTCGAACCAAGCCGGAACCGCCGTCATATGGGCCGTGTCACGTCCCAGTGACACCAACCCTGCCAACGTGATGCTCTTCGCTTTCAGCGCTGCGAACGGGTCGACGCTCTTCTCGGCTACGGCGGGCACTTGGCCGAACACCCTGGGTAACGCGAACATCGTGCCGGTTGTCGCCAATGGCAAAGTGTACGTCGCGAGTCACAAGCAACTGACTATCTTCGGATTGCACTGACGGAAGGAAGGAGAGAAGGATGAAAGCGTCGTACTCGTTAATCCTGGCGGTTGTGCTCGCTGCAGGGTATGCGACCCAGACTGAAGCGCAACCCAGCCCGGACGCTTCGCAGCGTGAGATCTTCGGAAAGATCGGCAGCATCGAGGGTTCGCGGCTTACAATCCGCACGCGAACAGGGACAGTGGTACAAGTCGATGCGTCGGCAGCAACGACGGGGGGTCGCAGTACCCCCTTGGTTGTTGGACGCGCTGTCGACATTGTGGGAACGATTGACGCGGCGGGCACGCTACACGCTGAGAGAATCATGCGCGCAAAGGAGTCGCCCGCGCTCTGGCCGCCCGACCGCTGAGCAAACGCCGGACAAACGCGGAAATGTTGAACCGCGATCGCCTGCTCCTCGCCTATCACGATCGCTCGGACGGCGGGCTCTTCGCAACGATCTGCGAAATGGTCTTTGCCGCCCATGTCGGCGTCACCGTCAATCTGGACCTGCTCGCTTATGACGAAGCCGCCCATGACGTCGACGGAAACGGGCGCCGGCCCGAGCTGATGTATGGGCGCGTCCTCGGAGCAAAAAGACACTGCGGTGGTCCTCAAGTGTGCACGGCTCGGTACGCCCACGCCCTCGACCCGAATCATCCCGCCTGACTGGGTTTGACGACGCTTTATGAAAAACTTGCCGATTTCCGTCGCAACCCTGTTTGCTGCGATCCTGGGAGTCTGCGGCGCAAGCGCTCAGCGTAGGGCGACACGCCTGCCGTCGTCAGACTGGATCCGGCGCTCGATGCGTTGGTGTCCACCGACGCCAAGGTGGAGCTGGTGAAGGGCGGGCTTCGGATTTCAGGCGACGAAAGCGGCGCGACGAGCGTCCGGAACCGCATCGAACAGCATAAACGCACGAATGAGAACCACCATGATCGAGCTCCGGTTCGGCGGCACCGCCTCCCACCGTCGACCACGGAGGTGGCACGCCTCCAGCTAGAGCTTTTCTACAGGCTCGTTATGCAGCGCCACACCGTCAACCGTAGGGAGACTATGAGATGAGGCTCTTCCTGGCTATGCCATTCGCAGGTGAATTCAAGCCGGTGGAATCGCAGAAGCTACATTTGCTCCCCTTGACGAGGGCTCAGATCACCGTGGACTTGCCATGGCTTCCGCCTCGCGAGCGCGACCACTGGTCCGATATCCTCACGACACATGCCTACCACTGCGCCACGGTTTTCCAGCCCTTGGGCTTCTGGTATCTGGTGGTCGGACCCTTGTTCCTGATCGCACTTTCCGGGGATCCTCGGGTCCAGGATCCGATTCCGCTGGTCGATCAACCGTCTGCTCGCCATGACGCCCATTGAAAGTACGGCATCGCACGCTCCGTCGGACGCGCCCGGTATGTCTAATACGCAACTACGCCACCCAGGGAGACAACACGATGAATGACCCCATTATCACCAACAACTCTAGCGAGAGGGCCGTAACCACAAACTATTTCCTTGGTGGAAAGCGGTACGCGTACCGAATCAATAACGACGGCCACCGGCGGATCTTGGAGTTCAGGATCGACTCCGGGTCTTGGAAAGAGCTCGCGCTGCCACAGGACGTACGGGTAACCAATGTCGCTGCGGACAACAATCGCGTTTTTGTACGTGTACAGACATCCAAGGGGGACAAGCTCTATTGGCGCTGTCTCAAGGAAGACTCGGCCAACTGGGTCGTTCTGCTGCTCTGGCTGGCCGAATTCATTGGCGACGTAACAGGCATCATAAGCGACGTAATACGCGCCCTAATACGCGACGCAATAGGCGGCACCCCACTCAAGGAGAGCATTTGGAAACTGATTGCAGACAATGATGACAAGAAATGGATAGAAGACAAGTCCTTCAGCGACCTGGCGAGTTGGGCAGCGGCTTATCGAGAGTGGGTGCACGTCACCCACAACCCTGACAGACTCGCCCCGCCGTCAAATCACCCGTACCTTAAGGAGAACGGGTGGAACTCGCTCGAGCAGAGAAAACTGCCACTGCCGGACGGCTACGCTATTGACGATATCGCGGTCGGGCATTGGAACAACACTGTCGTCACCTATTACGTTCTTGCCCATGTGCCAACTGCTTCGGGGCACCAACTGACTTCGCTCTTCTTCCTCGATGAAGAACCCATCATGCACGCATGGGAGGCGGTGCCGGACCGGGAGGGGGAGGGGAGGCTTCATCTAGACAGCAGTAGCCGCATTAGCGCCTCCCATTCGGTCGTGGCGGCGATCACGGGAAACAAACGTCCTCACCAACTTCAATGGATGCGGATCGATGCGCATCGGCCTGGGCATGTTGACGTGTGGCCGCTCAATTGGACGGAATCGTGGAGCGATGACCTGCATTTTGTGGAGCAATTGCGGTTACCCTTCCCGGGCGCGACCCTGCCCATACATCCTCGGAACCCGGTGGAATGGTGGCTGCTTTTGCACCCTCCTCTCGATGTTCTTAACGCGGTTAACTATCCCGGGTGGCATTCAGTAAGCGTGGACGTTGAGGCCGTCTCGGGATTCATCATCGACGTGGGGCGCGCTCAAGGTCCGTGGCCGGTGCCCAAGCCCGACCGTCCGATTCTTTCGCCTCTCTGGTGGATCAATCTTCTCGTGACGACCTACAGCGCAGCCATCGATGTGGTGAGGGGAAAACCAGGAGGCAAGGATGTCGGCTTCCTCGGGGATAACCCTATCAGGCCGAACTACGCGTATCCGGTGTGTTGCATTGTTGAGAGTGGTACTCGTCACCTGGCCTTTGCCATTCCAGATGCCAGCAAAACAGGGGAAATCGAGTGGAAGGATGCACGGGCCTGTCAGGATGTGCGGGCTGTGCCTCCTGCAGGAGGGGACGCATTCGGCTATGTGACCCCTTTCGACAACACCGCGCGCGTACTCTACCGGGGGCTATTGGGGGCTGTTCATGAGCTATACCTCCCGCCGGGCGGTTATTGGACGCATGCCGACCTGACGCAATTGGCAGGTGCTCCTCCCGCGGCAGGGGACGCATTCGGCTACGTGACCCCTTTCGATAACACCGCGCGCGTACTCTACCGAGGGCTATTGGGGGCGGTTCATGAGCTATATCTCCCGCCCGGCGGTCATTGGACGCATGCCGACCTGACGCTATTGGCAGGTGCTCCTGCCGCGGCGGGGACTCCGACCGGCTATGTCACCCCCGACAAGACCGCACGCGTCGTCTACACGGCAATGGATCGAAGTATTCACGAGCTCTACCTCCAACCCGGCGGTCATTGGACGCATGCCGACCTGACGCTATTGGCAGGTGCTCCTGCCGCGGCGGGGACTCCGACCGGCTATGTCACCCCTGACAAGACCGCACGCGTACTCTACCGAGGGCTATTGGGGGCTGTTCACGAGCTATATCTCCCGCCGGGCGGTTATTGGACGCATGCCGAACTGACGCAATTGGCAGGTGCTCCTCCCGCGGCAGGGGACGCATTCGGCTATGTGACCCCTTTCGACAACACCGCGCGCGTACTCTACCGGGGGCTATTGGGGGCGGTTCATGAGCTCTATCTCCCGCCGGGCGGTCATTGGACGCATGCCGAACTGACGCAATTGGCAGGTGCTCCTCCCGCGGCAGGGGACGCATTCGGCTACGTGACCTCTTTCGACAACACCGCGCGCGTACTCTACCGGGGGCTATTGGGGGCTGTTCATGAGCTATATCTCCAGCCCGGTGGTCGTTGGACGGGCACCATTCTTCCACCGTGACGAGGGCGCCCGAGCTTGCTGTCTGTGAGCATCCTCAACTTGTACCGCCAAGCGGCGGCCGAGCAGCCGCCACTGAGTTCACAGAAACGAAGCAGATTTTTGTTAAAATCGGACTCGGTTTCTTTGGACTCCGTCTCGGCTACGATGACAACAACCAAGGAGGCCGGGCATGCGAGACAAGCGGCGAAAGTCAACGATGCCTGCTGGCAACCGTCGGCGGCAGAGCTTCCTGAGGTGGAGCGCCGCGCGAAAGACGGAGTTGGTGGTCCGCCTGCTGCGGGGCGAGGCGCTCGACGCGGCGTCGCGTGAGAGCCAGGCGCCAGCGCGCGGGCTCGAGAGTTGGAAGCGCTCTCTAAGCGAACGGCAGCCGCGACAAGTACGTGCGGTGTTACCGGATCCTGCCCGACGACACGGTGACCGACGGCCAGATGTTCATCGACATCAGCGGGGATCCGACTCCGGGAATCACCGACGGCCTGAAGGGTCGACATTAAGGGGAACGTCTGGGAATCGCCGGCGGGCGGGAGTAGGCCTCGAAAAAAGCCTTCACAACGCCATCGAGGCCGCAAACGCTTCAGGCTGGGCGCGTTGATGCGTTGCGTGGCAAGGCCTTCCCCTCCATGCATGAATCCATCCCATGAAGCGGCATGCTCGAGCGCACTCACGACGGCCGTGCCGATTGCGATGATCCGCCCGCCCTTTGCTTGCGTGCGTCGGATCACCGATGCAGTCGCGTCCGGGATGCAGTAGGGCTCGTCGAACGGCAGGCGTCGATCGAGCTCTGCGTCGCCGGTGGAGAGATACCGCATGCGTGATCGTGTCAAACGCAATGCCGCGAACGCGCATCGCCGCAACGGATAGCCAATTCAGTGCGAAGCCAGCCGAGGGCGGCCCCTGCGCTGAAAGTCCGTATCGAAGGACATACCGATAATACCGGCGACGCCAAGTACAGTATGGAGTTGTCCCGGCGCCGCGCCGATGCAGGCAAAAATGCGCTGGTTTCGGAGTACAGCTTGACTGTCGAAGGATTGGCCGACTACTTCTTGACGAATTTCCTCACCGTCATCCCGGCAGTTTCGGCCCAGTAGACGTTGCCCATAGCATCCGCGACCACGCCTTCGCCCACGCTCTGGGCCTCCGGTTCCGCGCCCAGGCCTGGAATGAGAGTTCTGACCGCTCCGTCCCTCACGCTGCCGATTCTGATGCCCCGCTTGAAGCCGGGATTGAGCTTCGCATTCGACTGGTGATCGGCCACGTAAATCGTGTCGTTCCGGTCGATGAAGATCCCGCTCGGCCGGCCGAATTGCTTCCACTCTTCGAGG
>Ga0137385_10005405_pt1 | contig 11214 bp, 8 predicted proteins | sample SagtaG_FD_104921 | JGI IMG/M metagenome (GOLD analysis project Ga0137385, IMG submission 104921) | Vadose zone soil microbial communities from Sagehorn Ranch, Mendocino, California, USA - Sage2_R_80_16 metaG | ecosystem: Environmental > Terrestrial > Soil > Vadose zone | place: USA: California...
CCCGTGACGAGACCCCGGCTGCGCTGCAGCTCCGCCATGAACTGCCGCAGCGGTACGCGCAGGTCGGCCTTCAGCAGGTAATCCTCCGACAACCCGGTGTAGGCGGCCACCTGCTTCGCGACCGCCGCTTTACGATCCGCCGGGAGCGTCGCGCCCGCGGACAGGGCGGCGGCGTAGTCGCCCATGGCGTACCGGCGCACCTCCGTCATGAACGCGCCCATGTTCGCGGGCGCGGGGATCACCTTGTGATATGCGGCCGTCGCCGCGTAGCTCGGCAGATAGAGGACATACGAGAGATCGTGGCCGGGCGCGAACAGCAGCGTCTCGAAGTCGAGCACCGATGAGATCAGCACGATTCCATTGAGCGTCATGCCGTCGCGCTGGAGACGGTCACCCAGCACCGCGGAGCGGGTCGTGCCGTAGCTCTCGCCGATCAAGTATTTCGGCGACGCCCAGCGGCCGTTGCGGCTCACGTACTGCGAGATGAACTGCGCCAGCGCCTTGGCGTCTTCGTCCACGCCCCAGAAATCCTTCCCGGTACCTTTGCCCACGGGCTTGGAGAATCCCGTGCCGATGGGATCGATGAACACCATGTCGGTGACGTCGATCAGGCTGTTCGGGTTGTCCACCATCTGGTACGGTGGCGGCGGCGTGGGGGCCGCGTCGGTGGTCACGACGCGGCGCGGACCAAAGGCGCCCATGTGCAGCCAGGCCGAGGCGGACCCAGGCCCACCATTATAGATGAAGGCGAGCGGCCGCTGGCTGGCGTCCTTCGCGTCGGTCCGCGTGTACGCCGTGTAGTAGAGGGCTCCGATGGACTCGTCCTTGTCGTTCTTGAGCAGCATCGTGGCGGCGGTGGCGCGATACGGCACGAGCTGGCCGCCGACGCGGATCGTGTGATCGGTGACCGACGACGTCTCGTTGGGAATCGGCGCGGCCTTGGTGGTGTCGCGCTCCGTCGACGCCGTGGCGGGAGCGGGCCGCTGCGCACGCAGCGGCAGGGCGAGAATGCAGGTCGTCAAGACGAGTATGCCGAGTCTCATCGTGCCTCCAGGATGCGAATCAATGACTAATAGCGAAGAACCAGGCTCCGATCACCGGACCGCGTTGGGGCCGCTGACCCGGTTGCGGCGGCGGCGTGCCCGGGGGAAGCGGACCGTATTCAGGCTGGAAGAGATACGCTACGTGCTTCTGCGTGTCCACCGAAATGGTTTTGGCGCCGCGCATCGTCGGGACGGTCGCAACGACGGTGTACTTGTCGGGCGAATCTTGGCGCACTACGGTGACGTTGCTGTCACTCCCCGCCGGGATGTAAATCAGCTTCTGCGCGGGGTCCCACGCCAACGCGTCGACGCCGTCCCCATTGGCGATCGTGGCGACGATCTTTCCGGTCCGCGCGTCCAGCACGACCGACGTCTTGCCGCAGCCAGAGAAGATCCGGTCGGTAGCGCGGTCGTAGGCGATGCCCGTCGGACCCTCGCAGGGCGCGAGCCGCCACGACGCGAGCACCTTCATCGTCCGCTCGTCGATCACCTGGATCGTGCTCGTGCCCTCGTTATTGACGAAGAGCCTGCCCTTGCCGTCGCTGGCCGCCCCTTCCGGCGAGTTGTCCTCGAGCTGCACCGTGCTGACGATGGCGCCGCTCTTCGGATCGAGCGCGCCGACCGTGCCGATGGGACGGCTGTGGTTCGTGAGAATGACGTGGTCGGAGAAATCGTCGTACATGATGCCGTCGAGGCCGCCGGTGGGGACCGGGATCTTCTTGATCACCGCGAGGCTGGCGATATCGAACATGGTGACGGTCGAATCGCCGGCGCTGGTGATGAACCCGTGGCCTGATTTCGGCGCCAACGCGATACCGTGATTGCGGGGCGTGTCCGGGATGTCGCCGACCACCTTGCCTGTCAGGCCGTCGATCACCATCACGTGCGTGCTGCGCGAGACGAAGACGCGTGCCGTGCCGGGCTCGGCAGTCAGATAATCAGTGCCGCCGTCGCCGCCGATGCTGTACTTCGCGACTGTGAACGTCTGCGCGTGGCTCACGCCGGGCCACACCAGTGCTGCGGTAATCAGCAATGTCGAGACGGGCAGTAACCGCCTGTTCATATGACCTCCGTGGTTGTCGGAAGGCGTATCTGCCATTGTACGCACGGGCGTATCCGCGCGTTAGCGTCCCTTCCTGAGGCGCGCCCACCGAGCCAGCACCTGATTCACCTGCGCGCGCGCCCGCGCACAGGCGGCGACCTGCGCCGCGGTGGGCGTCAGGTCGGCGTCCTGCATGGCCATCGCTGCGGCGAGCGCGGCGTTGCTCGCGCTCTCGAGCGTTGGCGGGGAGGGCCTCCCCCCTGCCGGACGACCGAAAACCCGTGGCCCACCGCCTCGGGCCTGCGGCGCTGGCGCAAGCGACTCCACCTGGGCCCGCCGCGTTCCCGAAAGCGAATCGACCAGCGCCCGCGCGTCGCGATACGCCGCGCGCGACCGGGCTGCGGCGTCATACATCTCGCGCGAGAGCGCGGCGAGCCGCCGCAGTCCAGCGGCCGGTGTCTTCACGCGCGGATCCAGCCGGAGCGTCAGCGGCTGCGTGTAGGATTTGCCATTCACGCTAAGTCGCACCGTATAGCGACCGGGAGGCGCCCACGGCGTGGTCGCGGTGTGCTCGCTGCGATGCGGCACCGCGCCGGTGGCCTCGACTTCTCCCGTCCGCGGGTTCTCACCGATCGGCTGATACCGGAGGTCCCAGGTGAACCGATGCATCCCGGCCCGGGTCGAGAGACGGTCTTGCGGCGCCGGCCAGTACAAGGGAAGCCCGCAATCGGAGGCCGACGGATTCTTCTGGCACAACCGATCGTACGACGCGGGATCGAGCGCCGGATCGGGATCGAGCACGGGATCGTCGCTCGAGTAGGAGCGGATGACTCGGCCTACGCCTTCGAGGATTTCCAATTTCACAGGACCAGAAGCATCCACGCCGAGTGCGTAATCGATGATCGCGCCGGCGGGTGGATTCTCCCCGGCGGGAAGCTCGGGCGGCCACGGGGTCGGCTCGTTGGTGCCGAAGCGCACGCGAACCGCGGTGTTGGGCTTAACGAGATACGTCGCTGAACTCCGGGATCTCGCTAACTGCCGAACGGGACTCAGGTCATCCAGAATCCAGAAGCCGCGCCCGTGCGTCCCCGCGATCAGGTCGGCGCACAAACAGGTGCTGTCGTCTTTCACTTGAATGTCGCGCACCGAGATCGCCGGCATGTTGAGCCGCAGCGATTGCCAATTCGCGCCGTCATCAAACGAAACCCAGACCTGTGCGTCGGTGGCCGCGTAGAGGAGCCCCGGCACGCGCGGATCCTCGCGAATCGAGTTGGCGACGGCATCCGGGGCGATACCGATATCGATTTCCGTCCAGGTCGCGCCGCCGTCGTGCGTGCGCCAGAAATGCGGATGCAAGTCGTCGATGCGCAATGTATTGGCGGCGGCGTAGGCGGTCCGCGTATCGAAGTGCCCGGCTTCGATGTTGAAAATGCGGGTCCACGGCTTGATGGCGGCCGGCGTCACGTTCTTCCACGTCGTCCCGCCGTTCGTGGTCACCTGGATGTTGCCGTCGTCGGTGCCGGCCCACAGGACGGCGATGCTCCGGGGCGAGGGGGACAACGCGGTGATCGCGCCGCGCGGCGTCGGCGTCACGCCGCTCGCATAGCGGCCGGCGCTCGCCGGGACCGCCCACGTCGCGCGTGCCAGATCGGGACTGATGCGGGTCCAGGTGTGGGCGCGATCGATCGACTTCCACACGACGTTGGACGTGTAAAACAGCACGCCTGGGTTCACCGGCGACCAGATGAGCGGCATGGTGCGCACGTTGCGGCCGTAGGCATCGCCCCGCGCCGCGGAATCGGGCCCCACCTGCGCCGTCTGGCCGCTGCGCCGGTCGTAGCGCGACACGCCGCGGCGCGCGCTGCCGAATACGACGTCGGGGTCGCGCGGGTCGGGCGCAGCGATGCCGTACTCCTGAATGTTGGCGGGATGCCAATCGTGGAACGTGATCTCGCCGTCGTCGGAGCGGCTGGCAACGCACAGGGAACCCGAATCCTGTTGCCCGCTGCAGACGCGATAGGGGAACGCGTTGTCCGCCGTGACGTGATAAACCGCCGCGGTGGGTTGCGTGTACCAATTGCTCCACGATGCTCCGCGGTTGGACGAAATCACGGCGCCCTGGTCGGAGACCACGAGGATCAGGTTGGGATCATCGGGATGGATCCAGATGCGCTGATAGTCGTCGCCGCCGGGCGATCCGCGTACCGCGGACCAGCTGGTGCCGCCGTCTTCGGTGCGCCACATGACGATCGACGCGCTGTAAATCACGTTTTCATTTTTCGGATCGACGGTGATGGGCGGCAGGTCGCCGCCGCCAATCCGGCCGAGGGGTCGCAGATCGGCGGTCGCGGAGGCGGTATCGCCGAGCGCCGCCGAGGATCCGGGAATGCGGGTGCGCAGCGTCCAGTGCGCGCCGCCGTCGCTCGACTTGTAGAAGCTGACCGGTCCCGACCCGCCCGCGGGATTCACGGACGCGACCATCGCGTAGAGCACCTGCGGATTGCTCGGCGCGATCGCGATGTTCGCCTCGAGGACGGGAGGCAGGCCGTTCGTGAGCTGGGTCCAGGTCGTGCCGCCGTCGCTGGACTTGTAGATCCCCCCCGCCCCGGGCCACGTGGAGTCGGGACCGAAGGATGCTGCTTCCCAGAAGGTTTGCTGCTGTTGCCAGAGCGTGGCGTAGATCGTGTTCGCGTTGCTCGGATCGATCCGCACCTCGTTCGCGCTCGTGTACTCATCCTTGTACAGCACTTTGTCGAACGTGCGCCCGCCGTCGGTCGAGCGGTACACACCGCGCTCCGCGTTGGGGCCGTACGGGTGGCCGAGGGCCGCGACAAAGAGCCGATCGGGGTTGGTGGGATCGACGTCCACGTAGGCGATCATCTGCGTCGCGTCGAGCCCCAAATGCGTCCAGGTGCGCCCCGTGTCGCTGGACCGGTACATGCCGTTGCCCGTCGCCAGGTCGGGCCGGATGATGCCGGCACCACTGCCCACGTAGATGACGTTGGTCGCCGAGGGTGCGACGGCGATCGCGCCGATCGAGCCGGTTGCTTCGTGGTCGAAGAGCGGCATCCAATTGCTGCCGTAGTCCGTCGAGCGCCACAGGCCGCCGTTGTCGAAACCGATATAGAACGTGGTCGGATGGCCGGGCGTCGCTGCCACCGCGCGGGCGCGACCGGCGCGGAACGGCCCGATCGTGCGCCAGCGGAGTGCGGTGCCGAGGTCGGGGGTTTGAGGGGTCGCGCGTGCCGGAGGGAGCGCGAGGATGCCGAGGACGACGATGGAGATTCGCATGCGCGGATTATGTAGCGTCCGCGCGCGACGTGCTACCTCAGGCGCGCTACTCGCTTAGGCGCTTCGGTCCCTTCGCGTCCGGCATCGATCGTGGCGGTGGCGGCGACGCGGGGGGCTCCTCCGTTGAGGCGACGTCCTGCAAGCCGCGCTTGAACGCCTGAATTCCCTTACCGATCGACGCGCCGATTTCCGGTATCCGCTTGGTCCCGAACAGCAGCGTGACGACGGCGACGAGAATGAGGATGTGCCAGATGCTGAGGTCGGCTAACATGCCTCAGAATATAGCAGCTTCAGCGAGGCGTCGCTGCGCGACTGTCGCATTCGGTAACCGCTCGATCCGCACCGCCGGCCGCTCGAATCCTGCGACCACGACGGTCGCCTCGAAGGGGCCCGACGGGCGCCGTACCTGAACGCGGACCGTATCGCCGAGATGCAGGCTCTGGAGCTTCGCGCGCAGCCCCGGCCAGGTCGCGACCGCCGCGCCGTTCAGCGCCACGAGCTGGTCGCGACTGTGCAGGCCCGCCCTGCCCCACGCGCTCGACGGATCCGAGATGACGAGGCGCACGCCGCGCTCGCCCTGCGGCTCCCACCCCCAGATACGCAAGTCGCGCTCCGGCTCGCCGTTGAAGACGGCCGGTCCCGTCGTGACATGGGTGGTGAACCCGATGAGGGCGAGGTAGCGGTTGAAATCGAGCGGCGCAGCACCGCGCACGTGGGCGTCGAAGAACGGCGTCACGTCGCAGCCGCACACCGCTTCCACCGTCTGCTCGATGAGATGCCCGTCAATGGCCCGCCGTTGATTGAATAGCAGTCGCATGACGTCGTCCATCGATCGCTGGCCGTCGGTGTTGTTGCGAATCGTCAGGTCGAGCATCGTGCCGATCAACTCGCCCTGGAGGTGCGTGCTGGCACTGTAGTCACCTAGCGATCCAGGATCTGCGTTGTACGCCACGCGGCTCACCGCCTCGGCGGAGAAGCGCCCGTACGCCGGATTCGCGACGTAGCGGGACATCAGGCGCTCGAGATGCGCGGTGCGCGTCGAGTCGCTGGGTTGGATGCCGGCGCGCCGCATCAGCAGATCGGCATAGAACATCGTCAACCCTTCGCTGAACCATAGACTCGTCACAGGCGGCTGCGTGCGGTAGTCGATGTCGCGGTACTCGACCGGCCGGATCCTCATCAGGTTCCAGGTATGAAAGAACTCGTGCGCGGTCTCTGCGAGCGCCGCGTGCGGATCCCTGGCCAGGTCGGCACTCGGCGCGCCGAGCGTGACGGAACTGGGATGCTCGAGGGCGCCGTAGGCGCCATCCTGGAAGAGGAAGGTGTAGGCCTTGTAAGGCGCCCCGCCGAACAGCGCAATCGTCTGATGCACCACCGCCTGAATTCCCGAGACGAAGGCCGTGGTATCGAAGGACGCGGCATTCGGGAGTGGCCAGTACACGACGCGGTGTGGGACGCCGCTCTCCGTGAAGCGCCACACGCGCAGCCGACCCGCGAGAATCGGCGCTTCCATCAGGGCCGCCGCGTTCGCCGCGGTAAACCAGTGCGAATTCGAGGTGGTGTCGAGCGCGGTGGCGATCTGCCATCCCGACGGAAGGTCGAGCATCACGCCGACCATCGCGCGCTCGCTGCCGAGCAGGTACATGAACGCATGCGGACCACCGACGAGGCCGCCGGTCGGCGTCAAGAACGGACGCCATGCGCCCCGCTGCTCTAGTGCCGACGGAGGCGCGGGCGGTGTCGGCGGCAACACAATCCGATAGCGGACGACGACCGGACCGCGGGGCGCCACGACTTGCCAGACGGCGCTATCGACCTTTGCGAATGTTGCCTCACCCCCGCTCGACTCGACGCGGAATCCCGTCACATAGCGCCAATAGCGGTCGTCGTACTCGGGATGCGCGGCCATGGCGAGACGAAACGTGTCGGAGACGGTCCGGAGCCGGATTTCGACAGTCCATCCCGACAAGTCCGTGCTGTCGACACGCAGCGTGTACTGGATGCTTGGCTTCAGCGCCGGATGAGCAGGCGCGAAGAGGGCGACAATGAGGGCGAGTGCGTTCATGGCCATAGGACAGCGCCGGGGATAGGTTCGTTTGAATGTCCTTCGCCTGGTCACCCAACGACCGGTACCTCGCGCGCAGCAGGTTGCGTCAGTTTGCCGAAGCCCACGGCCACCGAGACTTCGTGTCCCTGCACCGCTGGTCCATCGAAGATCTCGACGGCTTCTGGCGCGCCGTCGAACGCGACCTCCGTTTGGTTTGGCAGAAGCCGTACGACCGCGTGCTCGATACGTCCCGAGGCGTTCCCTGGACGACCTGGTGGCTCGGCGGCCGCATGAACTTCGTGGCGTCGGCGCTGCGCCACGACCCGGCCCGCACCGCCATCATCTTCGAGGGTGAGGAAGGGAGCACTCGGCGCCTCACCTACGGCGAGCTCGCCGCCTCAGTCCGGCGCTGCGCCGCCGGCCTGCGGGCGCTCGGCGTCCAACCAGGCGACCGCGTCGGCATCTTCCTCCCTCTGACGCCGGAATGCGCGATCGCGACACTCGCCGTGGCCGCCATTGGCGCGATCTACACGCCCATCTTCAGCGGCTACGCGAGCGATGCCATCGCCGGCCGGCTGCGCGACTGCGAGGCAAGCGTCCTCATCACGGCGGACGGATTCCGGCGCCGCGGCCAGGTAGTACAGATGAAGGAGACCGCGGACGCGGCTGTGGACGGCGCGCCGAGCGTCCGTTCGGTGATCGTCGTGCGCCGGCTGGGGCGTGACGTGCGGCTGCGCGACCGCGAGGTCTCCTGGGACTTCATGATGGCGCAAGGTGCGGACGAGAGTCTCGCCGACACGTCGCCCGAAGATCCCTACATGCTCATCTACACGTCGGGCACCACCGGGCGGCCGAAAGGCGCCGTCCACGTCCACGGCGGGTTTCCCATCAAGGCCGCCCAGGACCTCGCGCATGTGTTCGATCTCCAGGCGGGCGACATGCTGTGGTGGTTCACTGACATCGGCTGGATGATGGGGCCCTGGCTCATCGCCGGCGGGCTCATCAACGGCGCCACGATTCTGCTGTACGACGGCGCACCCGATTTCCCGGACGCGGCCCGAGTCTGGTCGATGGTGGAGCGACATCGCGTCACCCATCTCGGCATTTCTCCGACTGCGATCCGCGGTCTGATGCGCGGTGGAGAAGACCCGGTGCGCCGCCACGATCGCTCATCGCTCTTCGTGCTCGGCTCGACCGGCGAGCCGTGGAATCCGGAGCCGTGGTGGTGGTACTTCGGCGTCGTGGGAGAAAAACGCGCGCCGCTCATCAATTACTCGGGCGGCACCGAATGCTCGGGTGGGATCCTCGGTTGCACGACGTGGACGCCGCTCAAACCGGCGGCGTTTGCCTGCCCGGTGCCCGGCATCGCCGCCGACGTGGCGGACCCGCACGGCCGCTCATTGCGCGGCGCGGTGGGCGAGCTCGTCATCCGGAAGCCGTGGCCGGGCATGACGCGCGGGTTCTGGCGCGATGCCGAGAAGTATCTGGCGACGTACTGGAACCGGTTTCCGGATGTCTGGGTGCACGGCGACTGGGCGCGCATCGATGACGACGGGTTTTGGTTCATCGAGGGCCGCAGCGACGACACGCTGAAGGTCGCCGGCAAGCGCGTGGGCCCGGCCGAGGTCGAGTCAGCCGCGACGGCGCACGCCGCGGTGCTCGAGGCGGCGGCGATCGGCGTCCCGCACGAGCTCAAGGGCGAGGCGATCGTGGTGTTCGTCGTGCTACGCAGTGGTTACGAGGGCTCCGACGCGACGGCGCGCGAGATCGCCGAGACGATCGTCGCGCGGCTGGGGCGGCCGCTGCGCCCCGAGGCGGTGCGGTTCGTCGCCGATCTGCCGAAAACGCGCAACGCCAAGATTCTGCGGCGCGTGATTCGCGGCGCCTACCTCGGGCTTGCTGATCTTGGGGATCTGTCCGCGCTCGAAAACCCAACCGCCGTGGAGGGGATTAGAGAACTTCCGCGAGCCGGCACGTGAAGCCGGGGACGACATCCTCACCATCGAGGGAATCGATTTCCGCAATAACGGCTTCGGTACCGTCTCGCCGATAGATGCGCGCCTGCCGACGTACCGGATCAATTACCCACACCAGCTGCGCACCGCTCTCGAGCCAGTCCCCGACTTTCGCGAGTACCTCGCCAGGGCGGTCGTGCGTGGACAGGACTTCGATCACGAGATCGGGCGGCAGCGCGATGTATCCAACCGGCCGCGGATCGGGGAGATGCTGCGCGCTCAGGAAGGCAATATCGGGTCCCCGCACAGTATCGGGGGTGCTTTGCAGTTTGAATCCCACCTCGGCCAGGACTCGTCCCAGTTTGTGCTCATCGACGTAGGTCGCCAGGATCCTGGTGAGTCTGGCGGTCACGTCCCCGTGCAGATAACCCGGTAGCTCGCGAACGACGAGCACGCCACGAACCAACTCCACCTGCTTGTCGGGGATCCTCGTGTGGAGTAGCTCGTCCGCAGTCATCAGGTTGGCGCCCATGTTCGGAACGTAGGCTGGCTCGGCTGGCATCGCAAGAAGATTTGCGCGCGATGTCACCCAGGGTGCAAATATTGTTGCGGAGTGACTCCTTCCCTAGTGGCCCTCGTCCTCGCCAATGCGGTCTCGATCCTGGGCGTGTTGTTCCTCGGTCCCAAGGGAACGCAGCCCTTCGATCTCCTCACCGCCGTCCCGGCCGCGATTCGCGCCAATCAGCTCGGCTGGGGCGTGCTGAGTCTCGTGATCAGCCACGGGCTTTCCTTCTATTGGAACTACATCAAGAACGGCGAATACCAACGCGCCTCGCTCAACGCCCTGATGGGGCAGCCGTACGGCCGAGTCGTCGTGCTGCACTTGACGGTGCTGTTCGGCGGTTGGGTCGTCATGCTACTCGGATCGCCGCTCTTCGCGCTGGTGTTGCTGGTGGTGCTGAAGACGGCGGCTGACTGGCGCGCGCACCAGGCCGAGCGGCGCAAGTTTGCGCCCGCTTGACGCTTGGCCGCCCGCGGATAGTTTCGCCTTTCCTCTTAGAAGAGCCGTCGCCGTTGTGAAGCGCTTGATCGAAAAACTGAATGGTCCGTGGCACAAGCGGGGGCTGCAAGCCTTCATGGTGATCGTGCTCGCCCATTGGGCCGAGCATTTGGTGCAGGCCTACCAGGTGTACGCGCTCAAGTGGCCGATGCACGAAGCGCGCGGCGTCCTCGGCCAGGCGTTCCCGTGGCTCGTGCACTCCGAGGTGCTCCACTACAGCTATGCATTGATCATGCTGGCCGGCATCTGGGCATTCCTGCCCGGCTTCGTCGGCCGCGCGCGGGCCTGGTGGCTGGCGGCGCTGGTGATCCAGTTCTGGCATCACATCGAGCATGCGCTGCTGCAGGGCCAGGTCATCGCCGGACACACGCTGTTCGGCGCTGCCGCGCCGACGAGCATCCTGCAGCTGTGGTTCCCGCGGCTCGAGCTTCATCTCTTCTACAACACCGCAGTCTTCGTCCCGATGATGATCGGCATGTACCATCACCTGTTCCCCAGTGCGCCCGAAGCCGCGCGCATGCACTGCACCTGTTCGCTGCGTCTCCACTCGGCGACCACCTGATCCTCTACCAAAACCCACGGTTGATATGAAACGATCATTGTTGACGTTGCTGGGATCTCAGTAGCACCCGCATTTTTGACTGACGGATGGACCACACCTGGACAACACGACGAACTGGTAACGCTCACCTCCACACTGACGCCTTCTTCGCCCACGTGCTGTCCTGATACCGCGTCGCAAACGCGCGACCCGTCGCCTTCAACGACGCCGGGTC
>Ga0137385_10005406_pt1 | contig 11211 bp, 9 predicted proteins | sample SagtaG_FD_104921 | JGI IMG/M metagenome (GOLD analysis project Ga0137385, IMG submission 104921) | Vadose zone soil microbial communities from Sagehorn Ranch, Mendocino, California, USA - Sage2_R_80_16 metaG | ecosystem: Environmental > Terrestrial > Soil > Vadose zone | place: USA: California...
GATCCTCACCGCCGTGCCCCGGCACGGGAGGCGGCGCACGCACTCGCCGGCATCACGCCGGCGCCCGCCGGGGCGCCGGTCGACCTACCCGACGAAGCGCCCCCACCCATAGCACGTGGACGGAAGGCCATCGTTGCCGCTCTCGTCGTCGGCGTGCTGGTGGTCACCGGTGTCCTGATCGCGATCATGAACTCGAGCGGCTCGAACACGGCAGGCGCGAGCCACCCGACGACCACCGTCGCCCCTGCCCCGCCGCCGCACACCGCGACCACGACGACGACAACCACCACCCGGCCGCCCCCGGCGACCACGCCCCAGAACACCGGTGACCAACTCGTCAACGCGATCGTCAGCTACTACCAGCTGGTGCCCGGCGATCTGACCCAGGCGTGGACCCGCCTGACGCCCGACTACCAGCGCAACCACGCGGGTGGCCTGACCGGCTACCAGCGGTTTTGGCAGCCGGTCAGCCGGGTCAGCGCCTCGGACGTGACCGTGGGTCCGCCCGGCACGGTCGACGCGACCATCCGCTACGCCTACGCCGACGGCCACGTCGTGACCGAACGCACGCGGTTCGGTCTGGTCCAGCAGGGCGGCACGTGGCAGATCGCCAGCTCGTCGGTGCTCAGCCACCAGGGCTGAACGACGACCCCGAGGTGCCGGCGAACCCGGGCTGTGATCTATTGATACGGCACAGCTGCCGGAGTCGGGCACCATCGGCGAACGAGCCGCATGATCGGAGATCCTTATGCCAACAGTGACTTCGAAAGACGGAACGGTCATCGCCTATGACCGAACGGGCGACGGTCCACCGCTGATCATCGTGGCCGGCGCGTTCCAGGACCGCAAGGCCATGGGCGCCTACGCGCGGCCGCTCGCCGAGCAATTCTCGGTGTACGCCTATGACCGCCGCGGCCGTGGCGACAGCGGTGACACACCGCCCTATGCCATCGAACGCGAGATAGAGGACATCGCCGCGCTCATTGACGAGGCGAGCGGCGAAGCTTTCGTCTTCGGCGGATCATCCGGTGCGGTGCTGGCACTCGATGCGGCCGAACACGGCCTGAACATTCCCAAACTGGCACTCTACGAGCCGCCATTCGTCGTCGACGACAGCCGCCCACCGGTACCGGACGACCTGGTCGACGAATTGGCGAAGCTGTTGGCCGCGGGACGCCGCAGTGATGTGGCCACGGTTTACCTCACCAAAGGCGCGGCCATGCCCGAGGAGTCCGTCGCCCAGATGCGCGCCGAATCCTACTGGGAGACCGACGTCATACCGGTCGCGCACACCCTGCTGTACGACGCCATCGTCATGTCCGGCACCATGACCGGGCAGCCACTGCCCGCGCAGCGCTGGGCCCACGTCACGCAGCCGACCCTCATCATCAACGGCACGAAGAGCTTCGCCTGGGTCGACGCGGCCACGGACGCGCTGGCCAAACTGCTGCCCAACGCGACCCGCAAAACGTTCGCCGACGAGGCGCACGACGTATCGCCCGAGACGGTCGCGCCGGCAATAGCCGAGTTCTTCACGTCGTGAGACGAATACCGGACATTTCTTGTGGGATGGCCGATAGTTCCTTGAGCCGGTGGGCCGCGGCCAGTTAGATGACTGTTATGCAGCGCCGTCTTCTCGGACCCGTGGTTCTGTGGCTGTTCCTGGCGCTCGGCGTCACCTGGGTGGTCGTTCGTTACGGGGTCGGCGCGGTCACGGCACTGTCCGGTCTCGTGGTGGCGTTGGTGGCGTCGGCGCCCTTCGCGCCGAGGGTGCGGCGGTGGTGGTCGCGGACCGGCGCGCCGAGCACCACCGAGCAGGTCGACGGGGCCGCTTTGGTGCTGCGGCAGACGGTTCGCCGCCAGTGGACCGAGGAAGCCGGACGACGCCACCAGTTCAGCGACGACGACCGGATGGCCGTGCGTTGGGAAGCCTTCGCAGGCGGACGAAACAAGGACGGCTTACCGGACAACGGTTCGATCGAGACGCTGATCCAGGCGTACGCGGCCCAGCCGTGGCCGTTGATCGTCGTGGGCGACGCGGGCTGCGGCAAAACCGGACTCTGCGTCCTGCTCACGCTCGAACTCGCGGCCAGAGAAACCCAGCGGCGAATACCGGTGGTGTTCCAACTGTCCTCATGGGACCCGGTGGAGAACTTCGAGAAATGGCTGCTGCGCAGGCTGGTCGAGGACTACGAGTTCCTGGGTGACGAGACCCGCTGGGGCGCCACCGCAGCCGAGGAACTGCTGAACACCGAACGGCTGCTGCCGATTCTGGACGGACTGGACGAGCTGTCCGAAGAGGCGGGCGCCGCGGTCCTGCGTACCATTCGGGACAGCCCGGTCTTCGTGTCGCCGTTCGTGCTGACCAGCCGCACACGCGAGTTCACCGCGGCGGCTGGCGGGCGATCGGTCGGCGGCAAGACCGTCATCCGACTGCTGCCGATGGACCGAGCAGCGGTGGCGGGCTACCTGCGGGACATCTTCAGCACCGACACCGAACGGTGGCAGCCGGTCTTCGACGACCTGACAAGTGACCCGGACGGCGTGGTGGCCACGACGCTGACCAAGCCGCTGATGCTGTTCCTGGCACGCAAGACCTACGAGAGCCACGCAAGCGACCCGGCGGAACTGTTGGACCGCACCAGGTTTGGCACCGGCGAACTGATCGAGCAACACCTGCTGGACAGCTTCGTGCCCACCGTGTTCGCGCGGCAGGACGCACCGCCGCGAACCAACCCGTTGCGCGCGACCGGCTGGTGGGGCCCGGAACGCGCCCGGTCCACGCTCGCCTTCCTCGCCCGGTACCTCAACACGGTCCACACCGACGGCGAGGTCGGTGCGGCCGAGCTGAGCTGGTGGCGGCTGTACCAGCTGGTGCCGGGCGCGGTGTTCTTCCTGTCGCCGGTGGTGGCCGGCGCCGGTGGCTGCTGCCTGATCTGCTGGCTGGTCTTCGGTTTGTTCGGGCACCCGATGTTGGGGATCGTGTTCGGCCTGGTCATCGGGTTGCTCGGTGGCGTCGCGATGGGCGCGGTCGGCCCGGAGCCGCCGCTGCGGTTCGTGCCGAGGGCGCTGCGCCGTGGCGACCTCGGCCTGCGGCCGCTGCTGCGGGACGCCGGTTTCGGGCTCATCGGCGTCGTGTCCGGCGGATTCATCGTCGGGACGCTGGTGTCGGTGCCCTATGGTGCGGCCAGCGGCCTGATCTTCGGCCTCACGTTCGCCATGGTGCGCCGGTTCACCCGACCGACCGAGCCGAAGGAGCCGGTCACCCCGATCGGGGTGTTGCGCAGCGACCGGGCGGCGGCCGCCTACTGCTGGCTGCTCGGCGCGCTCGTCGGTGTCGCCGTCAGCGTCTTCCTGGCGCTCGCCGCCGGTCTCGCCGACCGCCTGGTGATCCGGGTGAACACGCTCCAGGTGAGCCTGTTGGCCGCCGGGGCCGGTGTGTTGCTCGGCGGCATCGGGCTGGGCATGCTGGTTCAGGCCACCAGCGCGTGGGGCCACTTCATCACCGCGCGCGTGTGGCTGTGGCTGACCGGCGCGACGCCGCTGCGCCTGATGTCGTTCCTGGAGGACGCGCACAAACTCGGCGTGCTCCGGCTGACCGGGCCGCATTTCCAGTTCCGCCACGCCATGTTGCAGCAGCGGCTCGCCGAGGGCGATGCGGTCACGGCGCGGCCGACACCGGCCCACCCAGCGGCGCCGACGCCACACCGTCCGGTGTGACGACCGAGGCCGCCGCCGGCCCCAGCACCCAGAACGTCGTCCGGCTCGGGCGTCGCCAACCGGCGCGGCACATGGCCGGCTGGCCGTGGTAACGCGCGTCGGGGAACCGGACCCGCGACCGGCGCGCCCAGTCGGCCAGCACGAACGTGACATCGCCCAGATCCAGATGCACCGTCTCGATCTCGGTGGGGGAGTAGGCGAAGTCGATCCGCACCGGCAGCGACCGCTCCTCGGCCTGCCGCGCCAGCAGGTCCCGGACGTCGGCCGGCCGGGTCAGGTCGTAGTCACCCGGTACCGACCGCACGCCGAAGCGGACCACCTCGAAGGTCGTCGTGCGGAGCACGTCGGACTGCACGGCCAGCCACCGTTGTTCGAACAGGCGTTGCCTGCGCTGCAACACACTCAGCGCGGTCACCCGCACGAGCAGACCGAACGCGAGCACCGCCGCGATGACATCGACCAGGGGCCGCAACGGTCCGACGATCGCGAATCGCCCGGCCACCAGCACGGCGATAACCAGCACGTCCCAGCGAATGGCCCGAAACGCGTCGGCGAATCGTGGTTCCCGCAGTCCGGCCACCGTCCGGCGCAGCACCGAACCGCCCGGGGATGCCGGTGGCAGCGGGATCGGCAGGTCCGGGCGCAGGGCTTCGGACGGGTAGCGCGCGATGCCGTCCATTCCGGTGTGCACCAAGCCAGGGTCCGCCATCGGGTGCTGTCCGGCAATAGGTTCGGCCCTGTGGTCACCTTCCGATAACCTGACAGTCATGGGTGCTGTGCGCGATGTGATCGGCGTGGCACGCTGCTCGGCGATGGCCGCCGGTATTGTCAGTTTACTTCGGTACATTTGCTTCGATTCGAAAAAGCTGATCCGGTCGTTCGACGACGTGGTCGCGCCGTTGCTGGCGCGAACGGTCGGCGCGGATCGGCGCACGTACGACGTGCTGCTGGCCAGCAGCATCAAGTTCGGCCTCGCGATGTGGGGTTACGCGGAAATGGCCTGTCTGCCGTTCGACGCCGAACTCGTCGTGCTCGGCAGTTCGTTCACCCGGGTCTATGACGATCTCGTCGACAACTTCGACCAGCCGGCACTCGACGACCGGGTGGCCGAAATGTTCGACACCGGGCGATTCGAGCCACTGTCCGATGTGGAATCACTGCTGCTCGCGCTCTATCAATCGATGGAAACCAGGCTGGCACGCCCCCGCGACGACCCGATCTACGCGGCCGTAAAGGAACTGCACCGCTACGAGCGGCAGTCCCGCCGGCAGTGCGATCCCGACATCTCCCCGGCCGAGGTCCGACAGATCACCAGGGACAAGGGCGGCTACGGCCTCGTCGCGCTGTTCGCCCTGCTGCGGCCGGCGATGGTCGACGCGGAACGGGAACTCCTCATGGACCTGGGCGAAGTGATCCAACTGCTCGACGACCACCACGACGTCGCACTCGACCGCAAGGCAGGCGTGCGCACCAGCACCATTCTCGGCGAATCCACGCTGGCGCAACTGGCCAGGAAAATCCGCGGTCTGCACGGCCGACTCGGTGGTTACTACGGCCGAGCCAGGGTCCGCGGCTTGGCCGCCGCGCTGTATCTGGTGCTGGTCGGTGCGTTGTTCGCCGACCGCGACACCGTCCACGACCGCGCTACGCAGCGGCGTCGCACCACGTTCGCGTTGCTGTTCGCGCCGGCCGGCAACCTCGTGCGGTGACGCCGCCCGGCACGTGAGAGCGCACACAACTCCTTTGACAGTGCAGACAGACCTGTCTACCGTTGCCATCGAGTGAACAGACCTGTCTATCCAATGGGGAGTGGATCATGAATCAGGCCACCGCGGTGAGTCGCGGTGCCGATGCCGCGCCGGTTCGGCCCGGTCCGGCGACTCGTGCCCGGTCCGGTACGCCCGCGTTGGTCCTGCTGGCCTCGCTGATCGTGTCGCTGCTGGCCTCATCCAGCGCGCCGACGCCGCTGTACGCGGTGTACCAGGCGAGTTGGGGCTTCTCACCGATCACCACAACCGTGGTGTTCGGGGTCTACGCGCTGTCGGTGCTGGCGACGCTGCTCACGTTCGGCAAGATCTCCGACCACATCGGCCGCCGGCCGGTGCTGCTCACCACGCTCGTGGTGCAGATCGCGGCGATGGTGGTCTTCGCCACCGCGGACGGGGTGCCCGCGCTGTTGGTCGCCCGCGTGGTGCAGGGCCTGGCCACCGGCGCGGCACTGGGCGCCATCGGGGCGGCGATGCTGGACGTGGACGCCAGGCGCGGCACGTTCGCCAACGCGGTCGCACCCGGCATCGGCACGGCGACCGGAGCGCTCGTCTCGGCGCTCGCGGTGCGCTACCTGCCCGCGCCGACGCACCTGATCTATCTGGTGCTGCTCGTCGTGTTCGCGGTGCAGACGATCGGCGTTGCGCTGATGCGCGAGACGGTCACCCGCGTGCCCGGTGCCCTGGCCAGCCTGCGGCCGGAGATCAAGCTGCCGCACACGGTCCGCGGACCGGTGCTGGCGGCCGCTCCCGTGCTGCTCGCCGTGTGGGCGTTGGGCGGGCTCTACGGCGCGCTCGGCCCGTCGCTGGTGTCCACATTGGGTTCGCACTCCGTCGTTCTCGGCGGGCTGAGCCTGTTCGTGCTGGCCGGCGTCGCGGCCCTGACTGTGGTCGTGCTGCGTGGCACCCGGCCGCAGACGGTGATGCTGATCGGGATCGTCGGGCTGGTCACCGGCGTGGTCCTGACCCTCGTCGCGCTGAGCGTCAGGTCGCTTGCGGTGTTCTTCGTGGGAACCGTGGTCTCGGGTGTCGGCTTCGGCAGCGGATTCCAGGGCGGCATCCGTACCGTCGTGCCGCTGGCCGCGGCGCACGAGCGCTCCGGTGTGCTGTCGCTGCTGTACGTCGTCTCCTACCTGGGGCTCGGTGTGCCCGCGGTGGCCGCCGGCTTCCTGATCGTGCACGGCGCTGGGCTGGTCGATGCGGCCCGTGCGTACGGCGTGGCGCTGATCGTGCTGGCCGCCCTGGCGCTCATTGGCCTGTCGCGTAGCATAGACAGATCTGTCTGAGAGGAGTGTGCGGCTCATGGCGACGAAGACCGAGGAGCCGAAGCGTTCGCCACGCGAACGCCTGCTCGCCGCCGCGAACGAACTCTTTTACGCCGAAGGCGTGCAGACCGTCGGCATCGACCGGATCATCGAACACGCAGGCGTCGCCAAGGCGTCGCTGTACAACACGTTCGGCAGCAAGGAAGCACTGGTACGCGCCTACCTGGAGTCCCGGCACGCCAGGACGCTGGATCGGCTGCGGCGCGCGGTCGACCGGCACACCGACCCGAGGGCGCGGCTGCTCGCGGTGTTCGACTCCCAGGGCGCCCAGTTCACCAGGCCCGACTTCCACGGCTGTGCGTTCGCCGCGGCCAGCGCCGAAGCCCCGCGCGGTGGCCTGGTCGAGCAGGCGACCGACGATTACCGCGGCGCGACCAGGGCCCTGTTGGCCGAACTCGCCGAGCAGGCCGGCGTACCCGATCCCGCGATGCTGGCGCGGCAACTGCAGCTGATCTACGACGGTGCCGCACTGGGCATGCGGACGGACCGCGATCCCACCGTGGCCGCGGTGTCCCGCGCCGCCGCCGAAGCACTACTGGCCGCCGCGCTGCGCTGATCGAACTACTGCGTCACAGTGGGACTGATTCGCCGGTCCCGGTTGTTGGGGCCGGGTAGTGCCCACGCGACCAGGAAGAAGACAGTTGATGAAAGCCATGCGGATCGACACGTTCGGCGGCCCGGAAGTCCTGCACGAGGCCGAGGTCGACATTCCGAAACCAGGGCCTGGTCAGGTGCGGGTCCGGGTCCGGGCCGCAGGCGTGAATCCGTTCGACTACAAGGTCCGCTCCGGTGCCATGGAGGCGATGTCCAAGACGCCGCTGCCGAAGATCCTCGGCCTCGAGGTGGCCGGCACGGTGGACGCGGTCGCGCCGGACGTGACCGGTTTCGCCGTCGGTGACGACGTGTTCGGCTGGTCGGACTCCGGTGCCTATGCCGAGTACGCCCTGATGTCCAGGGCCGCGATCAAGCCGGCCGACCTCGAGTGGGAAACCGCGGTGGCCCTGCCCGTCGCGGGCCAGACCAGCGAGCGGGTCCTGGACCAGCTCAAGCTGACCTCGGGGGAGACCCTGCTGATCCACGGCGCCGCCGGCGCGGTCGGCACCGTCGCGGTGCAACTGGCCGTCGCGCGGGGCGCGAAGGTGATCGGCACGGCCAGCGCCGCCAACCACGAGTACCTCGCCTCGCTCGGCGCGATCCCGACCGAGTACGGCGCCGGCCTGGTCGAGCGGGTCCGGGCGTTGGCGCCGGATGGTGTCGACGCGGTGTTCGACGTCGCCGGCAAGGGCGCCTTGCCGGACTCGATCGAGCTACGGGGTGGCACGGATCGCATCGTCACCATCGCCGATCCCAGCGCGTTCGGCCTCGGCGTCATCTTCTCCAGCGGTGGCGGCACCGTCGACCTGCCCGGCCTTGCCGATCGTGCGGCCAAAGGCGAACTCGTCGTCGCCATCTCGGGTGTGTATCCGCTGGCGGACGTCGCCGCGGCGCATCGGGTCATCGAGGCCGGGCACGCCAGGGGCAAGCTCGTGCTGACCGTGTCCTAGGGGTCGTCGGCGTGCGGGTTGTCCTGATCGGCGGCACCTCGAATGTCGGAAAGTCCACTGTGGCCCAAGCGGTGGCCGACAAGCTCGGGTTCGAGTGCCTGTCAACGGATCGGCTGGCGCGGCACCCCGGCCGGCCATGGCGGACGCCGGAGCGGGAGGTGCCGGCGCACGTGGCCGAGCACTACCGGGCGCTCACCGCGGACGAGTTGACCACCGCCGTGCTGGACCACTACGAGCGGCTGTGGCCCCGCATCGAGGCGCTGATCAGGACCCACCCGGGCCTGGTTCTGGAGGGGTCGGGACTGTGGCCCGTCCGCGTCGCGCGACTGACGGTCCCGCGCACGGCCGCCGTGTGGCTCACCGCGAACGACGCGGTCATACGCGCCCGAGTGCATGCGGCCGGGCATTATGCGGATGCGACGGACGAGGAACGGCACCTGATGGACAAGTTCCTGGCCCGCACGCAGCGTTATCAGACGCTCATGCTGGACGCCGTTGACACATTGGGGCTGGAGCGCATCGACTCGGGCGGCGGCCGGTCCGTCGCGGAACTCGTCGACCTGGTGCTCGCGACCGTCGACGCGCAGGACGGGTCGTCGCGCGCCTGACCCGTGCGGATGCCAGAATCGTGGCGTGATCGGTCGTCTGGAGAAGACGGAGTTGGCGGGCCACTACGGCGTAGCGTTTGAAGCATGGAATCGCCCCTGACGACCGACCGGCTGGTGATCCGCGACTGGTCGGTCGACGACGCCGAGCCCGCGCTCGCGATCTACGGCGCGGAGCAGGTCACCCACTGGCTGACGCCGGCCATGGACCAGGTCCACGACGTGGCCGCGATGCGCTCGGTATTGCAGGCGTGGCACGAGACACAGCCCAACCTGCCGCCCCCGCGCGGCCGGTGGGCGGTCCAACGGCGCGACGACGGTGCGGTCGTCGGCGGCCTTGGCATCCGGTTGCTGCCGCCGTTCGACGAGGACCTGGAGTTGAGCTGGCAACTGCATCCCGCGGCGTGGGGCCAGGGTTACGCCACCGAAGCCAGCCGCGCGCTGGCCGAGTGGGCGTTCACGCAGGACACCGAGGAACTGTTCGCCGTGGCGCGGCCGAAGAACGTCCGCGCGATCGCCACCGCGAAACGCCTCGGCATGCAGTGGGTCGGCGAAACGACGAAGTACTACGACCTGCGCCTACAGGTCTACCGAATCCGGCACAGCGACCTGCTGGAGACGAGGTAGGCTCTGGCCTGCGCGGGAGGGCGCTGCCGGGTCCGCGGGCAGGACACAGTCCACCTCCGAACGGCCAGTGTTTGTCATGCCGGCTTCTTCCTCGGCCTGCGATCGCGGACCCCAGGCTCGGAGAGGGAGACGCCATGTCTCGTCCACTGCCCGACCGCCCGAACCTGGACCACCTACGCCACCAGGCGAAAGCCCTGCGCGACGCCGCGCGGGCCGGCGATCCGGACGCCCTGGCCCGTGTCCGCATGCCGGCCACGTTGTCGGCGGCCCAGTTGACAATCGCCAGAGAATACGGATTCGCCAGTTGGCCGCGCCTGAAGGCCGAGGTCGACGCCCGCACGCTGGACCTGCCGCAGCGGGTCGTGGCGTTCCTGACGACCAGCGTCGAGGGCCGTAACCAGGAGGCGGCCCGGTTGTTGGCTGGTGATCAGCGGCTCGTCGGTGTCGATATTCGTACGGCGGCCGTGCTCGGCGATCTTGCTCGCGTTCGTGAGTTCATCACCCGTTCGCCCGAGTTGGCGACCATGCCCGATCGTGACCGGGGCTGGCCGCCGGGGTTGTACGTGTGCCATTCCCGTTGGCACCACATCGATCCCGACCGTGCGGCGGGCATGCTGGCGGTCGCACGGCTGCTCCTGGATGCCGGCGCGGACCCGGACACCCACAATGGCGTCCCGCGTCGCTACCGGTCGGCGCTCTACGGTGCGGCCGGCATCGCGAACAATGCGGAGATCACGGAGCTGCTGTTGAGCCGGGGCGCCAACCCCGACGACAACGAGTCGCTGTACCACTCGGTGTATCACCGCGACCACGCCTGCTTGCGTCTGCTGTTGGCACATGGTGCCCAGGTGAACGGCACGAATGCGCTCGCGGCGGCGACCGGCGCTGGTGACGTCGATGGCGTGCGACTGTTGGTCGATGCCGGTGGCGATCCCGGCCGCCCGCTGACCGCACCCGCGCCGGCCGGGCATCTGGCCGACCGCTCGGTCAACCCGCTGGTCGCTGCCGTGGCTGATGACACTGCGGCCGTGGTCGAGGTACTGCTCGCGGCAGGCGCTGATCCCAACTCGCCGACCCGCGACGGGATCTCCCTGGTGCGCCTGGCGGTTCGGCGCGGGAAGGACGACGTCGCCGAGTTGCTGCTGCGGCACGGCGCCCATGACGACACTACGGCCGTCGATCATTTCCTGGGCGCCTGCATGCGTGCCGAGGCTCGATCGTTCGACCACACTGGACTATCCGATGTAGATCTATCTATGATCGTGTATGCGGCACAGCGGGCCAGTGTGGCGGCGGTGGCGACAATGCTGGACCAGGGTTTCCCGGTCGACACGCGGGATGAGAACGGCCAAACCGCCTTGCATGAGGCGGCTTATGCTGGTCGTGTTGACGTGGTCGCGCTGTTGCTGGACCGGGGTGCTGCTGTCGATCCGCACGATGAGCGGTGGCACAGCACGCCATTGTGTTTCGCGACGGTGGGCAGCGGGGAACAATCCGGCGGCGATTGGATCGGTACGATTCGCGCGCTGCTCGATGCTGGTGCGTCCACCAAAGGCGTCTGGGTCGACGGCAAACCGCCGAGTGAAGAGGTTGTGGCCCTCCTGCACGGTCTCGGAATCGCTGA
>Ga0137385_10005407_pt1 | contig 11210 bp, 10 predicted proteins | sample SagtaG_FD_104921 | JGI IMG/M metagenome (GOLD analysis project Ga0137385, IMG submission 104921) | Vadose zone soil microbial communities from Sagehorn Ranch, Mendocino, California, USA - Sage2_R_80_16 metaG | ecosystem: Environmental > Terrestrial > Soil > Vadose zone | place: USA: California...
CAACAAGCCGGTGATCGATGGCGTCGCGGCGACCCCGATCGATTCCGTGCAGAAGAACGCGGTGATCCTGTTCGGAGACGCGACCCACATCCTCGCGCCGTTCGGCACGTACGCGAAGGACGTCCTGCACGCCAAGACCGCGGCGCTCGTCTACCCATCAGACAACGCCGGCATCGCCGTGGGCGCCGCGGCGATCAAGGCCGGGCTGGTGGCGGCCGGCGTCTCCGTCAAGGCGGTCGGTTACCCGGAAACCCAGACCGACCTGACCTCGGTGCTCACCGCGGCGGGCGCGCAAACGGCCGACATGGTGATCCCGTACAGCGACACGGCCGGCTGCGTGAACCTCGCCAAGAGCCTCAAGACCCTTGGCATCACCGATCCCAAGAAGATCGTCTCGGCGCCGCTGTGCCTCAACGGGCAGGTCATCAAGGGTCTCGGCGACTTCCCGCACTGGACATACTCGATCGCGAGTTCGCTGTTTGGCGACCCGAGCGACCCGGGCATGCCGGCCTACGAGGCGGCGGCGAAGAAGTACTCCACCCCGGCGAACGCGCCCGATCCATGGAATATCGTCGACTTCGGTCAGACACTGACGACCATCAAGATCATGAACGAGGTCGGCTACGCGAGCCTGTCCCCGTCGGCGATCCTGGCCAAGGCGAAGGCGTTCACCGGACCGCAGGCGCTCGGCGCCCCCGCGCTCGCCTGCGGCAAGTACTCGAACGCGCCGGGCGTGTGCAACGACCGCATCCAGTTCTTCGAGTACACGGGCGGCGTGACTAGCGGCAAGCCCGAATGGGCCAAGGAGGCCGGCTGGCTGCAGCCACCGTCCTGAGTAACCGGCCCTGTGTTACCGGCCCTGTGTTACCGGCTCGGCGCGCCGCGGCCGCGGGTCATACTCGCGGCCGCGGCGCTTCGTGCCGCAGAATCTGGCTAACCAGGCACCGTGGATCTGTCTGAGCCCGACATCGACAAGGAATGACCAGTGCAACAAATCCTGCTGTTCATCCTCCTCGGCCTCGGCTCCGGAGCGCTGATCGCCGGCATCGCGCTCGCCGTCGTGCTGACCTACCGGGGGTCGGGGGTCATCAACCTGTCCACCGGCGCCATCGCGATGCTCGGCGGCTACGCCTTCTGGGCGCTGAACGCCGGAAAGCTCGCCACGCTGCCCACCGCCGTCGCGCTGCCGCTCAGCCTGCTTTTCGTCCTCGCGGTCGGCGCGATCACCGAGTTCGCTGTCTACCGGCCGCTGCGCAACGCCTCACCGCTGGCCAAGCTCGTCTCCTCGCTTGGCGTGCTGCTCATCGCGCAGTCGGCGATGATCCTCGCGTTCGGCGTGACCCCGCAGCCGGAACCCGGCATTCTGCCGACCAACGTCGTGCACATCTTCGGCGCGGTGGTCCCGATCAATCGGTTCATCCTCACCGGCATCGTGATCGTGGCGGCTGGCGCGCTGGCCGCGCTGTACAAGTGGACCCGGTTCGGGCTCGCCACCCGGGCGGTGTCGGAGAACGAGGCCGCGGCGATGCTCAGCGGCCTGTCGCCGAACATCATCTCGCTGGTCAACACGTTGCTCGCGGCCCTGCTGGCCGGGGGGCTCGGCATCCTGGCCGCCTCGATCACCCAGCTTGACCCGAGCACGCTGCCGCTGCAGATCATCCCGGCGCTGGCCGCCGCGCTGATCGCCTCGTTCACCTCGTTCGGCATCGCGGCCGCCGCCAGCTTCGGCATCGCCATCATGTACTCGCTGCTCCAGTACGCGTCGGCCCAGTCCTGGTTCCCGCAGTCGGGCGGCGTCTCACTGCCCGGCGTCACCGACCTGCTGGCGTTCCTCATCATCGTCGTCGTGCTGTTCTGGCGTGGGTCGCGCATTCCCGGGCGCGGCGAGATCGTCGAGCGGAGCCTGCCCCAGGCGCCGCGTCCGCAGCACCTGGTCCGCACCGGGCTGATCTGCGCGCTCGTCGGCGCGGTCCTGCTGATCGTGTTCCCGTTCGACTTCCGCGAGGCCCTGATCAATACGCTGATCGGCGCGCTGATGGCGCTGTCGCTCGTGGTGGTGGTCGGCTTCGTCGGCCAGATCTCGGTGATCCAGCTAGCGCTGGCCGGCGCCGCCGGGTTCACGATCTCGCACATGGCCGTCAACTTCGGCATCACGTTCCCGGTCGCGGCGCTCGCGGGCATCGTGGTCGCGGTGGTGATCGGCCTGATCACCGCGGTCTCCGCGGTCCGGGTCCGCGGCGTGAGCCTGTCCGTCGTCACGCTGGCCGGCGCGGTCGCCATCCAGAACTTCGGCTTCGTCAACAGCACCTGGGGCGGCGGCCTGGCCGGCTCACCGGTACCCGAGCCGAGATGGTTCGGCCTCGACCTCGGCCCGAACGCCCCGTTCCGCGGCATCGACGGCAACCAGCCCAGCCCGGTCTTCGGCTGGGTGGCGCTGATCTGCTGCGTGCTCTTGTGCGTCGGGGTCGGCTACATCCGGCGCGGCCCGCTCGGCCAGCGGATGCTCGCAGTCCGCTCCAACGAGCGCGCGGCGTCCGCCGCGGCGATCAACCCGCGAACGGTGAAGTTGTACGCGTTCGGCGTCGCCGCGTTCATCGCCGGCGTCGGCGGCGTGCTGTACGCGTACAACTTCGGCTCGGTGAGCGCCGACCGGTTCGACGCGGTGACCGCGCTCAGCCTGATCGCGTTCGCCTACGCGGGCGGCATCACGCTCATCTCCGGCGCGGTGTTCGCCGGCCTGCTGTCCGCGCAGGCGCTGATCCCGTACGCGCTCGACAAATGGTTCGGGCTGAACGGGAACTGGTTCCTGCTCGTCGGCGGCTTGCTGCTGATCTTCACCCTGCAGCAGAACCCGGAGGGCGTGGCCGGCGACCTCTACCGGCGGATACACAAGCGATCCGTGGTCCGCGCGCCGGATACGGCCGCCGCGGCTCCGGCGCGCGCCGAACCGCGCCCGGAACCAGCCGACCTCGCGAGCCGCCCCGCCGTGCTGAGCGTCACCGGCCTGTCCGTCGCGTTCGGCGGCGTACACGCGCTGAACGACGTCACGGTGGAGGTCCGCGAGGGCGAGCTGGTCGGTCTTATCGGCCCGAACGGGGCGGGCAAGACCACGCTCGTCGACGCCGTCTCCGGTTTCGTGAGGTGTGCCGGCCAGGTGGAACTGGCCGGGACGGACATCGGCGGGCTGCCCGCCTATGAGCGCGCCCGCCGCGGGCTTGGCCGCACCTGGCAGAGCACGGAGCTGTTCGACGACCTGAACGTGCGGGAGAACCTGACGGTGGCGTCGAGGAACGGTTCGACTGCTGAGACGCTCGACCTGGTCGGCATGGGCTGGGCGGCCAGCGCAATGCCCGCCGACCTGTCCATGGGGCAGCGCAAGCTGGTCGGCGTCGCCCGCGCGCTCGCCGGCAGGCCACGCCTGCTGTGCCTGGACGAGCCCGCCGCCGGCCTGGACACGCGGGAGAGCGCCGAACTCGGCGCCCGGCTGCGCACGCTGGCCGATCAGGGCCAGTCGATGCTGCTGATCGAGCACGACATGGGGCTGGTGCTGGGCATCTGCGATCGCGTGATCGTGCTCGAGTTCGGCCGGGTGATCGCCGAAGGCCTGCCGGATGTGGTCCGCCAGGACCCGCGCGTCATCGCCGCCTACCTCGGTGACGGCGGGGTTGTCACTACCACCCTGGTCGACGAGCAGGCGGAGTGAGCAACTTCGCAGTCCTACGTCCGCTCCGGGCCCCATCGCTGCCACACCGTACTCATCACCCCCGCTAATCTTGATCGCTCCAGCTGCCGCGCAGGCTTGCGCGCGCAGAAATCCAGGTGGATATGACTCTCTACAGCATCTTCCCGGTAGAGAGGCCCATCCATCGGCTGGTTGGGCGCGGCTGGCGCACCACTGGTCACTCGGGCTTCACAGGACTCATAACGCGAGCGGGCCGGCGCCGTACCTTAGGTATGAGAGTGGCACTGTGCACATTCTTCGGTGCACAGCGCCACTCTCATGACATTCCCGTCGGCCGCCCGGCCGGGCCCGCGGGACCGGACCCGTGACGCCAGGGGCGGACGCGCCGGAGGATCACACTGGGTCCATTCCGCTAGGCCTGGGGTGTAAGGGGAGGTGTCAGCCGTCAAACGTGCTGGGAGGCGATGGCTGCGCGCGGCCTCGGCCGCCGGCACGGCCATCCGGATACCGGGGCCTGGGTCGAGACGCTGCGGACCCTGGCGTCACGGTCGGGGATGAGAGAACTCACCCTCCGCTCGCTGCGGTACGGCGCCGCGCTCGGCCGCGAAGGCGACGGCGCCGCCGCGGCCGTGCTGGCGGACGAACTCGCCGAATGCCGTTAGCGCGCGGCCATCACGCCTGGGACAGCCACGGGTACCGGTCGGTGTCCTTGGCCGCGTAGTCCGGGTCCAGGTAGATGAAGCAGCGCTGGATCTTCCAGTCGCGGATCTCGAAGACGTCGCACCACCGGCCGGCCGCCCACTCGGGCATCCCGGCCCGCCAGGGGCCGTCCCGGTGCTCGCCGTGGCTGGTGCCCTCGCACACCACCGTGTCACCCGCGATCACCCAGTTGAAGTGGGAGTAGTGGTGGACGATGGAGGTAATGGTCCCGCCGACGTCGCCGAACAGCTTGCCGATCTCCTTCTTGCCGTTGGCCAGCCCCCACTTGGGGAAGTAGACCTGCGCGTCCTCGGCGAACAGGTCCAGGATGCTGCCTCCGGTCGAGGTGACGCCGCCGTTGTCGAAGGCCTTCAGGTACTCCAGCGCAACCGACTTGCGCTGCTCGTCAGTCATAGTCTGAGTGGTCAGTGCCATCGGGGTACCACCGTCCTCACGAGTGGAAACAGCGTCTTACGTCAGAACCCTAGCCAAGCTCGGGCAGAATCGGCACTAGCAAAGATCCAGCGTCAGAAGGGTGCGCGATGACCGAGCTGCCGGATTACGCCGACCTGCCGCCCGCCGCGGGAGGCGGGCGCTCCGGTTGGGGCCTGTTCGGCCCTGGGGACAATCTCGGCCTGGTCAACCTGATGACGCCGGAGCGGATCGCGGCGGCCGCCCGGCTGGTCCGGCGGGGTCAGGTCTTCTGCCTGGACATGCCGCTCGGCAGCGTCTCTCCGGCGCTGGCCACGTTCCGCGGCGCGCCGCGGCACCACATCCTGCACCAGCGCGGCACGGCCGGGTTCGACGACGTTTACGACAACTTCTACCCGCAGGCCTCCAGCCAGTGGGACTCGCTGGCCCACGTCGGCTACGCGCCGGACCAGATGTACAACGGCGTCACCGAGCAGGAGGTGCTGGCGGGCACCAGGAACACCATCGACCACTGGGCGCGGCATGGCCTGGCCGGACGCGCGGTCCTGCTCGACGTCGAGCGGGCGATGCGGGAGGCCGGGCTGCCCTACGATCCCGGTGGCAGCTCAGCCATCGGCGTGGACGACCTGGAACTGGCCCGCCGCCAGGCTGGCGTCGAGTTCGCCCCCGGCGACATCATCCTGCTGCACACCGGCTTCGCCGCCTGGTATGTCGAGCAGCCCGGCCAGGTGAAATTCCGGCTGCACGGCAACCCCGCCACGCCCGGGATTGAGCACAGCGAGGCGGTCTGCGAGTACCTGTGGAACAGCCACGCGGCCGCCATCGCCTCGGACACCTACGGCGTCGAGGTGTTCCCCGCCGACATGAGCGCGGAGGCACGCCCGTTCGGCTTTCTGCACAACATGCTCATCGGCCAGTTCGGCATGGCGCTGGGGGAGCTGTGGTGGCTGAGCGATCTGGCCCGCGACTGTGCCGCCGACGGCGTCCATGAGATGTTCCTGGTCAGCGCGCCGCTGAACGCGCCGGGCGGGATCGGCTCGCCCGCCAACGCGGTCGCCATCAAATAGCCGGGCGGGATGCCTGCCAGCGGACCGGCAGGACCATGCGAACCTCAGCCGAACGGCCCGTGGCGATCACCTCGATCCAGTTGATGTCACGACTCAGCGGCGGTATCACCTGCACGTCCATCGTGATCTCGCGGTCCTCGTCCGCGCTGCCGCCCGCGCGGGTCGCGTGCCACCACCCGCCGCTGTCGCGTATCCAGATCACCGGCCAGGTGTTCAGCTCGAACGGCTCCCCGATCGTGCCGCTGACGTGCATGAACACAACGGTCCGGTCCCCGGTGTCGTGCAGCCCGAGGACCGTGAGCCCGATCCCCTCGAGCTCGGGGAGCGCCCCGGCCACCACGGCGGAGCGAGCAGGCCCGCGAGCCCGTGGCCCGCGCATGAACTGGACGATCACGTTCTGCCAGGGTTCTGGCAGCCTGTCGGCGGGCGGCGTAGTGATGCCGTGGCCGCTGAGTTCCAGCTGCTGGCACAGCGCGGCGAGCTGGGCGGGGACCGGGCTGGAGGGTGCGACCGCCCCGCATACCTGTAGCGCCACCACGATGTCGCCGAGCCCGTCCACCGCCTGGCCGACCGTCAGCCCGGCCAGGTACAGCGGGATCTGCCGCGGGTAGGCCGCCGTCGCGGCGAGCAGCCGCATCGCGATCGAGTTCAGCAGGTGCTCGCCGGGACCTGGGCCGCCCGTGCTGACCGTCGCCTCAGGAGCGTCGGCCGGCTGGGCCGGACCGGACAGGTCGACGCGCATGGCGGGCTCGCCCGCACCGGTGCTGAGGTCCAGCCACCGCAGGCCAGGCGGAGGGTCGGGATGCAGCCGGAGGATCCACTCGCCCGGGCCACTGACCCCGCTGCCATGCAGGCCAAGTCCGTAGTGGTTCCCTCGGTCGTCCGTCGCGCCGAAATTCAGGAAGGAGAAGACCACGTCGGGATCGTGCTCGCTCGGGCCGCAGCTCCGCGCGATCATGGTGAGCAGGCCGCGGGACACCTGCCGCGCGTACGACAGCAGGTAGATCTCGCCGCTGACGCCTCCGGCCCGAACCGGGATCAGCTGCCCGACCGGGACCACGCGGCCGTCGGCCGCCCGCGGCCGGGGCGCGCGATCGGGCCGGGGCGACGCCGTCCCCGCCCTGGCCAAGAACCGCCGGAAGACCGGGTCGGGGTGCCGCAGGGCGCGGGCCAGTTCGACCTCGTCCAGGATCCGCTTGGCCGTCTGGTCGTCAAGGGCACCCACGGCGGTCAGGGCCTGGGCGACCCGCGACACCCGGATGCCCCAGCGGTCGGGGAGCATGGCGTGACGCACCTCGTCCTCGGCCAGCATCCGCAGGTGGGCTTCCGCGCGCTCACGGTCCATCCGTCCAGTGTGCCCTGGCTGGGCTCACGGCGGCGGGGTCACGGCTGGCGCCGCAGGTGCTCCTGGGCGCCGACCCGGTAAGCCTCGGCCGGCCACGCGGCGAACTCGGAGTCCACCTCGCCCGGTCCGGACAGGCGGAACGCGTGCAGCACGTTGCGCGGGGAGAATGTCTCGACGCGCAGGAACCGCGGGCTGTCGATCCGCCGGGCCAGGATGAGGTGGCCGTTCAGCCAGTCGCGGCGCGGCATGAACGCCGCGAAGCTCATCCGGACCTGCAGGGCGATGCGCGTCTTCTCCGCCAGCACCTGGACCGGCCCGACGGCGCGGACGCAGGCCAGAACCGCGTCGAAGGCGGCCCGGACCTGCGGGCTGGAGCGGGCGAAGTGCCGGTCCAGGTCGCCCAGGGCGGCGCAGGCGTGCGACTGGTTCGGGCTGGCGAAGCTCCGCCCGCACGACGGGCACGTCCACATGCCCGTCACCACCGCGGCGCCCCGTTCAGCCCAGCCATCGCAGCCACGTCGCGTGGCTCTCGGTCAGGGCTATGCCGCGGCCGTCGCGGGCCAGGACGCAGGTATACCCGTCCCGGGCGGGTCCCTCCGTACCCGGCACGACGCCGGGTGGCTCGCTGGACAGCCAGGTGGCGTCTAGGCCGCGAACGGTGCCGGCGAACTGCTCCCGCTGCTCCGTGGTGAGGTACCACAGCGCCGAGGTGTGGTAGATGACCAGCGTGGCGTCGGCCGGGGCTTGAGCCGCCAGGGACGGCAGATCGGTGAGCATATCGCCCCGGTGCACGGCGGGCGGGTCGCGGCGGGCCGATGCGATGGCGGCCTCGAGCCGCTGCGCCCGGTCACCCTCCCCGGGCCAGACCAGGCAGGCAAGCCAGCGGGCGTCGTCCTCGCGGGTGACATCCAGTGGGTTGAGGTCGAGCCCGGCACGCCAGCTGATGGCCGGGATGCGGGTCGGGAGCGGCACGGGCCCGCGCGGCTCGCACCGCAGTACGGGAGCATCCGGGTCCAGGCCCGTCAGCCGGTGCCCGGAGTAGTCGTAGGAGTAGCGGTCGAGGAGCAGGTTGAGCCCGGCGCTGGCGCCGGCCTCGATCAGCGCCAGCGGCTGCGGCAGCTGGGCCAGGACGGGCAGCAGGACCGCACACCGGGCCGGCTCGTTCGTCTGGGTGCGGCGGGCCAGGATCACCTGGGTCAGTTCGGCCCGGGACTGGCTGGCCAGTTCGCGCAGCGACCCGATGGCGGGCGGGGCGCCGAGCAGGTAGCGGGCCGCCGCGAACAGCAGGTTCGGCTGGCGTTTCTCCGGCGGCAGCGATGCGATGAAGCTCAGCAGGGCGGTGTCGTCGGCGACCGACTCGGCCAGCGTCTCGTACACCGCCGACCGGCCCCGTGCCTCTAGCCGCCCGAAAAACCGGTAGGTCCCCGCCACCGCCGTCACATCGCCGTCCGCCTGCGTCACAACCGGCACGCTACCCGAGCCGCCTTTCGGCGGCCGGGCGGCCCCGGGTGCCCCGGCGGCCGGCAACTGCGGCGGCCGGCGAGAATGCTGTCATGGCTTCGTATTCGGTCAACCCTGACGCAGTGGCGCAGGCCGAACGGCTGATCGACGGCCGTCAGTACGTGCTCCAGAGCGACTGGGGGCAGGTCCAGCCCCGGGCCAGCGACCAGAACGACTACCTGGAACGGCACACCTGGGCCGAGTACGCCCGGTGGCATCTTGGCCTCACCGACGGCGCCAGCGACGAGACCAAGGCCAGGTACGCGTTCGTCTACGGCGACTTCAGGCGGGTCCACCGGATGGGCATCATCGCCTGCCTGTACCGGGCGGCGGAGTGGCGGCACAAGGAGATCGAGCTTGCCGCCCACGACCTGCTGCAGCGGCTGGACCGGCTGACCTCATAAACCGGCCGCTTCCGATCCCCAACGGCGGTTTTTCGCTGTACCATCACCGCCATGAACCCACTGTCGGGCGTCCTCAACGAAGCGTGGCAGATGTACAAGACGTTTGCCAGGCACCTCCTCGCCATCGCCTTCGTCATCTACCTGGCTGCGGCGGTCATCGCCGCGCTCCTCGGCCTGGCGGGCGGCACCGTCGGGGCCGTGCTCGGCTCCCTGGTGCAGATCGTGGCGGCGTTCCTGCTGCAGGCCACGCTGGTCAAGGCCGTGCAGGACGTGCGTGACGGCCGCGCCGACATGTCCATCGGCGACACCGTGCGGGCGGCCGTGCCGTACCTCGGGGCGGTCGCCGGCGCCTCGATCCTGGCCGGCATCGCGATCACGATCGGGCTGATCCTGATCATCGTGCCCGGCCTGTACCTGATCACCATCTGGGCGGTGATCGTGCCGGTCATCGTGCTCGAGCAGTCCGGGGCGCTGGCGTCGTTCGGGCGCAGCCAACGGCTTGTCCGGGGCAACGGCTGGCACGTGTTCGGCACCCTGGTGCTGGTCTACATCATCATGCTGGTGGTGGGCATAATCCTCGGCCTGATCTTCTCGGCGCTGCCGCACTCGCTCGCCAACGGGCTGAGCTCGATCATCTCGGGCACGCTGATCGCCCCCTACCTCGCCCTGGTCGTGACGCTCGTCTACTACCGGCTCTCCGGGGCTTCCCAGGTGCCGACGGCGCCGGGCGAGAACTACGGCGGCTTCGGGCAGACGCCGTAACGGAACGGACCCGGACACGGCGAGCGGCCTGCCTGATGATCTCTCAGGCAGGCCGCCGTCGTTATCTGGCCCTCGGCGCCCCCGACGGGCCGGGGGAGAAGGGCATAGGGCCGAACGGGCGGCCGGTCACGCCCTTACCGCCGCGGCTGCTGTCCAGTGCTGTTCCAGGTGCGGCACCAGGTCCATCGGGCGCTCGTCCGGGAAGAACAGCCGCGCGCCGTCGACGGTGACCACCCGGGTCGTGCCGGGGATGGTGTCCCGCAGCTGGTAGGCCCAGGAGACGTCGAAGAAGGCGTCCCCGGTGCCCCATACGATCAGCGTGGGCACGGTGAGCTCCCTGAGCTGCGGCGTGACCGCCGCCAGGTCCGCGTCGTCCATGGCGCTCAGCAGCCTTTCGAACTCCCGGGCGCGCTCCAGCGAGCCGAAGCACGGCTCCAGGTACGAGCGGATGACCGCCGGGTCGACCCGGTCCAGGTGCTCGTAGCCGTTGCCGAAGGCGACCTTGGCGGCGGCGTCCAGGTCGGCGAACAGCGCCACGGCGGTCGGCGCCAGGTTCCCGGCCCGGGCCAGCTCTACCGTCGGCTTGAACTCCTCGGGTGGCAGGTTGCCCGCGGTGTCGCAGTTGGTCAGGGTGAACGAGGCCAGCCGCTCCGGATGGCGGGCGGCGAAGATCTGCGCGATAGCCCCGCCGGTGTCGTTGGCGACGAGGTCGATGCCGGTGAGCCCGAGCGCGTCGCAGAAATCCTCAAGCCCCGCCGCCAGCGCGGCGACGGACAGGTCCTGGCCGGCGGTCACCGGGCTGCGCCCATGCAGCGGGAGATCGACGGCGATGCAGCGTCGCTGGGTGGTCAGCGCGCCGATGACGTTGCGCCAGAGGTAGGCGTTCGTGGCGAGGCCGTGCACGAACATCGCCACGGGGCCGGTTCCAACGTCGATGTAGCTGATCTCGCCGGAGCGGGTGGCGATGCTGTGCCGGTGGGCCTCGAGTTCGGTGAGCTGCATTACGATCGCCTTCCTAGAAGATGCGCTAGTCTTAGTAGACCGACTGTCGGTTTATAGAAACAAACCGACAGTCGGTTTGTCAAGTGATTAGGGCAGTGCCACTTGGAACCGGGTGAGGAGCCGCGATGGACCGGCCGAACAAGAACGTCGCCCGCGGGGAGGCGACGCGGAGCCAGCTGGTCGCGATCGCCACCCGCATGTTCGCCGAACGCGGCTACGAGGACACCTCGATCGAGGCGGTGCTCCGCGAGGCGGGGGTCAGCCGGGGCTCCCTCTACCACCACTTCGCGAGCAAGGAGGCCCTGTTCGAGGCCGTG
>Ga0137385_10005414_pt1 | contig 11199 bp, 13 predicted proteins | sample SagtaG_FD_104921 | JGI IMG/M metagenome (GOLD analysis project Ga0137385, IMG submission 104921) | Vadose zone soil microbial communities from Sagehorn Ranch, Mendocino, California, USA - Sage2_R_80_16 metaG | ecosystem: Environmental > Terrestrial > Soil > Vadose zone | place: USA: California...
CCGCCGACGCGACGGGTCTTCAGTACAGGAAATCGCTGGCCTTTAAGCGGATGGAACGGATGGCAGATCTCGGCCCATCCCAAATCCGGGTTGGGCACCTGTGCAGTTCGCGCTGACCGCCCCGACGATCACTGACCGAGTGGCTCAGATGGCGGTCAAGTTACTGGTTGAGCCGGGAATCGATGCGATATTCCATTCATCATCGTTCGGTTACCGCAACGAACAATTCCGGAATGAGGCGGCTCCTTCAGCGCGGCATATTTGGGACGGTATGGCGACCTTGGCTCAGAGCGGTATTCTTGAGCGTCAAGCGGCAACCGACATTGAGGGAATCCCGTTGCGTCGGGTATTCGTGAATCTATTGCTCACGAAGCGCTTCAGGCCATGCGTCGACTTCAATGAGATGGTGGAAAAGCCGGCGCGTGTCACACCGGTATTCCGACAAGGAATCGTTTACTGAGGACAAGTTTAACTTTCTCAATGCGCGACCCGGTGGCCGCGCATTTTCTTTTCGCGTATGGAATGCGTGGCGAGCATGAACTGCGGCTCTGCATGCAGGGTTTCGTTGAAGCTGTGCGGACATTCCACATCGAAGTAGCAATACGTGCGCGCCCTCGAGAGGCGAGGGATTCACCGATCTCTTCAGTTGTGTACGCGGCGCGGGGCTCCCGTAGGCAGACCGTAGATGGGTGTCTTCGACGAAGCCAGTACGCGCTACACAGAATGTTGCCGTCGTCATTCTCAGCTCCTATGCAAAAGAACACACAAATCTTCACAACCTGTTCGACGGGCAGAACTGGCCTCGCCGCGTACGCACCGATTGTGGCAAATGCTTTCTCAGCGAAGATTGTTGCAGAGCGTTTGAATGCCTTCATCGCACAACGGGAGAGATCGGTCGGCCACGTAGATGGTGCCGCGGATGTGATAGCGTTTGTCGAGACGTTTGCACGGACGGAGGGGCTGGAGAGCGCGTGCGAATTGCTCAACTTGGCTGCCAAATTTGGGGACTACAACATCGTCGAAGTTTACAAAGACATGCTAAGTTCGCCATGCGAGACGTAGGCATCTGCTAATGCGATCCGCAGGCCATCAGGGAATGGCTGAAGTGCGACGAGACATCGTAAGCGGTACCGCCACTACTCGGTCGACAGAAATAGTTTGATCTGCTTTGGTCTGGCAACGACGTCTGTATCGAGCATATATCGTGCTTTGTACCGTGCCTTTCCGTCTACGGAGTGCATAGTCGCTTCGCCCTCAGCGACAAGAGCGGCAAGGGCATTCTTGTACATTCCTGCAGTCGCTGGTGAGCCGTTGCAGGTTTCGGCGAAAACCTGAGAAAACGTCTTCGGGGTCGACTGCGTGAAAATGCGCCTCGCAAGCTGGATGACCAGCTCGTTGTTAGACTTGTCGCGGGCTAGGTCGTCGAAGCGAAATCCTCCGTCAAACTCCTGGAGGAAGCCCATGGTCTGCGGCGCTAGCATATCTAGGCCGGCGCCTCCGTAATGCACAAAATGGTTGCTGTGTTGCCAGTGAACCTGCTTCATGACGTCCTGAGCCCTGTGATGCTGGGAGAGGTGTACGAGCCAATATTCGCCGTGACCGGCTCCCGTGCCACGGATGAAGAAGGGCGTAAAGAAGCCTGCTCCACAGCCCTCGACCAGCGCCTCATAAAGTGCAGCCTGGATGAACCGGCGCCAGTCTGCCTCGTTATCCTTGATTTCCTCTATTGATCGCCCACCAAGGCGTTTGAAGATGTCGATTTGCAAAGTAGCCGAGATTTTCTCGGCGAGTTCGTCATTAGTGTAGGTCGCGAATGACGACACATGGAACGTCAGCACGATCTCCGCGTCGCGTGCGTGAGCAAAGATCTTCCGGATGAGGGAGGCGGGGACTTCTGCGTAGCCATATTGGTCGAGGAAGAAGAGAGCGGTCCCCGAACGTGGGGTGTGTTTCGCTATGCGAGCGAGAACCTCCTCGACCGCGACGCCGAAGTCAGCGTGGATTATGTGAACCGTGTCCCCGATTGCCCGTTCGTAGCCCTCCTGACGCAGAACTTCGCGCAGGTGTCCGAGCGCCTTTTTGTCCTTGTCGATGAAGACGAACTGCACATCGAAATTGACGAGTTTCGGTCGGTCTTGATTTACTTTGAACGACGCTTCCTCAACTGCCCTCAGCATGCGCAGGGGCGAACCAAGGACGAGCTCGTTCGTCCCTTTGAGCTGATATCGGCCACCGCCGCAGAATCCATCGATCAGTGTTATACGGATCCGCTCGCGCCCACGAGCATTGAGCAGGCGTTGCTGGAAGTAGCGGATTAGATAGTCGACCAGCACCTGGTGCTTCGTCAGGCTGTGCGGCTCGAGCTCGGCAGGGCCGTTGCTCCAATCGTAGTGACGTTTTGCCAAGGTGAGCTTTTTCGGGAAGGGTTGAGGAGTTAAACGACAGTGCGTGGAAATTGATCCCAGTGCTTGCCGGCTAGAACTCTTCCTGCCTTGCTTTTTCCGATTGCTGCGACCGAAACTTCGGTGCCATCCTGCCGAAGGACCCGGATGGGCGTGCTCTTTTTCAGGACGTCAGCCACCTGGTCAACGGGAGCCCAGTGTCCCCATTGCTTGAAGTGGAAGGGTACCTTCGCGCGGGCGCACTGCCGCTGCAGTGCAGCTGGCCAAGCCGGATCCATCGGGCGCGAGTGCGGGCCTGATTCACCGCCGGCGATTACCCAGTCGACTCGATTGCCTTTCTCGTTCCGGGCAAGGTATGGCGACAGGTCGACGGCCGACAGGAGCGGTTCGCACGAAAGGAACCGTACCGAAGGCGACGAGAATTCAAGCAAATGCTTGATTCTCTTGTTTGCGGTCGCTTGGTCCTCGACCGTCGTGCCAAGCCAGACATTCTTCGGGAAATCGTAACCTTTGGGCAACTGCTTGCGGACCAGGTGGATTCGCTTCGTGAGAAGGAGCCAGTCAAGGTTCGGCGTCTGAGCGATCAGATCGAGCAGCCGTCGCCGCGCCGCGACGAGGTCGGGCCGGTTCTCAAAGACGTCGGCCATTGAGGCACAGAATACGCGCCTACGAACCTTGTCTTTGGCCGCGGCCTTATCCCATTTGAGGGGTTCTTTCCAATGGGTGTCACTAAAGAAGCGCCTGGGAGTATGTGGACCCCACAAACCCTCGCCGAGGCGTTTTGCCCAGGTTTCCGCGTAGCAGTGATCGCAGGCAGCTGACACCTTGACGCAACCCCACCACGGGTTGAAGGTGTGATGCGTCCATTCGATGCGAGAGTCTTTTCCCATTGCCTGCGGCGTCAGTGAGCTGATGCTGTATTGTACTCTGCCGGATCCGATGCGAGAGCACGGGTTGAGCTGGGCAGACCGATGGCCAACTCCCGAAACCGCGATTCGCGTTTAAACTGTGTATCGCTTGCTTTGCTCCGCTAGAAATCTCCGTCGCACCGGAGCGGTAAACTCCGCGGAGTTCATTCGCGACGCACAATAACCAGAATGTGAGAGGGCATCTTGGAAGCCGAGGAGAAGGTGGTGCCGGACCCAGTCGATGGGCTGCCGGCCATGGTAGTGGGACGGTGGGTAACAGAAGAAAAGCATCGCATTATCGAGCGATACATTGACGCATCGTGGGCGGCGAGACGTAAGTTCACGAGCCAGCGCACGTACATCGACCTTTTCGCCGGGACCGGGCGGGTCAAGATCAAACACACGCAAACGTTTCAGGACGGGGGACCGCTCGCAGCCTGGCGCATTGGCCAGCAGAGGCGCGGCGTCTTTTCGGATTTCTTCGTTGCGGACGCTAACCCCGATTTTCTGGCTGCTTGTGACGCTCGTTTGCGCAGACATGGTGCGCCACTGAAGTCGAAGATTGGTCGGGCCGACGAGACGATAGACTGGGTGTTGCCTCAACTCAACAGAAAGGGCTTTCATTTTGCTTTGCTTGACCCGTTCAACGCGGGACACCTTCACTTCTCGATAATCGAGAAACTCGCCACTATGCCTACTATGGACATAGTGGTCCATTTGAGCACCGGTGACATCCAGCGCAATATCGCATCGGGTCTTGAAACGGCGCACTCACCGCTTGACAACTTTGCTCCCGGCTGGCGGCACGTCGTGCAGAGGCAGAGCTCAAAGCATGCAATGCGGGACACTTTCATCGAATACTGGAAGAATCTAGTAAGCCGCTCTGGTATGCGGGTATGCGACGCCGTGTACCCGGTCCGGAACAGTAAGGAATCGACCATGTATTGGCTATGCCTTATTGCGAGGCATCCGCTTGCGGACAAACTCTGGCGCGAGGCTTGTCAGCTCGAAACCCGGAGCCTGTTCTGACATAGGCTGTTCGAGTTCCGGAATATCCACATTCGTCTGGTGCGTCCCTGGAGGAGCACTGGCTCCTTTGTGGCTGACGAAGGGATTGCGTTATGAAAGTTACGATCGATATTTCGGGATTCTTGACGCGCGCCCACAAATTTGCCCGCGCATTCACGGTTTGCGAGGCGATCTGACGATGTTGCATCGAGCTTCCGCTACACTTTGCCGCGGGCCAACCCTAGAAGAGGACACCTATGGCGGACGTTAGCGCGGCGGTCATCGGCTTTGCCGGTGTGCTTGCCGGTGGATACTTCAATAATTTCTTTGCCGAAGACTACAAACGCTTTCGGGATAGCCAAGCGCTCGCGGGCGCGCTTGCTGGTGAGCTCGAATCGCACGGCGAGGCGATACCGCTTCTAAAGAACATGCTCTCCGCTCTTCATGGTCGAGCCAAAACGGGTGCGGAATTATCACTGCGAGAAATGCCCGAACCGGGAAGCCCTGTTTTCGAGGCGAACGCCGAAGGCATTGGCAAGCTTGGTCCCGAGCTGGCGAACGGCGTTGCTTACGTCTATGAGCAAATCCGGGCATTCCGGGTTGTCATGTCCATGCTCGCGAGGCACCATAAGGAAGAGACTCCCGAATGGCGAACCGCGCTTATCGAGAGCGGGTATGAGCGGATTAAAAGCGCTGAGGAGCAGGGCGCACCCCTCATCGAGAAGCTGATGGCCCATGCTGCTGGGTCGTACTGGCAGCGTCCGGATACGCGGAAGCAACTTGGGTATGGCGTGATTGGTTTACTCGCGTTCCTCACCGTTTTGAAGATCTTCTTCTGACTGCCCTCGGATCCTTTTTGCATATCGCATCGACTTATGCTTGCCGCCACGGTCGCGAATCACCTTAACCAGGCGGTTTCGCACCACTTTCGGAAAGTCAAAACCTCTGTCTTCTTTGTGTGTTCTGCGCTCGTGTTCTGCAGTGATAGAGTCCTCCCCGTCACGTGCATCTGAAGCAATTAAGCTAACGCGAATGCGGCGCGTTCTCGCCTTTCCTGAGGCGGCTCTAATCGGGCGCTTCAGCTGCTCGACATTGACCGGACGTCGAGTACATCATTATGGTGCTCGATCCTCCATTCAAAAGGGGCTGTCCACCCCATTCTCCTCACGAGCGTCTTCATTCCCGTCACTAGGATCGTGCACGGTGATCGCAACCGTATTGATGAACGGTCCTCATAGGTCCTAGCTCGACGCACCACTTAATCGTACTGACAGGTTGTTGTAAAGTTCCGTCGGGGAAGCGACATGGCACGTCTGCGCACTACGTTCGCATGATGTCACGAAGTTTCACTATCAAGTCGATCCCGGTATAACAGATCTACAACTATCCAATCGGTATAAAGGAGTGCCAGGTGAAAAGGATATTGGCAATTTTAGCTCTTGTTGTGCTCTCGTCATCGACTGCGGCCGCAGACATGTCCAACGGAGAAGACAACTTCTACAAGAGCGATAATGTGATTGCTCAGAAGGTCACCTTTAAAAATCAGTATGAGATGAACGCCCGAATTCTGCATATTGACGTCCCGAGCACAATGCAAACCAAGCGGCAGACGGTCTAGTGATCAGCTGGCGTCGACAACCATTTTCGATGCGGGTAAGCCGCCACCGAAAGACCAATCTTCCGCACCTGCGATCATGGAGAGGCGGACGAAGACATCATCACGCGCAATTCCCGGTGAAGCAGCAAGTTTGTCCGAAAGACGCGCCAGGAAGGCCTCCTTTTCGTCCCGACGCCGGGCGTCCGACTCGATGTTAATGATCATGAAATCGTCGGAGCGCTGCCCTTTGATCCCGTACCGACGATCGTAGATCATATCGCCCGGTTCAAGTTGCTCGATGATCTGAAACAAATCGTTTTCGGGCATCTGATAAGCCCCGACGAGCGCTTCGTAAATGCTCTCTGACATTTTCTTGATGTACTCGGGCGACTTCCCCTTGATCATTGTCACACGTACCAGTGGCATGAGAATCCTCCTTTAGGTTCATTGGTGTCTGTTAATCATCCTGTTTGCATCAGGTGGCCGACGCGTCAATCAGACCACGTGTTCCGCCAACTCTATGCAACCCCGAGCGACACGATCACAGAGCCATCCCTATTCGACTTCTCGCCATCAGTCGGCGCTCGTGAGGCAGGTTTCGCCCATGAGGCGTCATTCGCCTGCGCGCGGGGCCGGACAAGGCTGCTGGTATTCCCGAGAAGGTGAGCCGGTGTGTTTGGACCGTTCGCGAACATGTGAAGTCGGCCTAGTCTTCGATCATCTGCGCGAGAATCATTGCGTATCGGTTTCCCCGGGATATATGCAACCTTGCAGGTTGGGCCGTAGACGCGGTCGCCGGCGGAAATGAGATTGCCGCTTAGCGCGCAGACTCCTCGCGAGGATTTTGGGCGCAGCGATTTTGGCTCCTCATCTCGCAGCTGCCCAACGGGCGCCAAGGCATCAGCCATTCTCTCTAGGAGACGGATAGTGAACTCCCATGTGACCGGAGAGGACTCGTCGCGTTCGACCGAGAATACGATGTTGCTATCGAGAATCAGCGGACGTGGCAAATCGATGTAAGGCCTGAAGCCGTCGTGACCAGTGTGCGTCATAGTCAACTCCTGAACCCCCGATACCTCAGACACCTGCCATTCGTGTCATTCTTTCCGCCACCTCCCATTCCAGGATTGTATGCGTAATCCACATGATGTCAAAGCTAATTTGTGCGTGGAGCGCGTCTGGTATTGCGGCTTTTTCGAGTGGGGCCGGAATGATGTATTTGTCGTTAGCGCGATGTTCAAGAAAGGCAACTACTTCATACTAAAAAGGTTGTCCAGATTGTCTGAGACTAGGGCGTGGGTTAATTAATGGACGCTGGAGGGTTGTCTTGAGAGCGATAGCCGGGCGGAACTTGAGGACGCGCTTTGCAAGAGTCGTATATGGAATTATGGGAGGAATAGGGATGCTCGCACTGCAGGCATGCGCCAGCTCTGGTCCAGTATAGAAAACAGTCAGCCTGGTCGGTATATTTTGACCGCGACGGCATCTGGCGGGAGCGTTGCGTGGGCCAGATCGCATCGCGAAGCGAGGGCGCGTGCTGTCGAGTTCTGCCGGGGCCGAGGGCAAATTGCGAGTGTCATGCCGAATCCACTATGGGCATACGCGCTATCGAGAATCACACCGATCAAGTGACTTTGAGTGCCACGCGGCCAGTTATGACGTATGCCCATGCCAGGCAACTGCTCCGGTCGCTATTCGCCACGTTTCTAGCTTATTTAGCAGTTGCGACGTGGGTATTATTATGGAGCTCTCGGCTGCCATCAGTCGCCGGACATCACGCTCATTTTGCTTGCAGCGGCAAAGTTGGCGACAGAAGGTGTGTGCAAGGAAGTCTGCCCAACGTCAGTTGTATTGCCCGGCAACCGTGTGTTGGGAGCGAACACATGCGAAGATTGTTCACAAATCTCTGATATCCATTCGACGAATACCCGAATCTTTGGAGCGAGATGTCGGTTGTAAGGATAGACAGCGGACAAAGGCCTGGGGCGGACCTTCCACGGCGTCAGGATTTCCTTGAGTTCGCCTACCTCAAGATGTGACCAAAGCATGAATAGGGGACACTGGAAGATACCCGCGCCGTTGAGACCGCACATGACATAAGCGTCCGCGTCATTGACCGCCAGACTGCCGTTCATCTTCACGTCCGTACTTTTCCCATCTACTTCGAAGTTGAACGGTACCGTCCGTCCGGTACGATTGGAGAAATACTGCACTGCAATGTGTTGATCAAGTTCCTCCAGAGAACGAGGCTCGCCGTAACGAGCGATGTAGGACGGACTTGCGGCAGTGATTGTCGAGAGGGCGCCGAGCCGTCGCGCGACCAAACTGGAATCCTCCAGCTTGCCTACACGGAGCGCGCAGTCGACCCCTTCCTGAATCAAATCCACAGGCCGGTCCCCAAACCCCAGCATGAGCTCGATTTGAGGGTATCGTTCGCGAAATTCCTCTATGCGTGGCATCACTACGAGGCGTCCCAGCGCACTGGGCATGTCGACTCTGATTTTGCCTCGGGGGCCTTGACCCGCATTGGCGAGGCTGTGCTCGGTCTCGTCGATGTCGGCAAGGATCTGTACACAACGTTCGTAATATTCCGCACCTTCGGGAGTTAGGTTGAGGCGGCGCGTGGTTCGCTGCATCAGGCGCACCTGAAGATTAGCTTCCAGGTTCTTGATGATTGTGGTCGCCGACGCACGTGGAACGCCTAAAGCATCCGCTGCGCGAGCGAAGCCGTTCATTTCCACAACCTTCGCGAAGACCCGCATACCCAGGAGCTTGTCCATATTTCCTTGCCTCGCAATTCAACTGCATACCCCTACACAATGCGACAAATATTCGGGGATGGATCTGATTCTTCGGTCGCCGTGAATTATCTTCTGGATTATAGACATTTATCTGTTTGCCGTCTTCGGCCACAATCCGTTCTATCGAAACATCTGGGAAGGCATCAAGCCTGCAAGTTATGCAAACCAATGTCGAACAGGCGGTCGGAATCCGGGACGTGGAGCTGGACGGTCACGCACAGGTAATCCGGCTGCGCACATACCGTCCCCCAATCAAGCGCGGTGTCTTACCTGTCATCTTTTTCTTTCATGGCGGCGGCTTTGTTAAGGGAACGCTGGAGCAGACCGACCCAGTTTGCTCGGAACTGGCGAAGGAAGTTCATGCTTTAGTCATATCTGTAGGTTACTCGCTCGCGCCAAAATTTCCATTCCCCGCCGCGCTCCATGATGGATACCTTGCCGCCCAGTGGGTGGTAACGAATGCGCGCTCTCTTTCCGCAGACGTAAAACGTATGGCTGTGGCTGGGCACGACGCGGGCGGCAATCTGGCTACGAGCTTGGCGGCCATGGTCCGTGATCGGGCCGATTTCCGGTTTTCTGCCCAAGCACTGCTCGCGCCCCTGCTCGACCCGAGCATGACGCGCATCGCGGATCTGGATAGTGTTATAACTCCAGATATGTGCGCAGAGGAGTGTGCATTTGGGTACAGGGCATACCTGCCCCTCGCATCTCACCGACTGCATCCGTACGCCGCACCGATTGAGTCTCGCCGTCTCCAGGGGCTGCCTGCTGCATTCATTGCCAGTGCACAGAACGATCTTATGCACATTGAGGCAGAAAAGTATGCGGCAGAACTGATCGCTGCGGGCGTACCTACCTCGGTTACGCGCTATGGGAATGTCGCGCACAACGAACTGGCGTCTCGACAGGAAGTACTCGCTGACGTTGCCGCCTTCTTCAGCAAGAGACTTGGCGATGCTTCAAAGCATCCCTGATCCATACCACCAGTAAATGGGAGTTTGAAATGCCCTTTAAGCGTAAGCTGGTTGTCGCCAGCGCGATTTCCCTGGCGATCGTCGCCGCCGTTGCCGCGACATATCGCGTGTACGGTGGCGCGCCTGTCACCGAGGCTGCCGCCGCCGCAGCGCCACCCGTAGCAGATGTTGACGTTGCGGCGGTGGTCTCGCGTCACATCACGGACTACCAGTCCTACTCAGGCAAGATCGAGGCCATCCACGATGTGGAGATTCGGCCCCTCGTTTCCGGGACCATCGTTGCCGTCCATTTCCAAGACGGAGCGATCGTCAAGAAAGGGGACCTGCTTTTCACCATCGACCCACGTCCGTATCAGGCTGAGGTCGACCGGGCAGCAGCTCAACTCGCTTCGGCGGAGTCCCGCAGCGGATATGCCTCGACTGACTGGGCGCGCGCCCAAAGACTGTTGACCGACAATGCCATCGCCAAGCGCGACTACGACGAGGCGCAGAACGCAAACCGCGAGGCCGTGGCAGCGGTGAAGGCGGCGAAGGCAGCGCTTGAAGCGGCGCAGATCAATCTGGGTTACACGGCCATCTCGGCGCCCGTGTCCGGGCGCGTCTCTCGTGCGTTACTGACAGTGGGCAACGTGGTTTCCGTCGGGGCAAACGCGCCCGTGCTGACGACGCTGGTTTCCACGTCACCCATCTATGCGTCGTTTGACGTCGACGAGCAGACGTACCTCCGTTTTCTCAGCCACAACTCTAGGGTGACCGTGCCAGTTTCAATTGGTCTGGCCAACGAGACGGGCTACTCCCGGGAGGGCGTAATCGATTCCGTGGACAACCGGCTTGATACCAGTGCGGGGACGATTCGTGTGCGCGCGCGCTTTGACAACGCGGACGGCGTGCTTGTACCGGGGCTCTATGTTCGGGCTCGCGTTGGTGGTGGCGCGCCGCATCAAGCAGTGCTGATCAGCGACGCAGCAGTCCAGACAGACCAGGACAAGAAGTTCGTGCTGCTCGTTGACAAAGAAAACAAGGTCCAGTACCGCGAAGTTAAGTTAGGTGACCAGCAAGGGAGTTTGCGCGTCATCACAGGTGGGCTGCAGCCGGGCGACCGCATTGTTGTCAACGGCATACAGCGCGTCCGTCCGGGCGACCCCGTCAGGCCCAAGGCCGTGCAGATGTCGAGCGACGCTGCGACAGGTGCTTCCTGAGTGCACGCATTGCGCGTCGCCCCCCATGCCTAGCCAGAGACCGTCATGAACCTCTCCAAATTTTTTATTGATCGTCCGATCTTCGCGGCCGTCCTTTCAGCAGTAATCCTGCTGGCAGGTCTGATCTCCATGGTCAATCTGCCCATCTCGGAATATCCAAGCGTCGTGCCGCCGTCCGTCGTGGTGACGGCGCAATATCCTGGCGCGAACCCCAAGGTGATCGCCGCGACGGTTGCTTCGCCGCTTGAAGAACAGATCAACGGCGTCGAGAACATGCTGTACATGCAGTCGCAGGCCAATAGCGACGGCA
>Ga0137385_10005419_pt1 | contig 11195 bp, 7 predicted proteins | sample SagtaG_FD_104921 | JGI IMG/M metagenome (GOLD analysis project Ga0137385, IMG submission 104921) | Vadose zone soil microbial communities from Sagehorn Ranch, Mendocino, California, USA - Sage2_R_80_16 metaG | ecosystem: Environmental > Terrestrial > Soil > Vadose zone | place: USA: California...
ATCGCCAGCCCCCGGAAAGGAGAATCAATGCACAAAGACTCGCTCATCCATAAGCCTTTGGGAATCCCACCGATTCAAATCGGACGGGAACCGCTTTAGTTACCAGTAGATGGCCTGAATGGAGAGCGTCAGAGGTCGAGATTGAAGTCGGCGTGTTCAAGCCGGAGCCTGCAATTGAATTCCTTCTAAAGCGAACGGCACGCACGGACCGAGAAAGCGCCGCCCAACTAGCCAAAGACTTGGGTTACCTGCCACTAGCTCTCGACCAGGCAGCGGCGTATTTAAGACTTACGGGCACGACCTTCAGCCAATACACAGCACGGCTACATACCCTCATCGGCAGCCAAGTCGAAGGAGGTGCCTACGGCAGAAGTATTGGGGCCACTCTCGATCTGGCGATCGAAACTACTCTTGCGAAAGAGCCAATGGCGGAGGACGTCCTGGCGTTCAGTGCCTTTTTGGCGCCTGAGCGCATTCCACTTGATCTCATCGATGCGGTTCTTGCAAATACCAATAACCGGGATAGCGTCCTGATTTCATTATCCGCGAGCTCGCTTATCAGTCATGATCCTCTTCCACTAGACGTTCCCGCGATTTCAATTCATCGCCTCGTTCAGCTGGCGATGCGAAACCGACTAGCAGGTGCCGGTGCATTAGAAGCGATCCTAGAACGATCTGTCACAATACTCTGGGATGCTTTTCCAAACGCGTCTTACAATCGGCCAACAGAGTGGCAGCGTTGCGAGCAATTGCTTCCACATGCAGTTGTTGCGCTAGAGCACGCTTCCATTGCCAATATCCGGTCGTTCACCGTCGCTCGCTTGGCGAACAGCGTCGGTTGCTATCTCCTGGCGCGAGAGGTGCCCGGAAGAGCTGAGCAGTATTTTCGTAAGGCACTAGGTATTGCACACGAAACAGTGGGCCGCGAGCACTTTGAGACGGCGACAATTCTGAACAACTTAGCTTTGGTCTTAGGAAAAATTGGGAGCCATGCCGAAGCAGAAAAAGGATATCGCGATTCAGTCGAGTTGGCAGAAAAACTTCATGGACGACGAAGCCAAGCGGTAGCAACGAATTTGAACAACCTCGCCTTCTTTTTTCAATACCTCGGTCGCGAGGTTGAGGCTGAACCCCTCTTTCGTGAGTCGGTCAACATTACCGAGCAACTCTTGGGACGAGAGCATCCAGATTTTGCGGTTCGGCTTCACAATCTGGGATTCTGCCTAAGAAATACTGGATGCATTATTGAAGCAGATGAAATTGTTCGGGAGGCGATATCTGTTGGTGAGAAATCATTGGGACGACAGCACAATCATTTTGCTGCTTTTTTGACAACTTTGGCCGACATCAAGGAAAGGCTGGGCCACGTTTCTGCAGCTGAAGCTTTGATTGGCGAGTCTATTGCTATTTTGGAGCGGACCTGTGGCCGTAATCACCCTGAAACAGCTAGTAGCCTGTGCCAATTTGGACAAATTCTGTGTCAAACTAATCGTCCCGCTGATGCCGAGGTGCTCTTTCGTGAGGCGCTATCGATCTACATTGCGAGCTACGGGGCGATACATCCTGGCGTTGCGATTAGCCGTGGAAATTTGGCACCGCTCTTACTGGAAACGGGAAGGACAAGAGAATGCGAAAAAGAATCGCGTGAGGCCCTTCAGGTTTTGGACGCGTTCTTTGGACGTGGGCATGCATCAACTAGGGGAGCCGCAAGTGTATTGGCCGAAGCCTTGGACCAGCTTGGTCGGTTGAGCGAAGGCTCCGAGGTTCGGCGTCGATATGGACTGGGTTGACCGCATTAGGGTGCTTCGTGTTATAATTTCCTCAAAAGTCGCGCGAATTTCCGGTGTTGGCACTACGCAAAGAGTTCGATACGTGTTGAATAGGGAGTCAGAGTCAAGCCTCTCCCGGGGCCTCGGGCTTTGAGACGCTCGCATACGTTTTGAACTGCTGCCAGAAATTTAATTCGTACAGAGCAGTGCGGTTATCGTCGTTGACTACTGCACGACGGATGACGATTCCCGGCTCTCGGGCAAAGACTTTGCCGTGCCTATCAAGGAGGTCGATACACTCCTTCGCTTCCTCCTCATCGACGACGAAGAAATCAATTTTATAGGGAGGCTCGATGTAAGCGTTGTCCTCCCGGTAGACGAGCCCGCGTACGATCTTTTCACTGATGGCCTCGAGGCCATCCTTTGGGACTAGGACCGCCATCTGCTCCGCGACCGGCCTGCTCCATCGCTCGCCCATACCGGGGATCACTGCGTCCTGAGGTATTTGTTCTCCGTGAAGCATCTGACCCAGCATCTTCTTGCGTCGTGCCTCCCGCGCTGCCACGTCTCGTTCGTCGCGGCCAGCGGCCGGGTTCATCGCCCGAAGGGCCGCATCGACGATACCGGCAGACGCGGGATTGTTCGCGTCGAGCGCTAGACCAACACGGTTGAGCAAATCGCCTTCAATCTTGCTGTAGCGTTGGTTGCACGCAACACAGCTAGGTATCTTCCACTTCTCCAAGTTCTCAGGCGTAGCGTCAGGGTACCAGGACTTCGGAAACATATGGTCCCAACTGCCATCTGAGAGGTCAGCAAGGCAGTGCACGCACTTTCCAACACTTGGTTTCTTTGCCATGGGCCCGTGCTCCCTTCTGTAATGGGGAGAATGTAGGGATATGGTCTACTACGCAAAAGCCCCCGAACTCGCGTCCTGGAGGAATCTCGGGTGGACCCGAGCGAGCCCCTCGCGCCACGTTCTTCGTGCCCAACGACCAGCCGCCACCACCGGGCGTCATCGTCACCGGCGAAAGGTGAGGTCGGCGCGGCCAGGAGGTTTGCGGAGGCTCATCATCTCAATATGCGGCCTCGCCGCCTGACCGCCATCGCGCCACTGGCCCGCGGCTGCGAGACGACATAAGCTTTCGCCTGTCGGCCAGCAGCACCTACGATCGGGCTGCCGAGAAGAAACACAGCGGGAGGGAGCCATGGGAACGGGCACGACATTCGCCGCGGCGTGCATTCTGGGTATCCTGGGATCGTTGCCGCAAGGCGCCGCCCAAGGAGCCGAGCTCATTATCCTGACCAACCAGGGCGCGACGCCGGGGGTGCGCGAACTCGCCGCCGCGTTCTCGCGCGCGAGCGGGCACAAGGTGACTGTCATCCAGGAAACAGGCCGCTCTCTGGAGCAGAGGCTCAACAATGGGCCCGCGGACCTGATCACAGGCAATCCCGAGCCGATCGAGGAGCTTGTCAAGAAGGGCAAGGTCGTGGCCGATACCGTTATGCCGTTCGTGCTTGCCGGCCTCGGCCTCTCGGTGCGAGCCGGCGCGCCGAAGCCCGACATCAGCACGGTCGAGGCTTACAAGGCGGCATTGCTGGCGGCGAAGTCGATCGGCTATTCGCGCGGCTGCAGCGGCACCCATATCGCGGAGGGCATCGAGAAGCTCGGCCTCACCGAGCAGCTGAAAGCGAAGACGGTGTTCACGGGCGGCGGCCCGGTCGTCGAATATCTGGCGAAAGGCGACTTCGAGATCGGCATTCAGCAGACCAACATCATGGTGGGAGCCCCCGGGACCGATTATGTCGGGGCGCTGCCCGGCTTCCTGAACAAGCCTTGCCAGTCGAACGTCGCCTTGATGACGGTCTCGAAGGAGCAGGCCGCCGCGCGCGCGCTGATCTCCTTCATGATCTCGCCGCAGGCCGCGCCGCTGCTGCGCAAGACCCATGTGGAACCGGCCAAGTCTTGAGTCCGGCTCTCACGCTGGCCATCGTCCGGCTACTTTTTCCCTCAGCAAGTATTCCGGGCGATGAGCCGGTGGGGACAGGGCCATGACTCCCGAGGAATTCGTTCACGTTCTTGAAGAATGGAGTACGGTCGGTGGTTCATTCCCTAGATTTGCAGCCCATGACATTGCGACCGCAGCCGAAGCCGAGGCGGTCTGCAATGCCCTTGCCAGCCCTCACGTCTATGCGGTGAATGGTATCGAAATGCCGGCGCTGTTCGACCTCGCCGCCTTTTTTCAGTCGGTCGAGGCGAGGGAAGCATTCGATATTTTCCGCGATCGAGGGCTCCCGGTGCTCAGGCGGATCTTGCGCGACGCCTTGAATCGACCACCTGAAACCGGTGAAGACGATTGGGCGGTCACTCAGCGCAGAGAAGCCGACCTTTTCGTCGTGAAGATTCTGGCCCTGTACTGCCAGCGCGATGATGGGGCGCGCATCGTCGAGGCCGCACGCGATCCGAGGTTGTCCAATGGATATTTGTGGTCCACGATCTTCGGCATCGTTGCCGAACAGCATCCGGACGCGATCGAGATCAGCGAACGGCTGAAAAATCCTTTGCCCGACGGGTACGCTGGGCTCGCTTATCTGGATTTTGCCAACGCTCTGGCATGCAATGGAACGATATCGCAACATCCCTTCGATTCAGACGCAGGCATTGCACGACTGTGCGGCTATCTCGGGGATCGCAACCCGGAGAGCTACGGCGACGCGGTGTCAGCCGCGGCAGGCATTCCCTTCGTCAACGCCGCTGCCCGGGACATGCTGTTGGGCAAGGCCGATCATCATCCCGACTCTCTTGTGCGACTGGAAGCTGCCTGGGCTTATGCAAAGACCGGTTCCGAATTCGGGCGACAGCGTCTCGCCCAGCTCTGTCTCAATCCGCGCCTCGCGGAGCGCGCCATCCGGTATCTCGAGGAACTAGGGCTGGACGCGCATATTCCGGCAAAGGCGCGCGATCCCGATTTTCGCGCGATGGCGCAGATGTGCAGCTGGCTGATGCATCCTAACGAGTTCGGCCGTCCACCCGACCAGATCACGCAGTACGACACGCGAGAGCTCAACTGGCCTCCCAGCCGCGAGCGGTGCCGCCTCTGGCTCTTCAAGTATCGCTACGAGCCACGAGACGATGGCGCCGGAGCGCAGGAGGGCGTAGGGCTCGTGGGTCCGGTCACGTTCGCCCTCCGTGACGCGACCGCCGACCTTGCTCCGGAAGATGTCTACGGATTGCACTGCTGCCGGGAGCTGCGATGGTCGGGAGACCCGAGGGCTCCCGAGACGTGTACGGCTGCCGCGGGACGGAACATCATCGCCGAGATCAATCCAGGCTTCGCTCGCGCATGAGCATTGCATCACTCAAAGGCAGGACTCTGTTCATCACCGGGGCGTCGCGCGGGATTGGGCTTGCGATCGCGCTGCGTGCCGCGCGCGACGGCGCCAACATCGCCATCGCGGCGAAGACCGATAAGCCTCACCCCAAGTTGCCGGGCACGATCCACACCGCCGCCGAGGAGATCGCCAGGGCTGGCGGCCATGCGCTGCCGCTGGTGGTCGACGTGCGCGATGAGGCGCAGGTCAGGAGCGCCATCGACAGGACAGTGGCAAATTTCGGCGGGCTCGACATCGTGGTCAACAATGCGAGCGCCATCCAGCGGACGCCGGTGGCCGAGACCGACATGCGCCGCTTCGACCTAATGCATCAGGTCAATACGCGCGGGACCTTCATGGTGTCGAAATATGCGCTCCCGCATCTCGAAAAATCCGACAATCCGCACATTCTGATGAACTCGCCGCCGCTCGATATTCGGGAAAAGTCCTTTTCCGGCAGCACCGCTTACTCGATTGCCAAGCTCGGCATGAGCCTCGTCGTGCTGGGCCTGGCCGGCGAGCTGCGCGACAAGGGTATCGCGGTGAACGCCCTGTGGCCGCGCACCACCATCGCAACCTCGGCCATCAGGAACCTGCTCGGTGGCGACCGCGTGATGCGGATGTCGCGCACGCCCGCAATCATGGCGGATGCGGCCTATCTGATCTTTCTCAAGCGCGCTCGCCACTTCACCGGCAACTTCCTGATCGACGACAGCTTCCTCGCCGCCGAAGGGGTCACGGATTTCGAGCAGTATCGGGTGGACCCGAGCGAGCCGCTCGCGCCCGCGTTCTTCGTGCCCGACGACCGGCCGCCGCCACCGGGCGTCATCGTCGCCGGCGAGAGGTGAGCTCGGCGCGGCCGCGAGCTTTACCGAGGCTCAAGAGCGGCTGCGGTCGCATCGACCGCGATGCCGCTCCCGACGCTCATCCCATTCCTACCGGCCTCGGCCGTAGACAAGCACCCGTCGTCTTTGCTTCAGGCCGCTGCCTTCAGGTATTTGTTGAACCAATCGAGCGTGCGCTGCCAGGCAAGTTTGGCCGCGGCTTCGTCGTAGCGAGGAGTCGTGTCGTTGTGGAAGCCGTGATTGGCGCCCTTGTACACATGGCCTTCGTGCGGGACGTGAGCATCCGTCAGCGCCTTATCAAAGGCCGGCCAGCCTGACGTGATGCGCTCGTCGAGCTCGCCGTATTGCGCCAGCAGCGGCGCCTTGATCTTGGCGGCGTCCTCGGCGTTCGGCTGGCCGCCGTAGAAAGGAACCGCAGCGCCCAGATCGGAGCCCATCCGCACCGCGAGCTGATTGACGACGCTGCCGCCGAAGCAGAAGCCGACCGTGCCGAGCCTACCGGTGCTCTCCGGGCGCGCTTTCAACCACGTTGCCGCAGCGAGAAAATCCTCCCGCATCTTGCCGTTGTTCACTTGTCCGAACAACTGCGCGCCCTTCTCGTCATCTCCCGGATAGCCGCCGACCGACGTCAACCCGTCGGGCGCGAATGCAACGAAATTGGCGATCGCCAGCCTTCGCGCGACATCTTCGATATACGGATTCAGGCCGCGGTTTTCGTGGACGACCAGGACGGCGGGCAGTTTTCCAGTCGCATTCGCCGGCCGCACCAGATAGCCCTTGATGCTTCCATTGCCCTGCGGCGATGGCACCGTTGCAGGCTCGCCCTTGATCCGGCTGTCGTCTTTTGGAACCTGGATGGCCCAGGCATAGTTCGGCTTGAGCATCTCGAAGAGTGCGGTCGCGGTCATGCCGCCGATGGCAAATTTCTGTGCCCGGTCCAGAAACGTGCGGCGGTCGATCCCACCGTGCACGTATTTATCGAACAGGTTCAGAAGCTCCTGGGGGAAATCCGACGCCTTCTTTCGTTCCATGGGAGTAGCTCCTCCGTGTGGTTTGAGGACCTGGAAAGGCCGGTGGACGTGCGCAGCGCGCAGAGTACCACCAACCGGTCGATTGTCACGCCTTCTCCCAGCCGGAGGCTACTGCGGATTTCGGTGGGCTCGTACCACCGGCGTGGTCATGCGCGGGCTTGTCCCGTGCATCCGTTGCGTTCTACGCTTGCTGCAGTGGTGGGGTGGATTGCGCTTCGCTCATCCGCCCTACCCGCTGTGCAGCTTGGCCAACGACCGATCGGGCCAGGGAGTGGTCAACGATAAACTTTCTGAAAGGGAGGCGACAATGCGGATGCAGTGGACAGTCATTGCCGGATTGGCCGTCGTGCTGGCGACGCCGAGCCAGGCGCAGCAAAATCGGCTCGCGGCGGCGAGCGAGGCCATGGGAGCCGCGAACTTGAACTCGATCCAGTACACGGGCAGCGGATCGGTGTTGGGCTTCGGGCAGGCGTACGAGCCAGGGGAACGCTGGCCACGGTTCGTGCAGCGCAGCTACAGCGCCGCAGTCAACTACCAGACGCCCGCGATGCGACTGGTTCAGGTCCGCGCGCAGGGCGAGCACCCTCCGCGCGGCGGCGCAGCGCAACCGGTCGCGGGCGAACAGCGCACGTCTCTCGTCGTCAGCGGCCGGCATGCCTGGCAGGAAGCCGGTTCCCAGGCGGTTCCCAATCCCGGCGCGGTCAGCGACCGGCTGCGCAATTTGTGGGTCACGCCGCATGGCGTGGTCAAAGCCGCCATGGCCAATTCGGCGCGCGTTGATGGCAACACCGCCACGTTCAGCGTCGAGGGCCGCGAGGTCAAGGCGACGCTCAACGCCCAGAATCTGGTCGAGAAAGTGAGCTTCCTGTCGACCAGTGAAGTCGTCGGCGATTATCCGATCGAGATCGCTTATTCCGACTACGCGGACTTCGGCGGGGTGAAATTCCCGCGGCGCATCGTGCAGACGGATGATGGGCACCCGACCTTGGATATCACGATCAACGAGGTGCGGCCCAACGCCGCCGTGTCGGCCGACGTCCCGCCAAATGTCCAGCAGGCGGCGGCGCAACCGACGCCCCCTAGGGTCGACAAGCTTGCCGATGGGGTGTGGTACGTGAACGCGGCCGGCGCCTGGAGCTGGGCGGTCGAGTTCAGGGATCATGTCGTGGCCGTCGAGGGTTTCGGCAGCGAGGCGCGTTCGCTTGCGGTCAACGAAGCAATCACCAGGACCATCCCCAACAAGCCGATCCGCTACGTCATCAATACGCACGCGCATTACGACCACGCGGGCGGGCTTCGCACCTATGTGGCGCAAGGCGTGACTGTCGTCACCCACGAGTTGAACAAGCCGTTCTACGAAAAAGCCTGGGCCCGCCCGCGGACGATCGCGCCCGACCTGTTGTCGAAATCGCCCAAGCCCGCGACCTTCGAAACCGTGAGCGACAAGAAGGTGATGACCGGCGGAACGAAGACGATCGAGCTCTACCACATGAAGGGCACCAGCCATAACGTCGCCAACCTCATCGTCTATATGCCGAGGGAAGGACTCGTGTATTGGGGCGACGGGTACAATCCGCCGGAGGGCAACGATCCGAGGGATCCGGGGCGCACGCCCGAGCAAGGGATCGACCTGTACCGGGTCATCACGATGAACAATCTCGACGTGAAGACGATCGCGCCCGCGCACGGATCGGGCGCGAAGCCTTTCGACAATCTCAAGAAGGCGATCGGACTGCTTCCGCCCTGACGGCTGAAAGGCTGGCGGGTGATACCAGCGGCAATAGACATGCTCCCATGATTGTCATCGTCCGCGAAGGCGGACGATCCAGTAACCATCGGCATCTGGGGTTACTGGATGCTCCGCCTTCGCGGAGCATGACGCGTCGGAGATAATTGCCATCGGTACTACATCAACTTTCATAATTATTACGCCTTCGGCTAACGCGCCGCTTCCGAGCCGAACATTGGCATCGCAGCTGTCTGCGGCTGTTCAAGGTCCGCGATCAGCAAGGCGAGGCCCAACTCGCCTTTGTAGAGACTGTGGCGTGGATGATCGGCGGTCCGAAGTTGGGGCGCGGTCTGGACCGCACGTTCCGCCAGCGCGCGGGCTTGATCGAGCCAGTTTGCGTCGTTGGTGCTGCGGGAGATCTCGATCAACGCGTAGGCGCGGCCGGCGTATCCGCAGCAGAGATCAACCGGACCCTCGCCGGCTTCCCAGGTATGCCAAGCCGCGGCTTCGGCCAATTCCAACAGCCTATCGTCACCAAGCAGGCGATGGGCGATGCAAGCCAGATGAATCATCCCGGCGGAGCCATTGCACCATCCCGGCATGCTGACGTGGTGATCGTCATCCGGCGCCTGACGCCAGGGCCAGGTCACGCCACGCCCTGAGGGCCGGGCGCAATCCATCAATTGGTGCAGGCGCTCCTTGACCGCGGCCGGTATCGTCGTCCCTGTCACATCGTGCCAGCGGAACGTGGCATAGAGCAGTCCCGCCCAGCCATGCGCGATGCCGAGGTTCGGCCACTGCCGTCCGCTTTCGATGGAATCGAACTCGGCGACCTCGGTCCAGAGATCGCTCAGCTGTTGCGCCCCGCAATGGCGGACCGCCTTCGAAAGCGCGGCATCGGCATCGGACACTGTCTCCAAGAGCATCGCGCAACCCAATACCGTCCCGCTTCGCCCCAGGCAGAGGTCGCGTTCGAGACAGCGCGTGTCGATGCTGGCAAGAAACGCCTCTATCGCCGCATCGCGCGTGGCGGCTTCGCCGTTTGCCTCTGCGATCATGGCCTTGACGAGATGCAGGCCTGGTCGGGCGTGATAGAGCGAAACCCGCCCGACCGTAGCCTCGGTGAGGTCCATCGCCGGATTGGAGAAGGCAGCTTGAGCCGTTGCCTCGGCCTCGGCTTTCAAGATCCAGGCGTCGGCCGTGGCCAGGAGGCGCGGATCGTCGCGCAGGCACGCCAAGCGATAAAGCGCGTAGGCGATGCCGCTGCCGCCGAAATTCACGGAGCACAGCGGCCCCTGCGCGGGGCCAGCGCGGTACAAGTCGCTTTCGAGGCCCACATGCGCGAGCATGTCGTTCAGGAGCCGCTCTCCGACCTGGCCGGCTGATATCGATGGACTGCGCGGGGGCCGGGCAATCCTGGTCAATGCCTGGGCAAAATCCGCCATGTCGCGGTGGCGTTGTTCCGGCTCAACTGCCAATGCACGGCCCAGCACCGCCTCGAGATCAGGCCAGGGCTCCACGCCGCGGTCCATACATGGCAAGGGCGCCGTGTCACGGATCTGCTGCAACATCTCCGCCTGCTGCAGCGTGAAATCCATATGGTGCTGGCCAGTCGCGAGCAGATAGAGCAAGGCGCCGACTGCGAACTGCTCGCCCTGGGGCGTGGCCGGTGGAGGTCTTCGCTGATCGAGTACCTCGCGGGCATATTCCGGCTCGATGAAGAAGCCGAAGCCGCCGCGCAGGGGCGGCTCGGTCGAAGAGCTCTCGACTTGGGCGAGGCCAAAGTCGATCAAGGTCACGGCTCCATTGCGGCCGACGAGAAGATTGCCGGGGTGGACGTCGCCGTGCAGCACGCCGCGCTGGTGGATCGAGGAGTAGGCGCGCGCTATTTCAATCAACAAGTCGAGCAGCTCATCGCGCTGGTTCTGCTGGCGCAGATCCGTCGACAGGGTGACCGCATCGATTCCCGAGATCCATTCCATCGCCAAGTAGGGGCGACCGTCGATCACGCCATGGTCGATCAGTCGGGGGCTGACGACACCGGCGAGAAGCCGCAACGCAGCCACTTCGTGATCCAAGCGCCCTTGCATCGGAACGACACGTCCTTCACGAGCGATCTTGAGCGCCACAAATCGTTGCTCGCGATCACGCGCCTGGTAGAGCTCGCTGTCATCGAGCACCTGAGCGCAGCGGACAATTCGGAATGGCCCCACCGATGCGCCGGTCGCGTAGGTCGCTTCAATACGCCGCGCCTCTTCGGCTCCCTCGGGCAGGAGCAGGCCGCTGGCGAGAAGCTGGCGCAACAGGGGCAGAGAATCTTCGAGCACGCGTTCCGGATCGGTTTCATTCTTGCGGCTGTAGGAAATGACTGCCTGCACGATCGTCCGCGGCTCGCGGAATTGCTCGATCAAGCGCGCCGCGGCGGCGTCGATCAGCTTGCTCGGCTCGCGCG